>Ga0308169_10001231_pt1 | contig 30681 bp, 27 predicted proteins | sample PhyBR1_2_FD_202139 | JGI IMG/M metagenome (GOLD analysis project Ga0308169, IMG submission 202139) | Phyllosphere microbial communities from UC Gill Tract Community Farm, Albany, California, United States - DLSLSB.R1 | ecosystem: Host-associated > Plants > Phyllosphere > Unclassified | place...
TTGATCCCAAGCTCTCGGCTCAACGCCGAGAGCGAAGCTTGCGATCGCTGTATTGCTGCTCTGACGGCGTGCGTGGTCGTCACGAGTGATCGCATGCGATCACTCGTGACGTACCTGTCCCACATGGCTTCCTTCCATTCTGACGAAAGGATCGCACCATCAAGCCGTGGGATCAAACACCTAGCGGCTCGCTACCAGGCAGGCCAGTTTCAGCCTGGTTTTGAGGTGCTGCGAGGCCGGGACATTGCATAGATCGGCAAGGCTGAGATAGCGCCGCGACGAGAAGGGAACTAGCTGCGTGCTCTTGTTTTGTCTCCCGTCGCCTGGGCGAGCACTGTATTCAAGTCGAGAGCCTGCGAGACAAACCCGCACCACACGCCGTTAATAGTAGGCATGTCGACACCGACTGATCCATGATTAGCGGTGTAAGTCCATCCGACGGTTTCACACGCTCCCGCTTTGTCGATACGAGACGCCCGTTCTCGACACGACAGGAGGTCATTTTGAGGGTCGACCAGCCACTGCCGCGCTGTATTGCGTACGTGTCCTCACGCCCGTTTATTCACCACAGGAGGCTTGTTTGGCCGATCAACCTAACCGCAGAACCTTTATCGGTTTCGGTATCAGCACAGGAATTGCTGTGATCACCCTGCCCGCTTGTGCACAGCAGAGTGGGTCACCGCGCGTTTTCAACGTGCGTGATTTTGGCGCGCTGGGCGATAACAAGGCTGACGATGCTCCGGCGTTCCAGCGCGCGATCGATGCCGCAGCGGCAGTTGGCGGGGGAACGGTTCGCTTCGATCCGGGTATCTATCTCCTGCGTTTTCGCCCGGCACAGGATGGAACCGGGGTCGAGGCATTCACCATGCGTAGCGGCGTCACGCTGGAGGGCGTGGATCGCGCTCGATCGGTGTTACGCCTAGCCGACGCGCAACGCGGCAAAGGTACCTATGCGCGCATCATCTCGACCAATGGTGCGCTTAACAATGCCACGCTGCGCAATTTCACGGTCGATGCGAACCGTGCCGGACAGGGCAAGTTCCGCGACGACGGCAATGGCGGCGCCGTGGTACTCGGCTGGGGCGGTCGATGCGATAACGTCACCGTCGAACGGCTGAACGTCCGTGACGCGAACGGCCAAGGGATCATGCTTCTTGGAGCCGTCGGCAAGCCAGGCCGGGGCTTGCGCATCGCCGACTGTCTGGTGGAACGGGCCAGCTATATCGGCATCCAGAGTTCGCAATTCGACGGACTCGTGATCGAGCGGAATACCGTGTCGGACTGCGTCGATAACGGTATCGATATCTATGGGAACGACGACGCGGAGCATTCGATCGTCTCGACCTCGCACAACGGATTGATCCGAGCCAATATCCTTCGAGCCTGCAGCATCGGGATATTCCTCGAAACCGTCGCCGATTGCCAGACGGTCGATAACGACATTACCGCCTGTCGAGCAGCGGGCATTCGAGTCAATCGGATCAACGGCGAACCGCGGAATCTGAAGATCACCAACAACCGCATCAACGGCGGTTCTTTCGGCGTGGCGATGGGTGGCGATACTGGCGGGGTGACGATCAGCGGCAACATCATCCGCGGCTTTACCGAAGGCGGCATCCAGTTCAGCTACAACGTCAGCAACGTGACGGTCACCGACAATCAATTCGTGCCGGCCAAGCCGACCGTACCGATCGTGCTCGGCGAGCCTGTGCAGCTTGGACGCAATCCGGAAGAGCAGCTTACCTTCATCACGATACGCGGCAACCACGTCCCCCGTGGCCATGTCGCCACGAAAATGTTCGTCAATCACTACCGCCGGGACTGGCAGCTCAATGTTGGCGATTTCCGCGCTACCCTTCGCTGAGCCCCCGCTCCGAGCCGATCCCCTCAGGCCACGACGCTATCCGCCCGTACGGCGGATAGCGTCGGTCGCGGGACGGTGTTGGTCGAAAGCGCTATCCAGTGCGCGCTGTCCAGGAGGTCCTCATAATCGGGTAGCCTGGCATCGCGCATGACGAACAGCCAGTTTTGCGGCGCGAACCCTCTGCCTTCGGACACCGCGATCCATGCCTCGTCCTCCGAGGCAAAGCTGACGCAGTCGTCGGCGAATGGCGACGGCAACGAACGGCTGATGACGTGCACCGCATGGGTCGCCCCGAACCGGCGGGAGAACTCGGCAATGGCGGCAGGGATATCGCCGTGCAACTCGATCAGCCAATCCGCGCCGAGCAGCGCCGGACACGCGACCGGGTCGACCAGATCAAGTTCGCCCCCTTCGATGTCGGAGATAGCCAGCGTCGACCCGTGGCTACCGATGATAGCTGCGAGCCCGGCCTGATCGGCTTCAGCACCGATCCGGACGCGCGCGGCTACGCCGTTTAGGGTCGCGTTCCGTTCGGTCGCGGCACGTGCCGCTGGATCGATGTCGTAGGCGTACACGGTCGCGACCCTGTTGATATGCGCGAGCCCGACCACATAAAGGCCGTTCGCACATCCAATATCGATATAGCACTCGTACGCCAGTTCGGATGCCGTTGCAGAATAGGATGAAGTTCCATTTCGTACTGGCCTGCGATCGTCGAGTAGCGATCCTGCCCCCATGATGTCTGCTCATCAATTCGCATCCCCGCGGATACGCCGTTTCGTATGGTTCCCGCGGTTGTCAAGAACGCCCGCCCCCCGGCATCCTCGCGTACTTTACTGACATGGTGAAAATACATACTGCGCTCTAATCAAACGATGATCTTTCCAAGCAATAGCATTTTTTCCATCGCCACGATAGATTTCCAAGAATAGACATAGATTGCGATAATGCGATCGACATTCGCGTCCAGCAAGGAGTGGGATCACGTATCTGTCACTATATTACCAAGTCTGCGGCAATTACTGCTCCTGTCAAGTTTGACTACAGTATCGAATTATGCACCCTACGACGGATGACCGGACTGCCGATGCACGCGCGCTGGCAATCCAAAGGCGACCGATCCAGACGGTATCGAGCGCGTGACGAGCGAATTCGCCCCAATCACGCAATCCGTGCCGATCTCCACGCCATCGAGGATCGAAACATTGTTCCCGAGCCAGCAGCGGTCGCCGATGCTCACGCCGCGACGTTCGGTGCGGCCCGAGACGAAACTTCCCGCTTCGTCCGGCGCATGCGATTCCGCGGTGATGGTGAGACCGGCCCCCGCCTGGACGCCGCTGCCGATCCGGATCGGTCCGCCAATGCCGATCACAGCACGCGGCCCGATATAGGAATGTGCCCCGATCCAGAGCCCTTCGGCGGGATCGTTCAGACCGCTACGTCCCTGGATCCAGGCATGTTCGCGGATCGTCACGCGGTCTGCCAGCACGATACCCTGGTGTGCGGATCCGTCGACATAGCTGAACCCGCCGATCAGCACGCCGCGACCGGTGCGGATCCGGCTAGACATCACCCATTGAATGTTTGGCCCCAGCATCACGCCGCGCCAGCGGCGCAGATGCAGTCCCGACCAGACGAGCCCCCGCAGCATCGGCACCGCACCCTTCGAAATCATGTAGCCCAAATCGCCTGCGCCGATGGCGTAGTCGCGACCTGTCACGAGCTTGATGAGTTTCGCGATCACCGCGGCGTTCCTTCTGCAACGACTTCGTCGTAAATGGCCATGAGCCGATCGTAGAACCGTTCTTCGGAAAACGCCTCGGCCGCACGAGTTCGCCCCGCTTGGCCCATGACGCAGGCGCGCTCCGGATCGGCGAGCATCCGATCGACCGCAAGGCCAAATCCATCGCGATCACCCGGCGCGACGAGATAGCCGTCGATGCCGTCGCGGACGATCTCGGTCAGCCCCCCGGTCCGGCTAGCGATGACCGGCGTACCCGCAGCCATCGCCTCTACCGCCGTCAGGCCGAACGCTTCCGGCCAGAACGACGGAACGACAACGCATACGGCCGCGCGGACGGCCTGAAGCATAGGCGTGCGGTCGAGCTGGCCGAGCAAGCTCAGGTTACCTAGCTGCTCCGCTTCGATCGCGGCGCGTGCGCTGCCTTCCCCGGCCATCGCAAAGGCGATGTTCGGGCGGCTTCGTACGAGGTCAAGGAAGAGATCGACGCCCTTGTAGCTTTCGAGCCGCCCCACGAACAGCACGGTCTGGTTTCGCCCTGCGGCAGGCAGCGCGGGCGCATCCGGCACGCCCACCGGGTTGGGCAGCGTACGCATTCGCGCATCGGGCAGCCCCATCTCGCACAGCAAGCCACGCTGGAAATCGCTGACCGGCAGGAACCGGCGCACGATCGTGCGATAGCCGAGCCGATCGGCGATCGTCATCTCGGCGACCGATGCAAGCGTCTTGGCGACCGAGCCGTTGCAGCGATGGACAACCGCAGGCCAATGCCGCCCGCCCGCGCATTGGCGACAGATCGCACCGTCACGGAACATCGTCGAACGCGAACAGACCGCACGATATTCGTGCAGCGTCTGCACCACTGGGACGCCTGCATCGCGCAGCATTGGGAGAATGGCTGGCGACAGGCGTTTGTACCAGCTGTGAAGATGGACGACGTCGAACCGCTCGTCGCGCATCAGCGACCGCAGAGCACGCGCGGCTGAGGGGCGATAGAGCGTCGCAGGCATCTCGGCGAGCGGAGTGTGGTCGGTCCGTGCGGCGCGAGGAAACCGCACCGCCCAGGGGCTCGGCTCGTCGGCGGGATCGGCCGCAGTGAACGGCACCACCTCATGACCGCGTTCCTCTAGGATACGCGCCTGTTCAAACATCATTCGGTCCATACCCCCGACGACGTAGTAATTCTGGCTGATGGATAGGATACGCATGACTAGGATCCGAACGTCGGTTTGGCGCGACGGTTAGCGCAAGGGGTACCGGTCGTTCGGCCCCAGTTGTCCGCGCAGACCCTCGTCCGCGCTGGCGCGGATGAAATGGTAGCGGTCCATTTTGCCCAGGCGTCGTGCGTAGCAGTGCAGAATGGCGAAATACGCCTGACGGTTCAATGCGAACATCGCGCGCCGGCGACGTCGGAAACGGCTTTCAAAATAGGCGAGGTTGCGCACCGAATAATAGGTTCGGAAATCGCTGTCCGACAGCAGCGCACCGATGAACCTGTTGCGGACGTGCGACGTCTGCTGGAAGGATCCTTGGAGATCCTCGACCAGCGCTTCGGGCACCTGGATGATACGACCGCCTTGGCAGGTGATCCGCCAGGTGAACTCGGTATCGTCGCCATACATAAAGAATTCGCGCTGTGGCAGGCCTATGCGCTCGACAAGCGAACGATGGAAGAACATGCCCCCGAAATGCGTCACCCCCAGCTCGACGCGGTGCGGCCGGCTTTGGCGTCGTCCTGGCAGGCGGTGCGCGACCTTCGACACGAGATCAGCGACGTGGAAGCCGCTAAAACTGTCCCAGCGCGTCATCAATTGCTTGGCCGAGACGTTGCCCGAAAAGTGCTCGGTCCGCATGGCAACGACGGCGAGCAAGTCTTGCGGCGTGCGCTCCGCTTCTTCGGTATGAGCGACCTGCAACGCCGCCAAGCAACCGGGTTCCGGACGATTGTCGTCGTCGAGTATCCAGACGAAAGGCTTATCAGTCTGCACGGCTGTCTCGAACGCGGTGACGAAGCCTTGCGCGCTGCCCATATTGCTGCCCATCGATACGACCCAGACCCAGTCGCCGAACTGCTCGACCAAGTCCTTCGCGACCGGCCAATGCGCGCCGTTGTCGATGATCACGATACGCCCCACGCGCTCCTCGCGGAGTTGATCGAGCACCGACAACAGCATCGCCTTGCGATCGCCATAGGTCACGAGCGCGACGACAACATCACCCGGCACGGGCGTGTTTGGCAAGGGGATCACCGCCCCCCGCCCCCGCCAAAGCCCAGCAGCAGGTCGCGCGGTCGCCGCAGCATCTCACCGGGCTTCATCTTCTGAGGGAGTGCGAAAGGATGCCGTGCTTCTTCGAACGCCAAGAAAGCCCATAGAAACGGCATGACCTTGGAGGACGTGAAGATATCGATGAAGACACCCACTGCAGCCATCATAACCAGTGAATACCGGGCCACGCCATGGGGTTCGAGACGCCGGATCGTCACTCCAAGCCAGATCAGGAACGTGACAAGACCGATCAGTCCGGTCTCGCCGAATACACGGATGTAATAATTGTCGAGCGCGTTGCTCCAAGCACCGGGCGACCATCCGATGACCAAGGCGAGCGGATTGTTAAGCGTGCTCTTGATAAGCGTGGGCCAGCGCACCGCCCTGAGACGGAAACTCATGTCCCCCTTAGTATCGACCATGTACCGCGATATCGTGTTCCCATCGAGAAGCCGCTCGCGAAAGAAGCTGGGATCGTCGAGCACAGGCGCGCGCTGCCATGATACCACCAAGACGTTCGCCATACGCTCAGGTGATTCGGACTGTCCAATCCGCGTGTCCTGCAGTGCGCTCATCAAAGGCTGAATTGCGAGCGGGTACAGGGCGAAGACGAGCATTCCCGCGACAACCGCCCGCAGCGGTCTCGACGAAAAATAGCTTACCACCATCCCCACGAGCGTCACACGCGACTGTGTAAAGAATACAAGAACCAGAAGTGGAACGGCAACGAGATAGCTCGATACGGAGTACGCCAACATTGCCAACATCACCGATGTCTCGAACGGACCGGATGTATTGATCGTCAATCTTTGCGTCGCACCCGCAAATTTACCGACTACGGGTATAGCGCCGGAAGCCTCCAGGATGCCCCATATTATAAAAATCACACTAATGAAAATGAACCATCGACGCATCGTCCGCCAGCTTACATCGTGGCAGGCTTCATATAGTATAAAGTACCATGCTAAATATTGAAGTAGTCTGGCAGCGTAGAGAAACCCCACCGGACCAATGCTCGCGTAGTTGATAATTACAGAAATAAAGTTTACGGCAATAAATACGCAATACAGCTTAACCGAAAGAGATATGGATAAATCTCTTTTCCGTGGCAGTACGACGAAAGCTAATATCGCCATGATGCTTATTATATCTTCTGGGCGTACCGTGGTGCCCTCTTCAAGCAAAGATATTTTTGGCGCCACGATGTATAGAATAAATAGAATAAAGTAGAAGTTCACGGTACGCCTGCCTTCGTCTTTTCCGCGAGAGCAATTGTACCTTGCCCTGCCCGCCCTATCCCTATGTTGCTGTATAACATTTCGAGAAGCTCAGCCCCCTGTGCCGCGCCCTCCGCTGCAAGTCGGGCGACATGAGCCTGACAGGCCTTGCGCCGATTTGTCCCATCAGTCGCAATCGAAGACGCGACCGAAGCAATAAGTGCCGTATCGACCGGTAGATCGAGCGACAACGTTAATGTGGCATCCCGAATACGATCAGGAATGCATCCAGTCGCGGTCGCGAAGACATCGACGCCGTGCGAATACGCCTCGATCAGGACGAGCGGCTCGGCCTCGTCAACTAGGGTCGTCGGCAACACGAACAAATCGATGTCCTGGTAGAAGCGCTCTTTCTCCGTCCCCGTGATCTCCCCCCTGTAGTCAACCGCTCCCGGGTGCCGCGCTTGAGCCTCTCGAACGGCATCGAGAAGCGCAGCATCGCTCGAAGGGCCGGCGATCACGAGGCGGATGCCGGGCACGACGCGACATAGCTCTTCGAACAGGCCGATCAGGTATAATACGCCCTTCTCGCGCGTCAGTACGGATACATGACCCAGCGTCAGTGGTCGGTCCGGTCTTGGCGTGGGTTCGGTTCGGATGCCCGAGCCGAGCAGAACTGTGTTCGACATCGCGTGCACGCGTCCTGCGCCGGAGCGCAAATACAGGGCAGCAAAGCGATCGCGCATGCCGTGCGACAACAGGATATGGTTTTGCGCAGAGCCGGCCCATGCGACCAGCGTGCGCATGACTGCCATCGGCCCGAGATTGATCGAGCGGAACGAATGATGATGAAACCACATCGTCAGTCCACGCAGTCGGGCGACGGCGATGGTCGGCAACAACAGCCATGCCCCCAATTGTCCGGGGATCGATATATAGACGGCGTCGCCACGCCGTGCCGCATGCAGAAGCCTCAAGCTATTAGCCAGTGCACGACCAATCTTGCCAAGTGTCGAGCGACCCAGCGAAAGCGGCACCACATGCATGGTTCGGGATAACAGCGTCTGCATAGCCGCGTTGCAGTTCGCCTGACCGTTGATCGGTGGAGGTAGAGACGCGAGAAACCAGAGTTGCCCACCTTGGGGTGATGCTGGATCAGAGGCCGCCACAAAAGCTAAGTCGCTGGGGTTCGGCATCTGAAATTGCTCCCCAAGACGGCAATGAATTGATGGTCAGATTGCCACTGATGGCATCTTATGCGAGAGGCGGCCCCATAGCGATGTAACACGTTAAGGAAAAGACGAAATGACGCAAGCGGGCGCTCGCGGCGACACCATCGCAGCCGGGAGCCTGCTGATCGTTGCCCTGTTCCTCGGGGGCGGCAACTGGCTTTTCCCGCTGCAACGCATGATTGTCGAAATCTGTGCGGTTCTTGTCCTTGCCTGGTTCTGCCTGCGCCCGTGGCGGATGGCACAGGACGACGCGACGGGCATTTCCACAAAGGTCCTGATCGTACTGATCATCGCCGCACTGCTGTTGATGGTAGCGCAGCTGGTCCCGGTATCGCCGGCGATGTGGCACGGTCTGCCTGGCCGCGAGCACGAATTCGCCGTTTACACCGTAGCCGGCGATCCCGGCCGCTGGGCGCCGATCAGCCTCGATCCGTCCAGTACGCGCGATACGATCGCCTTCTTCCTCGTGCCGCTCGCCATGTTCGTCGCGGTGACGCGGGTTGGCCGTGGGACGCAACGACGTCTGCTGATGGTGATCGCTGCCTTCAGCCTGCTGAACGGTCTGCTGGTCATGGCCCAGTTCCAAGGCTTCTCGTGGCTGACCTTCTACACCACCTATGGCCGGCCCGGCACCGGCCTGTTCGCCAACAAGAACCATAGCGCGGTCTTCCTGGTGGCGACGATGCCTGCCGTGACCTGGGCGATCATGGATAATTGGCAGACCGTCGCGGTTACGACCCGCCGATGGATCGCGATGGCAAGCATCGGCTTTTTGTCGCTGACCGTATTCGGCTGTCTATCCCGCGCGGGACTTGGTCTCTTGCCGATCGGTGTCGCCGTATCGGCGATCATCCTGGCCCCGCGCACTCTGGGTGGACGACGCACGGCGGTGGCGTTCGGGTGCTTCGTCGCCTTGATGCTGGTGCTGGTGGTCGCACTTCCCCAGACCGATGTGGTGGCGCGGGCGTTGGCGCGCTTCGATGCCTCGTCGGACCTGCGCTATCAGTTTTGGCCGGTCGTTCAGGACGGTATCAAGGCGTATTTCCCCGTCGGGTCGGGCTTCGGCACATTTCAGCCGGTCTTCGCCGCGCTCGAACCGCTCACCATCGTCAAGCCGACATACGTCAACCACGCACATTCCGATTACATGGAAATCGCATTGGAAGGCGGCGTGGTAGCCGTCGCCCTCATGCTCGCCTTCATCGCCTGGTTCGTGACGACCGCGATTGCTCGACTGCTAAGCTGTCGGCGTGGACATGCCGGCTTCGCTCCGGTCGCCATCGCGGTCGCGGGCATTACCGAGCTACTGCTTCATTCAGTCTTGGATTATCCGCTGCGCACGCTCGCGCTTGCCACACTCATCAGCGTTTATTGCGGTATTCTTGCCACTCGGCCAACGGTGCTAGATTTACAAGAGCCTAGTTGCTATCGCCGTCCTAATCGCCGCCGTGCGCGCAATGAGACGGGTCGGAACGGTCCGATTAAGTCCCTATGAGAGTTTCGATAACTAATATGACGAAGCCAATTGCAGGCGTTCTCTTCGGCATGTCGGTCTGTTTGGCCGGTTGCTCGGCCTCCGAACATTTCGATCTTCCACAAGGCCAGCAAGCCTATCAGGTGATCCCCCCGCAGCGGATCGAGGCCAACCAGCCAGCGTACCGTATCAATCCACTTGATAGTCTGACGATCACGGTGTTCAGAGAACCCGATCTTGCGGTCAAGGATGCTCCGGTCGAGACGGGCGGCGGGCTTGTGCTGCCACTGGTCGGCGAAGTCCACGCGGCTGGCCGCACCAGCACCGAGCTCGCAGCCTCAATCGAAACCGCGCTCCGGCAACGCGGTCTTCGTCAACCTCGCGTTTCGGTCATCATCGCCTCGACCAAGTCGCAGAACGTCGTCGTCGACGGTGCCGTGCAAGAGGCCGGCGTGTACCCGCTACTCGGGCAGACCACACTGCTTCAAAGCATTGCGATGGCGAAGGGGGCAAGCAAGGTAGCCAAGCTCGATCGTGTGGCGATCTTCCGGACGATCAACGGGGTCCGTAGTGGTGCCCTGTTCGACGTGATGGCCATTCGCGAGGGACGCATGGCGGACCCTTACATTCAGAGCGGCGATTACGTGATTGTAGGAACATCTTCGAGCAGATCTCGCTACTATGATATTTTGGCAGTTCTCCCGACATTCGCTACGTTCGTAGCGCTCGCCAGATGATCCGACTGCCTCAGTACATTACAAAATCGCAGAGCCCCTTATGAACACTGCTTTCTCCAGCGACCTCTCTCGCAATGCTGCCCCAGGGTTCGTGGACAACGGGTTGCCACCTGGTGCCGATGTACCGCATCCCCAGGCAATCCCAGCGCAGGGTCCCCCGGCCAAGCACTTGATCGATGCGCGCGCGATCTGGTCGACCGTGTATCGCAATCGGTTCTTGATGATCGGCGCGCTTGCGGTCTGCATTCTGCTGGGCGTGGTGATCACCTTCCTGAGCACGCCAATCTACAAGGCGACCGCACAGATCCAGATCGATATGCAGGAAGCCAAGATCATTGAGGGTGCCGATGTAAAGGCACCATCGCAGGACGCGGACCGCTATCTCGAGACGCAGGTAGATGTGCTCCAGAGCCGCTCGCTCGCGCGCACAGTTGCAACCCAGCTTGGCCTGTTCCGCGATCCGACCTTTCTGCCGCTGATGCACATGAAGCAGGCCGAGGCTGCACAAGGCTCGTTCAACCTGGCACAGACCCAGCGTGAGCAGGTCCTCAACGCACTGCAGGGTAATCTGAAAGTAAAGCTGCCGGTCGATTCCAGCGCAGTAAAGGTTTCGTTCCAAAGCCCCGATCGCGCCTTGGCAGCCAAGGTGGCGAATAGTTTTGCCGATAATTTCATCACGAGCAATCTGCGGCGCAAGTTCGATACCAGCGCCTATGCCCGGCAGTTCCTGGAAAGCCAGCTGAAGCAGACGCGTCAGCGACTGGAGGAATCAGAGCGTGCCCTGATCGACTATGCGCGATCCGCACGGCTTATCGACACGGGTTCGGGCCAGAGCGGTGCTCAATCCTCCGGGCCGAATTCGCTGACGACTTCAAGCCTGATCCAGCTGAACCAGAACCTCTCGCAAGCGATCGCCGAGCGCATCAAGACCGAACAGCGTTGGCGCGAGACGACATCGACGCCGTTGATGAACCTCTCGGTCGTTCAGCAGAATCCGGCTATTTCAGCACTGATCCAGCAGCGGGCCCAGCTGCGCGCGCAATATCAGCAGAACAGCAAGCGCTACGATCCGACGTACGCGACGCAGCAAGAGCTACAGACGCAGATTGATACGCTTTCTGCGCAGGCCACTCGTATCGCGACGGAACTGCGTGACGGCATCCGGCAGGATTATGCCGTCGCACAACGCCAGGAAGATGCGCTCGAGAACCAGCTTACTGCGTTCAAGAGCACAACGCTGGCCGAGCAGGATCGTGGCGTTCGCTACAATATTCTGCGCCGCGAGGTCGACACCAACCGTACGCTGTATGATGGGCTGCTCCAGCGCTACAAGGAGATCAGTGCCGCGGCTGGGATTTCGGCCAACAACATCTCGATCATCGATCGGGCAGATCCGCCGATAGGTGCCGTATCGCCTCGCCCGCTGCTCAACCTCGCCCTGTCAATCGTTGTAGGTTTGCTGGCAGGCTCCGCAGTCATCTTCCTACGCGAGAACTTCAACGACTTGATCCGATCGACCAACGACGTCGAGCGCATGCTCGGATTGGCGGCGATCGGAGTCATTCCGAAGCTGAAGGAAGATGCCGACGCCCGAGAAGAGATGGCGGATCGCAAATCCAATATGTCCGAAGCATATGCGGCGCTGCGTACGAAGCTGCTGCTATCGACGCCGACCGGTGCGCCGAAAAGCCTGATCTTTACCAGCAGTGGGCCGGGTGAAGGCAAGTCGACCAGCGCACTTGCAACCGCGCGCAGTTTCGCACAGATCGGCCGCAAGGTTATATTGATCGATGCCGATATGCGACGTCCATCCCAGCACAAGCGGTTCGAATTGGACAACAAACGCGGTCTGTCGAGCCTGCTTGCCAGTCAGGACACGTTCGAGAACGTCCTGATCAATAGCGATCAGCCAGGCCTCGATATCATCACCGCGGGTCCCGTACCCGTCAATCCTGCCGAATTGATCGCGGGACCTGGCATGCGTGCGTTGATTGAGCAGTGCGAACGCTCCTATGATATCGTCATCATCGATGCGCCGCCTGTGCTCGGCCTTGCCGATGCACCGACACTGGTCGCCAGTGTCGGCAGCACGATCTTCGTCATCGAAGCCAATCGCGTACACGGACGTCAGGCAAAGGACGCGTTGGGTCGTCTCGTCTCGAGCAACACCCATGTACTGGGCGTTCTGCTGACCAAGTTCGACGCCAAGTCGATCGGGTATTATTCAAGCGATTACGGCTATGTCTACAATTATGGAGAGCGCTCTGCGCAAGCCTAAATAATGCACGCCGAAAATCCTGGTACAGAGCGGCCAATGCTCAGCTACACACGCAAGGGCGCGGCCATTATGATGGCCGCGTTACTCGTGTGGTTTGTTGGCGTGCAGGGTCTTGCCGCAATTGCCGCCAAAAGTGCCAATCCAGCGCTCCTACGGGTCTTTGATCCGGGGACTCATCCGGCAGCCGGCTATCAGCTTGCCCGAATATATCTGATCGCCAACCAACCCGACCAAGCGGTCGCGATAGCGCGGCCCGCGGCGTTCGCCAACCCCATGGACGTGCGCACTATCCGCACGCTTGGCCTAGCGCTGGATGCGCGCAATGACAAAACTGCCTCCGCGCGCGTCATGCGCGCTGCTGAAACACTTAGCTGGCGTGATACACCAACGAGCTTATGGGTTATGCGCGATGCCGCCCTGCAAAGGGACATGCCTCGGGTCATGAACCAGATGAACGCACTGGCCCGGCGTCAAACCGAATCCGAACTAATCAAACGCTTCTTCTATGCCGGCCTTGATGATGCCGGTTCGCGGCAGGCTCTCACCGGCTTGCTTGCAAACGCGCCGCCTTGGCGGAGCGGCTTTTTCGCCGAGATGCGCATCAACCTCCAGCCGCACTCCTACGACAAGATGGAACAGCTACTCGATCTGCTCGATCGATCGAAGATGCCACCGTCGCCAGCGGAGCGGATGACGTTCATCGCTCGCATGACGGATACGGGGGACGCGGCAAAGGCACGTGCTTACTGGATCCGAACATTCGGCATCGCTGCCAGCTCCCGCAATCAGATCCTCCACGATCCCTTGTTCCATGCCGTGGCAACCCGCTCGAAAACCGCACTCGTCAGTCCCTTTGAGTGGAACATTGGCGTGGATGCCGATTCCTTCGTGGCATTTCGTCGAGGCGATGGTGGCTATGTGCTTGACGTTAATCCAGCCACCGACGTCGGCATGCCGTTACTGACCCAGGTCGTGTTTCTGACACCGGGATCGCATCGCATCGATACGGACATCACGCAGGGCTCGCCACAGAAATCGCCAGCCGAATGGCAGCTGTCCTGTGTGCCCTCCGGTTCGGTACTGATCCGCCGTTTCGCTACGCCCGGTAACGGATTGTCTGGCGTCATTGTCTCCATCCCCTCATCGGGATGCGACGTTCAGCAATTGTCCTTGGTCACCAGCGATCGGATCGATGCCAACCCCGTGACGATCCGCTCGGTCTTGATCCGGTAATCGGAAGATTCAACGGGGATAAGCCCCTCTCGCGAATTGCCGAACTACGTGCATCGGCAACTGACACTCAAGCTTGCAATCGCGAGTATCGATCCGCTCCGGAGCCGCCAGATACAGTCATCTGGGATTTTACCCAGGGGTGAAAGGATACGCTTGAATAGCATGCGCTACCTTTACAGAGGTCATCGCACTGTTAAGGCCGAGTGATGATCGATTTAGCGCGAGTGTCTCTTCGACAAGAAAGCTCTGTTTTGCCGAGTGATCAGCCCCCCGCCGCCAAATATCGCGGCTTGCAACAGTTGCGCGCGGCTGCGGCGATCTCCGTGGTAGTTTCGCACGTCATTGTGCGTGCTTTTCGCGATGTACCACATGATCCGAGGATCCCGGACCTGGTAAAGCACTTGGGTAGTTTAGGGGTTTGGACGTTCTTCGTTATCAGCGGCTTCATCATGCTGCACGTTAGTTGGCGTAGATTTGGTAATGACGGTCAAGCCACGCGATTCCTGCGCGATCGAGCAATTCGCGTATTCCCAATATACTGGATCTTGACGATTGCGTACGCAGCCTTTGCTAAGGAAGCCACACCAATTGCCAATATTATAAAATCTTTGCTATTTTTTCCTCATCCCGACGCGCTTGACGGGCAACCTTATCCTGTTTTGGCATTAGGATGGACGCTTAATTATGAAGTGATGTTTTACGGTATCTTTGGGCTTGGCTTGCTATTTTCCGCGCGCAAGAATGGTATCGCCTTCATCCTAGGCGCTCTTGTCGTGTTGACGCTGATGGGACGGACACTCGGCGACTTAGGTACGGCGGGAACGTTCTGGACATCGCCAATCATACTACTTTTTCTCGCCGGCATGGTGGTGTGCGTCGTGCGCTGTCAGGTGATGTCGAGTGCGTTCTGGCGCTGGTCCGGGTTGGCCGCTCTCGCCCTGCTCATCGCCGAAGTGCCCGTTTCGATGCTCGTGTTCGAGCCATCGTCGATATGGCTCCCCGTCAGCATGGCTGTGGCAGCGATCGGCTCCGTGGCGCTGGTCACCTTATGCCCCGGACCGAGTGGCGGCCTGATCGGTCGCTGGGGGGAATTTCTTGGTGACGCTTCCTATAGTTTATATCTGTCGCACCCATTTTCCATCATTGTTGTCGTTCAGCTATGGATACGGGTAGCTCCAGATTTATCGCCGATCGTCGTCGTTCCCTTGGCGGTGGTCGCCTGCCTGATGGGCGGTATCGCATGCTATATGCTGATCGAGCGTCCGCTTAACCATAGTCTCCGGCGAATGGTAGAAGGCCGCGTTCTACGGACATAACACGCCGCATCCGGGCTGGAACCGCATCAGTGCTGGTAGCAGGCCAGAGTATTGCCGCGTGAGGTGCGGCCGCCATGATTTTTGTGGTGAGCCGTTATCATGGTAGCCATCCCAGTAGTTTCAGATGGGCCTTTAAACGCGGGTAGAATTGCTGGCGGGACGTGGCCGACGTGAAGTGTGTTCCGTCGGTGGTAGTGCCAGGACCATTGCTCAAATCAAGCCCGCTTTGGTAACGAAGATTAGGATAGGCGGCAGCCGCGGCCGTGACAGCGTTCTTCATTGCGGCACGATATTCGGGTCCTGCCGGTGATACCGGAACGCCTCCATCCCCTGCTTCCATCCACGGCTGCGAAATCATCATCAGTTTGGCGTTTTTTCCGTCGGGATGCGCGGCAAAGAATCCAGCCCAGAACGCATTGAGGCGATGTGTCACGGTGGCTAACGGCGTGTGCACGCTCACATCGTTGGCGAGGATCATGAAGGTGGTGATCGTACCGCCTTCAGCGCCATAAACGGCGCCATCTGATGGTACCAAGGTGCGACCGGCATAGCCCTGGTTGATAATACGATAGCCAATATCCCATGCCAGCAGATACGGCCACTGATCGCTCATCGTATCGACGGCAAAGCCTTGGGTCAGGCTGTCCCCGGCGGTAACGAGCAGCTTTGAAGGTCGGGCCTTTGGCGCCTCACCGCTGACAACCCAATCGTCGGCCACGCGACGACCGATGATCTCCATCGGCTTATCGTAAGGCCAGATCAGTTCCACGTCATGCGCGGCACGGTCTCTCAATACCACACGGATGGTACGTACGCCGGAGGCGCCTCCCGTACCTCCAACGGATACCACGACAGGCGTAGGAACCCCATTGACGAGGACAAAGGGAGGTACAGGCTTGTTTGCCGCACCGTAGGTAACGATCCATTCGATCCACGAAGCGGCGATGCGAGTGCGATCGCGTATATTAGGCGTGACGAAGCGTTGATCAGTCGTATCGATCGGACGGACGAATTTCAACACCGTGGGTGTCTTCGTGACGATCGAGCCTCTGGGAAGATCGGTCTGCGTAAACAACGGACTATCCACCGGGATCGACATGCCGGCACCGGATCCGACGTGCCGGTTAGACTGCGAACCTCCGGCGTCAGAGGCTATTAGCTTTGGTTGGTCTTCTCTAATAGTATGTTCGGCATAATTCGCTGGAACAGCTCCAAGGCCGGTCGAGATCAGTAAGCCAGTTAAGAGTCTTACCATTTTTGAGACTATATGTCAGCTGCTACAACCTTGGCAGTGGTACCCATTATCGCCCCGCTTGCCGGCGCCAGTAGAAAGGTTGCATGGACAGGCGCGCTTTCCACCGGTTGGATAGCTTCGCTTCCCGGCTGCCCATTTTGTACCCACCATATTTTGCGAACGTCCGCACGATGGCGGAGGGCAGTTGCAAGGGATCGTAGCGGACGAGGTAGGCGAACTCAGATCGGATGAAGCGGAGCCCTTCGCCTTCTGCCGCACCAAACGTGTCGATTAACCAACGATTACGACCATGAAACACGCCAACGTCGAAATACCGGCGGAACTCCTCACCGATCGTATACCCGTGGCTGTGGCTTACTTCAGCATCGCCGCGATAAGCAATCCGCCAGCCATCGATCAACATTCGTCCTGCGACCAATTGGTCTTCGGCAAAGAAGGCATCCAAAGGAAAGCCCCCCACTGCTGCCAATGCGGTGACGCGGTACGCCGCAAACGAGTCAGAACAGAAAACCGTCTTGACCCCAGCATGGGCGCGGTCGTCGAGCCCGCGTGTTTCCGATCGTGGCGGATAATTGACCAGCCGTGCATGCCGCTCGATTCCGCGCGCGACAGTTCGGGGCAGTTGCCGACCGTACGCCATACCCACCTGGGGATCGGCAAAGGCGTCGACCAGCCTGGCGATCGTACCTGGCCCTTGTGGAATGGCATCCTGGGTCAGCATGACGACGATGTCCGCCTCGGGTCGCATCTCGACCGCAAATTGCCGGGTGCCGCCATGATTGAACGTGCTGCGTTCAATCCCGACTACGGTCGCGCCGAACGTGCGAAAGGCATCGCAACCGCCATCGCTCGATTCGGAGTCGATGACCAGAAACTGTTCGGGAGCCAGCCCTTGTTCTGCCAGCGCCGGCAACAGGGCGGCGATATACGGGCCAGCGTTCAAGGTCGGAATGACAACCGACACACGCGCCGGATTGATCGACCACAGCGTGGTATGACCTACGGCATCGATCGCGTTGCTGCTATGAAAATTAGAAAGCATTATCGTGCCGAATAACGAAGATGGTCCGGAAAAGTATCCATAGATCCTTGCTCATCGACCAATCCCGCAGATATTCGAGATCGGAAGACAATCGATTGGTGAGATCGGCGGTCAAGACCGTCGCACCGCGAAAACCGCGAACCTGTGCAAGCCCGGTCACACCCGGCTTGACTGCATGACGATGCCGATAGCGGGCATCGATTTCCCAATAAAGCTGTTCCGCCGCCCGCGCAGACAAAGCATGGGGGCGTGGACCGACCATGCTCATGTCGCCGCGTAGTACGTTGATTAGCTGCGGCAGTTCATCAAGACTGTTCCGACGAATGAACTGGCCGACACGCGTCACGCGGCTGTCCGTACGGGTCGTGAGCACACTCGCGGATGCGTCGGCCTGATCATGGAACATGCTGCGGAACTTGAGCATCATGAACAGCGTGTTGTCACGCCCGATCCGCTGTTGGCGAAATAGGACCGGTCCCGGAGATTCATATCGAATTGCAATAGTTAGCATCACCAGTATCGGCAGGAGCATCAGCAGCGCGATCACGGAGACGACCACATCGAAGACGCGCTTCATGACGCGGGCGCGAAGATGAAGCGGACCGGCGGAAACCACCAGGGTTCGATGGCTCTTATAGTGACTAACGCCGATCATACCGATGCGATCGACGTCGGGCGCTAGAATTTCCCCATCGACTGCCATGCTCTTGAGGACGTGCGCCCAAGCGACGATTTGGTCGTCACCGCAAGCTATCACGACCCGGTCGGCTCGCGCGACGATCATTGCCAGTTGATGATACTGGATGGGGTCCTCGGTCAGAGGATCGAAACCGATCTGTTTCGCGTCAACGAGGATACTGCCCGGTTCGGCTTGCCAATCGATACCATCGACGACCACCACGGTACTGAATGGCGCGCCCCCCAGACGCCGTAGCAGAATACGCCCTAGGATCAGGCGGCCGACGACCAGCAATCCGATCGCACCGAACATGCCCGCCCAAAAAATCCACCGCGAGAACGCAGTGCCGACCTTAAAGGAATAGGCAATGATGAGCATCGCGCCACCGGCGAAGACGATCGCGCGAATGGCCTTAAAGGCGCCAATCCGCGGATCGCGAAGCACCTCGGCATTGTACGACCCGTTGATCGCCGCGTTCCAAAAATAGATCGGTAAAAGTACGCTGAGCATTGTGGTGCCGTGCACGGGCGACCATGCGCCAAAATACATCAGATTGGCGATCAGCAACCCGAGACCAATCGCGATCGCGTCGGCGCCAGCAAGCGCCACATAACACCGAATGCGTCGGGCTTCCATGTTGCCCATCGCACCGAAGGCGTCCAGATCGCCGGTAGTTTGTTCCTTTGATCGGATGGACGTATGGCCAGAAACGGGATCGTAACGACTATTACTCTGGGTAATCATATAACCTGTTCCGCACGACTGACGCGGCGCTTAATATGCCTCCTATGGCATAAATACGAGATACGATGGGGATATTCGTCAAAACTCGGCGATTCATGCTTGATGAGCTATCGCAATCGTCGGTGAGTCATCGCTTGGATACTCCCCAGCGCGATCTCCGATTTCGCCACGCAGCGATAGTACCGCTCGGACTCAAACTCCTCGTCGTTTTGTGCCCCGCAACGCTATACTTGAACACCGCCTTGCCGAGGACGCGACACGCATGAGCGCCATGGTAGGCGTGACCCGAAACACGGTTGTACGCCCTTGCGTCCATGATAACGCACTTAGGGGCGGGGGTGACCGAGATGCTCGAGGATCTCCACGATCGCCGTTCGATCATAGATATCCGGGCGCCTGTGCAGGAGAGACTTCTTCAAAAAAGGAAATCCGCCTTCGATCAGGGACAGGGCACAGAAAAACGATGGATCGACGTTCGCCGTCGGGTCCGAGAACCATCTTGCGCCGACCGACATATGCTGGCTCGCGACACGTGCCAGCCGTGTTTCCTGTTGGAAGATCACGTCCTTGTATCGGTCATAGGCATAGTCGACTGGAAGCACCGGCCTCAGAGCCTTCTCAACGTTTGCATCAACGTTCTTGATGACGAAGGCATAGGACTGGATGTGGTTTTCGATCAACGACTGGGCGGTGTATCCGGTAAAGTCCCACGGTGCCGACGCAAACTCGTCGTCGAGGTCGGTAAAAGGCCCCATGACGGAGTCATTCAGGACGAATACGTCGCAACCGGGACTGCCTTCGACGATGCTCTGCAACCCGAGAGCGTACGCGGAAAAATCAAACCCGCTCAAACCCTTTGACGCAACCGCGTCGGCATAATCGTAGATCGTGGAGGGCACCTGTATCCCTGTCGGCATGGCGCAAACCACGAACAGACCTGCATCGAGCCGGGTCAGCTTTTCCAACGTGAAACGGTGCGCAGGCGTCACTACACCTTCGGGAAGATACGCGAAATAGAGCACCCACCGGGATCTGGAAACCGGGCGCTTCAAAATGTGCCGTTCCGGCGCTGGCCGGCGCCCGACAAGCGTGGCTTTCAACCGATGAGCGAAGGATCCACGCCAAGGCGTGGAAGAGACAAACGTCCAGTCGCGGATGAGCACGTCACGAGACTGAACCCTCTCTACAACGGGACTGACGTTTAGAAGTGAAAACATTGCTGGAGAACGCTCACGTCGTATGGATGGGGGTGGGCATAGTGGCTGAACCCACCGGGGTTTGTTGTCGAGCCTCGTAAAGCACCTATCGGGTTTTGGACCGTCTGCATCATCAAACGCGGCGATGCTCGAGGATCGTACGGTCGACGGATTACGCCATATTACGGCGCTACGACGATGGGTCGTACCACACCATGGACCGGCGCCGAGGCATGGATACGACACGCTACGGACCGGCATCTCGTTTTGCTGGCGACTTTACCGTGCCGTTGGAGGGAAGTTTGGATGGCGACGGAGCAACCTGTTCCTCCGTCTTCGCTTCGAGTGCTGCGATCCTGCCATCGAGTACCGTGACGTCGGAGGCTTCGAGCTTGGCGGACAGCGTATCGACTTGATTTTCCAGTGCAGACAATCGCGCACGGTCGGTATCGCGTTCGGCCGCTGCGAGCATATCATTGGCAACCACCCGGCCCCGTTCAGCTGCGGTTTGGGACTGATCCACGTCCTTCACCGGCGATTGGTGGCAACCCGTGAGACCGGCAGCGAACATTAGCGGGAGAAAGCTTGACAGGTTCATTCCATCTTCCTGCGATACCTGATCATGCGGCGCAACGATGCCATGCGATAGGGTCGATAATTGGGCTGCTTACGGCAGGATCATGTGGCATTCTTGATGGCGCGCTCCCGCTCTCCCCGTTCAACCTGGGTGCCGGTTAAAATGCTGTGCAACGATCGTTGGAATACGTCGACCATGACGATCGATGCCTATCCGCCAGCCAGCAAGGCCTTTCACGCACAGCCTGGATTACAACGCTCAGATCAATGTATTTCGCCTCGACATCCCAAAGCGACTCATGAACCCACGCTTCAATCGCCGATCGGACTTTCGCCATGTTTGCGCAGGACGTCGTTGAACGCTTCGGCCATCAGCGCCTGCAGGCTTCGGCCCTGACGGCGGGCCAGCGTGTGCATCGCGAACGACATTTCTGGCGAGAAGAAGCCGGCGATCTGCTTGCGGCCCTGACGGCTGGCGGGACCGGTCGTGGCCCCCTGCCCGCCCATTGTCTGGCCATTCTGAACCTGTCCGACTGGGGTCTGGCTGGTATTGGTTATCTGCGCGACGACGGCGGACGCGGGCGGTGTGCGATCGCGTAGATTGGCGAACGAGGGCTTGCGGCTCATGCTGCGACTTTTCCTTTTCGCGCAGGTTTGATGGCTGGTGTCGAGATGCCGACCTGTCGACATGTCCACTTGTAGATCTGTCGAACATCATCCGCAGCTTTGCCGGTTGGCTCGAATTCCATAACCGTACGCCCCTCGGCGCTGGCGTGGCGGAATGCGGCGCGATCGGGGATCTGGATCGGGCAAGCGGGCGTCCCGAAGCTTTCGACCAGCTCGCCAGCCTCCTGATAGACCCGCGGCGCGTTCGGCGAGCCGGCGGTGAAGACGACGAAGGCGGGTTTGCGCAACAATTGCACTAGCTTTGCGGTCGTCTGGATTGCCGAGAGATCGAAGGCGCTGGGCCGGCACGGGATCAGCACCAAGTCGGCGATCTCGACTGCCGCGCGCGCGGCGCTATCGGCATGCGGGGGCGTATCGATGACGATGAACTCAGCCCCCTGCTCTTTCGCCTGCGCGACCTTGGCGGCGAGCCGTGGCGGCGGGCTATCGATCACTTCGGGCGGCGTCTCCTCGCGCCACGCCGCCCATTGGCTGGCGGTCGCCTGGGGATCCGTATCGATGACGAGCGCGACCCGCCCGGAGTCGTGCGCGGCTGCGGCAAGATGGAGCGCCAGCGTCGTCTTGCCGGCCCCACCCTTCTGGCTGATGATTGCTATTGTCGTCATGTCAGACCCCCTACATGTCTACATGACAACAAAGCAACAGGACTGGCAAGCGATTTGGCCACGAGAAGGCGACAGGCCCCTGCCCTCCCATCGACGCTTCTCCCGTTCGATGGGTCATCTACATAGAACGCGCCGCTAACCACTTGCTCCAGCTAGGGAGCATATGACGGCGCAGCCGGCATTCTAGACTGTTCCGTTTGCGGTTCGGTTCTTTGTGGTGGGTTAAGGCTTTAGTTCTCGCTTTTTTGACGTACCGACCGGCTAGGTCGGTTCTACATGAAGGAATCATATTAACTTAAGAGGGGTTGTAGATGGATATGAGACTCGCGCTCACGTCGGTCGATGCTCGCACCGAGTTTGGCGAGCATCTTGCCCAATTGCCCACCCACCGTCGCAGCCGCCATGTCCTTGCACGATAATCCTGCAACCATCCCCGCGACCTCGCTCGCGCGGTCGATCTCGTGCTGCGCCGCATCGTCGGGCAGCGGGGCAGGCCGCATCCACCGCGGCATGAAACCGAGCACCTGCTGAGGAAGTGTCGGGCGGTACGCATTCGACGTCTGTCGGTAGCGCGGTCCAGGCCCGTCCGCATCGATCCGCTTGAAGCGACGCTGCCGCGCGAGAAATCCGATATCCTCGAGGATGTTGAGCGCACGGGCGATGGTCGCGCGGCCGAGACTCGTCGCATTGGACAGATGATCGTAGCTCGGAAAGACCCGTCCGCGGTTAAGGCGCGCCAGCGTGAGGATCTCCTCATAGACGCGTACGGCAGCGGCGGTGAGCGTGACGATCCGGCGCTCGGCCGCGGTCAAAATGCGATCGCCGGCGCGAGCCTCGCGGCGCAACTGGCGGCTCGCATCGAGCGTCCGCCGGGCGATCCGCAGCAATGTGTCGGCCTCGCCCTTGGCAGGCACTGCGAAGAACATCTCTTCGAACGTCCCCGCCTCGATACTGTCGCGCAGCACCGGCGCGCCCGTGCGATGCGGCATACGGGTGCGGCCAGTGCCGGCATCAGGTGCCATGCTGCGCGCGCGCAAGCTCGCGCCCGCCTTGCCGAGCGCACTTGCGGTCGCCTGGCCCAGGGTAAAAACTGTCATCTTCCATCCCCTTGTTGGGGCTGGGACCAAGGCAAAAAGGGGCGTGGCGCAAAACGCGCATCCTTGAACCGAAGTTCGTGTCCGGCTATATGAAGGAGGTCTGAAAGTGACCCCGGATCGACGTTTGGCGACGTCGCTCCATCAAAGCTTGGGATGCCCGGCCTCGTGCCGGGCTTTCCTTTATGGGGTCACAGCCGCTCCATCTTCGGTAGTGCCAGCATCAGCGCCGACATCTGGCGATTTTTGCAGCAAATCCCGACGAGCGAAAGCACCTATGGTTCGTGCTTTCGAGTATCAATTACGAATTACTTTACATTTCGGCGTCGAAAGTTCGTGCTTTCGAGTATCAATTCATGCGCCCATTCGTGCTTTCGAGTATGAATTGCTGCACGCGTTCGTGCTTTCGGATATCAATTCCTATGCAAGTTCGTGCTTTCGAGTATCAATTCACGATGCCCGATCCGAATCGGACGATGCCGATTCGCGACGCGATTCTGAAATCGAGTTGCGCATTGATTCCCGGGCCCCGTCGCGCACCGATTCCGTCGGCGGACCGATCGACGGCGCAGACTCTTCGAGCAGTGCCAGGCGCCGGGTAATTACGACCTTGACCGGGTTGCTCTTGCGGCCGCGCTTGGCGGTATCGACCACCATATCGGGGTCGCTGACGGTCTCGATCAGCTCGAGCCGATAGTCGGGGATCGTGTCGGCGCCCGCGATTTGCCGCAGTGCGGCACGGAAATTCGCGAGCGGGTTCTGGTAGCCGATCTGCAGACGGAAGGTCGCGAGGTCGATCTCGAACCCGTCGCCATCGCCGGTCGAGCGTGCGACTTCGTAAATCCTTCGCTCGATCGGTCCCAGTTGAAAATACGCCGCGGCATAGTCGAGAACATGCCGATCGAGCAGGATCGCCCTAAACAGCCAGTCGCAAAGCCGGACCTTGACCGCCTTCAACCGCCGCTCGCCGGCCCGTGTCTTGTTGTAATGCAGTTTTGCCTCGGACAACCACGAGAAAAACCCTTCTTCGCCTTCGCCACCCGCCTCGATATTGGTCTTTATCTGTGTGCCCTGGAGCCGCTCCAGTGCCTCCGACAGCCGCCCGTACGAACGCGCGCTGTGGTTGCTCCCGGTCACGCTGAACAGATCGTGCGCGGTGAACACGAAATCCTGCGCGACATCCTCACCCGCCTCGAGCTTGGCGGCCATCAGGCTGGCGATGTAGAGCACGATCTCCTTATCGTAGATCGTCGCCACGCCGCTGGCGCTCGGGCGGACCTCGATCGTGACGGTATCAGTCTGGTAGCTGAGCGGCTTCATCCAGGCATTCTTGCTGAGCGCGAAGAACGGGAAGGCCATCAGTGACCGCTCGCCACGGATCTCGCCGTACAGCGGGCTGTCGAGCAGAAAGAGCTCGCCCTGGGGAATCCTGGACGGCGTCGTCTTGCCGTCCTTGGTGCGCTTTACGGTGGGCGATCGGGTCATCGGACATTCCTACTCGAAAGCACGATCTTTTGGCATCCCATCTCCTGTCATACGGGGCAGGGGGGCGCTACCACCCCCCCAGTTCGTGCTTTCGAGTAGAAATTCACCGGGCGTTTCAGGCAAATCGATCAAATGCCTGACTAGCCACCCAATCCCATCGGCCTCACCACCATGTTGGCGTGTCGACATGTGGTGATGTAGTGTCTTCGACACGACAGGTCAAAATGGTATCGCGCAGGCGCCTTTACGCTCTGGCTTTGACATTTAAGCCATCTTTGCGAATGTAAACGCCTGATTGGCCGATTGTCCGAAAGGACCCTGACAATAAAATGCCCCGCTGCGGGGGGGCAGCGGGGCCCTTTGGAACCAGCGGGCCAAGGGGGGGAAGTGCCCGGCCGGTTATGACATCAATAGTGCAAGCCGGCGTCGGTTCCGTACATAGTCACGAAAATGCCCTGCCAATCTGAAGACCGACAGGGCATTGCGAGCTCTCACCGCCGTTCCCCCGAAAGGGCAGGACGCTTCCAGCGTATTTAGAAACTGCCTGGCTTATAGTGTGTTCCCCGGCGCTCGTCTGTGATGCTGGACCATGTGAACGGTCGCCCCGGCATCAGCGGCATAGTCGGTGATGACGCCCGCCCCTACAAGAAGGCCACCTTACCCTCTCAGCTTCCGCTTGAAGCGCTTCCAATGACGTTCGTCCCGACCGTAACTGGGAAAAGACGGCGGTAGTGGCGTCGGTGCGATCCTGTTTGGCCTACTGCCGCAAGCCGAACATCGCAGATATCCAGGGAGACATTCGACCGACATGTTCTTGCCTGAATTAAGGAGGAGAGCGGATATTTGAGCGACCGTCGGCTGCCGCTACCAGAGGATATGATCGGTGATCACGCCGGTACGTAACTAGACAAAGCCTGAAAGAAAGTTGCTGGCGACCGAGAAATCACCGTCAGTATGGCGAGCCTTTTTGGAGTCAGCCGATCAACTTTGTGGCGAGCGCTACGAAATCGGCCAAGCTCATGACGGCACATGTTGTTCGTAGTGTTTCACTGCTTACGACAGATAACAAAATGCCCCGCTGCGGGTGGGTGCAGCGGGGCGCTTGGGAAACCGACAAACAAAGGGGGTAAGTTGCCGATCTAATGGAAGAACCGTATTTGCGATAATTGGTTCCCGCCAGAATGACTTAAATGCCCTGCTGGCCGTCTACCGGCAGGGCATAGCGAGCTTCACCACCGCCCCCCGGAAGGGTGGGACGTTACAAGCTGGATAAAAACGGGAAAACGACGCTGTGTTCCGCTAATCCTCTATACAAGACAACCGCCCTAGCGTGCGGTTTTCAGTTCTCTTTAAAGACCTAGTACATCGGCGTTTTGTATCGGCCGGTTATCAGGTTTCTGCCGTTCTTTGGTCTATACAAAACCTATTATTTTCGCATCAGAAATGGCTGGTTTGGTGGAAATCTGCCGTTGTGCCTGTCGATGATACAGCTATCGTCATGAGATGATTGACGAGCATGAGGACGATGGGCTGCCGCACTGGAGCGACCCACCCGGCCCCGTTTACAAAGCGCTCGGATGGGGCTGCTTAGCCATCCTGCTCGTGCCGTTTCTTCTCATCATCCTTGTCTTTACGACTTTCTGCGAAAACAACTGCTCGTAAGAATTCATTATCCACATTTGGTGGACAACGGACCGGCGACTTTCAGATGCGAGGCGGGGCGATAGCTGCCGTCCCTAGGCGGTACTGCCGTTGCGGGTCATCGTCGCATGCCCGGGATTAAAAAGGTCGGTCCGGAACGACCGAATCTGCGCGGAGGCAAACATTGCGGTGTCGCGAAATTACTGAGTTTCGGACGTCGCGTATGTCGCCGGTTTTGCGACAGCGGGATGGCTGAACTGGTGGGAAGGCGAGCGGCAGCTCTTGGGCGGAAGGTACAGTCCGCTACTGTCGTACGTTGTCTTACAGTCCTACACCGCTGAAGCAGGATAGGGTCTTACTCCTGACCCGCCACAACACCGCCGAGCACCGATCCGGACTCCCCTGATGAGATCAGCACTAGACCGATCTCGTCACCCGTTGGTCCGTAGAGTGCGCCGGTCAGGTACCCTGCTTCGAAAACACCGGTACCGCGGACCGTGACCTTGCCGGTAAGCGTGCCGTCCGCCGCGATCTCTCCAACGATCTCGACCGTCAGCGTGGGTCGAACGGGGGTAGAACCAAGATATTGAGCGATCGTGATCTGACCTGTGAGTGTCCGCCGACTGTAATCGACGGTCAGGACGGAGTCGCCGACATAGTCCTGCACGTTAGCATTTGAAAAATACCGCACCCCGAAAGACTCGCCGACATACGTCCGAGTGCCTGCCGTCGGGACGATGTTCGACATGGTGCGATCACCGACGAGTTGCAGCGCGCGGCTCTGAGGTGGGTTGCCGCTGGCGGCGACGCGCACGTCCAGAAGTCGGACGCTTTCAGTGACGTTGTCCGTCCTCGCCGCCGTAGCCGCAGTCTTCCGAACCTCCTCAAGCAGCGGCATGATGAGGAAGGCGGACGACGCCTGGCCGATCCGGCTCTGATAGCCTCGTGTGGGCAGGAACCGCTCGGCGCTCGACCCGGTGTAGAAACTATTGCTGCCGGCACCGCGATAGCTGTCGGATGCGAAGGTCTCGTTGTATGGAATTACCGGGCCGGTGTGTCGGACGACGATGGTCTCATCTCCGTCGAAGTTGATGTCGCCGAATGCGTTGGCGCCCGGCGCATCGGGATCGCCAATCGCAACGCTGAACGCCGTCGCGTTCTGCGTATCGAGCGTGTTGCCAGTGCCGCCCGCAGTCAGACCTGCCTGTACGAACGTCTGTACGACGACGGAGGGGGTTGGCGTGGGTGAAGGGGTTGGCGTGGGTGAAGACGTCGGCGTTGGCGATGGGACGCTAACGATCGGCGCTGTGGATGTCCCACCGCCGCCACCGCCACCGCCGCACCCGGCCAACGCGAGCACGCAGATACCGGACAGCAAACGGTTGATAGTCATACACTTTCCCTCGAAGTCTGCTTGCCATTGGTACAGGTCCGTCTGACACTATGCGAGTACCTGACCGCCACGTCCATCGATAGCGGGTACGGCTCGAGCAGCTGAGCTTGATCAGCGGATCGGCATTGACAAGCTTCGAGTTCTGAAAAGCCCCCTCTCGTTTGCCGGCGCCCGGCCCGGCGCCCGGCTTCGGGCGGAGGCAGACATTGCGGTGTCGCGGAAGTGCTGAGTTTCGGACGTCTCGAAAATCGCTGGTTTTGCGACAGTAAGTGGCCGAAGGCAGCGTCCGTCACGTCGCAAAAGGAGTCCCTTTTGCGACATTCGAAACCACTCATTTGTAGCCGTTCAGCACGGTTGTCGCGGTGCCGGAAAGCCGTCGCTTATTGATGCTGGAAGGCTATGCTGCCTGTAGCCTCTGTTGCCTGCGATCTGACGCAGGCACAGAATGAAGCGACTTATTAAGTGAGGACTGATCTCATGAACGCCTCTGATCAACATCGCCGAACTGGAAGAAGGCATCTTTTGGTTGCCGCAGTTGTCGTTCTCGTGGCGATCACACAATATGCTGGCTTGAAGGACGCTGCTCACGACTTCGAACGCGGCTTCCGGGACGGCGCCGGCGGGCGCTAAGGCGCCATTTCGCTTTCCACCCATCCAGCCATTCGTGATGCACAAATCAAAATTTTTGCATCAACGCAGTGGCAACCGTTCGATCGGCTTATGTTCAATGCCCCCGCTAAACCGGTACCCAAAGGCGCTCAGCTACTTAGGTGACGTTGGGGTGTCAGCAGCCGCTCTGTAATTGCTTCCTGGACATTCGCATCGACGGACGGGATTTAACTGCTATTTAAACTTGACCGACTGGAAAATTTAACTAGCAATTAAACCTCTTTAGGTGGAAAGGGCAGTTGATGTCGGTCGCTAAGATACGCAAGCAGGCGCACACTCTGATGTGGCTGATAACCGTTCCCTTTGCAGGGCTCGCGGTGCTCACGATGGTTCTGCTTGGGAACATCGTCTGGCAAGGCGGGCAATATGCGGACACGGTGGCAATCTACTACCTCCCCATGTTCCTCTATATGTGGGCCATATGGATGATCCGCAGCGCCCTCAAGGCGATCGCTAGGGGTGCTCTGTTTGATGGGGTAATAGCTACCCTTCTATTTCGCGTCGGGTTGGCATTGTTCGGCGGTGCCTTGTTCACGGTGATCGGCGTGCCACTGATGACGGCCCTGGTCTGGGGTAGCCCGTATCTAAAGACGTTTGAGCCGTCTCCGGTAACGCTGGGCGTCGTGGGAGCCGCGTTGATGCTTCTTTCTCAGCTATTTGCACGCGCTGCGGCAATGCGCGACGAGATCGAAGGGTTCTTCTAAGGTGCCTGTCGTCATTACGCTCAATGCGATGCTCGCCAAACGGGCGATGACCAGCAAGCACCTTGCAGGCCAGATGGGCATTAGCGAAACACAATTATCTCTATTCAAATCCGGGAAGGTGCGCGGCGTTCGGCTTGGTACATTAGCCAAGATGTGCGCCGTGCTGGACTGCCTTCCCGGTGATCTCCTCACCTATCAATTTGATCCTGGCGACCTTCAAGAGGGCGCCGACGATTAGCCTGCCGTGCCTACGGGCGTCCGTTTCTCTTGATAGGTACAGTCAGTTCTCCATGCGCATGATGCGAAAATCACAAGTTTTGCATTATATGATGAATGGCAGAACCGTGGTCTGAATTTTGATGCACATTTTCGATGCGTTGTAGCAGTCAAATCTGCCGTTAGGATCGACAGGGAACAGGGGGCAGTAAATTATGAACCTATCAAATCCACTGGCAGCGTTGCTCGTCGCTGCCGTCATTGTATCGCCCGCATTGGCTGAAACATTCAATTATAAGGCACCGGCTGGGGCTAGCTTCCTGCTCCGCGATCAAGCTATTGGCTGTTATCGGGGGTACAGCTTCTCAACGTCGTCGACCCTAGCTGACGTTGCCGGTTATTATGACAGGCAAGCTCAAAAATCTGGCCTAAAGCGTTCTGTCGTTCAGCGCCGCCCTGGTTTTCGCTTCGCTAACTATCACGATGCTAACGGTTTTTCGTTGAGCGTGGCCGTGAATGCTCGATCAAAGCCGACCACCGCTACCATCATGTATCGCGGGAGCAACAGGCCACCGCGCTGTTAGCGTCCCTGATTTCGGTGCAGCCGCGATATTGTTGCCTGATCGACGTCGAACAGCGCTGCGACAGTGCGATGCGTGTCGCCAGCTGCAAGCCGCTGTAGCGCTTCTGTCTGCTGGTGAGGGGAAGGGCAAGCACGTCGGCCGAACTTGACGCCACGGGCCTTGGCTTGGACCCTGCCAGCAGCGGTGCGCTCGGTAATACGATGGCGCTTATAGCTGGCGGCAACCCCCAGCACCGCAATGATGACATCGGCGAACTGCGAGGTGGTGTCCACCATTGGCTCTGCAATCGAGCGGAAGCCAGCACCGGCTTCCTTCACCGCATGGAGGATGTTCAACAGGTCACGGGTATTACGGGCAAGCGATCAGTGGACGTCACCATAAGCACGTCGCCGGTATCGAGCGAGCCGATCGCGCGCTTGAGCTGGGGCCGCTCGGCAGTCGCGCCGCTGACCTTCTCGCGATAGACCTTCGTGCAGCCGGCCGCATCGAGCTGGGCGAGCTGCTGGGCTAGATCCTGCCCGTTGGATGAGACGCGTGCGTAGCCGTAAATCATGCCCCGATTGTGCATTGGATTTATGCATCGTGGAAGCGCCTGTAATTCGGCTGCTTTCCGCATGATGCAAAATCCGTGATTTTTGCATCAGAAGCTTGAAAACGCGGGAGCTCTCACTCTCGCCAAAGAAGTTGAAATCGGAAAAGGTGATCGGTAGCATTCGATATGCGCTTACTTATTCCAGATATGAGCTCACGAA
>Ga0308169_10001235_pt1 | contig 30633 bp, 26 predicted proteins | sample PhyBR1_2_FD_202139 | JGI IMG/M metagenome (GOLD analysis project Ga0308169, IMG submission 202139) | Phyllosphere microbial communities from UC Gill Tract Community Farm, Albany, California, United States - DLSLSB.R1 | ecosystem: Host-associated > Plants > Phyllosphere > Unclassified | place...
TGTTCCATCGCCGCCGCGAGGGCGCGAATGCCAAGGCCGGAGGTGTTCTCCGAGCGGAAGTCCTCGTCGATGATGACGATGGGGAAACGAAATTTCATGGACAGCTCCAAAGCGAAGCGCCGTGGGAGCGGCCGCGCCAGTCCGGATCATTCCGAAATGGGGCAGGGCCACCGCGCACGGCACCGTAGAAAATGAGTAGCGGATTTTCGCAGAAATTGCGGGTTCCGGTGCAGGTTTTTTTGTCAACCCTTCATAGCTAACGTACTGGTTAACTTGTTAGCTGGTTGACTGGCTAGATTAACCACTCGCGGCGATCGGTGTCGCACCCTAGCTGTCCAGGCGGCGCCCGGCGCGCCGGCACCCTTCGGTCAGCAATGCAGCCGCCAGCGCGGCGCCCAGCGGAACGGGCGACAACGCGGTGGTGCTGCCTTCCAGGAAGGCGAACAGTCCCAGCGTGATACCGAACGTGGCGACGGCGCCGGTCAGGGTCAAGAGCCACGTGCGGCGCGCCAGCAGCGTAATTGCAGCCAGTGAAATCGCGATCTGCTGCGCCACCGATGCTGCGGCCCACTGGCGCTGGCGGTGCAGCGCTTCTTCGGAGCGTTTGTTCCAGTCGCGCGACGACGCTTCCCAGCGCTCCGCCTCCTTGCGGATGACGTCTTTTTCGACGCGATAGCGCTCGACGTCCATCGTATAGCGACCAGTGTCGACGCCGGGCAGGGTGGCCGCCAGTTCGGCCAGGTTCTGGCGGCTCGACTTGGCCTGGTAATGGGCCCAGGCGTTGGCCGCACTCGTCTTTTCCATCGCAGCGGTGGTCTTGAACAGGCTGGCATCGTTGTGGGACGACGTACCCAGAAACGCAAACAATGTGCCCACGGTGGCCAGCACCGCGATCAGGACCGCGATGCGGCCGGCAAAACCGTCGCCGCCGCGCGAACCCGTGGGGCGCTGCGTGTTGCTCATGGTGTGTCCTTGCCGGCGCGGCGTTGGTACGTGACGTAGGCGTAGTCGAACCCCGGTTCGTTGCCGTCCTGCGGCCGCTGCTGCGGGTCGCGCGCAGTTTCCTGCCACAGCGCCGGGTCGATCGGCGGAAAGAAGGTGTCGCAGGTAAAGCGGTGATCGATGTGCGTGACGATCATGGCATCGGCCAGGTCCATGGCCGCAACGAAGATCTGCGCGCCGCCGATGATGCTGGCCGGCGCGCCGTCCAGCAGCGCGAGCGCCGCTGCCAGCGATTCGGCGCGCTCGGCGCCTTCGTGCGACCAGTCGGCGTTGCGGGTAATGACGATATTGCGCCGGCCGGGCAATGGACGGCCAATCGAGTCGAATGTCTTGCGACCCATGATCACCGGTTTGCCGAGCGTAACGCGCTTGAAGTGCGCCAGATCCTGCGGCAGGTGCCACGGCATGCGGTTGTCGATGCCGATGCCATTGTCACGGTCGACGGCTACCACCATGGTCAACTGCGCGGTCATGGCGGGGGGCGCGGCGGTCGCGGCGTTGGGAACTGACATCGGGAGGTCCTGTGTTGGCTGGGGAATCGAGACCTTGCATGATACCAATATTTATGCGGTTTATCGACGCCCGGCGCACCAAATCACGCGGTATGCGCCGTACTGACAACAGATCAATGCGCGGTATGCGAGTGCAGCACTGTCGAGCTGTTTGTCATGTGCGTCAGACAATGGCGGTTCGCGGTACCGTTGAAAACAGTAATAAAAAGTAAGCAGTATGTACTGTCTCCATGTGGCCGGGGTAAGGTCGCAGCCAGTCTGACGCGAGTGACGAATGCTGCGAGACCCGTCCCGATCTGTGACGCAGCCGCACCCGTCGATGACGCAACGCGCAGGAATTGAAGTCCTTGCATTTGAAGAAGTTCCATTGCAAGTTGTTATTTAACTATTTTGCTGCGACGCGTCAAAAACTAATGACTTTGAAGCTCAATTAGCATATAGTCTAGTTATGTTATTGATGTGCATCAAATGATGCAAAGTTTTTTTGCATAATTTCTTGATGTAGTCGGTTGCATTTTTCTCTTTTGAAGTGGTACGCGTTTCGCGGCGCTGCAGCAAACAATTGGATGAGGTAGGCAGATCCAGCGCCATGGCATGCATGGAGGCGGTATCCGGTAACGGCAGCACAGGCTGCGCGCTTTGCCGGGCACGCTTCGATGGTGGCCTCAAGCGTTCGCGATGATGCTCGCACGACGGCGCGCCTGCTGGAAGAATGTTGCGCACCTTATTCAATTCATGATGATTGGATCTGTCACGATGAATAACTTCGACCCTGCTGCCACTGTCGGCAAACGCGATAAACATCCGTCTCTGGACGCGGCTGAACTTGGTTCGCTGCTGAAAAAGGGCAGTGCGCAGTCGTCTGCCAGATACTGGCTGCCATTCTTCATCAACCTGCTCAAGATCTCCGACGTCGCTGTCCTGCTGCTGGCAGGTTTCGGCGGCTTCTATGTGCGCTTCGGCCTAGACGCCAGGCTGAGCACGGCCGGTCACCTCTTCATCTACCTGAGCACGCTCGTCATCATCGTGTCGCTGCACTGCGCGCAGGCGTATCGCGAGCGCGAAATCCTGTCGCTCAATGCCCTCCTGAGCAAGCTGGGTCTGGGCTTTTTCGGCGGTCTTTCCCTGATCACCATCGTTGGCTACCTGTCCGGCACGTTGTCGGAGTACTCGCGCGTCTGGGTCGCCACCAGTGCCTGCGCCTGGTTTGTCCTGCTGCTGGCGAATCGCCTCATCCTTACACGCCTGATCTATCGTGCCCGCATGGCGAACATGCTCGACGAGTCGATCATCATCGTCGGCGCCAATGAGCGCGCCGAGTTGATCGTCAATGCGATCAAGCGCAGCGGAAACGCCAACATCCGGGTGCTGGGTGTGTTCGACGACCGCGTCGAGCGAGGCATTCCGGCCACGCTGCGCAAGCACATGCTCGGTTCTACCTGCACGATGCTCGATTACATTCGCGCCAACCCTGTTGACCGTGTCGTGGTAGCGCTACCCTGGCTGGCGACGGAACGGGTCGAAGCCTTGCTCACAAAACTGCGCACCGTGCCGGTCAGGATCGACCTGGTGCCAAACAACGTTGTCTGGCAATTCCCATCCATCAATATGGAGCGCCTGGCAGGGGTGCCAGTCCTGACCATCGCCAACAGCCGCGTCGGCGAGCAGATGGGGCGTCTCAAGCGCGCCGAAGATCTTGTCATCTCCAGTATCCTGCTCGCGCTGGTCAGCCCGGTGCTCGCCATCATTGCGCTTGCGATCAAGTTCGATAGCCCGGGTCCGGTGATCTTCAAGCAGCGGCGCCATGGCTTCAACAACCATGAATTCGAAGTCTGGAAGTTCCGCTCGATGAAGTTCGATGACTGCGCGAGCAGCGAAGTCAAGCAGGCAACGCGCTTCGACAGCCGGGTCACGCGTGTGGGCAGCTTCCTGCGCCGCAGTAGCCTGGACGAACTGCCGCAACTCTTCAACGTGCTGTTCGGCCATATGTCGATCGTCGGTCCGCGGCCTCACGCGATCAAGCACAACCTGGAATTTGGCGCCATCATTTCGGAATATTACGCCCGCCACAACGTCAAGCCGGGTATCACCGGCTGGGCGCAGGTGAATGGTTTCCGGGGCGAGACCGATACGCTGGACAAAATGCAGCGCCGCGTCGAGCACGATCTGCACTATATCGAGCACTGGTCGCTGATGCTCGACATGAAGATTCTTATCATGACGGCATTTTCGGTCTGGTTCCACAAGACCGCGTATTGACACCCGGGCAGTGCGCTGCCCCGTCGCTGTCCAACACGCCATGGCCAGCACACGTAACGAACGCGTGCTCATGGCGTGATGTAGTAGAATTGCAACTTATCCTGATAAAAAGACATGTTTGCCTGCTACGGCCATGCTGTCTTGATTACGCTGATTAAAAAGTGTACGGCGTGCATGTGTTGCAAGCGGGCGGGAAGAAGCGTGAATAAATATTATCTGGGATGGGATTCTTCTTGTACTTACTGCGAACCTGCGAACGTCATGTTGGCTCCAGCGCTGCACGGTCGGCAAGCCGGCTGCCGGCCAGCCGTCTGTGCCTGAAGCTGACCGCAGCGGGGTGCGTGGCGCTCGTGTGTTCCTTGTCCAGCACGCCTGCACTGTCCGGCACGCTGCGGCCATTTGTCAGTGCTGGCGTCGAACACGACGACAACCTGTTCCGTGCATCGAGCGACGAAGCAACACGGTCGGCGGCGCGCGGCGACACCTACCGTAGTGCGGGTGGCGGTGTGCGCTTCGAGCGCCCCGTCAGTCGTCAAGTGATCACGGCGTTTGCCGATTTTTCGTCGGTGAAATTTGACCGCAACAGCCAGCTGGACTATCTCCGCAAGGACCTGCGCGCTGACTGGCACTGGTTTGTCGCATCGCATTTCGATGGACACATTGGCGGTTATTACCGGCAAGAGCTGGCGTCATTTGCGGATTTCGACGTCGTCCAACGCAATCTGCGGGTCAGCAAGAAGCAGTATGCAGACGGCCGCTGGCGGTTTCACCCGAGCTGGCAGTTGCGCGCCGAAGTCTCGAAAGAAGAGTACGCGTACGAGCTGGCGTCGCAACGCGCCAGCGACCGGACCGAGGATTCATGGGTAGCAGGATTTGACTATCTGGCACGCAGCGGCAGCACGGCCGGTTTCCAACTGCGCCGGCTCGAAGGCAAGTATCCGAATTGGCTGACGGCCGGCAACACGGGCACGCTGATCAACGGCTATGACCAGGACGAAGCGAAACTCAACGTCCTGTGGCTGGCGACGGGGAGCACGCAACTGCTGTTTCTGGGCGGCTGGGTGCAGCGCAAGCAGATGGGCCAGTCGACGCGTGACGACAGCGGGACCAATGCACGGCTGATCGTCAATTACACGCCGGCGGGACGCATCAAGGTCACCGGCCAGGCCTGGCGCGAATTTGCGGCCATCGACGGCGCGCTGATCGGCAGTGCGCTGGCCAACGGCGCCAGTGCGCTCGTGACGTGGGAGTTCACGTCGAAGATCCAGGCCGAGGTGGATGTGCGGCGCGAAGAGCGCGAATTCAAGCCGTTCGGTGGCGCCGCCGTGCCGGTGGTTGCGGCCGATCTGGCCAGCGACAGCCGCAACACGAAGTCGGTCGCACTCGTCTACAAGCCGCTGCGGAACATCACCATCAAGGCGCGGGCATTCCAGGAGCAGCGCTCGGGCAGTCTCGCCGCAGGCACCAATAGCTACAAAGCAAATGGGGGCTCCATCAATGCCACGTTGCAATTTAATTGAGTCACTGTATCAACGAGTTTCACCGTCGTTTCCAGCTGTTGCAGACATCAACGAACGATCTGAATTGCACTATCGACACTTTGCGAATGGAATGAACTTAACATGAAACAAATCTTGCTTGGTATCTTCGCCGTCTTGCTGGCATGGAGCATGGGGAGCGCGCACGCCCAAGAGCTGGTGCTCGGCGGCGGAGACGTCGTCAAGATCTCGGTATTCGGCAATCCCGATCTTGCGGTGGAGACCCGCGTCAGCGAATCGGGCTTCATCACCATGCCGCTGGTCGGTCAGGTTGCTGTCGCCGGTCTGTCGAGTGCGGCAGCAGAAGCGAAAATTGCCAGCATGCTCGAGCGCGGCAACTTCGTGAAAAAACCGCAGGTCAATCTGTTGATCACGGCGCTGACGAGCCAGCAGGTCTCGGTGCTGGGTCAGGTCAAGAAGGCAGGGCGCTATGCCATCGACGGGCGCCGCAGCGTGCTGGACATGCTGGCGCTGGCCGGCGGTATCGACACCAACGGTGGCGACATCGTCACCGTGGTGCGCACGCGTAACGGCAAGGTCGTCAAGGACCAGCTGGATACGGCCGAGCTGATGCGCACTGCCGACATGGCGGGCAATTACGATCTGCAGGGTGGCGACGTCATCTTCGTCGAGCGCGCGCCGCGCTTTTATATCTATGGCGAAGTGCAGCGCCCGGGCATGCTGCGCCTGGAGCGTCAGATGACGGTGCTGCAGGGCCTCTCGGCCGGTGGCGGCCTGACGGCGCGCGGTACCGAACGCGGCCTGCGCGTCAAGCGCCGCGACGCGAGCGGCAAGCTGCAGGTCATCAATGTGAAGGGCGACGATCTGCTTCTGCCCGATGACGTCGTGTACGTCAAGGAAAGCCTGTTCTGACGGTGCGCCGTCGCCCTGTCCAGCGAGCGCCGCACGTGCGCGCGCCATTGCACTTTATTGAAAGCCAACCATGAACCCAAGCCTGTTGTTGCTCGCCTTGCGCGCACGCTACAAGATCGTGCTGCTCGCGCTCGGCGTGACGGTGCTCGCCGCCGTCGTCTTCAGCATGATGCAGCCGAAAAAATACGTTGCCACCGTGTCGATGGTCGTCAATTACAAGGGCGTCGACCCGGTCACTGGCCTCAGCGCACCAGCGCAGCTGATGCCCGGCTATATCGCGACCCAGGTCGACATCATCAAGAGCAAGAGCGTGGCGCTGAAAGTCGTCGACGACCTGGGTCTGGCCAATGCGCCGGACGCGCAGGCGCGCTTCCAGAATGCCACCGGCGGCAATGGCGGCACACTGCGTGAGTGGCTGGCCGATTCGCTGCGCGGCAATGTGGACGTGGTACCGGCGCGCGAGAGCAGCGTGCTGACGATTAATTTCCGTGGCTCGGATCCGCAATTCGTGTCGAAGGCGGCCAATGCATTCGCCAACGCTTACCTCGACGTCAGTGTCCAGCTCAAGACCGATCCGGTGCAGCGCGCCAGCAGCTATATCACGGCCCAGATCAAGACCCTGCGCAACCGTTATGAGCTGGCGCAGTCGCGCCTGTCCAAGTACCAGAAGGACAACAACATCTACAGTGCGGACAACCGCCTGGACGTCGAAACAGCGCGCCTGAACGAGTTGTCCAGCCAGCTGGTGGTCGTGCAGAGCCAGAGCATGGACGCTGCCTCGCGTCGCAGCCAGGCCCAGGGTAACTCCGGCAGCTCGCCCGACGTCATGAACAACCCGGTGGTACAGACCCTGCAAACGAGCCTGTCGCTGGCCGAAGCCAAGTTTGCCGACATCTCGCAGCGCCTGGCGTCCAACCACCCGCAGTACAAGGCGGCCGAGTCCGAAGTGGCCAAGCTGCGTTCGAACCTGGAACAGCAAAAGCGCAACTCGTCCAGCAGCGTGGTGGCCTCGGCCGACATCAGCGAGCGCCGCGAAGGCGAGCTGCGCGCCGCACTGGCAGCGCAAAAAGACCGGGTGCAGTCGCTGAACGGTGCCCGTGACGAATTCAACCTGCTCAGCAATGAGGCGGAAAACGCCCGTCGCGCCTACGAATCGGCCAGTCAGCGCCTGAACACGATCAGCCTGGAAGGCGAGTCCAAGCAGGCCGATATCGCCGTGCTGAGCGAGGCCACGCCACCGTTGCAGCCGGCCGGTCCGCGCGTGTCACTGAACATCGTGCTGGCAATCATTGCGGGTACCATTCTGGGTCTGGGCGCCGTCCTGGTGCTGGAACTGCTGGACCAGCGCATCCGTTCGGCGTCGCATCTGACCGATGCGTTCGGCCTCCCGATGCTGGGCGTGATCCAGAAGCCACGCGTGGCATCCAGAAAGAACCAGTCCTTTCCCAAGTCGCCTGGCGCCAAGGGCACCGGCAACCTGACGCGGCCGACCTAAATGGCGCATCAGCATATTGACCAGCATGGAGCGTCTACGATGAATTCCACTTCCCCGGCCGTCGCTTTGACGGACAACGCGGCCCGCACCGGATCGGACGACTCGATCGGTGCCATCCTGATCCGTAACGGACGCCTGTCGGTGGCCGATGCCGACAAGGTGATGCGCTTCTCGATCGACCGCAAACTGCGCTTCGGCGACGCGGCTGTCGAGATGGGCATCCTGACCGCTGCCGACATCGAGCTGGCCTTGTCGCGCCAGTACGATTACCCGTACCTGCTGGCAGGCCAGAGCGCCATCAGCGACGAAGTCGTTGCCGCCTACGAGCCGTTCACCGCGCGCGTCGAATCGCTGCGCGCGCTGCGCAACCAGTTGCTGTGGCGCTGGTTCGAAACGGGCGACGAGCGCCGTGCACTGGCCATCACCAGCGCCGAATCGGGCGACGGTCGCAGCTTCCTGGCGGCCAATCTGGCCGTCGTGTTTTCGCAGCAGCACCAGCGCACTTTGCTGATCGATGCCGACCTGCGCGCGCCGCGCCAGCACGCGCTGTTCGGCCTCGAAAACCGCGCCGGCCTGTCGGGCGTGCTGGCCGGGCGCAGCGGGCACGAGGCGATCCAGCGTGTACCGGCGCTGGTCGACCTGTCCGTCCTGACTGCCGGCGCACTGCCGCCGAACCCGTCCGAACTGCTGGGCTCGCCGGCGTTCGGCAAGCTGCTGCGCGAACTGGGCGCCGATTACGACGTGATCCTGATCGATACCCCGGCCGGCGCCGAGTATCCCGATGCCCAGGTGGTCGCAAGTCGCGCCGGCGCGGCCGTCATGGTGGCGCACAAGAACCACAGCCACTTCAAGAAGATGCGCGATCTGGTGGACCTGTTGACCGACGCGCGCGTGCATCTGGTGGGTACGGTGCTCAACGAGTACTGATCGATGATGATGACGACCAGCCGCCTGATGAACCGCCGCCTGCGCCCGCTGGCATTGATGCATTCCGTGTCGGGCTGCGCCGTGACGGGCATGGTGCAAGGTTGAGCGTGCGTATCGCGTACCTGATCCTCGCGCACGATCAGCCGGCGCATCTGCGGCGCCTGGTCGAGCGCCTGGCCGCGCCCGGCGTGGCATTTTTTGTCCACATCGACGCCAAGGCGGATCTGAACGCGTTTGCCGGGCTCGCGCACAGCGTCACGTTCTGCAAGCGCCGTGTGAATGGCGCCTGGGGCGATATCTCGCTGGTGAAGGCGACGCTGGAACTGATGAAGATCGCAACGGCCGAACCGGGTCGCTTCGACCGTCACGTTTTGCTCAGCGGCGCCTGCTATCCGCTGCAGACGCCGGCGTATATCGAAGCGTTTCTCGAGGCCCATCGCGAGACCGAGTTCATCGAGACATTTGCACTGCCCGACACCACCTACGGCAAGACGCTCGAGCGCATCTCGCGCGTCTCGATCCGCAAGAGCAAACCACTGGGGCGCTATCGCTGGCCCCTGCAGCATTTTCTGAATCGGGTGCTGCCGCCACGCGACTACCGCAAGGTGTTGACGGGCGATCTGGTCACTGGTTCGCAGTGGTGGTGCCTGACCGACGCCGCCGTGCGGCATGTGCTGGACGTGACGGCGCGCGCGCCGCAGGTGTACCGCTACTGCAAGCTGGTCGATTGTCCGGACGAATTCTATTTCCAGTACATCCTGTGGAATTCTCGGTTCCAGTCGAACATCAGCCACAGCCTGACGTTCACCCGCTGGACGCCCGGCAAGACGGGCCCCGACATGCTCGACGCCAGTTATCTGGCGCAGTTCCAGGGACCTGGCGTGCGCGCATCGGCGTACAAGAACAGCCCCGGCGAGCGGCGCGAAGTACTGTTTGCGCGCAAGTTTTCCGCCGCATCAGCGCCCCTGCTCGATACGATCGACGCCATGGCGGCGCAGCGCCAGCCCTACACGCCTGGCGACGAAGAATCAGCTCTAACTAAGGTACAGAATGGCCCGAATTGATATTTTACTGCCGGTGAAAAACGGCAAGGACTACCTGGCGGAAGCCATCGACAGCGTCATTGCGCAGACCTACACCGACTGGCGCCTCCTGGTGCTCGATCACGGCTCGACCGATGGCAGCGTGGAAATGGCCCAGGCATACCATGCGCGCGACCCGCGGATCGAGGTGCATTCGTTCCCGCAGGCGAAAGGCTTGTCCGGCCTGCTCAATTGCGGCATCGACATCGCCGACTGCGAATTCATCATGCGCCATGACGCCGATGATATCTGCCTGCCGGACCGGATGGCGCTGACGCTGGCCGCGTTCGAGGCGCAGCCGGAATGCATCGTCGTCAGTGGCCAGGCCGACGTCATCGACGCTGCCGGCAACAAGCTCGAGGATCTTCGCCTGCCGGTCGGCACGGCCCGCATCGGTGCGGCCAGCCTGTTCCGCAATCCGGTATCGCATCCGGCCTCGACATTGCGGTTCGACCCGGTCCAGAAGATGGGTGTGCGTTACGGCATCGATATCCTGAAAATCCTGCCCGAGAACGAGCGCATCGATGTGCCGTCGCTGGCAGAAGACTATTTCCTGTTCGGCCAGCTCGCGATCCTGGGCAAGGTGACCAATCTGCCGCAGAAACTGCTGAAGTACCGCTGGCACGGCAAGAACGTCAGCATCACCAGCTTCACCGAACAGATGGAAGTCTCGCTGGCGATTTCGCGTTCGCTGACGCGCTCGTTCTGCACGATGCACAACCTGCCGTGGTTCGATCCGGCGCCGTTCTGCAACCACGGCGGCATCCTGATGGACGTCGGTGGCAAGCGCAACTTCGACGCGGAATTCGAGATCATGGCGCGCAGCGTGCGCAAGGTGTTTGGCGCATCGCCCGAAATCGAACGCGAACTGCGCTACCGCAAGGCAATCTCGACCCGTAACTGGGCGTCGCTGCTGTGGCGCTACAACCGCTTCCGTTCCGGCGACGTCACGGAAACGGGCGAGTGGCACGCAGTACGTGGCTGGCTCGTGCGTCGGTATCCTGGCAAGCGCCGCATTCGCGTCGCGCCTCAACTGGTTTAGTGGTAACAGGGAATGTTGAACCGATCAGTACGCATGCTTGACTGGCTGAGGCAGCCCTTCGGCGTCCCGACCTGGACCATTCTGGCCCTGGTCGTTCTCAGCCTGGCCGTCGGCGCCGTGATTCCCATGTTTGGCGACAGCATGGGCTATCAGTTCGGCCGTCTTGCGGCCTTGCCTGCCTTGCTGTTGCTGGGCGTGCTGCTGATCTACGATTACAAGAAACTGGTGCTGCTGATCCTGCTGTTCCGGTCCGTCGGCGACATGGTGCTGGAATCGACGCAGTTCGGCATCGGCAGCGTGCGCATGGGCATTGGCGGCCTGATCAACCTGTTTGTCATCATCATCGCCTGCATGATGGTGATGGAAAAGCCGCGCGAATTCCCCGGAAAACTGGCGCGCTACTGGCTGCCGTTCCTCATGATGATGAGCGTGGGCCTCGTGCTGTCGTATGAAAAGACGAATGCACTGAAGATGTATCTGGGCATGCTGTCGAACTTCGCGATCTTCATCATCGCGATCTACATGGTGCGTTCGAACGACGATTTCAACAAGGCGATTCGCCTGGTGCTGTATTCGTCGCTGCTGCCCACGCTGTATGCCCTTGTCGATATCGGGCTGCACATGCGCGACGGGAGCTTCCGCCTGCAGTCGACGTTCTCCCATCCGAACGTGCTGGCCTTCTACCTGACCCTGGTGCTGGTGCTGGGCCTGTACATGCTCAAGAGCCCGCTGTACAACATCACGCCCCGTGCCCGCGTGGCCGTCTGCATCTATATGCCGGTGCTGATGCTGCAACTGCTGCTGACGCAGACCCGCAGCGCCTGGCTCGCGTGTTTCCTCGTGTTCGTGCTGTATGCGCTGCTGTTCAAGCGCAGCTACCTGCTGTACCTGTTTCTGTTGCCGCTGCTGTTGTTCGTGCCAGCAGTGAATGAACGCCTGATGGATCTGGGGCAGGGCAATGAAGTCATGCGCAATGCGCAGCTCAATTCGTTTGCCTGGCGCGTGCTGCTGTGGGAATCGGCGATCGGCTGGATGGAAACGTCGCGCCTGCTCCTTGGCTATGGCCTCGACGGGTTCGGGTACCACGTTGCGACCTTCTTCCCGGCCGACCGCACGGTGCGGTGGGACGCCCACAACGTGTATGTGCAGTTCCTGTTCGAGATGGGCATTGTCGGTGTGCTGTGCTACCTGTGGCTCTACGCCCGCGTCCTGGGCACGCTGCGCACGCTGGCCCGCATCGATCCCGTCTCCGGGTTCCTGATGCTGGCCATCGTGATCCAGTACCTGATCGTGTCGTTCTCGGACAATATGTTCCGTTACCTGGTCTTCAACTGGTACCTGTGGTTCGCGGTCGGCGGTGCGTGCGCGCTGGTGAATCTGCACGCAAGTAACAAGGCAACCACGGCCAGGACCGGTGCTGCACGCCACCGGGCGGCCAGGTCGGGCCTGCCCGGCAATCATGAAGGAAAAGTATGAACATCGCGTACCTGGTGAACCAGTACCCCAAAATCAGTCACAGTTTCATCCGGCGCGAAATCCTGGCGCTCGAGCGCCAGGGCTACAAGGTGCAGCGTCTGGCCGTGCGCGGCTGGAAAGACGAGCTGCGCGACGAGGACGACGTGCGTGAGCGCGGCCTGACGCGCTACGTGCTGCAGGACGGCGCGCTGGCCATGGCGCTGGATGTGCTGCGCATGGCCGTCAAGCACCCTGGCCGGTTTGCCAAAGCCCTGGGCCTGGCCTGCAGGATCGGCCTGCGCGCCGATCGCCCGTTGCCGCTGCACCTGATCTATCTGGCGGAAGCCTGCAGGATCGTGCCGTGGATGGCGGCGCATGGCGCGCGCCATCTGCACGCACACTTCGGCACCAATTCCACCGAGGTGGCCATGCTCGCGAACATGCTTGGCGGCCCGGCCTACAGCTTTACCGTGCACGGTCCGGAAGAATTCGACAAGCCTGAACTCTTGTGGCTGGGCGAGAAAATCCGCCGTTCGGCCTTCGTGGTCGCCGTCAGCTCTTTCGGCCGCAGCCAGTTGTTCCGTTGGGCCGCCTACGCGGACTGGGCCAAGGTGCAGGTGGTTCACTGCGGCATCGACCAGAGCTTTCACGCAGTAGCGGCGCGGCCTAGTCCCGCCGCACCGCGCCTGGTGTGCGTGGGTCGCCTGTGCGAACAAAAAGGCCAGATGCTGCTGGTGCGCGCGGTCCAGGCCGTGGTCGCCAAAGGGATCCCGATCCATCTGGTGCTGGCCGGCGACGGTGAAATGCGCCCCGAAATCGAGGCGCTGATTGCCGCGAACAATCTGGGCAGCCACATCAGCATTACCGGTTGGATCAACGGCGACCAGGTGCGCGAAGAAATGCTGGCGGCGCGCGCCATGGTCTTGCCCAGCTTTGCCGAAGGTTTGCCGGTCGTGGTCATGGAAGCGATGGCATTGCGCCGCCCTGTCCTGACCACCTATATCGCCGGCATTCCCGAACTGGTACGCCAGGGCGAGACGGGCTGGTTGTTCCCGGCAGGCGACGTGGACGCACTGGCTGCTGCGCTGGAGGCGTGCCTGGCGGCGTCGCCAGCCGAGCTCGAGGCGATGGGGGCGGCCGGCCACGAGCGCGTGCTGGCGCGCCACGCCGTCGACACCGAAGCGGCGAAGCTGGCGCAACTGATACGCCAGTCCACGGCTTGACGCGCAGGCGTCCCGGGCAGATGGCCCGCTCGCTCACGACCGCACTTTTTTGGCACTCCGAGAACACGATTCATGATTAGCTGGACAAGAGATATCTACCTCAAGCTGCGCTGGCGACTGAAGATGCTGGCGCTGCACACCGAGCTCGAACTGCACTGGTTCAAGCAAGGCCGGCGCTATGCGCGCTCGAAACGCTCGGGCAGCGGTGTGATCGTGTCGCTGACGTCGTATCCACCACGTTTCGGCACCTTGCACCTGACGCTGAAATCCTTGCTGTCACAGTCGCATGTGGCCGATCGCATCATTCTGTGGATCGCGCGCGCCGACATGGCAGCGCTGCCGCCGGCTGTCACCAGCCTGCGCGCGGCAGGGCTGGAAATCATTCCCTGCGACGACCTGAAGTCGTACAAGAAGATGATTCCGCTATTGCAGCAGGGCTGCAACGCGCCGATCGTGATTGCGGACGACGACGTCCATTACTGGCCCGACTGGCTGGAGCAACTGGTGCAGGCACGCGATCCGCACAAGCTCGAGGTGATCGCCCACCGCATGCACCGCGTGAAGCTCGACGCCACCGGGCTGCCCGTTCCTTACAACGAATGGGAGTTCGAGACCGACGATCGCACATCCAGCCGGTTGAATTTTCCGACCGGCATTGGTGGCGTACTGTATCCGCCGAATGTCTTCGGGCCAGAGGTGCTGAATGTCGACGCCTTCACGACCCATTGCCCGCGCGGCGACGATATCTGGTTCTGGTGGATGGCGCGGGCGAATGGCGCCACCTTCAAGCGCGTGCCGCATCAACGAGACATCCATTGCTGGGAAGGCACTCAGGAGGTCGCACTATGGAAAGACAACCTGGGCGCCATGATGAACGATAACCAGATCCGGGCCATGATCGGCGCCTACGGCTTTACTGCGGAAAGAACCACCACCTGATGTCTGCAATGTCCAACGCGCGATGGCTGACGCTGTCGCAGGCTTCAAGAATCATCTTGCAGCTCATTTCCCTGACCATCCTGTCCAGGCTGCTGCCGCCGTCCGAATACGGCTTGCTGGCCATGGCCACCGTCGCCACCAATTTTGCGTTTCTGCTGCGCGATATGGGCACGGGCGCCGCCGTGGTGCAGAAGGAGAACCTGACCGACCAGACCACGAGCACCGTGTTCTGGCTGAACATGGCGATGGGCCTGTTCCTGACGCTGGCGCTCGTGCTCGCGTCACCATTTCTGGCCGCGTACTTCCGTATCGACCGGCTGGCGCCGGTGCTGTGCCTGTTGTCGATCGTGTTTCCGATCACCAGCGCGAGCGCCGTCCACCAGTCGCTGGTCGAACGCCGGTCCGGCTTCAAGACGCTGGCGCGCATCGAGATCGTGTCGTCGGTCATCGGCCTGACGGTTGCGATCACGCTGGCCCTGCTTGGCTACGGCGTGTACAGCCTGGTGTGGAACTCCGTGATATCGGCGCTGTGCTCGTCCACGCAATTGTGGCTGGCAAGTCCGTGGCGTCCGAAGAAGGTCTGGAGCGCGTCCGAACTGCGGTCGCTGTGGGGATTCAGTGGCAATCTGACCGGATTTAACTTCATCAACTTTTTTGCGCGCAATGCCGACAGCATGGTGATCGGCCGTGTTTTGGGCTCGGTGCAGCTGGGTATCTACGGCCAGGCCTACAAAGTGATGATGTTCCCGCTGCAGAGCATGAGCTACGTCGCCGGCCGGGCACTGTTCCCGGTCATGAGCCGACAGCAGGCCGAGCGTGACAAGATGGCGCAGCTGTATTTCCGTGCGTTGGCGATGATTGCCACGCTGACCGCGCCCATGATGGCGGGTCTGTGGGTGTTGCGCGAGCCGTTCGTGGCGATCGCATTGGGCAAGCAGTGGGCGCAAGTGCCGATCGTGCTGGCCTGGCTGGCGCCGGTCGGCTTCCTGCAATCGCTGATTTCCACGACCGGCTCGGTGTTCATGTCGACCGGACGCACCGATCTGATGATGCGGCTGGGCTTGCTCGGCTCGGTCCTGCAGGTCGGCAGCTTCTTCATCGGCGTGAACTGGGGTATCCAGGGCGTGGCTGCGTGCTACCTGATTGCCAATATCCTCAACGGGCTTCCGCATTTCTATTACGCCACGCGGGAATTGCATACAAGCCTGGCCGCCTTGCTGCGCGTGATCTGGCAGCCCGTGATGTTCTCCGGGGTGATGGTCGCGGTCATTTATCCGTTGTTTAACGTGCTGTCGAACGCCGGCTATGCACCGCAGACGATCCTGATCACGGTCACCGTGACCGGCGCCGTGATCTACGGGGGATTGATCATGATGTTTTCGAAAGCAGTGGTGCAGAGCTGCAAACAAATGATTGGCATGAAGACCGGGTGATCGTGCCCGGCATGCTGCCAGTCCCGCGCTGTTACACTTTATCGAGATCGACGACGTTCCTATGGAAAACCTGATTACCGTTTATATCCCCACCAAGAACCGCCTTGATCTGTTGAAGCGCGCCGTCAATTCCGTCCTGTCGCAGACGCACCGGCCCATTGAACTCATCGTTGTCTCCGACGGTTCGGATGATGGCACGTGCGACTATGTGAACGGGCTGATTGAGAACATTTCGATCACGCTGATTCACAATGACACGTCGGTCGGCGCCTGTGCGGCGCGCAATCAGGCGATCGACGTGGCGCAGGGCGAATTCATCACCGGTCTGGATGACGACGATATTTTTCTGCCGCACCGACTCGCCACCTTCCTGGCGGAATGGCGTCGCCAGCAGGCGAAGGGCGTGCGTTTCTCGTGCCTGTTCGACCGCCGCATCGTCAATGCCGGCGACAACGTCGCATTGTGGGACACGGAAGCATCGGTATCGGCCGAGCAGATCGTGCAATCGAACGCCGTCGGCAATCAGGTATTCACGACGCCGCAGCGCATGAAGGATGCGGGTCGTTTCGACCCCGCCATGCCGGCGTGGCAGGACTGGGATATGTGGGTGCGGCTGATCAAGACAGGTGGCCCGGCGTACAGCATTCAGGCCAACACCTACATCATGGATATCTCGCACGAGTTCGAGCGGATCACCAAGAAGTCGTCGGAAAAAATCATCCGCGCGGCCCGCCTGTTTTATGAGAAGCATTGTCAGCGTGGCGACCTCGCCGGCATGCTCTATTCACTGGCGGGTTACGACCAGATCCGGCTGACGCTCCGGGATTTGGGCGTGATGCTGGGTTCAAAGCATGCCAAATTCGCGCTGCGCAAAATCAGGGCCGGCAAATTCAGGATGTCGCTGGACAGCTCGATCCGCTAGCATCTGGCAGATGCTGCGCGCTATACCGGGCGGCCCAGCATCCGTTTCACCTGGCGCTTGATCAGCGCCTTCGTTTGCTGCCTGAAATGACGCAGCCGGCCGACGACGGTCCAGAATGTATTCAGCGTGACGATCGATTCGGTCAGCCGGTAATAGTGCGACGTGAACAGCTTGGCGTGGCTGCGCTGGTTCAGGATCGAATACACGAGGCCACTGTCGCGGCTGTCGATGAGCCGGTAGGGCTGCGTCGCAGTGAGCGGATGAATCGCCAGCGTGTAGGCGACAGGCCCGGTCAGCCGGAACGTGCCATGCGCACCGGTGTCATTTTTCCATGGCAGATAGCGGTCGATATTGGCCAGCACGGACAGGATCACGGCGCGCAGGAATGGGTGGCCCGGCACGCAGATGATGTGCCATTGCTGATATTCGCCCTTGTCGATGTGCGCGATTTCCCTGTGCATGCCCCAGCCGAGACGGTCCAGGTTATCCGGATCGTCCCATTGCCCCAACAAATACCGGTCCGACGGCGTGAGAAACCCTTCGAACGGCCGCGTCATTGTGCTCTTGATGTCGAGATAGGCGCCGCCGACTTTGTACAGCAGCAGGTAGCGGAACAGGTCGGCGCGCGCCGCGCCATAATTTGGATTGATCCGCTCGTAATAGCGCAGGATCGTGGCGCCGTAATTCTCCAGAATAAACTGCTTCATCATGGGCTCGTCGTACCGGGTGTGTGTCCAGCCCGGATTGAGCGTCTTGATGAACGCCACATTGTTCGCCAGCTCGTCGGTAAATGTGCGCGCACCGAAAAAGCATTGATGGATATGCTTTGGAATCGCGTTACCCATGGTGACGACGGGGAGCGCGTATTTTTCACCGCGGCCCGCTGGTGCCGAAGTCGTGTTCAACAAATCTTTTGCCATGCCGGTCGTCTGCCTTCAGTTGCCGTTGTCGTGTGCTTCAATGGTGGATCGGTCGTGCGCGCCATGCGACAGCTGCGCATCCATGGCCTGCAATAGCGCAGCGTCGCTGTCACTGAATTTGCGCGCGAAGATCATCGGTCCGCTGCCATAGACATCGCCGGCGCCAAATTGCGTGTTGGTCCGGAAGTAGTCGATGTGGCTGGCCGACATATTCGCCGGGCTGGCGCCGCCCGCGCTCCAGTCGGTATACGTCAGGTTGCGCCTGACGTTCGCCATGAACGGCGAGTTTCCCAGAATCGTGTGCAGGAACGTCTCGTCCGCGTATTGGGTGCCCTTGAAAAAGCGCACCAGCCCCGGGTTGCGCGCCACGTAATCGACTAGGTAGGTGCAGGCGCCACGCGTCAGCGCCCACCAGGTGGAGCCGCCGTACGGCTTTAATGTCCCCAGTGCAGGCTGGAGATCGCGCTGGCGCGGGATGATGCGGGCTTTGAGCAGCACGCGCAGCAGCAAGCGGTGCAGAGGAGACAGGGTCGGGCGCAGCGTGTACGAGGTCAGGCGCGCCAGCGGTTTGCCGGCTGCGGCGCAGGGCATCGCGACGAGGTTGATGTATTCGGCGTCGGGCTGCGCAGCGAAGAAGGCGTTGATCGACGCTGTCGGCCACAGCGGATAATCGACGCCGCTGAGCAGGACGAAGCGGGTGACACTGCCTGCCGCCAGCGCGGTTTTCATCAACAGCAGAATCGCTTCCACCTGAGAGAAGTCGCCCCAGTGCACGGCAACGGGCGCAGGCACCAGCGTCACATCGGCTGCGCCCAGATGGGCGAAGGCACGCCCGTCGGCTTTCGCGTCAACGTGGATGAAGAATGCCGTCCCGTCCGAGCGCAGGCGTGCGATCAACCGTTGAAGGTGGGCGGGGTTGCCATGCGCCAGCAGTAAATATGCGATCAATTCGGTCTCCGGTGAAAGCGCGATGAAGTGTCAACTGCAGCAGGGAATCAATCGGAGCGTGGCTGCCGATTGGCCAGCTGCGTCATCAGCTCCGTCAGGCGCGCCGCGGCCGCCGGGAAGGTGAATTTGTCGAGCGAGGCCTGGCGCGCGTTACGCGACAGGGCGCTGCGCAGTGCGGCATCTTCCCAGACCGTGCGCAGCGCGTTCACCATGGCCGCGACGTCGTTCGGCGCGACCAGGATGCCATCGACGCCGTCGACGACATAATCGCTGGTGCCGGCGCAGGCAGTGGCCACCATCGGCACGCCGCGCATCATCGATTCGATCACGGTCACCTGGCCGGACGGCGCCTTCACGTCCGCGATCGGGATCACGTTGACGCGCGAGTGCAGTGCCAGCTGGTGGCACTCTGCCAGCGTCAGGTTGGAACGGAAGCTCACGCAGGGCGGCGCCTGGATGTGGGCGGTGGCGTGACTACCTGCCACGATGATCGTTTTGTAGCCCAGCTGGCCGGCGGCTTCGGAGAGCAGCGCGTAATCGCGGTTGGCGGTGCCGAGCGCAACGATGTACGGGTCGTCCCCCTTGTCAAACCAGGTGTCGGTATCCCGGATTTCAGCGCTGAGGGGCACGAACACGAAGCGCTCGCGCGGCAGCTGCAGCCAGGTGCTGTAGATCTCGATCTCGGCCCGCGAATGCACGACGAACACATCGACCGCAGGCAGGCAGAAGCGCGCCAGCTTGCCCTTGATGCCGCCGTAGGGCTGGGCCAGGTTGAAACACCAGGCGATCAGCGGCACATTCTTGCGCCCGCTGAGCGTCTTGAGCAGTGCAACGATGACCGCCAGCTGCGGGAATGCCGTGACGATGCCGACCGGCTGCCGGCTGAACGTTTGCCTGAAACCGCGCCAGCCGTGGCGCAGGTAATCGAGCCACTGGCGTCCCGAGGACACCGCGCGCGAGCGGTCGTGATCGTAATCGGCAGGTACCTGCCGGGTTCGGTGTTTGGCCGGATCGATGAAGGGCATCAACCAGCCGGGGTAGGTAGTCTTAACGAACGGCGACAATACGAGCCAATCCATGCTGCACGATCCAATCAGTGTGAAAAACAGGGGCTGCCGACGCCAGGCGCCGGCGTACTAGCGTTGCAGGGCGCGCTCAGCGGCAGTGGTCGCAGACACGGTCTTGCCAGGCAGTCCCTGCAGCAGGAAGTCGACATTCTGCAGGCGCATGGTGCGGCGCAGGGCGGCGCTGCGTGTGTCCATGCTGAGCGCGGTGCCCACTTTGCTCTGGTGGCCATACAGCAGCAGCAGCAGGCCGAGGGCGGCACTGTCCAGACCACAGTCGTCCAGCAACGCCAGATGGATCGAACGCGGCCGTGTAGTGGCACGCGCCAGTGCGGCCCGCAGGTCGCCCAGGGCCGCATCACGCCAGACGCCGCCCAGCGTCAGCGTGTACCGCTGGCCATCGTCGCTTTCCTGCAGTACGGGCGCCGCACGGGCAGCGCGCAGACGCCGCGCGTCGAGTGCGGCAGGCAGCGCGCGCGTGGTCAGCAGACGCACGAGCGCCATGCCGTCGTTCCAGTAGCGCTTCCACAGCGCCGGTTCTTCCTTGATACGCCACACCCATTCCAGGCCGAGCCGGCCCACCAGACCGGGCGCGCGGCTGACCGTGCCCGCGACGAAGTTGACCACGGCGCCCAGATGGCTGACCAGCGGCGTGTCCAGTGCGTCCAGATTGTGCTCGATCCACGCCTGGCCGCGCTTGGCGCCCAGCGACACCACGAGCAGGTCGGCATGGCTTGCGTTGATGCGTTCGATCATGGCTGGCGTGCTCATCTCTGCCAGCGATCCGAAGCCGGGCGAGCACGCCCCCACGCACCGCATGCGGCCTTCGCCGGCATTGAGCACGTCTGCCGCCTTCTGCGCCACGCCATCCGGGCCACCGAAGAAAAACACGCTGATCGGCATGCTGCGCTGGTCGCGCAGGCGTTCGAAGACGGTTGCGCCTGCAACGCGTTCGCTGAACGGCAAACCCAGCAACCTTGCCAGCCACACCACCGGCATGCCGTCGGCCAGTGACAGCGACGAGCGCAGTACCGAATCGCGAAATGCCGGATCCTGCTGGCTGGTGATCAGGAAGTTCAGATTGGGCGTCGAGAAAAAGCAGCGCTCGGCGGTACCCACGCGCGCCAACAGCAAATCCACCGTTTGCTGCATTCCCAGCGCGTCGAACGGCAGGCCCAGCACGCAATACACGGGGCGCGTGAAGTCGGTTACGACAGGCGCAGACACAGACGCAGGGGCCGGTGGCACCGGTACACTATTATTCACTGTCACGTTTTGACCTCACCCATGAAACTTGACGACGGAACAGGAAGCGGAAATACAGCGGTATTTTCGCCAGCACATACACGATGGCGAGCGCCAGTTCTTTGCCGCTGAGCACCGTCCGTCCAAAACGCCACCAGGACAGCAGGATTGCCGTAACAAGCGCCAGCCCTGCCAGTACGCCCAGGATCAGCGTCGCGACCGGGCCGCCGGCCAGGGTCAGCACCAGTGCCAGCCCGGTCAGTGCGCAGACCAGCAATACCAGCAGCGCCAGCGGCGGCACACACAGGTCCAGGCCAAACGCGAACAGGCTGGCACTGCGTTGGCGGATGGCGCCACCAAGCGCGGCCGGCGCGGCGCTGGCAATCACGCTCAGATGGCCATGCTCCCAGCGCGTGCGCTGGCTTTGCACGCCTTCGGCGCTGGACGGAAAATGGCTGTAGACGAGCGCCGAGGGGCAGAACATCGGCGCGCTGCCGGCCAGCGCCAGATCCAGCCCGAGCTTCATGTCTTCGACGATGTGGCCAGTCGCCAGGTGGGCAGAGCGGATCGTTTGCCATGGGAACGCCATGCCGGTACCCATGAGCTGGCACGGCCAGCCCATCCGGAACCAGCCCAGCGGCCGCACCTTGTTTTTCACCAGCCAGGCAAATTCGGCAATTTTTTTCAGCGGTCCGCTACCGGCTGGCGTGTGCATCAGGTAAAGCGCCTGCACCGGGCGCTGATGGTGCGCTGCCAGCGCTGCCACGCGCGCAATCGCGCCTTCACCGACGATGCAATCGGCATCGACAATCACCACCACGTCCGGCGGCGCGGTGGCCAGTGCCTGCACGCCAAAGTCCAGTGCGTATCCCTTGCCGCGCAGTTGCGCATGGCTGCGCTCGATCACGCCGACCCCGGCCTGACGCGCCACTTCGGCGGTTTGATCGGAACAATTGTCGGCAACCACCAGGATGCGGTCGTTGGCGCTGAGCTGGGGTCGCAGGCTCGACAGGGTCGCAAGCAAGCCTGCTTCTTCGTTATGGGCAGGAATCAGCACTGCCACGCTCGGCCGCGGCCCGGCCACGGATGCTGCACCGCGCACAGTGCGCGACGCCAGCAGTGCCTGGGCAAGCAGGACCGTTACCGGCACCAATATGATGCATAGCAACACGAGCAGGGCGATCGAAAACGCATGGATCAAAAGAATGGTTTCCTAAAAATGGATGGCAGGAGCAGGGCAGGCTGGACACGGCGGCGATGATATCGAACGCCACCGGGCGGCAACACTGGCAGCGATGACGCCGCATGGGCTGGATGCCGCTATTGTGATCAATAGCAATATAATAAGCGAAATTTCAGATGCATGAATTGTAACGGACAAAGATATCGTGCTTTGCTGGCATCGGAATTGTACGTGGGCAGCGATGCGCTGGCGAGCCGCGTCGTGCGGTGACTCGGGTACCGAAAGCGTTGAGGGGCCTGCACCCGGTCTCTGGCCTGAGCGATGAGCGCTGCGACCTGGTCGATGCCAGCGGCAGGATGCAGGGTGTCGGGCACTTGCCGGCGCTGCGGCACGTTCGGCAATGGCAGCCTGGCAAACCAGCGCCTGAAACCTGGCGCTCTCATGACGGGTTCCTGGCGTTGGCGACAGGAGGTGAACCACGGAACCGTTCATCAGTTCAAAGCTTGGCTCTATTTAACGTTGACTGCGCCCCAAAAAAAGCCGCGCATTCGGCGCGGCTTGCAAGGGGTGGGGTGACGATCAGTTTGACGGAACGAGTTCAGCCTTGACCGTCGACGCGCCGCTGGTACCGCTGGTCGCAATCAGGACGAGCGATGCATTTTCCGGCCACAGGATCCGCACCGATTTTCCATCGACCACGTCCCAGGTGTCGTGCGTGAACGTGTCACCGGATTTGACTTGCAGGCGCAGCTTGGCGCCGCCGGTGGCGCTGACCGTCAAGTTCAGATAGGTGCCGGCCTTCGGCTTGGCCCATTTGACCGGTGTCAGACCAGTGTTATTGGCGTTCACGTAAACCGTCTTGGTCGTTGTTGCAGCAAACGAGAACTTCTGGGTAATCGGGTCGTAATCGCCCGTGCCAGTGCCGGACTGCCGGTACCAGCCCCCGCGCATTGACAAGATGTTCATGCTCTGCGGCACATTCCTTGCCGCAATCATGTCGCCGTTGCCGTCGATCCAGGACTGCGCCGAGGTCACCTGACGCAGGCTCGCACGGATCTTGTCGAGCTGGTCGGCAACGGTGTTGTCCCAGCCTTTTGGCATCAGGTTGAAACCAGCATCGTTTTCGACATAAATCACGAATGGCGTACCCGTATTGCGGTCGACGACATAGGCACCGTACAACTTGAGCGTTTCAACGATCTTGCGCAGGTCAGGGTTGGCGATCGTACTGCTGTCGAAGCTTGGCGGCAGCATCAGCAGCGAGCCTTGCGGGATGGCGCCGGTATTGGCCGCTGCCGAATTGTCCGCTGCCGTCGCCGGGAACACGTAGGCAGGCGTGCCGTCACCGTTGGCCAGACCGTTGAAGGTCAATGACATGGCGAGCGCGTGAGGATAGGCGGCAAGGCCGTCCTTGATTTCATGCTTGCGGATCAGACCGGCAGAAGCGGGAATCCCGACCGCGCGTGCTCCCTGGTAATAGTGCGAAGGATCGCCCCAGCCAGTCCCGCCCAGCTTGCTCCACGAGTACATCGCGGCAGTCCAGCGGCCATTCTGCTGCTTGAGCTGCCAGAACGAATGGACGATGTTCGTGACCGGATCGACGATATCGGCGTGACCGTCCGTGCCAGAGGCCGGCAATACGGATGCCGGCCAGCGAGGCAGGGTGATGACGCGGTTGCTGCCGCTGTCAGGATCAGCGACACCGACGGTGTTCGTGGCGGTCGATCCCGGGCCGACGACCGTCATCGGTGTGTCGGTCGCCGTGGCAAGGAAGACGCCGGTCGAATACGCGCCGGACGCGACGGTTGGAAAATAGCTGGACTTCGGAATCACGAAGGTGCCGAACACCGGGTTGAGCGGGCGCGAGTTCCACAATGAGTTGGCTGCATACGGGCGCAGATACGTGCCGAAGACGCCGTCGCCGGTGCTCGATGGTGTCGTCTGCCCCAGGGACGGGTTCGACGAGGGCAGCGCGGACGGGGTTGCCGAAGACGTTTCCGGCTGGCTGACCGAGGTCGCATCGGGCGACGTAACGCCGGGCACGACCGATTCGGTCGCTGGCAGATTGGCGCTGGCCGTTGGTGCGGTCGACACCGGCGACGGGTTGGAGGCGCCGCTGCTGCTGGCGGTGGGCACGCTCACTGCAGGTGTCGGCGTAACGACGTTCGATACGGCCAGGGCAGCGTTTGCTGAATTGGTGTCGGCGCCACCGCCGCCGCCGCAAGCTGCCAGCGATGTGCAAAGCAACGTGGAAACGACCTGCACGGTGACCGTGCGTGAAAAGAGTGTCATATCGGTATCTTCAATATCAGGGAGGATCGGATGCGTATCAGGCTCTTCTCTCTCAGCCTGTCAGATGCCATGAATATTACTGTAGGGAAAAGAATTCCACACGGCAAATAAAAGTTATATGCACTAATTTTGGGTATTTGCAACAGAAGATTGCCCTTCTTGCTATGGGCATTAAAAAAGTGATACCGCCTGACGTTGTCGAATTGAAATGCGAAACTTAAAGCAATTGTTTTTCTTTAAATGGAGAATTGGCGATGTGTCTTTACTGCAAAGAAAACTCGTGGTGTCTTTACCGAGAGAAAGGTATTAACAGTATTGACAGCGCTGCCGAATGAAATGTTTCGTGCCAATCAATTCGATCGGCACGAATGACAATGGCTCGAAAGTATTCGGTACGCGCGCAGGACGCGCGGCTCGCTGCCGCGGAGAGAAACGCGGTAAGATGTTGAAGTTACAACAAACATGAGACGGTCGGGGCTCGCCTGGCCGTGAGGAAAATGATGTCTCACCCAAGAAAACCCAATGTGATCCTGATGTCGGCGACGATCACGCCATCGAAGGACATGCCCGGTTCAACACGCATGGACCCTGCGATCCGGATGAACGACTACATCGAAGCGCTCCGGTATTACGAGGCAGTCGCACCGGAAGTCGCCGATCGCATCGTGTTTCTCGAAAACTCGGACACCGATCTGACCCCGTTGAAAAATGCGCTGCAGCGCAAGTCGTTCAAGAACGTGGAATTCATCAGCGTCAGTTCCGATTACCCGCCGTCACGCGGCAAGGGCTATGGCGAATTCAGGATGTTTGACGAAGGTCTGCTCGCCAGTCATGTCATCAAGCCGGATGATCACATCTGGAAAGTTACTGGCAGATTGAAGATTTTGAATATCGAGCAATTGATTTGCTCAGCGCCCGCCGATTACGAGGTGTATTGCGATCTGCGCGACGTGCCGTTCATCGGCGAGTCCCTGGGCGGGAATCTGTGGATGGAATTGCGGACATTTGCCTTCCGTCGCGACGCCTACGATCGCTATTTCCGGGGAGAGTTTTCCAAATCGTTCGTGCTCGAAAAGAAATTCTTTCAAACGATGAACGAGGCGCTGCAGACATCCGACGCACAGATCATCCCGCGTTTCCGGGTGCAGCCCATCATCGATGGCTATTCCGGCTATTCGAATGCGAATTACCGCAGTACGGGTTACAGGGCAAAAGAAAAACTGCGGATGATCGCCCGCAAGATCGCGCCGGGACTCTGGTTGTAATCGAGCCTTTATTTATGTCACGGCAGTTTGACGAGCGAAGCCTTGACGGAAGAGGGCCCACTGGCGCCGCTTGTGGCCGTGAGGGTAAATTTGGCGTCCGCAGGCCACACGAAGCGCCGCGATTGTCCGTTCGCGAGGTCCCGGGTGTCCTGCACCATCACGTTGTTGCTGCGCACCTGCAGCCGCAATGTGGCGCCGCCGCTTGCACTGACCGAGAACTGGACGTGGGTGCCTGCCTGCGGCTTTGCCCATGTCACGGGCGTCATGCCGGCATTGCTTGCATTCACATACACGGTCTTGCCGGTCGCCGCCTCGAACGCCAGGTGCTGTTCGAGGGTATCGTAGGCGGCTGAACCCGTACCCGATTGCCGTGACCATGGCCCGCGCATCGACAGCACGTTCATGTTCTGCTGTGCCTTGATTGCCGCAGTTGCCGTGTTCCCATTGCCGTCGAGCCAGCCCTGCACCGACGTCACCTGGCGCAGGCCCGCACGAATCAGATCCAGCTGGCTGGCGACCTCGTTGTCCCAGCCCTTGGGCATCAGGTTGAAGCCGGCGTCGTTCTCGGCATAGATCACGAACGGCGTGCCGGTGTTGTAGTCGACGACATACGCGCCGTACAACTTGAGGGTCTCGACGATCTTCCTGAGGTCGGGACTGGTGATGGCGCTGCTGTCGAAGCCGGGCGGCAGCATCAGCAGCGCGCCTTGCGGGATGGCGCCGGTATTGGCGGCTGCCGTGTTATCGGCCGAGGTGGCGGGAAAGATATAGGCCGGACCCGTGACGCCGTTGGCCAGGCCATTCTTGGTCAGCGACATGGCCAGCGCATGCCGATACGTGGCGCTTCCATCCTTGATCTCGTGCTTGCGGATCAGACCTGCCGAAGCGGGAATGCCGACCGCGCGGGCGCCCTGATAATAGTGCGCGGGATCGCCCCAGCCATTGCCGGACAGCTTGCTCCACGAATACAGGGCGGCGGTCCAGCGGCCATCTTTCTGTTTCAATTGCCAGAATGAGTGGATGATATTGGTCACCGGGTCGACGATGTCGGCATGGCCGTCCGTGCCCGCAGCCGGCAACACACCCGCAGGCCAGCGTGGAATCGTGATGACACGGTTGCCGTTGTTGTCAGGGTCGGCAACACCCACCGTGTTGCTGTCGGTGGAGCCCGGGCCGACCACCGTCATCGGCTTGTCCGTTGCCGCTGCCAGGAAGACGCCGGTCGAATAGGCGCCCGATGCAACGGTCGGAAAGTAGCTCGACTTGGGGATGACGAAGGTGCCAAAGGTCGGGTTGAGCGGCCGCGCGTTCCACAAGGACGTGGCCGCGTAAGGGCGCAGATAATTGCCGAACGCGGCAGCGCGCGCACCCGCGTCCGGGGCCGTTCTTGCCGCGCTGGTCTGGACCACCGTGGCCGCGTGCACGGACGCCGGGATGGCACTGCCCGCTTGCTGCACGGGCCGGTCGCCACCGGTGGCTGGCGCTGCGTGGGACAGGGTGGCCGACAGGTCCGGGGCGGAGCCAGCGCCGTCGCAGGCGGCGAGCGCCGTGCAGACCAGGGCCGGAAGCAGGCGCGGTATCAGCGCGTTGGGTAAGAATGTCATCGTGCTCCAGTCAGAATGCAGTCTTGCCCGGCGCAGTGCACACGCCGGGCAACGCCAGGCCGGTCAGACGGCAACCGGCGCCTTGATTCCCGGATGCGGGTCATAGCCGGTGATCTCGAAATCCTCGAAGCGGTAGTCGAACAGCGAGTCCGGCTTGCGCTTGATGACCAGTTGCGGCAGCGCGCGCATGTCGCGCGACAGTTGCAGGTCAACCTGGTCCATGTGGTTGGCGTACAGGTGGCAATCGCCCCCGGTCCAGATGAAGTCGCCGACTTCCAGGCCCGCCTGCTGGGCCATCATGTGGGTCAGGATCGCATACGAGGCGATATTGAATGGCACACCCAGGAAGATATCGGCGCTGCGCTGGTACAGCTGGCACGACAGCTTGCCGTCGGCCACGTAGAACTGGAACAGCGCATGGCACGGCGGCAGCTTCATCGACGGCACGTCCGCCACGTTCCAGGCGGACACGAGCATGCGGCGCGAATCGGGCGTGGTGCGGATTTGCTCGAGCACCTGCGCGATCTGGTCGATGTGCTCGCCGGTGGGTGTTGGCCAGTTGCGCCACTGGTAACCGTACACCGGGCCCAAGTTGCCATCGGCGTCGGCCCATTCGTCCCAGATCGATACCCCGTTTTCTTTCAGGTACGCGATATTGGTCGAACCCTGCAGGAACCAGATCAGTTCATGGATGATCGACTTCAGGTGCACTTTCTTGGTCGTCAGGAGCGGAAAGCCTTCCTGCAGATCAAAGCGCATCTGGTAGCCGAACACCGAGCGGGTGCCGGTGCCGGTGCGGTCGGTTTTGGTGGCGCCATGCTGCTGGACATGGCGCATGAAGTCGAGATATTGGCGCATTGCGGGTGGTGGTATGAAGGGACTAACAACCCGTCATTCTATCATCCGGTGCAAACGGGGTCGCTTGGGGCGCTGTGGCCGGCAGCCGGTGGCGCGGTCAGGCAATCGGCAAAACGCTGCAACGCCAGGCGCAGCGCGTCATCCGGCATCGCCACCAGGTTGTCACCCACATAGATTTCGACGAAGCTGGTGTCGGGCAGCGCGCCGTGGGCGGCGCGGTTGTACAGCCAGATGCCATGCTCGGCCGCCAGCGCGTCGCGGATCGCCAGCGCATGATCGCGCGATACAGGCAGATGCAGGTGCAGCATATTCGCCTGCGGCGTGGCCGGGTTCACGCGGATCGCCGGGTGCGCGCGCAGCGCGGCATACAAGTGCTGCGTGCGCCTGAAATAATCGGGCATGGCCGCCAGGCGCGCGTCGAAGTCCATCGCGGCGGCCACCACGTACGGGGTGCGGTGAATCACATTGCCGCCCTGGCGGCGGAACCATTCCGCGCAGCGCGCGACAAACTCGCTGCTGCCGGCCAGCATCGCACCACCCAGGCCACCGAGGCCCTTGTACAGCGACACATACACCGAATCGAAGCCGGCCGCGATCTGCGCGGCGCTGCGCTCGTACCCAGCCGCCGCTTCCCAGAGGCGCGCACCGTCCATGTGCAGGTGGATCCCGCGCTCACGGCAGCCGCGCTTGATCGCCTCGAGTTCGTCCCAGGGCGACAACTGGCCGCCGATCTCGCGCATGGGAATCTCGAGGCCCACGGCGCCCAGGCGGTCCGGTACCGCCAGCAGGTCGGCGGCCGACCATGGCCGGTGCCGGTCGCCCACGGGCAGCGCCTGGAAGTGATCCAGCAACTGGTAGTTGGCGCGCTCGTGGACGAAGATGTGCGAGGTCGGGTGCAGCGCCACCAGGCGGCTGGCGCGCTCGAGGCAGGCCAGGCGCAGCGCCGTCACCTGCGCCATCGTGCCGCTGACGCAGAACACGGCCGCCTCGAAGCCGAGCGTGGCGGCCACCTTCGCTTCGAACGATTGAATCAGGTCGCCATTGCCATACACGTCGTGATCGATGTCGTGCTGCTCGCACCAGGCGGCCATCGCTGCGAAGTGTTCGGCAGGACGGCGCTGGCGGTGGCCGGGGAAGATGGTATGGCAGCGGCGCTGCAGGGCGGATTCTGACAAGATGCACTCCGAAGGACAGGAGCGCTACTCTACACCGCGCCGGGCAGGCAAAGGAAGCGCCCGGCCGGATGGCCGGGCGCAGGACGGAGGATCAGCCGTGGGTCAGGGCCGTGCGGCGCGGGGCCGGTGCATCATAGCCAAGGCTCGGGCCGTCTTCGGCCAGGCGGAAGCTGCGCACCGAGCGGGCGAGGGCATCGGCCTGCTCGTGCATCGCCTGCGCTGCGGCGCTGGCTTCTTCGACCAGCGCGGCGTTCTGCTGCGTGGTCGTGTCCATCTCGACCACGGCGCGGTTGACTTCCTCGATGCCTTGGGTCTGTTCCTGGCTGGCGTTGCTGATCTCGGCCATGATGGCGGTGACGCGCTGCACGCTCGTGAGCACCTCCTGCATCGTGGTGCCGGCTTGCGCCACCAGCGCGCTGCCGGCGCCGACTTCCTGGTTCGACGCGTCGATCAGGCCCTTGATTTCCTTGGCCGCTGCCGCCGAGCGCTGTGCCAGATTGCGCACTTCGGACGCCACGACCGCAAAGCCGCGACCCTGTTCGCCGGCGCGCGCTGCTTCGACGGCCGCGTTCAGGGCCAGGATATTGGTCTGGAACGCGATGCCATCGATGACGCTCGTGATGTCCGAAATCTTGCGCGAGGCGACCGTGATCGAATCCATGCGGGCGACCACTTGCGAGACCGTGTCGCCACCTTTCTGCGCCACATCTGATGCGGTGCGGGCAAATTCATTGGCCTGACGCGCATTGTCGGCGTTCTGGCGCACGGTCGTGGTCAGCTCGTCCATCGACGACGCGGTGGTGGCCAGGCTGGCCGCCTGTTCCTCGGTGCGGCTGCACAGGTCCAGGTTGCCGGTCGAGATCTGCTGCGACGCTGCAGCAATGTGCTCGGCGCCGTCGCGTACCTTGCCGACCACGCCCGACAGGCTCTCGCCGATGTCGTTGATGGCAACGGTCAGGCGACCGATTTCGTCATTGTTGCGGGGCGCGATCCGGGCGGTCAGGTCGCCACCGGCGATGCGGCGTGCCACTTCTTCGACTGCCGCCAGTGGACGCGTCACCGTCGAACGCACCAGCAGATACAGCAGCGTTGCCAGTACGGCCAGTGCGGCAATGCCAAACAGGATGAAGCGGTTGCGCAGCTGGGTTGCGGCGGCGGTGATCTCGTCGACATATGTGCCACCGGCGATGACCCAGTTCCAGTCCTTCATGTGCGTGTAGGCCGCAAATTTCTCGCGCGCGCCGGTATCGCCCGGGTTTTGCCATTCGTAGCGCACCGTGCCTTCCTTTTTCTCGAGCATTTCCTTGACGAACTCGTGACCATTGGCCGATTTGCTGTCGAGGATATTCTTGCCTTCGCTCTTCGGGTGCACGATCA
>Ga0308169_10001237_pt1 | contig 30618 bp, 35 predicted proteins | sample PhyBR1_2_FD_202139 | JGI IMG/M metagenome (GOLD analysis project Ga0308169, IMG submission 202139) | Phyllosphere microbial communities from UC Gill Tract Community Farm, Albany, California, United States - DLSLSB.R1 | ecosystem: Host-associated > Plants > Phyllosphere > Unclassified | place...
GAGCCAGCCCTGGTTGAGAGCGCGCAGGAAGTCGCGCCGCTTGCCGGCGAGCGCGAGCTGCAGCTCCCAGACGGCCTTTTGCGACGCGCTCTTGGCTCGCCCGGGGCGAGGCGCTCGGCTGCTGGAGGGTGCCGAGCTGCGCATCTCGGTGAGGAGGTCGGACGCGGAGGGGGCGGTGGTGCGGCGAGGGGCGGTGCGCGAGGAGGAGGGGGGAGACGGCGAGTGCTTGTTGGAGCGCGTGCTGACGGTAGGCGGCCTCGAAGTAGTGCTCCTGGCGCCTCGTGCGCCCGTCTTGGCCGCATCTGGAGAGCGCGACGAGGACGAGTCGAGGCGGACCCTGGAGGACGACGCGGCGGGCTCGGCGGGCCCTGCTCGCGCCGAGGCGGGCTTGGCCGAGTAGTAGCGGCTGCTGCTGGCGGTAGCTGGTGCGAGCACGTCCAGGACGGCGGGCGAGCGTGTTGCTGCTGCTGCCGCGAGCACCGCCCTCGACGACGAGACGAGCCGGGACGACATGGTCTGCGGGCGAGGGGTGCGGGTCAGCTCGTAGCCCTCGGCATGGATTGCAGTGGGAGCTGCTCACCGAGCGTAGCTTGGCGAACCGAGTCTTGCGAGTTGGGGAAGTGGACGAGGTCGAGCGAGAGCCCGGCGAGCGCTGAGGCCAAGGCACGGCGGCACCTCGACCCGGCGAACCGTCTCTGAGACGAGCTTGCTCTCGCTCTCAAACAGCCGATGCTCGCAGACAGGCGCGCCAACCCGCCGTAGAGCTCGCTCGCGACCGGACTGCTCTCCTCGCGCGCAAGACGGTGCGCGAGAAACAGCTCCTCCATGTTGCACAGCCCAGCTACCTCGATCCCCTCGTTCATGCCTTGAAGTCCAGCTTGGTGTAGCCCTCGATCTGCGAGGGACGAGGGGGGACGGACGAACGGCGAGTCAGCGACAGGCTCGAGAGGACGTGCAGCCTGAGAACGAGGCGACGCACCCGGTTTGTCCGCAGGAGGTCGAGGTACTTCTCCGTCAACGGGTGGCACACCTCGTAGTGGTTGACGCCTGTAGCGCAGGGGCGAGAGTCAGTCTCGGGCACCCTCGCACGGCAAGAGAGAGACTGAGAGGAGGGAGGGAGACGCACCCTCGGTCCGCCAGCACTTCTGGAGCTCCTCGCGCACGAGCTTGGCCTCCATGACGCCGATCCACGACTGGCGGATCGTCTCCTCGCGCTGCTCCTTGATTTCTGCGGGTCGGTCGAGCGGGAGAGGTCGGCAGAAGAGGAGGAGAGGCGAGAGGGAGGAGAGGGGGGCAGAGGTAGGGTCAGCGTGCGGCTCAATGTTGCGAGGTGGTTGTTGCAGGCGACGAGTGGCAGGAGTCGTGCTATGGAGGCCGGCGAGCCAGACGGGCCGGACGGAGGAGGGGGAGCGAGGTAGGGCATCGCTGGCATCCGGTCGAGATGGGCTGCAGTCCCGTCTGCTGCACCGTGTAGCTCCATGAGAGCACCCGACAGCCCGCCGAGCCCTCCGACATGCGCGCCCGCCCTGTGCGCCTTCCTCGGCCGCGGTTTGGCTCGGAGGAGAGGGCGGCCGTCCCTCCTCGCTCGCCCCTCGAGCTGCGGATCCAGGTCCTGCCAGCCGTCCTCGAGGCCTGTACGGACGCCCACAGGCAGGTGGAGCGGCCGCAGGAGGCGTGGTGGTCGAGGCGGTGATGAGGGTGGGCGAGTTGGCGGGGAGAGGGTCGTGGTGCGAGGTCGCGGGGGTGCGGCGAGGCGAGACTGACCGAGGAAGTTGTCGGGAAGGGCACTCTGAGGAGCAGGCATCGTTCGAGCGGGGCTTTGAGCGGGTGGGAGAGCGACAGGGCGGAGAGTCGCGTCGTCGCCAGGAGGAGGAGCGGCCTCTCCCTCCCTCTCGCTCCCACCACACTGCTACGATGAGCTTGAACGAGCAGGCTATCCGCTCGGCTTCGGTCGCCCACCCGAGACCGCACAACACGACGTTTGCCTATGGCACCGCGGGTTTCAGGGCAGTGTGCGTCCCCCTCCTCCTCGTCGTCTCGCTCAACCCGCCCGCCTTCTCGCCCACCCGCACCATGCACAGCCCTGACTCGCTCCCTCCCACAGCGCCGACACTCTCGACTCGACCATGTTCCGCGTCGGCATCCTCGCCGCACTCCGCTCCAAGAAACTCGCAGGCCAGACCATCGGCATCATGGTCACCGCTTCGCACAATCCGGAGCAGGTCCGTACCTACTCTCCTTCAGCTCACATGAACGACGACGTCGTACTGACGGACTGCGCTCGCGCCCGCAGGACAACGGCGTCAAGCTCGTCGACCCGCACGGTGAGATGCTCCACTCGTCGTGGGAGCAGTACGCCACCTTGCTCGCCAACGCCGTCTCGGACGACTCGCTCGTCGCCACCGTGCGCCAGGTCATCCAGGCTACCGGCGTCGATCTCGCCGTCAAGGCCAAGGTCGTCTTCGGCCACGACACCCGGCCCTCGTGCCGCTCGCTCGTGCGCGCCGTCGTCGACGGCCTCGCCGCGCTCGACACGGACCAGGTCAACGCCGGCCTCGTCACGACCCCGCAGTTGCACTACCTCGTGCGCTGCATCAACACCGAGGGCTCGCCCGAAGCGTACGGCGAGCCGTCCGTCGATGGCTACTACCGCAAGCTCGCAAAGGCCTACTCGACCCTCACCGTGCGTCCTCCTCTTCCTGCTCTCACAGGCTCACGAAAAGAAACTCACGAGAAGAGGACGTGAGACTGACTTTGCGTCGGCGTCGATCCTCTCTCGCTCGCACCCAGACCGGCCGTCACCTCCTGCCCGCCCTCACGGTCGACTGCGCCAACGGCGTCGGCGCGCCCAAGCTCAAGGAGTTCCTCAAGATCGTCGGCAACGACCTCCTGCCCATCATCGCCGTGCGCGACAACACGACCCAGGCGGGCCACCTCAACTTTGACTGCGGCGCCGACTACGTCAAGACGCAGCAGCGCGCGCCTCGCAACGTCGAGCTCGTGCCGTGGCAGCGCTACGCCTCGTTCGACGGCGACGCCGACCGCATCGTCTTCTACTACGCCGACGCCGACGGCGTCTTCCACCTGCTCGACGGCGACAAGATTGCCGGGCTCGTCGCCGGCTTCATCATGAACCTCGTCAAGGACGCCGGCCTCGACGACAAGGTCAAGGTGGGCGTCGTCCAGACGGCCTACGCCAACGGCGCGTCGACCAAGTACTTGACCGAGGTCCTCGTGCGTCGCGCTCTCCCCCTCCCTCCTCGCGCTCGATCCCCTTCTGCAGCACTGACTCGTCCCCGATCTCCCTCTCTCGCGCGCGCAGGGCGTCCCCGTCACGTGCGTCCCGACGGGCGTCAAGCACCTGCACCACGCCGCCGAGTCGTACGACGTCGGCGTCTACTTCGAGGCCAACGGCCACGGCACGGTCCTCTTCTCGCCCTCGACCCTCTCGACCATCTCGTCGCACAGCGCCTCGTCCCCCTCTGCGTCGGCGGCTCTGTCGAACCTGCGCGCGCTCGTCGACCTGATCAACCAGACGGTCGGCGACGCCATCTCGGACATGCTCCTCGTCGAGACGATCCTCCTGCACCGCCAATGGTCGCCCGCCGAGTGGGACCGCGCCTACTCGGACTACCCGAACCGCCTCGTCAAGGTCCTCGTCGCCGACCGCACCCAGTTTGTCACGAGCGACGCCGAGCGCAGGCTCGACCGGCCCGAGGGCGTCCAGGACGCGATCGACGAGGCCGTCGCCAAGGTCGACGGCGGGAGGAGCTTTGTGCGCCCGAGCGGGACCGAGGACTGCGTGAGGGTGTACGCCGAGGCGGCGACGCGCGAGGCGGCCGACGGTGCGTCCCTTCTTCCCTCGAAAGCGAGAGCCAGCGGTCGAGCGAGCACTGACCTCCTCTTCTTCCTCCTCCTCCCCCTTCCACCTCTCCCTCGTCCTCCCCCGCAGAGCTTGCCAACACGGTTGCCCGCATCGTGCACGACAAGTACGGCAAGGGCCCGCAGCCGGCGTCGTTCTTCTAGACGCGCTCGCGCTCGCGCACGGACCCCTCGACCTTGACCTTCCTCTTGACGAGCCGGCGTCGCGCTCCTCGTCTCTCTATCGCTGCAGCAGTCCTCGCATGTGCAATACAGACACTGTCCTTGTTTCTCGCTGCACCTTGGCTGAGAGGAAGAAGAGAACCGCCTCGCAAACGTTCAAGGCTCTCGAGCACGTCGGCGAGGAGGAGGAACGGCTGCGCTATGTTTACAGACCGGCTGCGGCGGACCACTAAGAGGCATACGAAACGAGAGCTCATGCTAAAGTACGATGGGGGAGGAGACCGAGAGAGACAGGGAGCGAGGCTATCAACACGACGAGGCAGGGAAGGGAAGGGAGGAAAGAGAGACCCGCGCGCTCAGAGGCTCGCCCTCTGCGACCCGCTCATGAAGCCGCCAAAGTAGGCGTTGAGCGCCTCGAAGCCGTCCTGGCTGAGCGGGACCTGGGCGCCGACGTAGCCGTCCGGGCGCACGACGACAATGCCGCCCTGCTCGGTCGAGACGCCCCACTTGGTGTGCAGCGCCGCCTTGGCGTCCTTGCCGACGCGGCGATCGTAGATGTCGTCCGAGTAGATGTTGTCGCGGTAGATGCGCGCGTTGTACGGCAGGTCCTCGATCTGCATACGCGAGAGAGGGAGAGAGAGGTCAGTCTCGGCGACTCGAGTGACGGCGAGAGCGAGGAGGGTGAGAGGGAGAGCGACTCACGTCCCACTCGGTGTGCGGCGTCGCAAAGATGTACAGGAAGTCGAAGAACGGGTTGTAGTTGGGCTCGCGCTGACCGCGCTCGGGCTCGATGTGGCGCGTGTCGTGCGAGTTGTAGACGATGGCCGACTGGACGCCGCTCTTGGGGCGGTACAGGTTGACGAACGACGCCGGCGAGTCGATGAACTTGTCGAGCGCGGCGATCTGGTCCTTGGACTTGCCGTACTCGCCGGCGAGGACGTGGATGCTGCGCGAGGGAAGGAGGAGGGAGAGCTCGAGTCAGGCTCGACTCGCTGAGGAGTAACGTCGAGCGCGAGAGGGAGAAGGGGACGCACCGGAAAGCACCGTTCATCTTGACCTCCTGCTGGATGCGGACGAGGTTGGCGTCGATTGCGCGCGTCACCTTGCCCGGGAGGAGGCGCTGGCCGGCGATGAGCTTGCTCCCCTCGGGGTTGAAGACGCCCTTCTTCGGGTAGTTCTTGACGAGGTCCGAGTCGGGGAGGGCGTTGAGCGGGTTGGCGAAGTAGATGGCGCCGCAGCCCGATGTGAAGAAGGCGTTCTTCTTGAACGTCTCGATGAAGAGCTCGGGGTCGACGGCGCCGAGGGCCTTGGCCTTGGTCGCGTCGGCCGTGAGCTGGTCCGACTTGGGCGAGCGGCCCGAGAAGAGGGATGAGTAGGCCTTGTCGAACTTGAGGAGCTCCTCGGCGATGCTCTTGCGCTCCTGCTCGTACGTCGGGAGGAGGGTCGAGCGGTCGGCGACGCCCTTCTCGACCATGTTGATCTTCCACGCGAGCGAGTACATGTCGAGCATCGAGATGTTCATGCTGCAGGAGAGGACAGGGAGGAAGTCAGCGACGAGGCTCTCGTCGACTCCTCCTGTTTGAGAAGGTCGAGTAGAGGAGGAAGAGCGGGACGCACCCCTGACCGGCCTTGGGCGAGTGCGTGTGGGTCGCGTCGCCGCCAAGGAAGACGCGCTCGTCGAGAGTGTAGTTCGAGGCGATGCGCTGGCCGATCTCTGCAAAGGGAGGAGGGAGCGTGAGCGGTTTGCGAAGGTCGTCGACGCCGGACGAGCGGGCGTCGACACGGTGAGAGGAAGCGGATGAGGAGGGACGCACGGTAGACAGAGAACCAGGCGGTCTTGCCGAACTCGAGCTTGAAGGGCTCGAAGATCTTGCGGGCGCGCGACTTGCAGATGTCCTCGGACGCGTCGCGCCCGTAGTGCTTCTGCTTGCCGTCGGGGCCCGCCTCGGCCTGGAGCTGGACGTAGAGACGAACGAGGCCCGCCTCGCGCGGGATGACCATGATCGAGCCGTCCGACTTGGAGTGGATCAGGCACTTGGACATGATGTCGGGGAAGTTGGTCTTGACCTCGACGTCCATGACGCCCCAGATGATGTCGGACGCGTCGCCGAGCATGCGGATCTTGCCCTGCCACTCGCCGTCGCCCGGCTGGCCGCCCGAGATGGCGCGACGGACGAGGGACCGTGCACCGTCGACGCCGAGGAGGTACTTGGCGCGCGCGGTGAACTTCTCCTTGGTGTCGGCGTGGCTGAACGTTGCCGAGACGGGGTAGGCCTGCGACTCGTCGGTCGAGCACGTCTCGAACTCGTACGGGCGGAAGACACCGCCGTGCGGTGCGGGCGAGGCCTTGTCGGCGGGGAGGTGGGCGCGGCGCTGCGAGGGGAAGCGACGTCAGGCTTTGTAGGGGCGCGCAGAGCTGCGAGAGTGGACGCACTGCCTCAATCTCGTCGAGGAACGAGCGCTCGATGAGGCCCTGGTGGAGGAGGAGCGTGTACGGGTCGCAGACGTCGATGAAGTCGGGGCACGACGGCGCCCTCGAGGTGCGGGCGAGCTGAGCGGTAGGCGAAGGGTCCCAGAACGAGACCTCCTGGACGCTGCAGGAGAGAGAAGCCGGGTCAGCTACGCTGCTCGCGCGGATCGAAGAAACCTGGGAAGGAGGAAGAGGAACGCACCGGACGCCCTGGTTGATCATACGCTTGGCGAGCGACGCCTTCCCCTCCTCGTAGTGAACTCCTCCAATGTTGCGAAGAACCTGCGAGCGAGCCGAGCGTCAACGAGAGCTCGCAGAGCGAGGAGGGGAGAGAAGGTCGGAGCGCACCTCGAGCGTCCTCGGCTGCAGGCCGTCGGCGCGACCTGCCTCAGTCGTCGTCGGGCGGTTGTCGATGTGGAGCACCTTGAAGCCGTAGGTCGTGAGGCAGACGTTGGCCATGCAGCCTGCGGGGCCGGCGCCGACGATGATGACGCTGCGAGGAGGACGAAGGGGAGGTCAGCGCGCGTTCTCGCAACAGCTGCTTTTGATGATGCTCGCCGCCCACGCGCTGAAGAGCCCTATTCTGATCCCGCCGCGCTGCTCAGAAGAAAAAAAGCGCTGTCCGAGGCGACGCAGCAAGCTTCCCCCCGCCCGTCCGGCGGTTGGCCTCGTTCAAGCTCACCAAAGCTCGGCGACGGGAGGAAGCGTGGACGCACTCGTACTCTGCCTCTGGGCGGATCTCGGACTTGGTCGCGTGCGGCATCTTGAGCTGGTGGTGGTTGAGGAAGCGAGGAAGAGGGCGGCGGCGGTGGAGGGTGGAGGCGGTGATGGCGCGCGGCGAGAGAGGCGAAGGTAGCTCTGGTGGTTGCGCTGAGTGGGTGTACGGCGATGTGTGGAGCTTGCTGTTGATAGCGAAGGAAGGAGCAGGGCCGACGAGGCGACGGGCGACGAGCGCGAAGCCTGGTAAGCCGTTCCGAGTGGGGTGAGGGCGGCGGCGGCTTGTTCTGCCGCGGGCGCGTGAGCGACGCCGAGAACTCCGATCCACCGGCCGCCGGCTTCCTTGTCTCACGCTTTCTGCGAGCGAGCTTGCCACGGCAGCGAAAGGCGAGCATCCGCGCGCCACGCTCTGGTCGATGCCGGCCGCTCGGACCCGCTTGCACTCTCCCCCCCTCGCCGGTTGCGCTCTGCCGCTTGCTCGGGTCCAGCGTGCCTCTCTCGCACGCCCTCGCACAGGGACAGCCGCGCAAAGGATTACAACAACTCGTTGCAGGTCTATGGGCGAGCGACGGCGCATTGGGAGGGGAGGAGGAGCGAGCGCGCTCGCTCACGGCCCGCGCGAGTCGACCGGCTCGATGAGGTGCATGACAACCTTGCCGCGCTGCGTGTTGCGGTCCTGCGCACGGTGGGAGCATCGCTGCGTCAGCTCTGAGGCAGAGAGAGGCTCGAGGATGAAGAGGAGAGCGAGAGAGACGCACCTTCTCGACGCTGATCTCAACCTCGACCTTGTCGAAGACGCCGATCGTCACCTTGTTGCCGTCGGCGTTGGCAGCCGTCACCTCGTACGACTCGGCGTCGTACTCGAGGTCGCGCTTGAACGTGACGAGGCCCTCGAGGCCGAACCTGGAGGGGCGGGGGAAGAGGGAGAGAGTCAGCTCGACTTGCTCTTCCTCGAGCGGTGTCGACGGCAAGGACGAGAGGCTGAGAAGAAGAGGCGAGACGCACTGCGAGACAAAGACGGCGAGGCCGTTCTTGAACGCCCGGATGACGAACGCCTCGGCGCGCACCTTGCCCTGCGCCTTGTCGCCGCCGGCCTTGGCGACCGCCTCGAGCGCGAGCTTCTGCGCCGCCTCCTCGCGGCGCTGGATCGCCAACGCGACGTAGAACTCGATCGAGGCGCGCGCGGCGCCCTGCGCGCCGCGGTGCCGCTTGTTGACGACCTCGAGCGTCTTCTCGACAAAGGCGCGCGTCTGGAGCCCGGCGTGGAGCGGCTGGCCCGAGATGGCGGCGGCGAGTTGGCGATGGACGAGCACGTCGGCGTAGCGGCGGATCGGCGACGTGAAGTGGGTGTAGATGGGCGAGGCGAGGCCGTAGTGCGAGAACTGCGACGCCGGGAGCGAGCCCGAGCAGAAGTACTCGGCCGACAGCATGCAGCGCGTCGCCATGATGCGCACGAGCGTGTTGAAGGCGGGGAACGACGGGTCCTGCGAGCGCGGCGAGGGGGTGTCAGCCCGTGTCGAAGGAGAGAGCCTGCGAGACGAAGGAGGACGGCGGCGACGCACCACACACTTGTCGAGCGAGTCGGCGAGCGCACCCGAGGTCGACACGTCGAGGGTGAAGCCGCGGCGCTTCTGCAGGACGTCCTGGAGCACCTCGAAGTTGGTCTTGGGCGGCGGCGCGTGCCGGCGCAGGACGGCCGTCTGCGGGAACTGCTCGTAGATGCGCTGCGCGACGCTGATGTTGGCGAGGAGCATGAACTCCTCGACGAGCGAGTTGGTCTCGAACAGCTCCTTGACCTCGACGTCGACCGGGCCCGTCTGCTCGGACGACTCGAGGTGGATCTTGACCTCGGGCGAGGCGAGGTTGAGCGCGCCGGCCGCCATGCGCTTGGCCTTGAGCTTGAGCGCGATCGAGTTGAGCATGCGGATGCCCTCGGTCAGAGGGTCGGTGAGCGACCTGCGAGCGAGAGCGACATCAGCGAGGGGTTCGAGCCCGACTCGGATTCGCAAGAGGGCAACGACGCACTTGTCGTCCTTCCTGCGCTGCGCCGCCTCGTACGTGAACGCCTCCTTGCTCGCGATGACCGACTTGGTGAATTTGACGTCGACGATGTTGGCGTCCTCGTCCATCTCCTGCAAGGAGGCGGAGGAGCAGGTTAGACAACGATTCTTCTTCACGAGCACGAGATGGGGAGGGAGCAGGACGCACCCAGATGACGCTGAAAGCCAAGCGCTCGACGTACGGTCGGAGCGAGCACAGGTTGGTGCCGAGGAGGTGCGGCAGCATGTCGATGCGCTTGTCGACGAGGTAGACGGTCGTGCCGCGCGACGCCGCCTCGGCGTCCATAGGGTTGTCGGGGTGCACAAAGTGCGAGACGTCGGCGATGTCTGTGTGCAGGCGAGAGAGGGTCAGCGCAAGGCGCGAGGAGGAGGCGAGCGTGAGAACGCGAAAGAGGAGGACGCACGGACGCCGGCCTGGATGTTGCCGTTCGGGAGCCGCTTGGCGTGCAGGGCGTCGTCGATGTCCTGGCAGCCTGTGTGAGAGGGCGAGAGCGTCAGTCGGGCTGCGGAGTAGTGATGCCGGCGCAGCAGCGCGACGCCGACCCGTGCGCGAGACAGAAGGAGAGGACGCACCAGGCGGGTCGATCGAGCAGATGATCTCGTCCCTCAGGTCCACCCGGTTTCTCCACACGCCCTTGACGTCGTCGGCCGAGCCCTTCTCCGGCACGACCCACTTGTCGCCCTCCTCGGGGAGGCAGCTCGTGATGGCGTTCGAGAACGGGCGGTACGGCACCTCCCACTCCTCGAGCAGGCTCTCGACCTCGCCCTCCTTGCTCCCGACGGCGCCGAGCACGCGCACAAAGTGGCCCTCGGGCAGGCGCGAGCCGGCGCCCCACCGGTCGATCGAGACGAGGAATTTTTGGCCGGCGAGCTGCGCCGCCTGGCGCGTGCGGATCCGGATCGAGGGGATGCCGCGCTGCACGGGCGTGGCCGTCACCGTGCGCGACGACGTTGTCGCGAACGCCTCGGCGAGGAGCGACGTGACGCGCAGGGTGCAGACGTAGGGGCGCCACGCGCGGCGGAGGATGCCGACGACGCGGCCGGTCGGCTGCACGTCTCGGGTCGAGGCGGGTGCGGAGGGGCGCGAGAGGGTAGTCGAGGTGGGCGCAGGTGCGTCGGAGCCGTCCTCGGTCGGGTCGACCGGCGCCTCGGGGTCCTCGTCCTTGGCTGCAGGGTAAAGAGCGTGCGCGGCGAGTCAGTGCCGGCTCGAACAGGTCGGTGCGCGTGGAAGAGAGAGAGAGGGACGCACCATCGGCGTCGACGACTTTCTCGTTCGGGCTGCGCCACTCGCCCTCGGGCAAGAGCTCGACGACGACGAGGTCACCTGCGACGGCGCGGTTCATGGCCTCGCGCGAGGGCAAGAGGACGGGCTTGGCGCCGCCGCCCGAGTTGACCGTAGCCTGTAGCAAAAGGAGCGAGCAAGAGTCAGCTCGAGCGCTCACGCACGGCGAGAGAACGCAGGAGGGAGGAGAGGGAGGGAGGGACGCACCTCGCCGAGCGGGTTGTACGGACTCGGGTTGAAGTGGCCCTGCTGGAACTTGCCCGCCTTGACGCCGGCCTGGAGGACGCTGACGGGCAGGTGCTCGTCGTAGAACGGGCCCTCGCCGCCGTCCTTGCCGCCGGCGCCGCGCCCGGACAAGCCCGCGCCCGAGACGGCGAGGAGGTCGACGAGCCTCTCCTGCTGCGCGGCGGGGAGCGACTCGACGTAGGCCTTGGCAGTGAGGGTCGTGAGGCCGGCCTTGCGCGCGAGGGCGAGGTTGGCGGCGTCGTCGGTGAGGAGGATGAGCGGGGCGTCGCCCGGCGACGGCTTGCTCGACGAGGCCGACGTCTTCTGGCGCTTGTTGGCGGCGCTTGACGAGAGGATGGCCGAGTAGTACGAGGCGACGTGGCGGATGGCTGCGCGCGGCGAGTCGAGGTCAGCTCCCAGAGCCAAAGCAGGCGGGGAGAGGCGGACGAGGAGAGAGAAGGACGCACCGCGGTCGTTGCGGTCGTTGGGCGTCTCGCCCTCGTTGCGCTCGAGGAACGTTTCCTCGATGGCCTCGTTCCAGATGGTCCAGCCGCGCTTCATCTTGGTCGGCGAGGCGGACGACTGGGCGGCTCCCTCGGGCAGGTCGTAGTCGTCGTCGATGAGGGTGCGCAGCTTGTTGAAAAGGGGGAGGCTGCGGTGTCGGACCTCGTCGAGGACGGTTTGGGCGATGAGGAGCGGGGCAGGGAACAAGGGCGAGGCGAGGAGGTCGAACTGGTGGAGGATGGCGTTGGTGTCGGGGAGGACCCACGAGACGCCGGCGGGGAGGGTGGGCGGCTCAGGGAAGTCGGCTGCGGGCCGCAAGTAGTGCTCTCGGACGACTGCGGGCAAGATGAGTGCGTCAGTGAAGGTGCACGAGGCCCTAGAAGAGGCGAGCTCGAGGAGGAGGCGAAGGAGGAGTCGCTGAGAGCGAGGGCAGCGAGAGGAGGACTGACCGCGCATGAGCTTGCCGCGAGCCGTCTTGCGGAAGTAGGCATGGTCCTGGGCGCCTCCCTGGCCGTGTGGCCGCTTGCGCAGGATGGTGATTGTCGAGGGCGTCGACTGGGTCGAGGTGGCCATGGTGGACGACGGAGCTCGGTTGAGCGTGGGGTGTGTCGACTGCTGTAGCGGGTGCTGGTGGCTCAGAGCTAGCAGAGCTGGGCTGTGGTCGAGGATGGAGCAAGCGACGTCGTTCGAGCTGATGAAGACAGCCGAGGCGACGTCGACTTCGCCACTCAGCGCTTGGGCTGAGCTGCAGGTAGTCTGCAGCCCTATGTGACAGCTTGAAAGCCGCCCTCTCGTCCCCAACTGCGCACCAGGAGGTGGCTCGCCTCTCGCTCTTCCGGCCGCCCGCCGGCCTCGGGCTCTGCTCTCGCCTCGACTCGCTCGCTCGCACAGAACCTCGAGCATGTCGACCGACCAGCTACCAGCCATCTTCTCGCTCCCGCCAGAGGTGCGCCGCCCTCCTCTCAGGCCCGCGTCGCAACCCCCCTCGCCCCGCAACTGACCCTCGCAGCCCTCGTCGCCCAGATCCTCGTCCACGCCCTCGCCCAGGCCCCGCCGCAAGCCTGCGCCTCGTTCAGCCAGTCGAGCTCGGCAGCCCGCGACTCGGTCAACTGCACCGCCCTCTGGCGCGCGCTCCACCGCTCCTCCTGGGACGACGCCCCCACCTCCACCCGAGCCCCGACCTCCGCCGCCAGCTCGCCATCGCCCTCGCCCCGCCCGTACGACTGGGCCGCCCAGGTCAAGCGCCGCACCCAGGCCCAGATCCTCCTCCGCCGCCTTCGAGACGACGCAAAGCCCATCCCGCCCGACCTCGTCCTCCCCCTCCTCGACACGCTCGTCGACATCGCCCAGACCCGCCCATCTGCACCCGCCGCTCTCGCCACGGCGACGACGGGCGGCATCGGCGACGACGACGAGGCCGAGAGCGACTCGCTCAACGAGCGCTGGCTCGAGCGCTGGCTCTCGGCGTCGGGCACGGCGCTCGTCGCCCTCCACCCGGCCTGGTCCCGCGCGGCGTCGCGCAACCTCCGCTCGTCGCACGCCGCACCGTCTCCGCCTTCGCCCGCTGCCCTCGTGCGCGCCGCCCGGGTCGCCCAGCTCGCCGCCCACCTGCACGTCCTCGCGACGCCGTCGCCGCTCGTGCACGCCTCGCCGTCGATCCGCACCGCCGCCAAGGAGCTCGTGTACGAGCAGAGCAACTTTCGGCGCGACAGCCTGTACGGCCCGTTCATGAATGACGGCAGCGGGCGCGTCGACTGGCGCAAGCTCGAGGCGCTCGCCATCGTGTGCGGCGCCAACCTCGACGAGGCCGTCACGATCGGCTGGGGCCAGGTCGACGGCGACGACGACGGCGACGGCGACGATGGGCCCCTCGTGCCGCCGCGAGGCTGGTCGTCGACGCGCCCGCACTCGGCAGGGCCCGTGCGCACCGACCCGGCCGGGCGCGACTGGGCCGGCGTCACGCACCCGGGCGGCTGGCGCGGCACCTACTCGTTCCTCCACTGGCCGACGTTCGCGCACTACAACTTCCACCGGCACGGGCCGGCGCCGTCGCTCGCGCACGAGCACGAGGCCGTCGGCGACCCGATGGTGCTCCGGCTCGAGCTCTTGCCCGAGGGCGAGTGGCCGCACGAGATCGACCAGCCCGACCTGAGCGGCGAGGCGCTCGCAGATGAGGACGGCGACGATGACGAGGACGAGGACTGGGCGGCGGGAGGGAGTGCGGGCGCGAGCGGGAGCGAGGAGGAGAGCAGCGACGAGGACGAGGACCAGCCCTACTTTGCGACGACGGGCGGCGGGCATGTCGGCGGCGCAGGACGGGCGACATCGAATGCGCCGGGCGACGCCGAGGTGACGCCGCCGACGTCGCTGCCGGACGAGCTCGGCGAGCGCGACAAGGAGCTCGTCGACGCCTCGACCGCCTTCCTCGAGCCGGACGACCCGCCCCTGTCGCCCGAGCAGCTCGCCGCTCTCGCCGCACCGCTCGCCCTCGGCCCTCTCCCCGCCGCACCTCACACCGCCGCGAGCGCCGCGTGTCCTCCTCCCGACCTCACCTTCCGACCCTCCTCATCCACCCTCGCCTCGACCGCCTCCTCCTCCTCGGCCGCCGCCTTCCCCCCTCTCGCCTTCCACGGCTCGTCTCTCCCCCGCCTCGGCTTCCAGGGCACTTTCACCAACGCGCCCCTGCACTCGGCGCACGTGCGCCGCCCCTCGGACCGCTCGATCCGCGGCACCGTGTCGCTCACGCCCGAGGGCGCCGTCCGGTGGCAGTATGTCATCCGCTACGGCGGCAGCGACCAGTGGGCCATGAACGGCGTGCAGGTCGGCGGGCCGGGCAGCAGGAAGGGCGTGCTCGGCGTGTGGACGAGTGCGGACCGGGCGGACGAGGGCCCGTGCGGCCCTTTCTGGTGCGTCTAGCTCTCTCTCTCTCGATCTCTCCTGCGCATGCTTGCTTTCCTCCTCACCTCTCGCTGACGATCTCGATTCGCTCGTGCAGGTACTGGCCTCACCGGCCGAGCAACGCCGCACTTGACTAGTCCTCCTCTCTCACGCTCGAACCTCTTTCTCCCCCCATCTCGACCTTTTTGAAGCCTGCCTTTCCTCATTCGCTCTGTGTAACTCTCGTCATGCTCTCACTGTTTTCCCGAACATCGGTCGCACGAAGGAGAACGAGAGCGAGAGAGAGAGCGAGGCCAAGTTGAATTGCCGCTTCTGACAACGAGAGACGAACGAGGAAGCCACGACTGAACAGCACAGTGCGATACGACATGTTGAGATGCGGAGAGATGATGGATGAGGAGAGCGAGCGAGATGCCGAGGTGGTTTTGGTCGAGGAGGAAGAGGTTCGACTTGGGAAGGTCGAAGGGTCGAGCGAGCGCGACGACGAGGCAGCACGCTTAGGCGTCACCCCAGACGGCCTTAGAGGTCTCGACGATGAGAGCGAACTTCTCGATGACCTGCGGCGGGTGAGTGAGGCGGCCTGGATCAGTTTCTCGACCTCCCGACGCCTCCTCGACCTCCGGAAGGCGGAAAACTCGCGACGCACGTTCTCGCGACTGACGGGGTTGCCCTCTGCGTGCGACGCGTACCCGCACTGCGGCGACAGGCACAGGCGCTTGAGAGCCTCCTCACGAGTCTGGTTGGCGCCCTTGGCGACAAAGTCGGCCGCCTCGTTGATGCGCTTGATGAGGTCCTCCTTCTTCTCGAGCTGCGGGAACTTGGACGTGACGAGGCCGAGGACGACGACCTTGTTGGCGGGGAGGTCGGCAAGAGGCTGTAGCGAGGTCGAGAGAGCGAGAGGAGGAAAAGGAAAAGTCAGTTCCGGCGGCGGAGGAGAGGCTCGAGCGCGGACGACGCGACGCACCTCGAAGCCGCCAGCACGCTCGGTGTCGTACTCGAGGTAGTAGACGCCGGCGTTGAGCTCGTTGAAGAGCTTCTTCGAGATGTGCTCGTAGCCGCCCTCGGAGAAGTGCATGCCGTCCTTCTGCAGGGCGCTCACTCGGCTCGTCAGCTCCGGCGCACAGCGACAGCGCACGAGAACGAGGGAGAGCGGGACGCACAAAGTTGCCGCGGCACAGGTGGAGGCCGATGACCATGTCGGACGGGACGTCGCGCACGCAGTCGTTGTAGAGCTTGATGTACTGGTCGAGGACGACGGCCGGGTCCTGGCCCTCGGCCTTCATGCCCTCGAGCATCGACGTAGCACACTGCGCGAAAAAAACTGGTCGTGAGCACGTGCGCGAGTGTGTGTGTGAGAGAGAGAGAAGATAGATAGAGAGATAGGACGCACGAAGTAGGCGAGGAGCGGGTCGTCAAACTGGACGTTGCGGCACCCGGCGTCGTACAGGTCGGCGAGCTCCTCGCGGTACGCCTTGGCGAGGTCGGCAAAGTACTCGACCTCGGTCGGGTAAACGTCCTTGTTGTAGGCGTGCTCGCCGTGGCGGAGGTGGTACCACCTGCGGGGGGACGAGCGTCAGAGGGGGAACGTGCGGTCGACACGAGCGAGACGACGACGTACTCAGGGGCAGCGAGGGTGATCTTGACGTTCTTGACCTCCTCGGGCTTGACGAGCGACGCCGTGTACTCGAACTCGGGGCTGTGCGAGGTGAGGAGGAGGAGAGGGTCAGTGCGTCCGCTCCGGGCTGGACGGACCGACGAGAGGAAGGAGGAGAAAGGCTCGACGTACCGGTACATGGGCTTGTTGCGGATGAGCTTGCCGGTGCAGATCATCGTGTCGCCCGGACGCGAGGCGTGCGACTGCGAGCAGGGGTCGGAAGAGCAGGGTCAGGACGACGAGTCGGGCGAGGCGAACGGCAGCACAGAATGAGGAAACGCACCTCGAAGAACGCCTTGATGTCGGGAACGTACCTGTGCGCCAATGAAGAAAGCGTCAGCGAGCTGTCGTACACCTCGAGAAGGAGGAGAAGGTCGACACGCACATCTTGAAGAGCTCACGACCCGGGTTCTGGATCACCTCCATACCCTGCAGGTTGTTGTGGAAGCCGTCTGTGGAGGGAAAGCATCATCAGCACGAGTTCATCGGCCTGCCTTCGTCGTGACGAGTCGCCGCCGCGAGGACGACGCGACGAGGAGCACGAGAGGACGATGAGGCGAGGGCGAAGACTCACCCCAGAACCTGTAGGACGCAGTACGTCAGCTCGAATTCATTGCGGGTCCGTATCGACGTCTCGAGAGCACAAAGTGGACGCACATGTGGCGGCGGAACTCGCCGTCGGTGACGGCCTTGATGCCGACATCGAGCTGGCGCTTGACCTCGTCCTTGATGGCCTGGTCCTCGACGGCCTTGAGCTCGTCGCGGGTGCACTTGCCCTCGTGGAACTCGTTGCGCTTGGCGAGGAGCGCGTCGGGGCCTGCGCGCGCACGAAAGAGGAGGTCAGCTGCGATCGGCGCGGCGCGAGGACGAAGAGGGAGGGGACGCACGCTTGAGCGAGCCGATGTGGTCGGCGCGGAACGGCGGGCAGCAGGCGGGAGCGGCGGTCGCGGCGGCCATGATCTGCGGCGGTACGGAGGGCGAGGTCGAAGCGGCGGTGAATTGCGCGAAGCGAGGGCGGCAGGTGGGGACGTCGGCAGTGCAGAGGGCGGTCGTTGAGCAGTTTCGAGTCGGTCGGGCGGGGCAGGGAACAGCTTCTAGGTCAGCTCGCTGAACCCGACACTAATCGGCCGAGGTGGAGGAAAAAGGGCGAGGGCGATGGAGGGACGGAAGGGGCTGATGGAGCCGCCGCGAGGGTCGAGGGGGACACTCTGAAGCTAGACAGAGCTGGACTCACGAGCTCGGTGGTGTGATGGAGGAGCGAGCGAGGGTGAATCGCCGCGAGGAGCGAGGAGGAGCGACATCCGGGCTTCCCTCCTCTCCACCTCGTCCATCGCGCTCTGCGGCCGTCCTTGCTGGCCAGATGCGCTCACGGATGTTGCACCGACGCCGACGAGGCCTCGTACCGCCCCGCTCGCCCTGCGCCTCTCCCGCCCTCGACCTCATCACCCTCAGCGGCCGACGACACGGATGACGTGTGGACCTGGAGCAGGGGTGGGTGGGCGGACTCGGAGCCGCTCAGGACAGCTCTCAAGGGACCCGTCGAGCGGTCGTAGACCCGCACGCCGTCAGACTGATGCGGGAGCCCTGCTGCAGCTCACCCGCCCCTCTCCTCTCCTCCTCGCTGCGTCTCGCGCCGTCAATATCGCCCTCTCGAGGTCAAAGGTGGCTCATCTCTCCTTATACACGTGGCTCGCGCTCGAGGGCGCAGCCGCAGGGTGCGGTGGCTCTCCATGCACGTCCTGCTCGAGCTACAGCTTCTCTCGCGCGGCTTCGGCTCGTACCCGCTCGTCGCACGGCATGGTCGCGACGCTGCGTCTGCTAGCGATGCATGCGACGACCTGCTGCAGCGCTACAAGCCGTCTCGGCCGTCGATGGGCGCGCTGCTGCAGTGCGGGTCGTGCCCACTCGCGCGACTTGCCTGTCCAGGTGCGACCCGACCGAGCCTGCTCTCGTCGTGCTGCTGCTTGTTCTCGCTCTCGAGCATGGACGGAGCTTACTCGAGACGATGAGGGTCGCTCGAGCCGCCTGCTGTGGAGCGGCGCCGCGGGTCGAAGCGACTTGCGCAGGCTGGGAGAGCTCGACCGGGAGAGGAGGACGGCTCAACGACGGACGAGTCCGCCGCGAGGGGAGCGACAGCGAGGAGTTGAGAGAGAAGGTAAGCTGAACGACGTCGACAGTGCAGCTTGGCGAGTCGTTGCGCGAGTGTGAGCGGCGCGACCTGGCTCGGGCTTGGTCCGAGTCGAGCGAAGAGGCTCGCCCCTCGCTCGTCTGGACCGCGGACTCCCGACGTCTGCTCCTGTGGCCCGATGCAGTCGCACGACGCTCCGTTCCAGACTGGCAGCGCGTCGCACTCGCCCCTGCACCACCCGGCGCACCACAGCCCTTCGTCGTCGTCCTTCCCCGACGCGACCGCGACCGCCTCGCACCCCTCCGCCTCGCCGCACCACCCGTCTGCGGCCCGCATGAACCGCCTGTCGAGGTCCTACAGCGGCTCAAACACCCCTGCGCCCCTCGCCGCACCCTACATCCCCCCGCCCGCCGCGCACACGGCAGCACGGCCCGATCGAGACGACGCGTCGGGCTCGAGGCGCTCGCCGTCCCTCTCGCGCCACGGGTCGGCCAGCACCGCGTCCGACGTCCCGATCCCGATGAGCAGGACCACCAGCGCGAGCGGCGCACCCTCGAGGGCTGACAAGGGCAAGGGCGTCGCGCGCGACGGCCTTGTTGGCCAGGCCGATGCCCCCGACGACCCGGACGAGCAACAACGGCGCGTCGAACGCGTCCTCCAGCGAGCAGAAGCTTCCAGGGTGCGTCCCACTCTCCCCCTCGAGCCTCGTCGGCCGACCCCCAGCTGACGAGCCCCCGCCCGCCTCCTGCAGCTCGCCCGCGCCTTCCGCAACAGGCTCGCCCTCGCGTCGTACAAGGCGTCCCGCGGCTGGCACGACGTCGGCCTCGACACCATCGAGCCGCACCTCGAGCAGGAAGCTCGGCGCCGCAGCCAGGGCCCCGCCGCCGCCGACTCGGCGCTCCCCGCCCCTCCTCCTCCCGCCCCTCAGCACTACCCCGCGCAGCCCCTCGCGCACCAGGCCTACGCGCCGCACCCGCACCAACCCGTCTACCAGCACGAGCCCGCGCCCGCGTACGACATGGACGCCGTACTCGGCGCGCCCGCCCCGCCCTCCCACCCGCACAAGCGCGCCCGCCTCGACGACCCGTACCAGCACGCGCGCTCGCGCCCGCCGCCCCAGCAGCAGCAGCAGCAGCAGCAGCAGCAGCAGCAGGCCGACATGTACAGCGCGCACAGCGTCTACGCCCCGCCGCCGCAGCCGGTGCACACCGTGTCGCCCTACTCGACCGCGAGCGTGTACCACCGCGAGCCCGCCGGCCCGGCCTCGTCGCGCGCGCCGTTCGCGCCGCAGCCTGACGACGGCGCGCCGTCTGCGCCTCCTGCAGCAGCGACGGCGCGCAAGCAGCGCGCCTCAGCAGCGGCGGGCGCAGCCTCGCCCTCCTCGCCGTCGGGCTCGTCGCGCACGCGCCGCGTCCCCTCTCGGCGCTCGTCGCCGGCCAAGGGCAGCGGCAGCAGGCCGGGCGACGCCCTGTCGAGCTCGGATCCGGCCTTCTCGAGCTTTGTCGACGCGGCGACGGCGCTGACGGGCATGGCGCGCGCGCCGAGCGACCCGTCGAGCCAGGGCAGCGGGAGCGACGAGGGCGGGAGCGGGGCTCGGTCGGTGCCGGCTGGTGGAGCGGCGGCGAGGAGCATGGACGTTGACGGGCCGGGAGCGGGCGAGACGGGAGAGGTCGACGACGCCGGCGCAAGGGCGCCGTTCGCTCGCCCTGCGACGCCCGAGCGGCAGATCGTCAAGCTCGACGGCGCGCCCGTTGGGCTCGGTGCACCCGGCGGCGGGAGCGCCGGCGCCAACGACAGCGGCACGGCTGAGGGCGCCGCCGAGCTCATGCTGTACCTCGCCGCCTCGCCGTCGCCCGTCCAGAGCCGCAAGGCGCCGCCGACGACGCTCGGCGACGGCTCGGGCATCAAGGGCCGCCGGCTCTTCTCGGGCGTGGGCGGCGGCGAGGACGCGCCGTCGGCGGGAGCTGGCCCTGGGCAGGACCCGGGCAGCATCTTCGGCGGCGAGCTCGGCGGCGCGCACCCGTCTGGGCCGCTCGACGCGCCCTTTGCGACCTCGTCCTCGGCGCCGACGTCGGCGCCCCTCGAGCCCGTCAAGAGCGGCGGCGCGACGAGCACGCCCGGCGGCGTCTTCGGCGGGGGCGGTGCAGGGCCCGCGACGCCCGGCCGGCAGCGCCAGTCGAGCCTTGGCGGCGCAGCGAGCTGGGAGCTCTTTATCAACGCGAGCCCGAGCCCGAAGCGCGGCGGGCCGGGCGGCGGCGGGGCCGGAGCGGCGGCGGGCGCGGGCATGGGCTCGACAAGGGGTGCGAGCCCGCCGCACGCCGCCATCGGCGCGTGAGCGTTGCCCATGCTCTTGACGAGGGTACTCGAGGCTGGAGGGAGCAGGTGCAGCAGAGCCGGGCTTGTCGATAGAGCGTTCTTGGATCCCTTTTCCCGCTCGCACCTTTTGCCAACGAGCAGCATCTTCTGACACAACTGGCCGCTCTCGTTCTCGTTCTCCTGCGAGAGACAGCTCATGCGCACAGCTTAGCTCTAGTTGTGACAACAGATGCTCTCGCGCTCGACCCTCGCTACAGCTTCGCTCGCCGCACTTGCTCATTCGGTCGGCGGGTTGACGCCGACGTCGAAGACGGCTAGGACGGCTTGCCGGAAGGTCGCGACGTTGTAGTCGATGAGGGCGGCGTGCTGGTCCTGCGTGTGTGGGCGCAAGAGGGCAACGAGCGAGAGGTGGCTGCGCACGGGCATCAAGGTCGTCAGCGCACGGACCTCTCGAGAGGACAGGCTCGCTCGAACCGGGGAGAGAGCCACGCACTCGTTGATGCTCCACTGCGCGATCGTCGCGCCCGTCCCGAGCCGCACCTTCGAGTGCGGCAGCCTCGCGCGCCCGCTCGTCCTCCGCTGTAGGTCTCCTCCTCCCGCCGCCGCACCGGGCGCGACGCTTGACGGCCGGCTCCCGTCCGGTCCTGCGCGTGCCGTGCTCGACTCGCGGCGCGGCGAAGGGTCGGACCCGCCGACTCGGCCGGTGCCGCGCGAGAGGGTGCCCGAGCGCGAGACGGGGAGGTCTGGATGCGGCGAAGCGGCGGTGCTTGGGGTTCTGCGCGCGGCCGTCCGTACACATCAGCCCTGAGCAACTGCACGAGGACTCGGGGCCGAAGAGATAAGGTCGACGCACTCGTACAGCTGGGTAAAGTCGCCGACGAGGTCGAGGTAGTCGGCACAGATGACGTAAGTTTGGTTGTCGAGCGGCGCAGAGTCGGTGGCGATGTAGATCTTGGACGACGTCTCGAACAGGAACGCCTTGTCGATCGAGCATTGCTGTGTGAGGGAAGCAGCTGGTCAGGCTTGGCTCGAAGGAGCAGGACGAGGAGGAGAGGGAGAGGAGAAGGGACGCACCGAGCACAGGAGGTCGAGTAGCCGCTCGAGCGAGGCCTGCTCCGGGACGAGCTTCTGGATGACCTTGGACAGCGCCTCGTAGATGGACGTGTCGAACACGGACGTGAGGTGGTAGAAGACGTTCATGTTGCTCTCGAGCTGCGGCGACATGTCGAACAGCTCCTCGGTGAGGCGGTCTCGAAGGTTCTGCAGCGTGTCTGCAGGCACAAGGCCAACGTCAGTCGAGGAACGAGGTCGAGCGAGAGCTGCGGGAGGGAGAGGGGGAGAGGAGGACGCACCGAGCCGGTAGTCCTCGGACATGCCGTCGACCTTGTGCAGGAAGATCTCGAACTGGATGCCCGGGTTGGCCGTGTAGGCCTTGTGCATCGTGACGCTCAGCTTCCGAATCATGTCGTGGAGCGTGCTCTGCGCGTCGAGGACGAAGATGACGGCGTCCGTGTCCTCGAACGAGAGGTTGAGCTGCTCCGGGTCGAGCTGGCCGCCGGGGAGGTCGAACATGCGCATCGAGAGGAACGAGCTGTGGGCCGATTCAAAGGTCAGCTCAGGCTCTGGGTGGTGCAAGCGGCTCGCGCCGAGAAGACGAGAGGGAGGTCGAGACGCACTTGATGTCGTCGAGCGACGACTTGTTGGTGCGCTCGATGAAGAGGGTGTCGCTCGGCGCCATGCCCTCGAAGACGACCTTACGGATGCTCGACTTGCCCGCACTGTTGCACAGGGAGAGGTTATCAGCTGCAGTTCCCTCACCCCACTTGCCGCTCAGCTCGAGGCGGGTGAGGACGAAGCCCGCTCGGCCTGGCGTGTGCCCGAGTGCGTCGCGATAGAGCAGAGGGATAGAAGCAGAGGGAGAGCAACGCACCTCCTTGGCCCCATGAGCAGCACCCTGGGCTTCCTCCGCCCGTTGCGGTCCACCTCGTCCGAGGCCTGCTGGCCCTTGCTCCCGCTCGCCGCGCCGATGTGGTGGTCTTGGCCGGGCACTGACATCTTGTTGGTGCCGTACGAGGGCTGCGCCTGCCCGGCCGAGGCTGTAGAGACCGAGCGAGAGGTGGAAGCCTGTGGGAGGAGATGAGGACGACGGGGCGGGGAAGCCCGTCAGCGGCGGCTCAGCAGCGGTTGGTGACAGCTGTACAGGGACGCACCTGCATGCTCACGAGTCTGCGTCGATTGCTGTAGTCGTGAGCGAAGTGTGCGAAGCCGATCTGCCGGCGAGAGCTGTCACGCTGCGCGAGGAGAGGCTTCCACGCTCGCTACGGCGCCTTCTTCCTAGCTTGCAAGCGGATGCAGATGCGCCGTGCATGCACCTCGCCCGTGCGAGCAGCTCGAGCCAACCGCCGGAGCAGACGAGCGAGGACGCACGAGCTGCGACGGTCGGACCTCTTGCGCTCGAACGCTCTCGCGCGCCTTGCACAAGCTCTCCCGAGAACGACAGCGAATGAATGAATGCTCCCTCTATATACAGCTACATCGCCTGCGTCTAGTCGACCAGCCGGAAGCTGATCGTCGCAAAGCACTCCTCCTCGAGCGGGCCCTCCTGCCCGTCCGGCCGCGGGGCGAGGCGCGTCGACCGCAGCGTGTAGCGGATCGGCATCTTGGTGAAGTGCTCGGCGATGTTCATCTTGACGGGCCCGATCCTGCGCGGCAGTGCGGGCGCTGTCAGCTCGACGTTCGCCTCAAGCTTCAGCCGGCGAGAGAGAGAAAGCGAGAAGGGGACGCACGAGAGGTCGAGCGTGTTGAGGTCGCAGAAGGGCGCGTGGAACGACGCAGCGTAGACCGTGTCTGGGTCGTACGTGAAGCCCTCGCTGTCCTTGCGGCAGAAGTACTTGCGCCGCTGCGCGACCGTCCGAGGGTGCGACGGGTCGAGGAAGACGAAGTTGGTGTCCTGCGGGCGCGCAGCAAGTAGCTTTAGCTCTCGTCGAGTCCTTGTCGCAGTACGAGAAAGAGAAGAGGACGCACCTCCGCTGCGTCGACGCTCTCGTCGGCGAACCGCCACGGCCCTAGCTCCTTCGCGACCTCCTCGTTGGCCCGGTACACGCCGGCGTCGCTCTGCGCCCGCTGCAGCCCGGCCCTTTGTGCTCCGAGAAGCTCGTCCGTCGAGACAACGTGCCCATGGGCGTCGTCCTTGATCGACGAGGTCTCGAGCGCGCCGACGAGCGACGACAAGGAGAACTTGCCCCACTTGCTCTTCTTCTTCTGGCCGCCCGCAGGCGTCGACGCGCCCGAGTGCGGTGTCGAGTCGGCGTCGTCCGACTTGGGGATCGCTGCGCCCCACAGGTCTGCGCCGCCTGCGCTCGCGTCGGCCGAGAAGGGCGGCGAGTCGGACCGTGCGGGAGGGTCGTCGGGCGCTCTCGGGCGCGAGGAGGCGGACGAGGTGCCGAGGATGAGGGACGAGGGGCGCTGGCCCATGCCGGGGCGTGCGGGCGGAGCGAGGGAGGAGGAAGAGGAGGTCGACGGGGCGGAAGGCGTGCTCGTCCCACTCGGCGGCAGGAGCTCCGAGTGCTCGTTGAGGAACGCGTCGACTCGAGGGTCGCCCTTGAGCCCGAGGAAGCTCCAATGAGGGCGCTCGACCCACTTGTGCTTGTCGTTCATCGCCTCGGTCGGGACGAACGAGGCCTGCTCGGCGCTGTCGGCGGTCGGCGAGTCGTGCGAGAGGACGACGGCGCGAGAGAGGGCGGCGGGGGAAGGGTAGGCGCTGAAGGTGTGCACGCAGGCGGCCCAGGGCGACATGATGAAGGGGCGGCCGTGCGGCGGGCGAAACTCGTAGTGCGTCGCCGGGTCGATCCACTGGGCGACCTTCATGCCGGCCTGGAAGGGGCCCATCGGGAACGAGTCGGGGAGGTAGTCTGCACGGGATCTGCGTCAGCTTCAGGTGGCTTGACAACGAGGGGCGCGAGCGAGCAGGACGCACCAAAGTCTGAGCCGAACTGGACCTCGCTCGCCGAGTAGGGCTTGACGCCGGCCCGCGCGCGGAACTTGCCCTCGATGAGGATGGCGAACTTGCGCGAGCGACCCTCGAAGTAGACGGCGTCGGGCTTGGGCGGCGAGCCGTCGGGCGTGACGCCGTGGAAGTCCTTGACGAAGACGCTAACCCGGCCGACGAAGTGCGGCGTCGAGATCTCGGTGGGGCGGGACGGCTGGTTGACGTAGGCCGTGCTCATGTGGAACCGGTCGGGCCCGACGGCGACTTCGAGTCGAGGCACTGCAAGGCGTGAAAGCGTCAGTGAGCCGCTGCGAGGACGGAGGAGGAGGGGGAGGAGGGGTGGGTCGCGACGCACTGGCTGAGGACCGTGACACACGGTGCTGGTCTGGAGGTAGTCGGAGCAGCGCGTGCCGTAAGCGTGATGCGAGCTAGCGGTGGTGCAGGAGAGAGCAGCGAGCCCGATCTGTTCCTCGTCGCCGACCTCTGATGAGCCAGGTCGGCTTGCGGGGAGGCTGGCGATCCTTCCCGGCAGCAGGTCTCGCAGAAACGCAGCGTCGTCGAGCAGCCTCGTAGCCGTCCTTGCGACGCTCGCGCCTTGCCCGGTAGCACTGCGGCTTGTAGCGCTTGCCGCACAGAGAAAGGCGGCGAGCGAGCCAAGTCGCGGCGGGCGGCCGTCACGCCGAGCCCTGTCGTCGACATTCAGCTCGACAGGAGCACACTCAAAGACGGACGAGCGGCGGAGGGTGTGAGCCGAGGCGCCGGCAAGGCCGGGAGAGATAGCGCAGCGAGCGAGGTGAGACGAGGGCTCGGCCGTCGCGGACGAGCGAGGGGAACGAAGCTCCTCGTCCGCTTCTCTCTCGCTCAGACCGGCTCTGCAGCACCGCTACCAGCTTCCAGCCATCCGTCAAGCCTCGCCGCACGCCGCTCAGCCCACACCAACGCGCTGCCCCGCCTCCATCCCGTCCTCCGCTCGTCCTCCTCCCCGCCCTCTCGTCCCGCCCGCCCGACGCTCGCCAGCATGCCCGCAACCACTCGCCCGCTCCTCGTCGATGTCCACACCCACATGTCCGTCACCTCTCCCTCGCTCACCGGTTGTGCGCGAGCCCTGGAGCGAACGCTGACCCCCTCTCCCTCCTCTCCTCCTTCACTTCCCTCGCGCGCCCTCGCTCGACCTCGCCAGCTACCCGCCTTCGTACATGGACCTCATGAGGCGGCGAGAGCAGATCCCCAAGGTCATCAAGGACAACGGCGGCAACGAGATGGTCGTCCTCCTCAAGGAGGAGGAGGGCAAGGGCGCCAACAGCAAGGGCCGCCCTGTCGGACCGCAGTACTGGGACCGCGCCGAGAAGATCAAGTTCATGGACACGCACGGCATCGACGTCTCGGTCGTCTCGCTCGCCAACCCCTGGCTCGACTTCCTCACGCCCGCCGAGGCCGTCGACGCCGCGCGCCAGCTCAACGACGACATGCAGACCTACTGCGAGACGTTCTCGGCCGACCAGGCCGCCGACTCGACGTCGTACTCGGCCCAGACCGACAACCGCCTGTTTGCGTTCGGCTCGCTGCCGCTCGTCCCGGGCATCTCGACCAAGCAGGTCCTCCAGGCGCTCGACCAGGTCAAGGGCCAGAGCTACCTGCGCGGCATCGTCATGGGCACCAAGGGCATCGGCAAGGGCCTCGACGACCCCGAGATGGAGCCCGTCTACGAGGCGATCGCGGCGTCGGGCCTCGTCGTCTTTGTCGTGCGTCCGCTCCTCCTCTCCTCTGGACGCCTCCTCCTCCTCGCTTTGAGACTGACGGTCCTCCTTCTTCTCCTGCTGCAGCACCCGCACTACGGCATCGAGAACGCGTTCGGCGAGCAGGACAACGGCCACGCCCTCGCGCTCGGTCTCGGCTTCCCCTTCGAGACGACCATCGTGCGTCCCTCTCCCTCTCCTCGTCCTTTCCTCGCCCTGCGCCCGCCCTGACTCCCTCATCTTTCACAGGCTATCGCGCGCCTCATTCTCGCTGGCGTCCTCGACCGCCACCCGACGCTCAAGCTCCTCCTCGCGCACTCGGCCGGCGCCCTCCCCGCCCTCTCGTCGCGCCTCTCGTCCTGCATCGTGCACGACCCGCACGTCAAGGACCGCCTCCAGCATGACTTCAGGTACTATCTCGGCCAGATGTACTACGACGCCGTCACGTACGGGTCCGAGGAGCTCGCCCTCACCGAGCGCGTCGTCGCGAGGGCCAACAACTACGAGAGCAAGGACGAGCGTGCGTCCCCCTCTCTCTCCCTTCCTTTCCTCTCGACGAGCATCATGGGCATGAGACTGACGAGCTGCTGCTGCCCGCAGAGCTCGCGTACGTCGACCGGGTCAACGAGCGGCGCGACTTGACGGCGCCCGAGGGCGTCTTCCCGGGCACGGACCGCATCATGTTCGGTGCGCTCGCCTCTCTCCCTCCTCCTCTCCCAAGTTTTCACTCTCGAGCTCGAACTGACGACGTGCACGCTCGCCTCGCTCGCAGGCACCGACCACCCGTTCTTCCCGCCGCTCGAGGGCCAGGGCGACCGCTGGAAGAGCGTCGACGAGAACCTCGACGCCATCGCAGGCGTCGCAGGCTGGGGCGACGCCGAGCGCGCGCGCGTCATGGGCGGCAATGCGGTCGACCTGTTCGGGCTCGAGGTCTGAGGAGCGCAGGGCCAGGGGTCCGAGCGAGGTTTTTATAGAAGTGCAAGCCATCGGGTTCTCATTCGTGCTCGACGTGCTCTCCTCTCGCTGCCGAGACCGTCGCTGAGAGCTCGAGAAGGCACTGCTGTACAAGATGGAGAGGACAAGCTACAGAAGCAGGCTCTTGATCGCTCGCCTCGTGAGCCTCCTGCGGCGCGACTGAGCCCAAACGGCGACGCCGGCCTTGTCGCCCTGCCCGGCCTGCACGACGAACGGCGTCGAGCTGCGGGTGCCGTCGAGGTGGATGTAGGTCCAGCCGTCTGCGTGCAGCCGAACGAGAGGGTGAGAAGGCGAGGTCAGTGCGCGAACGCACAGGGCAGGGACCGCTCGAGAGAGACGCAGACGCACCGGCATCGACAGCTCCATCCGCCGGCGCCGTGTCCTCCCACTCGCCGAGCCACCTGAATCCGGGCGGGAGCTCGCCGCCGACGATGGCCTCGTTCCCCCACACCTCGCCCTCCTTGGCGCCCGCCGCGCTCGCGCCGGGCGCCCTGCTCTCGACCTCGAGCCGCTGCACCTCGACGACGTCGCCCTCGAGCTCGTCGTCGCCGAGCGCGTCGTCCTCGAGGAGCCTGCGCGTGGCCTGCTGGCGCTTCTTGCGCGCGTCGGGCGTCTGGAGGCGCTCGGTCGCGTCGCGCAGGAACGACTGGGCGAGCGGGTGCGACAGGAGGAAGGCCGACTCGCCGAGGACGAGGAAGACGAGGCGCCAGGGGATGAAGGGCGCCGCGAGGGCGAGGACGAACGACGAGACGACGGCGAGCTGGAGGAGGGCGCGCGTGAGGCGCTCGTCGCGCCACGAGAGGAGCGGTGCGGTCGAGCGCAGGGCATCCGACAGGTCGGCGACGCGGCCCATCATGATCTGGATGTTTTGCTGCGGGAGGAGGAAGTGTGGCTTAGCGAGAGCTTGATGAGGAGGAGAAGGAAGCAGAGAGCGGGAGCGAGACGCACCAGGTTCGAGAGGTAGTCGACCGAAGAGTCTGGCGGGTCCTTGGCGAGCGGTGTGGGGCCTTCTTGGCTGTCGGGAGGTGGACCGCCGGCGCGCTTGGCGTGGTAAGTCGACAAGAGGATCGAGATGAGGACGAGGTTGGGCACGAAGATGACGAGCGAGGGCCAGTAGCCTGCGAGCGCGCGACAAGCCCGAGTCAGCCTTGGTCTGAGCAGAGTTCGGAAGATGCAGGGGAAGAACACGCACAGAGGAAGGCCCACCAGAGGGCGAAGAAGAGCGTCTTGGCCGGGTCCTCCCACCGCAGCACGGCCTCGACCGCATCCTGCGCGACAAAGATCGGGCCCGACTTCTGCACGAATCTGTGCGGCGATCAGAGAGCACCATCGGTCAGCGCTTGCGCTCTGAGGAGAGCTGAGGGTGGCCGAGTGGGGCTGCCGTCGAGGCGACGCACCGGCGGAAGTTGACGGTCGTGCTGCCGAGCGAGAGGGCTTCTTTGCTGCCCTGGACTGCGAGCGTAAGAGTGTGGCTCGGGTCAGCTTGCTCCCACGCAGCAGCGAGGCCTGGAGAGCGAGGACGGACCGGTCGAGGGTCCTCCGGCCTTGATGACGGCGCCGACGAGGAGCTCGTCGAGGCTGCCCAGGCGCAGCGAGGGCAGGAGCGACGACGACTTGTCTGGCGGTGCTGGCGGTGCGCTGGCAGCAGCGGCCATGATGGAGCGTGTGGAGGGGAGAGAGAGGACGAGAGGTCGCCGAGGCCAACTCCGACCAAGTCGAGCCCGAGCCGGCACTTCTCACGCTCAACAAGCTCTCGCAGCGCACGCACGACAGACAAGAAGGAAGAACAAGACGTTGCACGAGAAGAGGGAGCCGCTAGAAAGATTAAGGAGGCAGAGAGAGAGAGAGCTAGGGAGAAGGAAAGAGGCGGGGAAGGGAGAGCAGGAACGAACGAGTCCACCAACGCCGAGGTCGCACACTCGCCGCGCAATGCGCGTCGAGAGCACCTCCACCGTGCGCACACGCTGGTGCGCCCGCCTACTTCTGGCACGAGCAGCCGGCGCGAGCGGCGGCCAGCTCGGCCTGGAGCGTCTCGTTGAGGCTCTGCAGACGAGCGATCTCGTCCTGCATCTCGGCGATGTGCTGAGCCTTGCGCATGCTGCAGACGAGGAGGGAGGGGCGAGTCAGCCTCGAGCCGACGAGGAAGAGGAAGCTCGAAGAGGGGGAGGAGAGAGGGCACGCACCGAGACTTCCTCGCGGCGAGCGTGTTCGAGCGGCGCTTCATCTCGATGGCCGTGAGCTGCTCCTCGTCGAGGTTCTCGGCGTCGATCGGGTCGGGCTGCGTCTGGGGCAGCTCGGGCGCGGGCGTGGCCGACGACGTCGACCGCTGGCGCTTGTTGACGATCGAGGCGGCGTACTTGGCCGACCCGGCGCGCTTCTTGCTCGTCGCCGACTCGGTGAGGTAGTTCTTGGGCAGCGTCGGCGCGTCGAGGTCGATCATGGGCTTCTTCGTGTTGCGCACGCCCGTGAACTTGTCCTTCTTGAACGACTGCTCGGGCATGGCCTGGGCCGCCTCCTTGCGCAGCTGCGCGACCGACTTGCGCTTGCCCGACGCCGTGTGCGTCGCCGTCTCGACGCCGACCGTGTGCTGCGGCGGGGCAGGCGCGGCCTCGACCTGGGCCGGGGCGAGCGGTGCCTCGGCGGCGACGGCGGCGGCGATGGCGAACGCGTCGAACAGGGCCGACTCGTTGCGGGCGAGGGTCGGCGGCGACGCGAGGAGGACGGGCTTGACGTCCTCCATCGGCGACGAGGTCGGGGCGGCGCTGCCGACCGGCGGGAGGGCCGGGAGCTGCATGTGCTGCGGCGCCCACTGCGGCTCGGCCGGCATGGCGAACGGTGCCGCGGCCGAGGTCGACGACGTGAGGAAGTCGGCGCCGGGTGCCGGGGCGAACAGGCTCGGGTACTCGCCCGCCGCCGAGTGCGACAGCGAGAACGACTCGAGGAGGGGCGAGTCGAACGACGACAGGAGGGGCGACGTGAAGTCGGCCGACGACATGGCGAGGTCGAACGGGCTGCCCGAGATGGACGACGCGAACGACGAGGCCGGCGACAGCTCGAGGTCGAGCGGCGAGTCGAGGAGCGAGTCGTCGACAGGGCGGAGCGCACCCATGGGCGCACCGGCCGGGACGGCGCCGCCGAACGCGTGGCCGAACTCGGGCGTCGCCTCGGGGACGACGATGCTGTCGGTGTTGTACGACGAGAAGTCGAGGAAAGCCGTCAGGTCGGCGGCGGCCTCGTCTGCGAGCAGGAGGAGAGGTCCGAGAGTCAGTTCTCGCCGTTCTCGAGGGGCTCGCGCTCGCCGCTCAGAGGAAGAGGGGACGCACCAAAGGCGCCCTTTGCCGACGGCTGAGCGTTGAACATCTGGGTGTAGTCGTTCATGATCTTGCGGGTAGCTTGGCGGGTGCGGTGTGCGGGCTGGACGGGCGCGGCGGCAGGCGAGGTGGTGGAGGGCGGGACGGCGGCGGGCATGATGGCGGCGGTCGTGGCTGGGAGGCTGGTGCGACTGGGCGGGAGGTGTAGATGCTCGGATCTAGGGGCAGGGTTCAGGTGTCGGGGTGGGGCACGGCGGTTGTTCGACGGCGAGGTTCATGTTGGTTTGGTGCGTGTGGGTGGAGGGGGGAA
>Ga0308169_10001238_pt1 | contig 30614 bp, 22 predicted proteins | sample PhyBR1_2_FD_202139 | JGI IMG/M metagenome (GOLD analysis project Ga0308169, IMG submission 202139) | Phyllosphere microbial communities from UC Gill Tract Community Farm, Albany, California, United States - DLSLSB.R1 | ecosystem: Host-associated > Plants > Phyllosphere > Unclassified | place...
AAGACGATCCGGGCCTGCAAAAGCAGCTGCGCTGGAGTTTCGACGCGTATGACGTGGTGGTCGCCGACGACCGCGAAAGCGCGCTGGCGCAGATCCGCCGCCATGAGCCGGCCGTGGTCACGATGGATCTGGGCCTGCCGCCCGACCCGGACGGTTCGACCGAAGGCCTGGCCACGCTGAAGCAGATCCTGGCGCTGGCGCCGGAAACGCGCGTGATCGTCCTGACCGGCAACCAGGACCGCGCCAATGCGGTCAAGGCAATCGCCATGGGCGCCTACGACTTCCACCAGAAGCCGCCCGAGCCCGAGGTGCTCAACCTGGTCATCCAGCGCGCGTTCTTCCTGCACAATCTGCAGGAAGAAAACCGCCGCATGCAGTCTGGCCAGGCCGACTCGCCGATGGCCGGCGTGATCAGCCGCGATCCCGGCATGCTCAAGCTGTGCCGCAGTATCGAGAAGGTCGCCCCCACCTCGGCCTCGGTGATGCTGCTGGGTGAATCGGGCACCGGCAAGGAAGTGCTGGCGCGTGCAGTGCACGCGATCTCGCCCCGTGCCAAGGAGCGCTTCGTGGCGATCAACTGCGCCGCGATTCCCGAGAACCTGCTCGAGAGCGAATTGTTCGGCTACGAAAAAGGCGCCTTCACCGGCGCGGCCAAGCAGACCAAGGGCAAGGTCGAGCTGGCCCACGGCGGCACCTTCTTCCTTGATGAAGTGGGCGACCTGCCGATGGCGCTGCAGGCCAAGCTGTTGCGCTTTTTGCAGGAGCGCGTAATCGAGCGCATCGGCGGCCACGAAGAAATCCCCGTCGATGTGCGCATCGTCTGTGCAACGCACCAGAAGCTCAAGGAATTGTGCAGCACGGGGCGCTTCCGCGAAGACTTGTATTACCGCCTGTCCGAGATCGTCGTGACGATTCCGCCGCTGCGCAACCGCCAGGGCGATGCGGCCCTGCTGGCGCACCACTTCAAGAACAAGTTCTGCGCCCAGGAATCGCGCCCGACGCTGCACTTCTCGCCGGACGCAATCGCGGCAATCGAAGCCTATGCCTGGCCGGGCAATGTGCGCGAGATGGAAAACTGCGTCAAGCGCGCCGTGATCATGGCCGATGGCCCGACCATCGTGGCCGACGACCTGGGCCTGCCCGAAGGCGACACGCCGGTCGAAGAACCGCTGAACCTGCGCCAGGTGCGCGACGAAGCGGAGCAGGGCGCCATCGTCAAGGCGCTGGCGCGCGCGGACGGCAATATCGTCAAGGCCTCGGAAATGCTGGGTATCAGCCGTCCGACCATGTATGACCTGATGAACCGCCACGGCATCCGGGGCGCCGGGTGAGCCGCAGCAGGAAGCGCCCCGCGGCCGATGGCGTCATCGTGCGCCCACGCGCGCGCTCCCTGCTGCTGGGCGGCCTGATTACGCTGGCGCTCGGCGCCGGGGTGCTGGTCTACGCCATCGAGCAGGTCGGTGTGATGCCGCGCACGCTGGCGCCGTATATCGAGCGGCGCGCCAGTGGCCATAACCCGACAATTGTACAGACCGGCAGCCTGCTCAGCCGGACCCTGCTGACGCTGGACCGCGGCCCCTCCCACGGTGCAGTGGCCGGGCTGCCTTCATCCCTGGGTGTGCGCCCCGAGCCGGCCGGCGTGATCGGTGCGCCCGGCCTCACAGTTACCACGCCCGACGAACTGCGCGCCGCGCTGGCCCGCGTCGAACCCGGCACGACCGTGACACTGCTGCCGGGCACGTACCGCGTACGTGGGCGCGCGCTCGACGCTAACCGGCCCGGGCGTGCCGATGCGCCGATCGTGGTCCGCGCTGTGCAGCCAGGCAGTGTAGTGCTCGAACTGGACCTCACCGAAGGTTTTCGCGTATCTGCGCCGCACTGGCGTTTCGAGAACCTGGATATTCGTGGCGTGTGCCGCGACGATCAATGGTGCGAGCACGCGTTTCACGTGGTGGGAGAGGGCAGTTATTTTACGGCGATAAACAACCGTATCAGCGATTTCAATGCCCATTTCAAGATCAACGGCCGGCGTGGACATTTCCCCGACCATGGCTTGATCGCATCGAACACATTGTTCAACACGCGCGTGCGGCGTACCTCCAATCCGGTCTCGCCGATCGACTTGGTCGCAGCAAGCGGCTGGACGATCCGGGCGAACGTCATCACGGATTTTGTCAAGGATGGCGGCGATCGGGTCAGCTATGGCGGATTTGCCAAGGGCGCTGGCAGCGATAATGTGTTCGAGCGCAATCTGGTGTGGTGTGAACAACGCCTGGCCGGTGCGCCCGGGCAGCGTGTCGGGTTGTCGCTGGGCGGCGGAGGAACCGGTGCCAGTGTCTGCCGCGATGGCAAGTGCATTGTTGAACAGGAACGGGGCACATTGCGCGCCAACCTGATCGCGGGTTGTTCCGATGTCGGCATCTACATCAATGGCGCCGCGGCGAGTCAGGTTGCTGACAACACGGTGGTCGATACGGCCGGCATCGACGTGCGCTTTCCGAACAGCAGCGCGCAGTTGGAAGGCAACCTGGTCGATGGGCCAATCCGCAGCCGCGATGGTGCCTTGCTGCATCTGGGGGAAAATCGCAGCTCGCCGTTATGGCAAGCGTTCGTTGGCATGCATCCGGTGCGCAACCTGTTTGCTGCGCCGCTCGAGGGCGATCTGCGTTGGGACGGCGCCGCGCCACGCCGCGTCGGCAAGCCGGCGCCGGGTCTGGGGTTGTGTGGCACGCCCCGGACGACCAGCGCAGCCTATGGCGCCTTTGACGACTTCAATGACTGCTTGGGATCCGCCGGTCGCTGAGCGGCGTCAGTCGGCAAGGGTTCTGCAGGCTTTTCACGCAAGCGCTTCAGATAGTCAAAGCATGTCTGCATCGCGCCATACATGCGTGACATGCGTTTCTTGGCCGGGGTCAGGCGCACGATCGAGGCAGTTTGCAGGGAATAATGTCCCTTGAACACGCCGACGTGGACCTGTTCGCCATAGACGGTGTATTCCAGGCCCATGTCATTGCGTCCGTCCACCACGCGATGTGGGTGTGCATCCATGAGGCGTGAAATGGCCATCGTGTACGGCACCGGGCCCGTCACTCGCAGCACCCCCCGCTTGCCGGTCTGGTGCAGGTAGGGGTCATACGTATCAATGTTCTCGAAGACCGTTTCCAGGACCTCCTTGAGGAACGGATGGCCCGGCGAGCAGATGATGTGCCATTGCTGGTATTCGCCGCCATCGAGGTGGCGCAGGTCGTAGACCACACCGAAGTGTTCGAATTCACCGTTGACGTCACGCCATTTTGACAGGATGAAGCGATCATCGGGTTTGAGAACCGAGTCGAGTGGGCGGTTGGCCGAGCTCTTGATGTCCAGGTACACACCGCCGAGCTTGTACAACAGCAGGTAGCGGAAGATATCTGCGCGCGCTGCACCGTAGACCGGATCGATGCGCTGGTAATACTCCCAGACTACAGGCGGGTAGTTACTCTTGATGAAGCTCTCGATATCGGCGTCGTCGTAAAACCGGTATTCCCACCCCGGATTGAGCTCGCGCAGCCGGTTGACGTTCGCCTGCAGCCTTTCAGGAAGATTGCGGTCGTAGAAGGTCTGATGGATGATCCTGGGAATCGTCTGCCCCACGGGCAAGGCATCGAGCAGCTGGCGCTTCGGCGGATTATTCAGGGCAGGAATGAGCAGGGATTTAAGCGACATGGGTGACTGAACAAAAAAGACATGGACGAGGCAGGTAACAGCCCGGATGCAGTACGGTACGATCACCGTCAAGCTTGTTAAAATTTTATCATGGCTGCATTGACTGTCACGCTTATATTCAAGGGCGGCGGCCTCCTTTGCCAGCGCGTGGCGCTGCAGCCACTGCCCATGACCTACCAGGAGCGCATCCAGTCGCCAGTCCAGCGCGCTACTTGGTCGCGCCAGGCCTGGCGCGAGAACGTATGGTCCGCCTGGTCCAGCTGAAAACGGGTGACGCGGCGGGCGCCAAGCAGGCGCTGCCACTTTGGCGTGGCCTGCGCCAGATCGCAGAATTCCCGAGCCGTGAGATCGGCGCCACTGAGTACGACCAGCACGGGGCCGTCGAAGGCATGCATGCCTGCATACATCCGGTCCGGAAGAGCATCCTGGTCCGATGCCTTGGCGCGCGCGCCAGACGGTGAACCGAGCGCCATGCGCGCCAGCTGCAGCATCGATTTGAGGGAACGCGTGTAACTGAGCTTGCCACGCAAGACGTCGCGCCAGAAGGCCGCGTCCATCAGGCGCTCGCGGTAGTAATGCTTGAGCGTGGTGCGTGCGATGCCGTTGTCGGTGCGCACCCAGGGGTTGAGCAGCACCAGGCCGCGCACGCGTGCATCGGAGGCGGCATAAGTGACCGATGCTGATGCGCCGTCGCACAAGCCCCATAGCACAATGTCGCGCAAGCCCGGAACGGCGCGGGTAAACGCGTCGATGGCCGCACGCAGGTCGTCCTCGACCGACAGGAAATCGCGCGGCTCTCCCTGGCTGTCGCCCATGCCGCGGTAATCGAAGCGCATGGCTGCAATGCCGTTTTGCGCCAGGCTGCGCGCCAGCAGCGTGAACTGGCGGTGGCTGCCGGCCCGGTATTGCGGACCACCGACCACAATCAGGACCCCGCGTGTGCACTCGCCTGGCGGCAGGCTCACGACGCCATACAGCCAGTCCTCGTGGCAGCGAAACGCCAGCGCGTGTTCTTCAATCGTCATGGCGGCCCATGCGCAATGCTGCAGAAGTTGCTTCCAACCAAGCCGGGCTGATCGTAATTTCTGACGTTGACCAGAATGGCGGGCAAATCACGGCCTGAAAATGCAGGTCCACACCGGCATTGCGCCAGCTGGCTGCGGCCTGCAGCACGCGCGGCGACGGTTCCTGCCCGGCCGCTGCGATGGCCTCAAACCAGTGCACAGGACAAGACGGCGGCATGGCATCGAGGGGTGGAAGTGCGTCAATGGACGCCGCCAATGCCGGCGCCAGGCGGTAACCGGCCACTTCGACAGCCTGGCCGCTCTGCAAGGTCGCACGCAGGGCATTGGTGCCTTGCTGGCCTGCACCATCTTCGCCCAGCAGGGCGCCAGCCACGCGCAGGCGCAGGAACTGGGTCAGGTAAGCGTGGGCGCTCAGAATCGGCTGCCACAGGAGCATTGAGGCCACCGGATGGGGCGCTGTACGCGCGTAATCGAGGGCCAGCAGTACGCCCAGGCGTGAGCCCCACAGAATGAGCGGCTGGCCCAGACGTTCGTGCAGCCAGGCGGCGCCAAGGGCCAGGTCGTGTTTCCAGGTTTCCCAGCGCGCATCCATGAAATCGCCGCTGCTGTCGCCGCAGCCGTGCAGATCAAGTTGCAGGACACCATAGCCAAGCTTGGCGAGTTCGCGCGCTTGCAGGGCAGCCATCCGACGCGAACGATTCATCTCTTCGGCAAAGGGCGACACATACAGCACTGCGCCAAGGCAGGCCCCAAGCGGCGCGTGGAACAGGCAAAAGCGTGTCCCGCCGGCAGTCTTGAGAAAGAACGGTTCTGCGGCCGGTGCACCGCCGGAGGCGGTCATTCGGGGCGATGTTGAGCGACGAACTCGGCCAGGGTACCCAAGGTCTCGAACGTTCGCGCGCTGATGTCGTCGTCGTTGACAGTGATGCCGAAATGCTCTTCGAGCGCAGCCAGCAGGCTCACTACCGCCATCGAGTCAAGCTCGGGAATGCTGCCAAGCAATGGCGAGTTAGCATGAAGACGCTCTCCAGCGTCGCCCAGGTTGAGCACATTCGTCAGAATTGTTCTTACTTCATCGAGGTACATATGCGATTCCAGTCCAGGGGATGCATGGCGTCCGTAAAATGAGCGGCACCATAACTTCATTATACATTCGGCAGGAAGCGGACAAGACGCGCCTTGACGGGCGCAGCCAGTCGATGAACTTCTTCCAGCATGGCGTGGCGCGTAAGGCGCAGACACAGGTACCAGACGGCTGCCAGTGGGACTGCCATGATCAGCAAACGCACCATCGATGGCAGACTGGCCGGCAGCAGCCATGCCAGCAGCATGGCAGGCACGACAGTGCCGATCGTGACCACGAGGCTCGGGATCATGGAGCGCAGCATGTTGCCATTGTTGACGCCAAGATTGCGATGCTGTTGCAGGGCATTGATGGGCGCAGTGACGATCGTCGCCAGGCACAGGGCCCAGGCAAATCCGCTCAGGCTGCCGTCATACAACAGCAGGCCGAAGCCGATCCTGGCCAGCAAGGTCACGGTGATCGGCACTGCACTGAGGTAGGGGCGACCGATGGCCATGACGCCGATCGGGACATAATGGAACATCATGCCCACCGCAGCTGCCAGTACCAGCGGCGCGATTGCCGGCACTGCGGGCAGCCAGGTCGGTCCATACAGCGCGAGGATGATGTCTTGGCCGAGTACGGCCGTGAGCGCGAGGGCAGGCCAGCCGATCCCGGTAAGCAGAGAAGTAGCGCGGGACATGATCGGGGTCAGCGATTCACCACGATAATGCGCCTGGGAAAGGTACGAAACAGCGCCATAGCTGACGGTCGAACCGGCTACGTAGCTGAAGATGGTAACGGTGGAATTGGCGCGGCTCAGAAGGCCGACCTCGCGGGCCGAGCCCAGTTTGCCCAGCAAGATGTCGGGAATGGCATTGTTGAGCGCACCGAGACAACTTGAAATAAGCGAACCCACACCGAAGTGGGCCACGCCGCGCCAGTGGTGGAAGGACGGCATCCAGGGCAGGTTTTTTGGGCGGAACGGCACCAGAGCGATCGCGCAGGCAATGATATTGACCAGGTTGCCCCAAGCCAGGCTCATGCTGCCGAAGCCGAGCTTGGCAAGTGTCAGGCAGGTAATGCAGAAGCTGATCGTGCCCACGGCCTGGACCACGGCCTGCTTTTCAGCTGCGAATTCACGCGACAGCATGGCATTGGTGACAGCCCCGAACGGAATCAGGAAAAAGCCCGCTGCCAGCACCTGCATCACGGGAATGATCTCCGGTTCGGCGAACCAGCGGCCGATGGCATTGCTGGCCACTAGCATGCTGGCGCCTATCAGCCAAGACGTTGCAAACACGATGCCGGTGGCCGAGCGGATTTTTTCCGGTGTGAGGTCCGGTTCGCGCTTGAGATAGGTGGAGACACCAAAATCCCGGAAGACGTGGGCAAAATTGACGAATACCAGCGTCATCGAATACACGCCAATCTCGCTGGGGCTGAGCATCCGCGCCAGCAGCACGCTGACCAGGAACTGCAGCAGAGCCGCACCGGAAGACGAAAAAAAATTGATGACCAGCGAACGCCGCAAATTTACCATGATGGACTGCTCAGGTTCGGGGTCGGGCTGAAGCGGGGCGCGTCAGGCGGCGCCGGCGAGCAGGCGCAGGGCCTGGCGCGACGTCGCTGCATACTTGCCGTTAATGAAACGCATGGAACCAATAAAATGGAAAAATGCCGTCTGGTCGGTGCTGCAATCGGGCGTGCCATACTTGGGAAATGGCAGTGCCGCCGCACCGGGCATGTTCGAGGCCAGGTAGTTTGACGTGACCTGCTCCGTGCCCCAGCGGGTCCAGTCCGCGCCAAGCTTGGCTGTCATACGGCGCGAAAAATCGGCCATGGCGTCGGGCATTGCGTCAGAGCGCGGAAAACCGGTGAAACCGGAACAGCCACGGATATAGCGTGCATTCTCCGGCAGGCCGACATTGACCATCTCGGTCTCGGCAATCCCCTGGATATGCGCGCCAGGCCTGATCCACGGGAGCGCATTCTCACGCGTCTGAGCCAGTGTGCGGATTGGCGTGTCAGGCATTTCTCCCAGCACGAAACCGGTACCAGCGCGGATTGCTGCGAGCACTTCCGGAATCGGCTGCACCGTCAAGGTGTCTGCATCGAGCTGGACCACATAGGTGTCACGCGCAAAGCCGGCAATGGCATACAAACGCTCCCAGGTACCGCCACGCGGCATGTCGGGATGGGTGAACTCGTCGGCAGCGCGTAATTCGACATGCGGCAGGTGCTGTGTCATGAGTGCCCGATCTGCCTGGTCGATCGATGGGTCGCAAACGACCACGATACGGCTGGGATTGAGGAAGTGGCAGAACGATTTCACGGCAACCAGGTAAGAATGGACGTCGCGCTGCTGAACCATCGAAAGCAGCATGAACGGCACGTCGCCACGTTGGACAGGAGGTGTTGCCAGGACTCGACTGGCAATCTGGCGGTACTGACGTCGGAAATAATCCCGCTTTACGCGCTCGATTACCCTGCTGACTAGTGACATTCCCACCGACTCCCTTATATCTGCACGCTGTGTCTATTGGCTGCTGTGCACTGATTTGAAATGAACGATTTGCTGGCGCAACGACGAATCCTTTGCATACCACCAACCATTATATGCTGCAACTGCGAAGGAATGCATTCCTGTAGAACATGTTTATTCGGCGTGCGATGGTTGCCGACCCGTAAATCCGTGCAGGGTAGGCGTATGCCGCTTGCGGATCGGCCTGGACCGCAGAGTGTTGACTGCGCCAAAAAAAAGGCTCTGCCGAAAGCAGAGCCAATGTTGCAGTGCGAGATCGATCAGCGCGGTACGATCGCAAACTGCGGCGCCGTCGAGTAGTCCGGCTTCATGCTGCGGTTGTTGAACACGTCCCATGCCCTGGCCGCTTCCGGAATACCGGCAGCATGGGCAACAGCCAGCGCCGGTTGCAAGTTCGCTGGGTAGCCCAGCGTTGAGCTGGCGTAACCCATCATCTGGCCAACTTGCCATTTCCTGCCATTGGCAGCGGTCAGCCAATCGGCCTGCGCCTGGCTGGCGCAGGGCTGGTCGATGAAGCGCGAGCCATCCGGATTGCGTACGTCCTTGCGTGAATCGTTCTTGATGGTGGCACCGCTGAAATTGGCCGCATACAGCTCAGCGAACGTGGCGTACGCCGGCGCCGCTGAGCTGGGACGGAAGTTCAGGTAGTATTCGGCGCCCGAAATCCAGCAATAGCCTGGTGCAGTCATGCGGCCTACCGGGTACTTTGCCTTCCATTGCAGGATTGGTGCGGCTTTTTCAAAGCCGAGTTCGGCCAGGTAGCCAAAGCTCCAGGTCAGGTAGTCATCCTGCCATGGCGCCGAGCCGTCCACCCTGAACGCGTTGCTGCCGGAACCATCGTACAAGCCGAGCTGATTCGGGTTACCTACAACATAGGTCTGGTGATAGAACGCCAGATTGTTGTCGAGCTGCTTGGTGAAGTACGCCTTCAGCGGATGCGCGTCCGGCGTGATGTAGGCAGCATGGCCCAGCGTACGCAGTGACCACGCCTGGCCGCGTACCTGCTGCCAGCGAACCAGACCCTGGCCATCGCCGTGGCCGCCCGGGGCAGTCGCCAGCGGGTTATGCGACGCCCAGAACTGCATCTCTTCCAGATAGTAATAATCGCCAGTCAACAGATACGGTACATAGGCCAGCGATGGCTGGTGTGCGGTATCCGATGCATTGGGCGTGTCGCAATTTGCATCGGCAGCGCAGCGCGGTACCGGCAGCGGACCTTTCTTGGCCATATTGCCATGCAGCGAAATGAACTTGTTCTTGTCGTTATCCGTACGTACCGGCTGGCCGGTATTGTCGTCGCGGTAGTGGATTGACCAAGTGCCGGAGCCGTCCGCGCCCGCCTTTGTAACGTCCCAGGCACGCTTGTCCATCGACAGCAAGTGCATGACGGTCCAGGTAGGCAGGGGACCGATATCGCCGCGACCGCCGGAAGTGTGCATTGCGCGGTTGGCAGGGCCGATCGTCATCGGGCCGGAGTTCGTGTCATTGAGTTGGTAGCCGGCCAAGACATTTTCTGCAGGAACAATGCTCTGGTCATAGTTCGGCACTGCCTTGGTAGCAATCAGGTAAGCCGTATTGTGGCGGAAATTGACTGCGGGTTCGCTGGCAGGATTCCACCAGGCGGTCTTGTGCCAGCGCGAGTGGTGATAATGGGTCAGGCCCGTCTTGGCATAGACCGTGCGGCCACCGACATCGACGTTGACGTCATAGGTCAGCGTGCGACCGCTCACGAAGGTTTTGGTGTTTTCCACGATGACATCTACCCGTGCCTGCTTTTCCAGGGCGGGATACCAGCGCACCGCAAAGCGCGCAGTCAATACGGGATGGGGGGCACCGCTGCTGTCCTTGAGTGGCGCATCGGCAATCCACTCGTTGGCGACATTGCCAGCCAGCCAGGTCAAGCGGGCCGGATTGGTCATGGCGTCGCCCAGCGTGGCGGTGTACCTGATATTGTTTGCGGTAACGGTGACCTGGCTGTTCAAACCCTTCTCGAGCAGGCCTTGCGGCGTAGCGGTGATTGTGTCGGCGCGTTGCGCCTTGAGCAGTTCGAGCGGCTGAGACTGGCGGACGGCCAGCGCTGGCAAGACGCCCGAGATGACGACGTGGCGTACCGAGCCGTCGGCATGGGTGGCCTTGACATCGGTCTGGAGGTTCAGCACAGTACCATCCGCAAGCTTGGCCACCAGGCCATCTTTCGGGCTCATGGCACCGGCAGCAATGACCTGGCCAAACGTGAAAGGCACGTTGGTTTGCGCCGCACCGGTATTCTGCAGCTGGATGTCGGTGATCTTCGCGCCAATTTTGATTGTGCTGCCGCTGCTTGGCAGGGGGGCGAAGCTGGGGTTGTTGTTGTTCGTCGTCGTGGATGGCATTGCGGACGACATCCCGCTGCCTGACGTACCAGATGACGCTGGCGTCGCCAGCGCAGGCAACGACGCTGGCGCTGGGGTTGGCGAGGTCAACGTTCCCGCAGGCGTTGCAAGTCCGTTGCTGGCAGGCGTGACGGCAGTAACGACGCCAGGAGACAAGCTGCTATTGAGGCTGCCGGCAGACGTAGAGACCAGCTCACCGCCGCCTCCGCCACATGCGCTCAAGACCAGGGCGGCTGCGCCACAACCCGCATACCGCGTCAATCGATAACTTGGGACGGTTGACTTGACAGAAGTCTTTACCGAGACGAGAAGAGGAGTCATGTTCATGGCCATAAGAAAAGTTGATCTGCGAAAATTGCCTTGTAGAACCGAACTGTACCGCGAGTAATTTTTCCCGTAACCATTAATTGCCCAAAAGAAGCTATTTATGCGAGAAAACAACGGAAATTCCTGTGCAAGATTGGCTTTTGTCAAGTAAAAATAGTGGCATTTGCATAAAAAATTTCTTCAAAACAACAAATGTTAAAAATTATTAACATGAGATGTCATGTTGGGTAGCGGGTGTTGTGACCGCGGACTGCAACGCTGCGGCAACGCTGTAGGCAATCGAATGGGACTGGGTCAATGCGTTATGTTAGGATTGCAACATTTATGCAGCGCAGCATCAGTTGACGCGTTCACCAGCACAGAAGGCACAGAAATTGTCATTCCCAGGCGTCGACCGCCCTCCCTCCAGCGATAGTGACCCGGGCCGCCACGACCGCGAGGCGTTCGTCATATCGATCATCGTCCCGACCCGGAACCGCCCTGTGCTGCTGACGCGGGCGCTGGAATGTATCCAGTCTCAGACATTCGGATCCTTTGAAGTCATCGTCATTGACGATGGATCGAGCGCATCCACGCGCGCGGGATACGCAGCACTGTGGGAGGGCCTGGATGACCGTTTTCATCTGCACTTGCTCGGCAGTCCCGATGGCCCTGCAGTCGGGCCATCGGTTTCGCGCAATACCGGCATCGAGGCCGCTCGCGGTGAAATCCTGACATTCTGTGACGATGACGATTTCTGGACCAGCAACGAGCACCTGGCAAGCATGGCGGACGTCTTTACCGCCGATGCGCGCGTCGACCTGTACATCGCCAACCAGAATGCAGTCGCTGCCAGTGGCGTCGTGGAGCGGGCCGATTGGCTACCCGCATTGATGCAGCAGGTAAGCAAGCGGACGCGCAGCCATCCCCTTGGCCATGTCATCGACCTGGACCAATTGATTGCCAGTGGAGGTTTTGCCCAACTGAACATCGTGGCGCTACGCAAGGCAACCGCCACCGCCGTCGGCGGCTTCTGGACCCGCACCACTTATGAGGAAGACCGTGACTTCTTCTGGCGCGTGGCCGATGCTGCGCGCACGATTTTCTTCAATCCCACCGTGGTAGCGCAGCACAACGTGCCGGATCCGACACGGCAGACCAATCTGTCGCGCAGCGTGTCCCAGGCCGAGCGCTGGTTGTTGTCGGTATTGGTGTCCCAGCACATCACGATGAGTGTCCGCAGCGCTGCCATCCGCAGGCTGTGCCAGTCATACGAAGGCGATATCCTGCGCCATCTGTCGCGCTACTGGTCGAATGAAGGCAGACATGAACTTGCTCTGCACTATGCGCGCCGTGCGCTGGCTGCCCGTGCTTCGCTCAAGTGGGCCTTGTATACGGCCGCACTGGCCGGTCGTCATCTGATGCGTGGAAGGACAGCATGAGCACACGACATAAAGTTCTTGTGATCGGCGATGACACGCGCAGTTTCCTGTCGACCGTCCGTTCGCTTGGCCGCCAAGGGCTCGAAGTGCACGTGGCGCCGTTCAATTTTCGCGCCACTGCGCTCAAGTCGCGTTACATCCGCGCGGTGCACTTTCTGCCGTATTACCTCGACGGCGGGCACGAATGGCTCGCGGCGATCGGTGCGCTGCTGCGCGAGCACCGTTTTTCACTGGTGATCCCGTGCGACGAGCGCGGCCTCCTGCCGTTGTGCCTGCATCGCGATGCGCTGGCGCTGTTGAGTCCTTTGGCAATTCCATCGCCCGATGCACTCGACATCTTCTTCGACAAGGTCGGTACGCGCGCGCTGGCCACCTCGGTCGATGTGCCGGTTGCCCCCGGGCGCATGCTCGATGCCGCCGATACGGTCGAGCAGATCGTGGCCGATATCGGTCTGCCGGTGGTGATCAAGGAGCCGATGTCGTACGCCTTGCCGGAGCTATATGTCCGCACCAGTACCCGCATCATCCAGGAGCGTGCCGAATTGCAAGCCTGGCTCGCGCGCCGCGTCGCCACGGGCGAAACCGGTCCGATCCTGCTCGAACAGATGTTCCCCGGCTTCGGTTTGGGTGTCTCCGTGCTGTGCCATGAAGGCGAAGTCCTGCAGGCGTTCGAGCACCACCGTGCGCATGAATTGAACGGCAGCAGCTATTACCGCAAGAGCGCACCGCTCGATCCGCAGCGCCTGGCGGCGGTGGAACGCATGGCGCGGGCCAGCCGCTACACGGGCCTGGCCATGTTCGAATTCAAGGTCGATCCGGCCAACGGCAGCTGGATCCTGATCGAAGTCAATGCGCGTCCGTGGGGATCGCTGCCGCTGCCGGTCTCGATCGGCGTCGATTTCCCGTATCGCTTGTACCAGCTGCTGGCGCTTGGCGAAGCGACGCCCCCGCGCCCTTATCCGGCCGGGCGTTATTGCCGCAACCTGGTGCTCGATATGTGGCAGGCCAGGGTCGGTGCCGCGAACCTGGTACGTCGGCCCGCCAGACTGGCGCTGCACTGCGCTGCCTGGGCCTGGAGTTTTCACCGCGTGCTGATCGGGCGCGAGCACAACGACACGCTGGTGCTGGACGATCCGCGGCCGGGCTTGCAGGAACTGCGCGAACTGGTCGCCAGCCGGCTCGCGTCGCGTCGCGCCCCGGCGCCGGCGCCGCTGGCGCCGCGCCTGGCCGAACTGTTCGCAGCCAAGCGTGGCCACCCGGTCAAGGTGCTGTTTGTCTGCCAGGGCAATATCAACCGCAGCAGCTATGCGGAATTGAAAAGCAGCCAGCTGTTCGGCACCGTGGCGCACTTCAGCTCGGCCGGCATGCTGCCGCGCAACCAGCGGGGTTCGCCGGCAGTGGCAATCGCGGCGGCAGCGCAGCGCGGCGTCGACATGACGGCCCACCGCTCGCGTCATGCGAGCGCAGCTTTGCTGGAAAGCGCCGATCTGGTGATCGTCTTCGACCGCATCAATCTTGACAGCATCGCGGCGCGCTACCCGGACTTGAAAAACAAGGTGTACCTGCTCGGCGAAACCTGCGCTGAGGCTGGCGCCGACTGCCAGATCCTCGATCCCGAAGGTAAGGACGACCGTACTTTCCAGGCAACCTACGAGCGCATTGACACCTGCCTCGAACAACTCGCCCGGACGGCGCCTGCGCCTGCCACACCCCGGTAATTACAGATGCTCAGACAATCCCACCACCGTCCGGCGCGCCTTGCGCCGGGCACCCCGCCGGTCCTGCTGGTCATTATCGATACCGAGGAAGAATTCGACTGGGGCCAGCCGTTCGACCGCGCCAGCACCGGCACGACGTCGATCGCCGGCCAGCCGTTGATGCACGAGCGCGTGTTCGATCCGCTGGGTATCGTGCCCACCTACGTCATCGACTGGCCGGTGGCAACCACGCCGGCGTCAAGTGCGGTGCTGCGTGGCCTGATGGAAGCCGGCCGCTGCGAGATCGGCACGCACCTGCATCCGTGGGTTTCGCCGCCGCACGATGAAGAAGTCTCGCGCAGCAATTCCTACGCCGGCAACCTGCCGCGCGAACTCGAGTACGACAAGCTGCGCATGCTGACCGAGGCCATCACACGCTCGTTCGGACGCCCCCCGGTGACCTTCAAGGCCGGCCGCTACGGGCTCGGCCCGCACACTGCCGAGTCGATTGCCGCGCTGGGCTACCAGGTCGACGCCAGCGTGGTGCCGTACAGCGCCTTCCTGGACGATGGCGGCCCCGATTTTCGGGCATTCGACGAGCATCCCTACTGGTTCGAAGCCGGCGGGCGCTCGTTGCTCGAGTTGCCCGTCACGACCGGCTACGCCGGCTGGATGCGCAGTCATGGACTGGCGCTGTACGAAGCCGCCCAGCAGAATTGGGCACGCAAGGCGCGCCTGGGCGGCATCCTGTCGCGCAGCGGTGCGCTCGAGCGTATCCGGCTGAGTCCTGAAGTGGCCACCGGCGCCGAAATGCGACGCCTGAGCCAGGCCCTCCATGGCGATGGCTGCCAGGTCTTCACGCTGACCTATCACAGCCCGTCGATGGTGGCGGGCCACACGCCCTATGTGCGTACCGCGGCCGAGCTGGAGCGCTTCATCACGACCGTGTACGATTACTGCACCTGGTTCCGTGACGAATTGGGCGGGCAGTTCCTCAGCGTCTCGGGCCTGGCCGCGCGCCTGCAGGCCGAGTCGGCCCATGCCGGCTCGCCGCATCAGGCAGCTATTTGAACATCCAGCAGCCGTCAGCGGCGCGAACGACTTTCGTGGAGAGCCCGACCTTGCCGACTTTCTCGGTCATTATCGCGACGTACAATAACGCCCCGACGCTGGCGCGCGCCATCGCGTCGGTCCTGGCCCAGACGCATGCAGCGCACGAGATCATCGTCATCGACGACGGCTCTACCGACCATACCGCCAAGATCGTGCAACCTTTCGGTGACCGTATCGTATATGTGCGCCAGCCCAATGCCGGCGTCGCCGCGGCGCGCAACAAGGGCGTGGAGATCGCCACCGGCAACTGGCTGGCCTTCCTCGATGCGGACGATGAATTCACCCCCGAGCGGCTGGCGCTGCATGCCGACTGGATCCGGGTCGAGCCGGATCTTGACTTCGTGGTCTCGGACCAGGAAGCCTGCGAGCCTGACGGCAAGTACGTCTGCCTGTTCCTCGCCGGCTGCACATCGGGAGGCAAGCTGCTGGCCAAGCAGCCGGGCGCGCAGCGCATCCGGATTGAGGAAGCCGATTTCGAGGACCTGATTGGCGACGGCTTCATGGAAACCCGCACGATGAGCATGCCGCGTGCGGCGTTCCTGCGCCTGGGCGGCTTCTCGGTGGAGCACAAGGTGGGCGAAGACCTGCACCTGTTCATCCGCCTGCTGGCCGAGAGCAAGAAGGGCGGCATGGTGCCCCAGGTCGTGGCCAAATACTATATTTATCCGACCAGCACCCTGCGCAAGGACCCGGTGGTGGCCGAGGCGCGCTATGCGGCCGCGCTCGAATCGCTGGCGCCGCTGCTGCGCCGCGCGTCCACTCCGGTACGCCGGGGCTACCGTGCCAAGCGCCACGTCGTGCGCATGCGCGCGGCCATGCTTTACCTGCGCACCGGCCGGCACCGCGAAGCGTTCAGGATGGTGCTGCCGTCGCTGTTCGATTCGTTTTCGCTGAGCACCGCGCATGACGTCATATCGATCGCGCGCGGCTGGCCGAAACCGCGCAAGGCCCGGTCGCGCTCTGTCTAGCTGGCGGTTGGCGGGTGGCGCCCGGCCACCAGTGCGCGCAGCCGGCCCAGCCAGGGCCAGCGATACGCGTTGAGGTGATACATGATGCGCACTTCGTCGGTCCAGCGCAGGTGCCATTCCATTACCCGGCCATAGAACTCGATGCGCGCAAAGCGCCCGGTTCCGAAGATCGCGCGCGTGGCTTCCTCGCGCATGAGAAGCGCCGGCGAGAGCCCATTGCCAATGCTCTCGTCATACGCCGTCTTGAGCACCACCACGCAGCCACCGCCTTCGATGCACAAGTCCATCGCCGCCAGCCTGTCGGCGATCCAGTAGCGCATTACGCAGGCCGCGCCATGGCCGGCGTACGCCTCCAGCATCATGCGGTAGAAGCGCCCTTGTGCATTGCCGGCCTCCACCGCGGTGCCATCCCTCGACTTCCAGCCGGCGCTTTCGAGCCGTCCGTAATCGGCCACCGCATCGGCCATCTCGTGCACGTCGCGGCTCATCTGCAGGCGCAGCAGCACGCCCTCGTCGGCCAGGCGCTTGCGCTGCTTGCGCAAGTTGGTTCGCAGGTTCTTGCCACGCGTGTTCCAGTAGTCATCGAAGCTGCCGGCCAGGGTGATCCGGGCCGTCTGGATATAGTCGAGGGTGCGCACGGCGTCGGTATCCGCCGGCCGCGCCATCAGCATCGGATCGCACTGGGTCAGGCCGAGCATGACGCCGGCGCCGGGAAGGGCGCGCAACAGAGCCGCCAGCTGCCCCGTGCGCGGCTGCGCGTCGCGCTGCAGCCACAGGCCGACCGGCGCCTGCGCCGGCTGGAAGGTCTGCCAGGCGCCGGCCCCGGCCGGGGTCAGGATCGCCATGATGTCGGTCTGGCCGTCCTGTTCGTGCCAGGCCAGCTGTTCGCGTCCGTTGCCAAAGACAGCCAGTGCGGTCGTGACGAAGTCGAGCGTGAGCAGGGGCGAGCTGCCGGCCGCGGCATGCAGGGCGCGCCAGCGTGCGCAGTGGGCGGGATCGGCATCGAAGCCCGCCGCCGGGATCACCGTCCAGCTCATGACGCCGCTGCCTGCTCGAGCGCGCGGCGCACGGTAGCCGCAAGCCAGGTGCGTTCCGCATCGTCGAGCGCCTGGTGGCAGGGCAGGCCGAACAAGCGTCGCCCCAGTTCCACGCTGTTGGCGCACACGCCGGCATCGACGCCGGGCCACAGGTGCGCGCCAAAGCGCACCATCGGTACGCCAGCAGCACGCAGGTGCTCAAACAGCGCTTCGGGGTGCTCTGCCAGCAGCGGGAATACCCAGGGACAGGCACCGTCGGGCAGCGCGGGAAACAGGGCGCGCCAGCCGGGGGCGCCGGCCAGGGCGCGTTCCAGCGCCAGGTAGTGATGGCGTCGGCGCTGCACGAGGCGCGCGCGCGCGGCGCGGCGCAGCACGGTGCGCGAGAACCATGACGAGCGCCGGTCGATCCAGCGCGGATCGAAGTCGAAGCTGCTGTCCGACGATGCCGGGGCCAGCGTTGTCGCGGCCGGCCCGTCGGCCGCTGCTGCGCGCCGCTTGACCCGGTTCCACAGCGCGGTGCGCAGACGCAGCGGCAGGATCAGGGCGGCGTGCAATAACGGCAGGCGCCCCTGGGCAAAGCTGGCCTCGAGGGCATTGAGGGCGGCCTTGGCCTCGAAACCGGCGCCGGCGCTGCGCAATTGCCGCGACGGCAGCCGGTGCCGGTACGAGACCAGGCAACCGCCTTCGAAGATCGGAAAGAATTTCATGCTGCTGCCGATCGCATAGTCGCCGCTGCTGCCGATGTTTACGCCGCCGTGTGCGCCGAAGAAGCAGTGGGCGCAATCCTCGACCAGCCCGATGGCGTGCGTATCGCACAGCGCGCGCAAGGGCGCGAGGTCTTGCGGAAAGCCGAAGAAATGGGTCGCCATGATCGCTTTGACACCCGGACCGATCTTGCGTGCGATATCGGCCAGGTCGATCGTGGTGTCGGGGTGAACGCGGTAGAACACGACTTCGGCGCCGCGCCAGTGCACCGGCGGGATCATCGACAGGCTGTGATAGGCCGGAACCAGCACCGTGTCGCCCGGGCCCACGCCCAGCGCGCGCAGCGCCATGCCGATCGCGATCCGTCCACTCGAAACCAGCTGCACCGCAGGCGCGTCGTCAAGCGCCGGCAAGGTCGGGCCATCCGACGCGAAAGTGGCCAGTGAAAGGACCGGAACGGCAGGGATGGCGCGCATGGGTGTGCTGTTGTTGTTTATTCGCTGCATGATTTCAATATAGCATGCGTTCCCGGCGTTCCAGCATACCGGCGCCCCCCCGGCCGGGCCGGCGCGCGGGTGGCGAAACGGCTATGCAAGCGCTTGCAGTCAGGCCCGAACTGGTAAGATGGCGAATGCGCCGCGCTACTCCCACCTCAGGCGGGCACCAGATCCGAACCCGATGAATTATCTGATCCACGACAGTATTTTCGAGAGCGCAGCGCGCACCCCGGATGCCGAGGCCCTGGCCCATGGCGCTTTGCGTTGCACCTATGCCCAACTGGCGGAGCAGGTGCGCGCCGCGGCTGCCCTGTTTCTGGCGCATGGCCTGCAGCCGGGCGAGCGCGTTGCCGTGTACATGGAAAAGCGCATCGAGAACGTGGTGGCCATGTTCGGTGCCGCTGCCGCCGGCTGCGTGTTCGTGCCGGTCAATCCGCTGCTCAAGCCCGAACAGGTGGCCTACATCCTGGCCGACTGCAATGTACGCCTGCTGGCGACCACGCCTGAACGCCATGCCCAGCTGGGCACGGCGCTGGCCGGCTGCCCCGACCTGGGCGCGCTGCTGCTGACCGATGGCGCCGCAGCCGCTACGTCCACGACGTCCCCCACGGATACTCCCGCGGCCCAGCCCGCGATTCTGCGCTGGGCGCAGCTTGAAGGCAGTACCGCCGGCATGGCTGCGACGCCCCATTCGCGCATCGATACCGACATGGCCGCTATCCTGTACACCTCGGGCAGCACCGGTGCACCCAAGGGGGTGGTCCTGTCGCACCGGAATATGGTCGCGGGCGCTGCCAGCGTTGCCAGCTATCTTGACCTGTCTGCCGCCGACCGCCTGCTGGCGGTGCTGCCACTGAGCTTTGACTATGGCCTGAGCCAGCTGACCACGGCGTTCCTGCGCGGCGCGGCAGTCGTGCTCATGAATTACCTGTTTCCGAAGGATATCGTCGCCCTTGTGCAGGCCGAACGCATCACCGGCCTGGCTGCAGTGCCGCCATTGTGGATCGCCCTGTCGCGCCTGGCGTGGCCCAAGGCATGCTCGCTGCGTTTCATCACCAATTCCGGCGGCGCCATGCCGGTCGTGACGGTGAGGGCACTGCAAGAGGCGTTGCCAGCGGCCGAGATCTTCCTGATGTATGGCCTGACCGAGGCGTTTCGCTCGACGTACCTGCCGCCGGCCGAGCTGGCGCGCCGCCCGGACTCGATCGGCCGCGCGATCCCCAACGCCGAGGTGCTGGTGGTGCGCCCGGACGGCAGCCTGTGCGACCCGGATGAGCCGGGTGAGCTGGTACACCGCGGCGCGCTGGTGGCGCTGGGCTACTGGAACGACGCGGCGCGTACCGCACTGCGTTTCCGGCCTTCTCCGGGCCAGCATCCGGCCCTGCCGTTGCCCGAGCTGGCCGTATGGTCGGGCGACACCGTGCGCCGCGATGCCGACGGCTTCCTGTATTTCATCGGGCGTAGCGACGACATGATCAAGGTTTCCGGCTACCGCATCAGCCCGACCGAAGTCGAGAGCGTGCTGCATGCAAGCGGCCTGGTGAGCGAAGTGGCCGTGTTCGGTGTTGACGACCAGCAGCTGGGCCAGGCCATCGTCGCCGTGGCGGTTGCCGATCCCGCAGTGATCGACCGCGCGGCCTTGCTGGCCGAATGCCGCCGCCGTCTGCCGGCCTACATGGTCCCGGCCGACATCGTGTTGCGCACCGAAGCGTTGCCGCGCAATCCGAACGGCAAGATCGACCGCAACCTGTTACGCCAAACCATCCTGCGCGGCGTGTGACGCCGCGCGCCCACCCATTCGTTTCGTTCGCACGCTCATGACCGGCACCAAGCCCCAGCACGCTCCCCAGATCCACTTTCCCGTGGTCGACGATGTCCTCCAGGTAGGCGGCATTGCGCTGCCCCGGCTGGCGCAGCGCGTCGGCCGCACGCCGTTCTATGCCATCGACCGCGCCGTCTGCAGCGCCCAGGTTGCCGGGCTGCGCGCCGTGCTGCCGCCGGCGGTCGCGCTGCATTACTCGATCAAGGCCAACCCGATGCCGGCGCTGGTGCAGCACATGGCCGGTATCGTCGATGGCCTGGACGTTGCATCCAGCAGCGAATTGAAGACCGCGCTCGATACCGGGATCGATCCGGCGCGCATCAGCTTTGCCGGCCCGGCCAAGCTGGAAGCGGAACTGAGCCAGGCGATCGCCAGCGGCGCGTGCCTGAATATCGAATCGGAACACGAACTGGCGGGTGCTGCGCGCGTCGGCGAGCGGCTCGGTATCACGCCGCGCGTGGCGCTGCGCATCAATCCCGAGTTCGAACTGAAATCGTCAGGCATGAAGATGGGCGGTGGCGCCAAGCCGTTCGGCATCGACGCCGAGCTGGCGCCGGACATGCTGCGCCAGGTCGCGGCGCTGGGCCTGGATTTCCAGGGTTTTCACATTTTCAGCGGCTCGCAGAGCCTGCGCCTGGACGCCATCATCGAGGCGCAGTCGCGCAGCATCGAGCTGGCGCTGCGCCTGGCGGGCGAGAGCCCGCTGACGGTGTACCAGGTAAACATCGGCGGGGGGCTGGGGATTCCCTACTTTCCCGGCGAAACGCGGCTCGATCCGGCCCCGATGGGCGAGCACCTGGCGCAATGGGTGCCGCGCCTGGAGCAGGCCCTGCCGCAGGCCCGTCTCGCGATCGAGCTGGGCCGCTACCTTGTCGGCGAAGCCGGTGTGTACGTGGCGCGCGTGATCGACCGCAAGGTGTCACGCGGCGAAGTATTCCTTGTCCTCGATGGCGGCATGCACCATCATCTGGCCGCCTCCGGCAATCTGGGACAAGTGATCCGCAAGAATTATCCGGTTGCGATCGGCAACCGCATCAACGCACAGAATGACGCACCGGACAGCGGCCCGGCATCGGCCACGGGCCCGCTGTGCACTCCGCTCGACATCCTGGCCGAGCGCATGCCACTGGCGCATGCCCGCATCGGCGACCTGGTGGTGGTGTTCCAGTCTGGCGCGTATGGCGCCAGCGCCAGTCCGGCGGGCTTTCTCGGCCATCCGGCGGCGCTGGAAGTGCTCGTTTAACGCCGCTTCGGCGGCGCCGCAGCGCGCGCCTTGGCGCGCTCGCTGGCACGCTGCTGGTAGCGCTCCAGGAATGGCAGCCGGATCGGCGGCGTATTGTCCGGTTGCGGGTCACGGATCAATACCTTGTCGAGCGTGATCAGGATCGCGATGATGTAGTAGATCAGGTCGTAGTAGGCCAGCGTCAAAAATGCGCCTGCCGTCATGTAGCCGATGATGCTGACCTGACACATGCGCGCGAGCATGGCCGCCCAAGCCAGTTCTTCCTTGTCGCGGCAATGGCGAATCACGCGTGAACCGGTACGCCAGGTCACGACGAACAGGGTCAGGAACAACAGCAGGCCAAAGTAACCGAGTTCTCCCAGGATTTGGAAATAGATGCTGTGGGCATCGTAGAAGCGGGTCGGGTCCGGCGCATACAGCTGGAACATGTTCGGCGTGAAGACGTTGGGACCGCCCCCGAGCGGATGGGCATTGGCTACATTGATCGCAAAATACCAGGAGTTGATGCGGCCAGTGGCCGAGGCATCTTCGTCATAGGTCTCGATCGTATGCATGCGCCCCATCCATTCGGGTGGCATGCTCAGCAGGACGAACGGCACTATCACGGCGAACGCCACGCCGATCCTGACCTTGTGCGCCGATTTGATCCACAAGAAGAAGCCCATGGCAAACGCGCCGAGCAAGGCGCCACGCGAATACGAGCCGATCGCAGCCAGCGTGGTAAGCGCCGCCATCCCGATCACTGCGCGCTTGAGCCACTTAGATTCGACGAGGGTGATTACATAGACCAGTAACGGGGTGATGGTGACCAGCGCCAGCGCCAGGGTGTTGTTGTCGCTGATAAAGCTACTGCGCGGGCCGAGCATACCTGCGCCACCACCGCTGACGATCACGAAGATGCCGCTCTTGATGCCCCAGAAGCCGAGCGAGAGCGCGACTGCCAGCGCCAGTATCTTGACATCGTTGGCGGTGCGCACGGTCAGGAGCGTGACGAAGACCATCAGCATGATCTTGCTGGTACGGTCCCAGTCAATCCAGGCCTCGCTTGGCAGCTGGGCGAAGATGGTGGCAATCGTGATCCAGATACAGAACAGGATCAGGACCACGGTTGGCGCCGACATCGGGAGCTTCTTTTTCTCTTTCGAGATCACGACCGAGATCAGGGTCACGACGCACAGGATCAGCGCAAACTGGAACGACTGGGCAAAGCCGTACGTCAAGCGATGCGGATTCATCAGGCTGAACACCGCATAGGCGATGGCGCCCACCACCGGACGCTTGAAGATGAAAGGAATGACCGCAAGAAAAGCGGCAAACAGAATCAGGTCACGCACGGCGCTGCAGCCTCTCGAACAGTGCCACCGCGCGGCGTGCGTTGGCACGCCAGGTCAGTTGCTGCTCGTCGATGGTGGCGCGCGCATTGGCTGCCACTTTGGTGCGCAGCGCGATGTCGTCGCACAGGCGCTTGACCGCGCCAGCCAGGCCGGCCGGGGTTTCGGGATCGAACAGTACCGCGTTGTAGTCGGCGCGCAGGATTTCGCGGATATTCGGCTGGTCGGGACCAACGATGGCCTTGCCCAGTGCCAGGTACTCGAACAGCTTCAGGGGCGAGGCATACTTGACCACGGCCGGCTGCAGAGCAATGTCGAAGGCGGCCACATGGCGCGCCACGTCGTCGCGCCCGACGATGCCGGTGAACTTGACCCGGTGCGCGACCCCGAGATCGCGCGCCTGCTGCTCGAGTGTGGCGCGCACCGGACCGTCGCCGACCACCAGCAGGTGGCGGTGGGCGTCAGGCGGATCCTGGGCGATCAGGTCGATCACCTTGTCCAGGCCGTGCCAGTCGCGTACGAAGCCGGTAAAGCCCAGCACCAGGTATTGTTCCAGGCCGAGTGCGCGTTTGGCGGCCAGTACGTCCGGCGCATTGGCGAAGCGCTCGGGATCGATGCCGTTCGGGATCACCTCGATGCGCTGGGGATCGACGCCGTACGATTGCACGATATCGCCCAGCACCCGGGTCACCGGCAGCACCATGTCGGCATTGCGCCAGGCATACGCCTGCGACCAGCGCGCCAGTCCGGTGAGCGCCAGACCGTCGTAGCGCGCGCGTTCTTCGAGGATTGGGGCATTGACTTCGAGCAGCATTGGCAGCTTGTACTTGCGCGCCAGCCAGATACCAGCCGGCAAGAAGAGATTGTAGCGCTCGTACAGCACGTCCGGCCGATGCTGCTTGACGGCCTTCGCCAGGCGCCGGTAGGCAACCAGCGAATAGGACAGCTCCATCAGTTCATAGAACGTCTTCGGCAGATGGCGCTTGAGCCAGGCGACCGGCCCGGCGTCCGAGCCAAACGATTCGGTCTCGGCGCTCGGCGGCGCAACGATCACGACTTCGTGGCCTTCGGCACGCAGGGCGCGGATCATTTCTTCGATGTGGACGTACTGGCCGTCCTTGGAACGGGTGCGGTGATGGTAAAGGATTTTCACGCGGCTTTTCTCGCCATGATGGAGTGGAACAGGTCGATCTGGCCCTGGGTGGTCGGTTGCCAGCCGAAGTTTTCGGCATAGCGGCGGGTGGCGGCGTGTTCCGGGTAATTGGCGCGCAACTGGCCCAGGGCCTGGACCAGGCCTTGCGGGGTACGCTCCGGCATCAGGACGCCCGCGTCGGGCGACGCGACAACTTCCGGCGTGCCCCACACATTGCTGGCCACCACCGGGGTGCCGCACGCCATGCTCTCGAGCAGCACATTGGCCCAGCCTTCACGGCTCGAGGCCAGCACCAGCGCGTCGGCCGCGTTGTAGTAAGTTTTCAGTTCGGTTTGCGGCACGGCGCCCAGCAGCTTGACGCGCTCCTGCACGCCAAGTTCACGCGCCAGCTGCACCAGATTGTTCTTCTGCGGGCCGATACCGGCGATCAGGAGGTCGACCTCCGGCAGCAGCGGCAGCGCGCGAATGATCAGGTCGTGCGCCTTGCGCGGATCGAGCAGGCCCACCGAGAGCAGCGTGAAGCGACCCGGCGCCAGGCCGATGTTCGCTCTGGCCTGTGCGCGGTCGGCCGGCATGAAGCGCTCCAGGTCGACGCCGTTGCGCAACGGCGTGATGTGGGCGGGCGCAACACCGAGCTCGACCATTTCGTCCTTGAGCGCCTGGCAGACGGTGATGACGCCGTCAGCGTCGCGCGCTGCCTGCAAGATGAGCTGGCGCGGACGCGCGTACTGCGGAATCAGGTTGATGTCGGTACCGCGGGCGGTCACCACAACTGGTTTGTTGAAGTACTTGCCCAGCATGACGGCCGCCACGCCGTCTGGATAGAAATAATGGGCATCGATGGCATCGAAATCATAGCCTTCGTCGAGGATGCGGCCCACTTCCTTTTTCGCGGCGTGCGCCAGCGAATACGGCGTCAGGTTCATGCCAAACCGTGGCACCACCAGGTAGCGCGGGTGGGTGACGTGGATGCCGTTGCGGGTTTCCTGGCGCGGCACCTTGGCCAATGTGCCGTAATGGCCGAAGCTTTCTCCCTTGAGCGGGAACCATGGCACAGGGGCGACCACACGTGACTCGACCTTGCCGCTTGCAATCAGGTAGCGTAAACGGGTTTCCACGAAGATGCCGTGATTGGGCTGCTGGGCGTTGGGGTAGAGAGTGCTGAAGGTAAGTAACTTCATCGGGAGTGTCGAATGCCTGGTCAGTGCGCCATCCGATGTGCAATTCGGGCGGGTGATTGAGATGTGCTGTCGTGATTATGCGAAAAATTTTGCCTAGCGGCAGTACGATTGGCAGAGGACGCATAAATTTTTGACAAGCATGATACTATAATTCAAGTTCTGTTCCGCACTTGTTACGTGTGGCAAGTTTTTTACTTTATGTGGAAAAATAGCCAGCTTCGCCGCGCTGCTCTGCCGGTTCTTTTTGTTCAGTTACTCCATCTCCCTATTACATTATGAAGATTACTATCATTGGCACCGGTTATGTCGGCCTAGTTTCGGGCGCTTGCTTCGCCGACGTCGGCAATACCGTGCTGTGCCTTGACGTCAACGACGAAAAAATTGCGATGCTGAAAAACGGCGTCATTCCGATCCATGAGCCAGGCCTGGACAACATGGTCGAGCGCAACGCCAGCGCAGGTCGCCTTCTGTTTTCGACCAGCTATGACGAAGCAATTGCGCATGCCGAATGCGTATTCCTGGCAGTGGGCACCCCGCCGGATGAAGACGGCAGCGCCGATCTGACCCATATCCTGGCCGCAGCCCGCTCGATCGGCCAGCGCATCGAAAAACCAATCGTCGTGGTCGACAAGTCGACCGTACCGGTCGGTACCGCCGACAAGGTGCGGGCCGCCATCCAGGGCGAACTCGACAAGCGTGGCAGCACCGTGTCGTTCTCGGTGGTGAGCAATCCCGAGTTCCTGAAAGAAGGCGCGGCCATTGACGACTTCATGCGTCCGGACCGTATCGTGGTCGGCAGCGACGACGCTGTCGCCACCAAACTGATGCGCCAGCTGTACGCGCCGTTCAGCCGCAACCATGAAAAGCTGGTCGAGATGGACGTGCGCAGCGCTGAGCTGACCAAGTACGCCGCCAATGCGATGCTGGCTACCCGCATCAGCTTCATGAACGAGCTGGCCAACCTGGCCGAAGTGCTGGGCGCCGACATTGAAGCCGTCCGTCACGGCATGGGCCTGGACCCGCGCATCGGCTCGCAATTCCTGTACGCCGGCATGGGCTACGGCGGTTCGTGCTTCCCGAAAGACGTCAAGGCGCTGGTCAAGACCGGCGGCGACCACGGCCAGGTGCTGCACATCCTGGAAGCGACCGAACTGGTCAACGACAACCAGAAGAACGTGCTGTTCAAGAAGCTCGAGCGCTTCTACGGCGGCGCCGCTGCCCTGAAGGGCAAGACCATCGCTGTCTGGGGCCTGTCGTTCAAGCCGAATACCGACGACATGCGCGAAGCGCCAAGCCTGGTGCTGCTCAAGGAACTGTTCGACGCTGGCTGCCACGTGCGTGCCTACGACCCGGTCGCCAGCACCGAAGCGCTGCGCGTGCTCGAACGCGAACACGGTGCTGAACGCGTGACCGAGCTGCTGACCATCGTTACTTCGGCCACCGCCGCGACCGATAATGCCGATGCACTGGTGCTGGTCACCGAATGGAAAGAATTCCGCGCGCCGGACTTCACCGCGCTGGCTTCGATCCTGCGCGACAAGGCCATCTTCGACGGCCGCAACATCTATGATCCGCTCGAGGTCGCTGCAGCAGGCCTGTCGTACGAGGGAATCGGGCGCGTCAGCCGGACAGCTGTCTGATGCTCTCCGGTCACCATCGTATCCTGGTCACGGGTGCTGCCGGCTTTGTCGGCAGTTTCGTGGCCGCGCGCCTGGCGGCCATGGGCCATCAGGTCGTCGGCTGCGACAACTTCAACGATTACTACGATCCGCGCCTCAAGCATGATCGGGTGGCGGCGCTGCTGGCCCCGGCCGGCATCGCCTGCCATACCGTCGAACTGAGCGACATGGCCCAGGTCGAGGCGCTGTTTGCGCGCGAACAGCCCACGCTCGTGGTGCACCTGGCCGCCCAGGCCGGCGTGCGCTACTCGCTCGAGAATCCGGCTGCTTATGTGCAGTCGAACCTGGTGGCATTCGGCAATATGCTCGAAGCATGTCGCCAGCACGCGATCGAACACTTGCTGTATGCCAGCAGCAGCAGCGTGTACGGCGCCAATGCCAAGGTGCCGTTCAGCGAAGACGACCAGGTTGATGCGCCTGTGTCACTGTACGCCGCCACCAAGAAGTCGAACGAACTGATGGCGCACTCGTACAGCCACCTGTTCAAGCTGCCGGCTACCGGTTTGCGCTTCTTTACCGTCTATGGTCCATGGGGTCGGCCCGACATGGCGTACTTCAGCTTTGCCGAGAAGATGATGCGCGGTGACACGATTCCAGTGTTTGCCGAGGGCTTGCTCACGCGGGACTTCACCTATATCGACGATATCGTTGAGGGCGTGGTGCGGCTTCTGTTCAAACCGACGCCAGGTACCGCCACGTCGGCGCCGCATTCGGTGTTCAATATCGGTAACCACAATCCGGTACGGGTGCTGGAATTCATCGAGACGCTGGAAAACGTGATGGGTGTGCAGGCACGCAAGGAATTCCTGCCAATGCAACCGGGCGACGTGCCGGCCACGCATGCCTCAATCGACAAGCTCAAGGCCTGGGTGGACTTTGCCCCGACCACGTCGCTGGCGACCGGCCTGGCCCAATTCTGGGCCTGGTACCGTGAATGGGCACCGGACCGCGTCTAAGAAGCAGCATGCAAGAGCAAGAACAGATCCTGCTATTCCAGACCACTGATCCGGTCAGTGTGCGTAAGCGCTTGTTACGCTTTCGCGAGGCGTTCCTGCGCCAAGGGCCGCACTGCCGCTTTGCTGCGGTGTCGTACACCGCGTCAGCCAAGACGACCGTGAATCGGATCGTACTGGACGGTATCGAAATCGAGCACCACGTCTATGGCCCGGACGCGATCGACACTTTGGCCTATCCGGTCAAGGGCGCTGCGCGACCATTCAGGCTTATTCCCGGCAACTGCGATCTGGTTCCGCTTCTGTTTCGGCGCTGGCATACGCAATATGCCCAGTACTGGGTGGTGGAGGACGATGTCGAGTATTCCGGCGACATCCACACCTTGTTTGCAGGCTTGGCTGACCGTGCGGGTGACCTGCTCGCTTCGCATCTCGCGCGCGGTTACGATGACTGGACGTACGCATCGATGCTGCGGGCTCCAGTCGAAGCCATGACGCCAGATCGCAGCTGGCTGGTGTTTCTGACGTTTTTCCGGATCAGCGGTGCTGCACTCGACATGATCGACGCATACTATCGCGCCGGCTGGTCAGCGCACAGTGAAAATGCCTGGGCCACTATTCTTAAACACGGTGGCATGACGGTCATCGATTTCGGTGGCAATGGCGAATTTGTAGCCGAGGAAGACCGTAACCAGCGCTATCTTGGACTGGCCAACGATGGCTTTAATAAGCAGGGCAGTTTCGGCACGATGAATATTCGCTTGCGTCCGGGCCGCAGGCCGCACGTGCTGTGGCACCCGATCAAACCACCCAAGGCATGGCTGCGCCAGACCCGCAAACGATGGATATCGATCGCCATGTGGCATTTTGACAAGGTCAGGCAGCGCTTCAGGTGATGTTGTTGACGTCGTTAGCGGCGTTTGCAGCGTTTGCGTATAACGACGTGGCTTAAACGATGTAAGTCGTTCTCGCTGACGCCATTAAACGCGAGTCCTGTCTGAACGGTCTACCGCTTCAAACATCGGGTACCACATCTCACGACAGCTGCCGTTCAATGAGCGTCGAAAATCTGTCGAAACATTGGAATCAAGAAGGTATTTCCATATTGATTCAGATGGCCATGATCGTAGAACAAAGGGCGACCGTTGACGCTACCCGGGCAGAAGCCGTTGTGGCATAGGTAGGGGATGGGGTCCAGCAAGCGCACACCGCACCGCTTGCTGGCCTGGTCCTGCGCTTCCCGAATCCAGCCGTTGCGTCGTTCATACTCGGACAGCGATATCGACACCATGGGGTCCAGTCCCAGGGCCAGTCGGCGCGACATGTGCAGTGGCACATTCACCGGCATTTCGGGCAGGGGGCGCATCATGTACACCGTACGGGAACGCGCCAACTCGCAAGCCGAATCGATGATCGCATCGCCGAAGCGCCGCAGGAATGCCGGTGTCGTACGCGCCTCGATGTCAGTGCCAAAGTAGACTTCTGGTACACCATGTTCCACGGGCATCTCGTTGGGACCCATTGCATAGCGTGCGTAGCGTCCGATCAGGAGCACCGGAATATCCTTTGGAACCTTTTCAAGTTCTGCGTTGCGCTGCTGATTGAAGCCGAAGCAGTCACTGCCCCGGCTCAGGCGCTTGCTGTCGACGTGACGCATGCCGGGCAAGTAAATGCAGCTGTCATACGACCATTGCTGCACGCCTCGCTTGGTACCTGAAGCAGCCTGGGTAATGGCCGACATCAGTACGCCGGCATGGCTGTCGCCAAGCACGATCACGCCGAGTTGCGGTGCGCCAAACAGGCATGACGGCGATGTCGTCCCTTCGCGCTGCTGGCAGCGGGCATGGTCGGGATTCCTGTCCAGGGCACCTTCGGCTGCCAGTTTGACCTCCGGACCGAAACGCTCCTCGATCCCACCCATACGCCATACGAGCATTGCCGGTGCCAATACGCATAAGCATGCGACGCATATTGTCATTGCGGCGAGAGGCTGGCCCATCCGGCTCAATGCACGGCGTGACCGCGTTTCGACCAGTGTGTAGGAAAGCCCCCCTAGCACAACGCTGGACGCAATACCGATTCCCACTGCAAGAAGGTTAGTCGATCGCTGTGCATATTCGAGCAGGACGACAACAGGCCAATGCCACAGATAGATCGAATAAGAACGGTCACCGATCCACTGTAGCGAGGAATGATTTGTCAGTATGAAGGGGCGATTGGCAAGCAGGATGAGCATGGCGCCGCCGACCGGAAGCATTGCACGCCATCCTGGCCATGCACTGGCTTCTGTAAACAGCAAGATCGAAAGGGCGATCATGCCCAGTCCCAATCGCGCCGTTATTGCGCCATAACGCGGGCTGAGATGCTGCCGAAGTCCCAGGAAATACACCAGTCCTCCGGCGAGCATTTCCCATGCTCGTGTATGCAACAGAAAAAATGCGGAGGATGGATCATGAGCTGTAGTCCAGATGGAGGCCCCGAGCGACAATGCAAATGCGAACCCGCAGACGATGACGAGCGTCGAGCGGTGAGGGCGTATGCGCCACACGAACATCAGGACGATGGGCAGGATCAGATAAAACTGCCATTCTGCTGAGAGCGACCAGGTGTGCAGCAGCCACTTCTCTTGGGAAGAGGTATCGAAGTATCCGGCTTCCTTCCAAAATTTGATGTTGGTAAGGAATAACAGACTATGGATGCCGTGCGTACTGAGGACACGATAATCCGGCGGTGCCAGAAAAAAATACCCCATCACGATCAGCGTTGCTACCAGCACG
>Ga0308169_10001240_pt1 | contig 30598 bp, 22 predicted proteins | sample PhyBR1_2_FD_202139 | JGI IMG/M metagenome (GOLD analysis project Ga0308169, IMG submission 202139) | Phyllosphere microbial communities from UC Gill Tract Community Farm, Albany, California, United States - DLSLSB.R1 | ecosystem: Host-associated > Plants > Phyllosphere > Unclassified | place...
AACGTGCGGCGCAGCCGGAAGGAGGGAGGGGGGAAGAGAGGGAGGAGAGGGGGAGGAGATGGTCGTCGTCAGCGACTTATTCGCGCGTGCTCGACACGTCGACATGCAGACGAGGACCGAGGAGGGTGCAGGACTGAGAAAGACAGCTTGAAGAGAGAAGGGAACGCACCGACATGCTCGACGACGCCCTGCTCGTCCTCGCGCTCGACCCACACGCCGAGCACGTCGCTCCCCGCGCTCCACTCGAGCTCCCTCACCCTCGCCCTCCTCGCGCCCTCGCCCTCACGCATGTCAAACTCGCCCCGGCGCAGCCCGTTCCGCTCGAACAAGACGACGCGCACGTCCTCGCGCCCGCTCGCCGCGTCGACGACGCGCCGCTGCGTCGCCGCGATCAGCTCGCCGCTCGGCATCCACGCCAGGGCGCCCTCGAGCCCGGGCACGGGCTCGCTCGTCGAGCTGAGCTCGCCGACGCGGCTCACGATGCGGATCCGGCGCAGCTCGCGCGCGCGCGCGCCCGGGCCGCCGGTGTCGAGGTCGTCGGGCGTCGTCTCGACGCTCGAGACGGCGAGCCACGCGCCGTCGCCGCGCCAGCGGATGCGGACGCGGCCGTCGTCCGCGTGCGAGCGGAGCCAGGGGACGGCGAGCGGGTCGGCCTGGGCGGCGGCGGCCGCGGCCGTCTTGCCCATCGAGCCGTGGAACTGGGTCGTGCGCGTGCCCCAGCCGACTGAGACGGGGGCGTCGGCGCCGAACGAGGCCGTGTGGAGGGGCGCCTCGGAGAGCGGGTCGAAGGTGCGGGTGAGGAGGAGGAGCTGGAAGTCGCCTGTGTGCGCCGAGCGAGGAGGGGGAGCCGGCGGGGCAGGGGAAAAAGAGGTCGAAGAGGAGTCAGCAAGAGGTCCGGAACATGCACACGGCGAAGCGAGAAAGAGGCGCAGGCAAGAGGCGGACGCACCGGTGACGATGGCGACGAGCTCCTCGTCCGGGCTCCATTCGGCCGCCGCGATGCCCGAGTCGAACGTGCCGACGTTCTCGCGCTGTGCAGTGGGGCAAAGACGAAGAGGGTGGGGAGGGGAGGCGGGACCGAGCGTCAGCGCGAGTCGCCCAGGCAGATTCATCCGTCAAGTAGCGAGCCAGGAGAAAGCGGAGCTCACCCTGACTTGGCCCGCTCCACCATCGAGAAAGACCTGCTCGATCTCGCCATTGGCGAGCACAAGCACGAGCGCGTCGTCGTCGGCGAGGTACTTGAACGAGACGACGAACGGGTGCGCCGGGTCGAGGGCGCGCGTGGGCGGGATGGGCGGCGACGCGAACGAGGTGAGGAGGGTGGCGGGCTGCGAGGAGATATACGGGGAGAGAGAGTCAGCGTTCGGGTCCAGGCAGGGCTGCAGGAGGAGGAGGGAGAGGAGGAGCGCACCTGGGAGCGGTCTGCGAGGCGGTGCACCTCGACGAGCGCCTCGCCGTCGGGGCCGTTGGGCCGCGCTACTGCGACAGCATAGGTGGTGTCGGACGCCGGGTCGATCGCTGTAGCAGCGAGGACGGCGGGTGCTGCAGTCGAGGTCGAGCTTGTGGTCGAGGAGGACGAGGAGGAGAGGGGCGCGAAGGTCGCGGCGAGGACGGTGAGGGACCGCATGGCGGTGTGCGTGCGTTGCTAGAGTCGTGCAGGTGTGCTTCTCGCTCGGCTGGGCCGAGGGCGAGGTGGGTCGGGAGCAGACCCGTCGCGACTTCATCGCTCGCTCGTCCTCCTCGTCCTCCCACACCTTCTCGCGACAAGATGGCCGGCGCAGCACACGCCCGCCCTGCAGGAGGCTTCCACCCGCACCTTCCTGGTCCGTCTCGCTCCCCTCGTACCTCTCGCCCCTCCCCCCGCTCTCATCGCTGACCCGCGCCCCTCTCGACCTCGCCAGGCCTCGGGTACCGCCTCGGCGCAAAGATGCTCGGCGCCAGCATGTGGTTCTTCATCTTCTACCGCGCACGGCAAGACGGTGCCGTCCTCCTCGTGCGTCCCCGCCCTCTCGTCCCCCTCCTCCCTCGTGTCGGCCCCCTCCGGCTCGACGTCGGCTCGCCCTGGCCTCTGCTGACCATCTTCTAAACGCTCCGCTCTTTCTGCTCCGCATCTCGCAGGGCATGAAGCACCCGTGGGACCACTAGTCTACGCGCGCGCTTGCAGGGTCGGGTGGTCGAAGTCGCAATGGACTCGTCGTGTCTCTCTCCCTCTCGCGCTCGCCCGTTCCTCTTCGTACGGCTCGTCAGAGCTGGTTGGAGCAGGGAGCGAGAGCAGCCTTGGTCTGCGAAAGCGGGAGAAGGCTGAGAGAGCTAGTCCGAGCCGACGAGCCGCGTCGTGCGGACGCTAGCCTTCTCGCGCTTCCCGCGACGTGCCTCGTCGCTGCTGCGCCGAGCGAGTCGAGACATGCTTAGGAGAGAGAATGCGCAGCGGCAGCTTGCCCGCGGAACGACGGCGGCGGAGATGGCTTCGAGCTTCGTGCGATTGGCTTGAGGGGCGAGCCGCGCGTCGAGATCGCTCGTCCGCCGAACACGGCTCGCTCTCAGCCGACCTCGCTGCTCGTGCTAGACTTGCTCGCGCACCCGGCACTACACGCAGATCCGCCTCGAGCACCCACTCAGCCGCGCCCCCTCTCGCCCGACCCGATTCCCGGCAACCACTCGCCGCCGCCGCTCGCCAACATCAACCCGGCCGCCTCGACGGCAACGAGCACCACCCCGCCCAACACCAGGCCGACAAGTATGATCTCGTCCCTCCCGCCCGACCACCCGCCCATCCCGACCACCTCGTCCCAGTCGTTCCCGACCGTGCCCCCGCCGGCGTGCCCGATGAGCCTCCTCGCGCAGAGCCGCCCGAGCCGCACGCCCGACGAGGCCGGCCACCCGTACGCCGGCGAGGTCTTTACCCTCGGCACGCGCAACTCGAAGCTCGCCATGGTGCGTGCGCTCCTCTCTCGGGCGCCGCCGCTTGCCCTCGGTGCCGCTCGAGCGTCGGCGACACTCGAGCGGCGCCGTCGGAGTCTCGGTTCGAGCCCGAGCGCTGACTCGCTCTGCCGCACACGTCCGCAGGTCCAGACCGAGATCGTCCGCCGCGAGCTCGAGGAGCGCTGGCCCGGGTGCGAGATCCGCATCTTTGGCATGGTGCGTGCTTGTTCCGCTCGCTCGGTCCTCCTCTCGCTGCCCAAGCATGAGTCCCAGGCTGATGATGGCACAACGACATGCAGACGACCCTCGGCGACAACGTGCAGACGCAGCCGCTGTACACGTTTGGCGGCAAGGGTGAGTCGTCCTCTCCCTCCCTCCCCGATCCTCCCGGTCCTCCCGCCCGGACCTCCTGCTCACTCTCGTCCTCTCGCCCGCAGCGCTCTGGACCAAGGAGCTCGAGGTCGCACTCCTGAACCACCAAGTCGACGCCATCGTGCACTCGCTCAAGGACGTCCCGACCGAGTTCCCGCCCGGGTGCGAGCTCGGCGCCGTCCTCGAACGCGAGGACCCGAGCGACGCCCTCGTCGTCAAGGAGGGCCTCCCCTACACGTCGCTCGCAGAGATGCCCGAGGGCAGCATCATCGGCACGAGCTCGGTGCGCCGCGTCGCCCAGCTGCGCCGCAAGTTCCCGGGCCTGCGCTTCGCCGACGTTGTGCGTCCCCTCTTACCTCTCCTCATGCGCTTTCTCGAGTCCTCGAGCTGACTCATTGCATGGCGCACGCAGCGCGGCAACCTCGGTACTCGGCTCAAGAAGCTCGACGACCCGGCGTCGTCGTACACGGCCCTCATCCTCGCTTCGGCGGGCCTGATCCGGCTCAACCTCGGGCACCGCATCACGGCGCCCGTCACGTCGCCCGCGCTGTACCACGCCGTCGGGCAGGGCGCGATTGGGATCGAGGTGCGCGAGGGCGACGCGCGCTCGTCCGAGATCATCGGCAGCCTCGAGTGCTGGAAGACGAGCTGGACGACGCGCGCCGAGCGCATGATGCTCCACGTCCTCGAGGGCGGGTGTTCGGTCCCCGTCGGGTGCGAGACGACCCTCACTGAGGTCTTTGTGCGCGGCGGCGAAGGCGACACGCCGCCGAACGACGAGGCCGTCCTGTCGCTGTCGCCGACGAGCACGACGAGCGGCGGCAAGTTCCGCCCCGACACGCACGGCCTGAGCGTCACGCGCGACCCGGCCGCGCCGCCCAACCCGGTCAGCCCCGAGATGGTCATCGACGCCCCGCCGCTCTCCATGTCGCCCCGCAGCGCCACCTTTGCGCTGCCGCCCTCGTCGGCGACTGGGCAGGCCGCGGCGTCGTACCGCATCGCCGAGCCGGACGACACGACGGGCATCCCCGACGGGCACCCGGCCGTCAACCCGGCGCACGTGTGCCCCGTCACGGGCCGCATGCTCCCCGGCGCCAAGCCCCTCTCGCCGTCCTCGGCCGGCGCACCGCACCTCGCCGGCGGCTCGCCCATGTCGCCCATCTCGCCTCTCGGCGCAGCGTCGCAGCCGCAGCCGCAGCGCGCCGAGGACATGGTGATCCCGCCGCTACACGCGTGCACGCACCGCCCGGGCCGCACGCCGCACTGCCCCGGCGGCGGCGCGAGCGAGCTCACGCACCACGCGACGCTCACCCTCACGGGCACCATCACGTCGCTCAGCGGCACGCACGCCGTCATGTGCACCCTCTCGCGGCGCGTCCACTCGCAGGACGACGCCGAGCAGCTCGGCGCCGACGTCGCGCGCGAGCTCGTCGAGGGCGGCGGGCGCGAGATCCTCACCGAGCTCGGGAGGCACGTCAAGGAAGTCGGCGGCGGCGACGAGGCGCACGACGGCAAGGAGATCCCCGTCGAGGCGCCGGGCGCGCTCCCGAGTCCAGGCCAGAGCCCGCTCGGCGGCGCACCGACGGCGGCGCCCGTCGCGATCCCGCTCACGAACGGGCACTCGAACGGCAACGGCAGTGCCGTCGCGCTCTCGCCGACGTCGCCCGGAGCGGCGGCAGCGTTGAGCAAGAGCCCGGCCAAGAGCCCGCACTCGCACCGGACCGTGTTCCGCGGCGACGGCGGCGAGAAGTGCCCGAGGCCGGCGGGCTGGTAGACGGAGGAGCTAGACGGACGAGCGCAGGCGAGGCCGCAGCTTTGCTAGAACGGGCGCACGAGCGTCGCGCGCTGTAACGACGAGAAGCACTTGCTCCACTCTCTCTCTCTCTCGGTCCGACCTCGAGAGCGTGAGAAAGCTCTCGCAGAGTTGCACGACGAGGCTACTCGTCGCCGCTCCCTCCACCATCGTCGCCGCCGCCCTCGCCCGCATCGCCGCCACCACTTCCGCCCGCCGCGCCCTTCTTCCTCCGCTTGCGCTTCTTCCTCGCCTCGCCGTCGCCCCTCGTCGGCATGCTCGCCACCTTGCTCTCCTCTTCCCGCTTCCGCTTGCCCTCGCGCTCGGCTTCGCGATCGCCCCCCTCGTGCTCCTCGCCGTCCCTGCTGCGCTTCTTCGGCGGACGCCCGCCCGCCTCGCCGCCGCCGCCGGGCGCGGCGCCCTTCTTCTTGCTGCGCACGCTGAGCGGGTTCGGGCCCTTGGGGCCCTTGGGCTTGCGCGGCTTTTTCGGCGCGGCGTCGGGTGCGCCCTCGGCGGCGGTCGAAGTCGAGGTCGAGGCGGAGGGTTCGGGCGCAGAGGAGGGGAGGGGCTTGCCCGTGATGGCGGCGAGCTCTTGCGCCGAGACGTGCAGCTTGGCCGTCTCCATCTGCGTGAGGGGCAAGGAGGGTGCTCGTCAGCGTGTGTCGTTGCACTCGCTCTACACAGCGAGCGAGCCGAGGCAGCAGCCGTCTTGGCTCGTTCGCTCAGGACGAGGCGACCGAGACGCACCTGGTGCTTCTTGGCGAGCGTCTGGTCCGAGGGCGCCTCGAGGAGGAGCACGCTCCGGGCGATGTAGATGATGGGCGAGCCGGGCACCTTGCGCAGCGCTTGTCGGAGCGCGAGCGACTGGGTCGCAAAGACGTAGCGGTTGCGGTTGTCCGAGCCTGTGAGGGGGGGGCGCGACTCGTCAGCTGGTGCGGCCCTGAGGAAGAGGGAGAGGAGGGAAGGAGGGACGCACCGGCCATGGCGGTCAAGCACTCGTCCTCGGGCCGGGCCTTGAGGTGGTTGCACATGCGGCGCTCGAAGCCCTTGGCGACGTCGATGACGTCCTGCGCCTCGTCGCCCAGGTTGTACAGCGCCTGCATGCAGCACTGGGTGATCACTGCGCGCGAGGAGGTGGAGGTGCGGGAGGTCAGCGAGCTGCTCGTGAGTGAGGAGAGGAGGAGGAGGAGGAGAGGACGCACTCGGCTTGACGACACCCTGTAGGACGTCGTGCAGCCTCGACATGAGCTCGAACTTCTGCTTGACGCTCGACTGGACGAACGCGGCATCCACTGCGAGGCGAGCGAGAGATCGGGTCAGCTCTCCGGAGTGCGGCGGGCAGAGAGGAGGAGAGTGCGGGCGAGGACTCACTGAGCAGCTGGTACGGCTCACTGTGGATATACCATTCGGTCAGTACGACCTCCCAAACTCACAGACGGGCACGCGGGCTTGTGAAGCCCTCTCGCCGTCGAGGCAGATGAAGGCGGACGAGCGACGCACCGGAACCCAAACGCGCTCTGGTACAGCTGCATGACCTTGCGCGCGCCCTTGGTGCGCTTCTGACGCATGGCGGCTGGTCGCTCGTAGCAAGCGGGGTGAGGTGAGAGCGAGAGCGGCGGCCGACCTCTGGCCCGAGCTGCTCTCGAGCGACGAGGCGCTGCTCTCGCACAAACTCCGCGGACGCCGGTCAATGCCCAACTGCATTTCACACACCCGCTCCGACATCCTCGGGCACGTACCCAAGTCCCTCGTTCTCGCTCCACTCCTCCAAGATGGCCCGCGCCCACGCCACCTGGTGCCCGAGCGTGCCCCTCCCCAGCTCTGCCGGCCACGCGAACCGCCACGGCCGCGCCGGTACGACAAAGCTCGTCAGGCTCGTCTGCGCGTCCGGGCGCGTGCACAGCGCCCACGTGCGCGGGAACGACGCGGCGAGGACGGAGGGGGACAGGAGCGCGCACGAGTCGTCGTACAGGCGCTGGTGCCGGAACAGGTCGGGCGAGGCGCGCAGGAACGACCGCAGGAAGTCGTCGTACGCCTTGGTGCTCGTCGACGACGAGGAGGAGGAGGAGGAGGAGAGGGCGGCGTGGGCGGGGGCGGGCGAGGGAACGGCGGCGGGCGACTCGGTCGTGCCGGACGAGGGGGAGGCGGCGGGCGCGTCGGCAGGAGGGGCGGGCGGCGGCGCTGGCGGAGGTGGCGGCCCAAGAGGGGGTGGTGGTCGTCCAGGTGCTGGTGGAGGGGGTGGAGGAGGGCGTGCGCTTGGTCCGGCCGACGACGTCGAGTGCGCCTTGGTGAGCTGCGTGCCGGCAAAGTTGAGCGCCTTCTGCTCGTGCATCGACGTCGTGTAGACGGCGATCGCCTCCATGCGCGTGCTGCAAGGACGAGCATCAGCCCCTCGCAGCAGAAGTAGAGAGAGGAGAGCGCTCGGCGAGAGGGGACGCACCACATGCCGACGACGACAGCGACGTTCTCGCGCTCGGCCATCTTGCGCACGAACGCGATCAGGCCAAACATGCTGCCCCACTGCTGCACGTTGCACGCTCTGCTCGCCGCGTCGTCGCACCAGAAGCTGAAGACGTAGAGCAGGATCGAGTCGACGTGGTGGGCGAGCGCGCGCAGGACGTCCTTGCGCCCAGGCGACGAGGCGCGGCCGATGGCGTCGCCGGCGTGCTTGAGCTTGCGACCATGGTCGCGGCACCTGCAAGCGTTGGTCGGCGAGTTAGTCACGGCGCGCGAGAAGCGCGTTGAGGAGGAGGGACGCACTGGGCGGCGAGCTTCCTCAGTCGGTCCTTCGGCCAGTCCTTCCTCCACTCTGCCTCGCGGTCGACTCGCGAGATCGACGTCGAGCCGAGGACCGGAGAGCCTTTGGCGACAGGGAGCTTTGCGGAAGCGAGCGCGGGCGAGTTGCGCAGGTCGGCCGGCGGAGGGGGAGGAGGTGCAGGAGGACCGCGAGACGAAGGTGCAGGCGGTGGCGGTGGAGGAGGTGCGGCGGGTCGAGGTCGCCTGTGGGTAGCGCAAGAGTCAGCAGCGTGTCTCGCCATGAGTCTGGGCGGAGAGGGACGCACTTGCTCGCCGCGGCGGGAGGCTGCTCGATGGGGACCGTCCCCTCGAGCCCGAGCCCGACGGTCGCAGTCGCCGAGTCGCCGCTGGGCTCACGCTTGCGCTTGAGCGTCGCAGTGTCGGTGGCGAGTGCAGAGGGCGGGAGCGAGGGGAGGTCGGGCGAGAGGAGGGGAGGAACGGCGCGAAGGAGCTGCAGAGGTGGGTCAGGTAAGTCAGTGCGGCGAGGAAGCGGCTGAGTGCAGGCAAAGGGAGCGCACTGCGAGGCACTCCTCGTCTCGTGCGCTGAGCATGGCGGGATGAGGAGGAGGACGACGACGAGGTGGGGGCCAGCTCCTTCGCCCTCGCCAGCTCGCACTCTCTCACTGATGCGCCCGTTCAAGGGCCATACCTGCTCTATATGCTATGCATGAGCTATCGCCGACTACACACGTGCCCTCGCGGCGTCGTCGCCGTTGTGCCCTCCTCATCGTCCTCGCTCGTCTTCGGCTCGTCCAGCACGGCGGCGACGGCTCCGAGGGCCACAGGGTGCTCTCGAGGCTCTCGAGCTAGCTCTCGAGCGCGTCCAGCTGAGCTTCTCGCCGACTACCGGTCTAGCACAGGTCCGTCCACCTCCCTCTTCCTCCTCCTTCCTCCCTTCTCTCCTCCCACGCCACCGCGACGAGCCGGGTACAAGAGCTGACAGTCCCTGCAGGCCTTTCTTCTTCCTCTTCAAGGTCACGACGCGGCCGTCCGTCCCCTCCTTCAGCAGCAGCCAGCTCGCCCACCCCCAGCGACCCTCCTCCGCCTGCGCTCGCTTCGACCTCGTCAGCTCCATCCCGTCTAACACAGCCTGCGCACCGCCTGCCCGCCTCACCTCTCACCGAGCTCCGCGACCATGGTCCAGCGGTACCTGGGTCTGCGCCTGGCTCGCCGCGTCGAGCTCGCTCTCGTTCAAGCAGCCGCAGCGCTGGATAGGCGGCGGCCCGCGCGAGGACAGGTGAGAAGGGCGAGGAGAGCGCAAGGCGGATGCGCAGACTCAGCTGCACGAGCGTGCGAGCGAGAGGGGAGGAGGGAGCAGGGTGGGCCGTGCTGGAGACGGTCCGTGCGCCCGAGCGGTCGAGCCGTAGCCGCCGTGCACTGCTCAGATCTCCTTGCTTCTCACTCTCTCTGCGATCCAGGTGCGATCAAGAAGGCAGCGCTCGCTGAGAGAGACGGGCAGCGTCGGTCGCACGAGGAAAGTCGGCTCGCCTCGCTCGCTCACGGTTCAAGCTCTCGGCGGGACTCGCAGCGGGTTCGCGAAACGCTCACAACGTTGCAAGTGGTAGGAGCTACGTGCACAGAGGGTGGAGAGAGGAGGAGAGACGGCTCAAGCGCAGACTCGAGAGGTGGAAAGCCGCGGGAGGAAAAGCGAGAGGGGAGGAAGGAGGTCGTCCCTGCGCAGGAAAGGCGTCAGCGTGGTGCACGTGAGTGAGAGAGACGGTGAAAAGGGACGCACGAGTTCGACCGCATCAGGCATCGGGCGCCTTGTCGCCGCCGACCGAGGTGTCCTGCAGGCGCGGGCGAGCGAGTCAGCCTCGAGCGTCGAGCTTTGATGCAGCAGCGGAATGAGAAAGCGCACCGGGGGCACGATCGACCAGATCTTGACGCCGTTCGTGTTGGTGCGGCGGCTGAGCTCGACGGGCCGGGCCTTCTCAGTGCCCTTGAGCTTGAGGCTGAGCACGAGGCGAACGTCGGGCCGCGGTCGGTGCTCGAGCGCGACGGTCGGCAGGCCGACGTCTTCGACGAAGAAGACGCCGCCGCCGACGGTGTAGCGCTTGATCCTCGGCGGCATCCTTATGAGGAGGCGGCCGAGCGAGACGGGCGACGGCGCGAGGTCGGTGCGATTGACGAGGTCCTCGCGCGGCAGTGGGCTGATGTAGACCGTCTGGAGCGCAGGGAGCGACGCGATGCCCTCAACGAAGAAGGGGATCTGCGACTTGAGCGGCTCGGCGTCCGGCGACGCGGCGAGGTCGACGACCTCGAGGTGGTCGAAGGCGCCGAGCCAGGCGAGGTCGTCGATCTTGTGCCCAGACAGGGAGAGGGTGAGGTCGCGCGTCTTGGCCGTGTCGAGGAGCGCCGTGAGGAGCTCGCCCGTGAGGATGGGCAAAGTCGGCGGGCCCTCCCCCCAGTGGTCGAGGATGAGCGTCTCGACCGGGAGGCGACTCGCCGACAGGACCGGCTGGACGTCGGCGCCCCGAGCACGAGGCTGCCACTGAGACGAGCCGTGGACGGAGAGGATGAGGCGGCGCAGGTTTGTGAACGCGGCGAGGCCTCGAACGAGCTTGACCAGGACCTCCTCGCTGCCGACGCTGACTCTGATTGAGAGGCTGCGGAGCGTAGATGCCATGGTCGACGAGAAGATGCGCGCCCAGTCTATCGGGACCTCCGAGCTTGTGCTCCGCATCTGCACGGACAAGGTCTCGAGGCGGGCCGAGCACATCTCGATGAGCTCGACGACCTTGAGGGTGGCGTCGCGGCGGCGGCGGATCGAAGCCGTCGGGCCCCTTGCCTCGCTCATCAGGATGTACTGATACGAGAGCTCGCGGATCTCGCCTGCGAAGTTCGGGCGTTCGAGGAGGCCGTTGATAAGGTCGTCGTCGGCGTTCCAGAAGTAGGTGAACCTCGACCAGGCGATGCGACGGCCGCCGATGAGCCAGGCCGGGCACACGCGCTGCATGCGGTACCCGAGCTCTCGCTGCGCCGACTCGGCGTGGGGGTCGGTCGCGTAGAGCGGCGGGACGGGCTCGAGGTGCGAGAGGATGAGGTCGAACACCTCCTGCGGGAAGACGGGAGGTCCCGTGATAGCGGCGTCCGGGCTGTAGAGTGCTCTGTGTCAGCTCTGGTCGCTCTGCGGGGCGCAAGGGGGGAGGGGGAACGCACCTGCTCGACGAGATGAAGTGGGGCGAGGAAGCCATCTTGGGCTCGACCACGGCGCGATGAGGAGCTTGACTAGGTGCACAAGGATGATCTCGAGAGTCGGTAGAGGCGGTAGAACGCTCTGTGCTCTGCTCTCAGCGATGAGAGCGAGCGTGACGGAGAGCAAGAGGCGGGTTGGACGATGAGCGCGACCTCGCTCTCCTGCCGCTCCGCCGCCGCCCTTACTCGGGACCAGCTCCGCGGGTGCTCAGCTTCCTGCTTCTTCTGCTCTCGCCCACGCCGAGCAGCGACAAGCGGCGCGACCATGGCCCCGCCCCGCTCCCCGCCCTCTCACCTCCTCTTCGCCGTCGACTCTCACAAGGGCGCCGTCCACACGGCCGTGTACAACACGGGCAGCTCGTACATCCTCACAGGAGGCGCCGACCGCCAAGTCAGGCTCACCAACGCCAAGACGGGCGCCGAGATCAAGTCGTACGGCGGGCACGGCTACGAGGTCCTCGGACTCGCTTGGTGCGTCGGCTCGCTCTCCTTCCTGTGCTTGAGCTCGTTCAGCGGACGAGGATGTGTGTGGGGAGAGGGGTGCAGCTGCACAGGCCCGCTGACCTCGGCCTCGTCGTCCTGCAGCACGCACGACAACACCCGCTTCGCCTCGTGCGGCGGCGACCGCAGCGTCTTCGTGTGGGACGTCACGTCGGGCGACATCCTCCGTCGTCTCAGCGGTCACGTTGGCAAGGTCAACGCCGTCGCCTGGAACCGAGAGGCGAGCGTGCTCGCAAGCGGTCCGTCCCCTCTCCTTGTTCCGAGCCTCAAGGAGCAAAGCTGACCCTTTGCTGGCTGCACACGCTCACAGGCTCGTTCGACACGACGGTGCGGCTGTTCGACATCAAGTGCGTCACGCTCTATGCTCAACTGGTCCCTCGAGCGCCGCGCTGACGAACGACGGCCTCCTGCAGGTCGCAGAACCGCGCGCCGCTCCAGGTGCTCGACGAGGCGCGCGACTCGATCACGAGCGTCCTCATCCGCGATCACCTCGTCATCACGGGCTGCGTCGACGGCTACACGCGCACGTACGACCTGCGCATGGGCCAGCTGCAGGCCGACTTCTTCGATCGTGCGTCCCTCCCTCACTCGCTCTTCCTTTCAGCTGGATACCCAGATCTCGGCTCTCGAGTCGTACAGGCTCTCCCTCGTACTCTTGCTGACGCCCTCGCGCTCTCGCAGAGCCCGTCACCTCCCTCTCGCTCACGACCGACTCGTCCCTCCTCCTCGTCTCGACGCTCGACAGCACGCACCGCCTCCTCGACCTGTCGAACGGCACGGTCGTCCAGTCGTTCACCGGGCACAAGAACACGAGCTACCGGTCGCAGAGCTGCATCGGCGCCAGGGAGGAGACTGTCTTCTGCGGCGACGAGGACGGCAAGGTGTGGGGGTGGGACCTCGAGTCGGTGCGTCGCACGCCTTTCCTCCTCGCCTCTTTCGACGAGCGACCAGCTCGAGGGCGCACTTGTGCGCTCAGGTATCCTGCGTGCAGCACTGACGCAGCTCTCCGCCTCCCTCTCGCGCGCGCAGGGCAACCCTCTCGCTCGAGCCTCTTTCAAGGCGCACGACAAGCCGATCCTCTGGACGGCGCACCACCCGAAGGAGCAGCAGCTCATCACGGCGAGCTCGGACGGAACCGTCAAGGTGTGGGGTGTGCCGCCTGCCTGAGGGAGGGAGGGCGAGCGGCCTCGGGACTCGGGAGGACGACGAGGAGCGAGCGAGCGAGGAGGCGCGCCTTAAACTAGCTGTTGTTGTACTTCCTTCCCGCTGAGTCTCTGACAGATATCGGCAAGTGCGAGCTGTTGAGCGAGAGCTAGAGCCTACAGGCCCGAGAGCTGACGAGCGCGAGCACAGGGAGCCGAAGACGAGGCGAGGACGGGCGAGCGGATCGAGCTGTGGAAGAGCTGGGAGTGGAACGAGGCCGTGACGTACCCTGTCCTCGAGCAAGCGAGAGCTTCGTGCGCGCTAGAGAGCAAGACCGGACTCGCAGGAAGAGCGAGAGAGCGAAAGCGGATCCGGCTTGGGGAGCGTCTCTCGTGCTCGCGCTCGAGCCGCTCTCGTCGTCGGGCTAGTCTCTCTCGAGGGCGAACGATGGTACGACTGCATTGCGATGAGGGGCATAAAGCTGGGAAGGGGAGGGGGTATAAGGGTGCGCCAAGAGAGGTTGCGAGGCGAGGCCGAGACGAGGTAAAGGCGAGGCAAGGACGAGGGAGAGGACGCGGGGAGAGAAGCGAGGGGAAGCTGGAGAGGGAGGGAGGACGGCGACAGGGCGTAGGACGAGAGGGAGGGGACGAGGGTAGGCGAGAGGACGGCCCGGCGAAGAGAGACGGAGGGCGCCACCGCCGTCGGCTCGGCCTTGGCCGCCTCGGTCGACCTAGACCGACGCGTTCGAGTCGTCGCGCTCGTCGCGCTCGTCGACAGCGCCGAGAGTGGTGCTCTGCGCGGGCGTCCTGCGAGCGGAACCGAGTCACTTTGGGGCCGTCCGGGGCGACGAAAGAGAGAGAGAGAGAGACAAAAACGCACGTCTGCAAGGATGCCCCAGGTCTGCCGGCCGTCGCCCTTGAGCTCGCGCACCAGGATGACCCGAGTCGGGGTGGCGCCGATGATGCCGGCCTCGATGTACAGCACGACGTGCGGCGAGCCCGGCGCCTCGTCTTGCTCGAAGACAAACGACAGCCCGACAGTGTCGTCGAACACGGCGTTCGAGATCTCGTACTTCTCGAGATTGGGCGGGAGCGAGCTGAGGAGGTCGTCGAGCTCGACGGGCGAGACCTCGAGGTCGTACTCGGCGTCGTCGGGGCGCAACATGTCCGGGTTGATGTTGACGTACTCGACTTGCTGGAGCGTCTTGACGACCTCGATCATGCGCAGGAAGACGGCGGGCGAGGAGTGGTTGTGGGGCGTGCCGAGGCAGATCTCCTTGAGCTGCGGCAGCTCGGCGAGCCAGGCGAGGTCGTGCGAGTTGGCCATCGTGACGACGAGGGTAATCGTGCGCAGCGCACTCGTGTCCCAGAGCGGGAGGAGGGCTCGACTGAGGCGGCCGCCGAGAAGCGCCGTGTCCTGGGGATCCTGGTCGTCCGCGAGGGTGAGCATCCTGAGCCGCAGGCTGGCCTTGCCGATCGACAGGAGCTGCGACAGGTCACTGAGGCCGTTCCATTCGACGCGCACGGCGAGGTGCCACAGGCCGGCGAAGCGCACGAGCGCCGAGGCGAGGTCGATCGGGCTGCACGCCGGCCCGACTTGCACATTGAGCCCGAGGTTGGCGAGTGTGGGGGCGGCTGACGACCGAGCGATGCGGTCGAGGTTGACCCCGTTGGCGAGGGCCATCGGCCGGACGTCGAGCGTCTTAAGGCGCGACGAGCAGCCCTCGATGACCTGGAGCGCGATGACGAGGGCGCGGTCGACGACGCCGTCCGACACGGCAGAGGCGTTGTCCTCGCTCACCGGCTGTTTCGAGCGGATGAGGAGCTCGCGGATGTTGGCCGTGAGGTGCTTGTTCTGCGCCTCCGCGAGCTTGACGGCGAGCTCGTCGACGCCGTTGCAGTACAGCGTGACCGCGGCCCACACGATGTGGCGCCCGCCGACGAGCCAGTCACGGCAGACGAGCGACACGGTCTTGCCGACCTTGATGCGCTCCGAGTTGTTCTCGACGTCCTCGAGGTACTCGAAGACCTCGTCGAGGACCTCGCGCGGGAGGCGGCTGATGGGCGAGCGGAGGAGCGGGTTCTGGGGCTGCTGCGGCTGGTTCATGTTGCGCGCCTGTGTGCTGGGCTCGAGTCAGCTCGTGTTGGCCCTATCATGCCTCCTCCTAGCGCTCAGGAGGGAGAGAGAGGACGGACCGGAGCTTGTTGTTCGGGCCGGCGAGGGCGAGGCTCGACTGGACCACCTGGCCTCGATGAAGGCTTGCGGCTCCTTGGCGGTGCGACGAACTCGATGAGGTACTCGACAAGCGGACAGGGCTCAGCCTGCGAGCAAGAGCGGTGAGGAGAGAAGGAGACGGAGGACGGCGAGGTGGGGGCCAGCTCCTCCTCTCTCGCCAGCTCGCTCTCTCGCTCTGAAGCGCCCCTTTAAGGGCTAGACCTGCTCCATATGCTGTGCATGAGCTATCGCCGACTGAACACGTGCCCTCGCGGCGTCGTCGCTGTCATGCCCTCCTCATCGTCCTCGCTCGTCGTTGGCTCGTCCCACACGGCGCCGACTGCTTGAAGGAGTACATGCTGCCCTGGGAACTCTCGAGCTAGCTTCGAGTGCCTCTCTGCTAGCTTCTCGCCCGCGACTCGTCCACCTTGCCCTCCTCCTTCCTCCCTTCTCTCCGCCCACCCGACCGCGAGGAGCCGTCGAACAGAGCTGACACTCCTTGCACGCCGCTCTTCTCTACCGTCCAGGTCACCAGACGGTCCACCCTCTCGTTCAGCAGCGTCGAGCTCGCCCGTCCCCAGCGACCCTCCTCCGCCTGCGCTCGCTTTGACCTCGTCAGCTCCACCTCGCCCGACACAGCCTGCGCACGGCCTCCCCGCCTCCCCGCTCACCGAGTTCCGCGACCTCGGTCGAACGGTACCCGGCTCTGCGTCTGGCTCGCCTTGTGCGGAACGCCGGGCTCGTGCACGACGTCGACCTCGCTCTCCTACAAGCAGATCTAGCCTGAGAACTGCAGTCACAGCCGGTGCTGAGCGACAGGAGGCTCTCGTGAGTGTGAGGCGGGGGCAGGGGCAAGGAGTGGGCCAACGTGAGGCTCAGAGCTAAGCCAGCGAGGAGGAGGAAGCCGAGCGGGACGTCGTGCAGACGGGGACCGCGTTGCGGAGGAGAGCCGCCGCTGCACTGCATACCCTAGCGCTCTCTTTTTCACTCTCGAGCGCGCAGAAAATTCGCAGATGTAAGCGCGCTTCTCGAGAGAGGCACAGCGACGACGAGCGGGAGAGAAGAAAGAGGAATCGCACTGCGAGAAAGACTACAAACGACAAGGCCGAGTCGGCGGCACCAGGCGGAGCGACGGCAAAAAAGAGAGAGGGCAAGGATGAAGTAGAAGAGGAGGAACAGGCGGGGAGAGGAAAGGGGGATTTGAGAAGGTAGCAGCGCACGACAGGGCGTCACCGGTAGCGGCGCCTCGTCCCGCCGGTCGGGTCTTGCGTGAAGAACGTGATGCTCTGCAGGAGAACGAGCGTCAGGTGAAGCCCGTCGGAAGGCAGAAGGAATGAGAGCGACGCACCTGTTCGTCGAGGAAGCGCACGAGGAGCGGCTTGGCGATCTTGACGCCGCCCTGGCTCGCGAGGGCGACGAACTCGTCGAGGTGGATCGGCTGTGAGGGAGGAAGCGGCGTCAGCTCGAGGCAGCGAAGGGGCGAGCGGAAGGAGCGAAACGCACCTCGTAACGCAAGATGCGCAAGTACAGGCCCTCGTCAGCAATGACGAGCCGCCGCAGCTTCTCGCCGACCGACTCGCCGTCCTCCTGCGCAGCTGGACCGTCTACCTCATCCTCGTCGGCCGCGGCGACCTTCTTCTTGCGCCCGCGCGTCTTCTTCGGCGCCGGCGACGACGACGATGAGCCCGCCGCGCCCACCTCGGCCTCGGCGCCGCCTGTCTCGCTCGCGCCGGCGGGATGCAGCGCGCGCCACACGTCGGCGAGCTGCCGCTCGAGGACGCTGCGCTCCTTGGACGGGCGGAAGCCGTACGTGGCGGCCTTGCGCTGCAAGGCGGCGAGCGACAGCGACGAGTAGTCGGGCGGCGACGGGCCTGGGGCGACGGCTGGTGCGGGAAGCGGCGCGTTGGCGGCTGCGGGAACGGTGTGTTGAAGGCGGCGGGCAGGTGCGGGAAGGCGAGCGGGCTGAGAGAGGCGAGCGGGCTGGGGGAGGCAGTCGTCGCTGTCGGAAGCGGGAGAGGGAGGGCGCCGAGGACGAGGCGAAGAGGCGAGGGAGAGGTGCATGTGGCGGTGACGAGGGGTCGCAGACGACGCAGTGCGGCTGATGACGCTGGCGAGCGGCTCCTCCTCGCTCGACTCGGCGCCGACGTCCGCTCCGCCGACGAGGACGAGGTCGGCGCTCGACTCGTCCTCCATCCACACCGCGCCGTCATCGTCGTCGGCGGCGAGCGCGACGGCGTGCTCAGGGCTGAGCAAACCAAGCGTTCTCATCGCGCGCGTCGCGCTCGGCGTGAGCGGGCTCGTCGTCCGAAGCGTGACGGCGCTTCTTGAGCTGCGCACGAGGGATCAAGACATCAGCGAGGGGCACGACATGGCGCAACGAGGAGGAATGAGGAAGAAAGTGGACGCACGACGACTTGGAAGGCGGCGTCGTCGCGACCTGCTGCGGCTCGCCAGAGCGACTTGCGGGCGGCCATGCTGCTGCTGCTGCGACGCCCGAGGTGGGGACCCTTGTCGGTGTTGCTGTTGCTGCACGGGTCCTGCAGCAACAGCCCTCGAAAGGGCGAGCGAGGCCGCGCCGAAGCGGCCCCGCTCGTCGTCGTCGCCGTCATCTTGAGCACCTCGACGCTCGAGTCCGAGTCGAGCCGGGTCGAGGGCGCGAAGATGCTCGGCTCGAGCACCTGTGTCGGGCGAGGCGGCGTCATGTCGCAGGTGAAGAGGGGCCCGTCGCCGCCGTCAAAGTCGAGGACGTCGTCGCCGTCCGAGTCGATCGTCGCCGAAATGGCGCGCGCGCTCGTCGGCCCGAGGAGCGCCTCGGCGCGCTGCACGACCGCCCTGCGGCTCGTGGGCGTCTCGGCGCGCAGGCGGCCGGTCGAGGGCGGCATCGCCGCGAAGTCCTCCTTCTCGTCCTCGTCCTCGGCGGCGCCGATGCGCGGCTTGTTCTCCTCGTCGACGTCCCGCCCGCTGCCCTCGCCCGACTTGGGCGCCTCGGCGCGCTCGCGGCGGATCTCCTTGGCCATGCGCTCGAGCTTGAGCTCCCTCGGGCGCTCGGCCTTCTTGCGCGCGAGGTCGAGCTCGTCCTGGACCTGCTTGGTCGCGCGGTACCACGCCGCCGGGTCGCCGCCCGCGTGGCCCTCGACGCCGACGACGTGCACGTCCATCTTGCCCGCGCCGCCGAGCCCGCGCCCGACCGCCTCGTCGAACACGGTGCGCGACTGGGCCCGCGCGAGGCGGGCGGCGACGGCGGCGTCGGAGAGGGCGACGATCTGCGCGTCGACGAGGTCCGACACGGTCTCGGCCGTGATGGCGAGCTTCTTGGCGCAGGTGCGGAGGTGCGTCTGGCGCGTCGAGAGCGCCTTGGTGGTCGGCAGCGCCATGTCGCAGAGCGGGAGCGGGCACGACGTGAGGAGGCGGATGCGGGCGTCGGCGGGGAGCGCCATCGGCTTGGGGAGGAAGGCGGTCGACTTGGAGCGCGGCTTGGCGGCCTGCGCCGTCGACAAGAGGCGGGACCCGCTCGCGCTCGCCGAGGCCCGGCTGGCGCTGCTCGACACGACGACCGCCGCGTCGTCCTCGTCGCTCGCGAGCTCGTCGACCTCGACGACCTCGGCCTTGACCGTCTTGACGGCACGCGCGCGCGGCTTGGCCGCCTTCTTCTTGCCCTGGCCCGAGGCGAGCTTGGCCTCGAGGTCCTCCCACGGCTTGCGCCGCACCGAGGACGACGGCGTTGGCGCCGGCGTCTGGCTGTCGGCACGAGGAGCACCCGCTGCGTGCGCGCTTGACGACGCGCCGCGCTCGAAGCGGTCGCGCCACTCGGACGGCGGCGGCGGCGCCGACCCGGTCGACGAACCGCCCGACGCGGCCGAGTCCTCGCGCACGACGACGTCGTCGTCGGCGTCGGTCTTGACGGCGCGACGGCGGCGAGTGGCCGCCTTGGCCGGCCGTCCCGTCGCGCTCGCGCCCTTTGCGCGCGGCGCAGGCTCGAGGACCTCGACCGACGAGTGCGACTCGACCGAGGCCGAGCGGGACGGCGCGGGCGTCGGCTTCTTCTTCTTCTTGGCGGCAACGACGCCACTCGAGTCCTTGGCCGTCGCCGCCGAGGTGCGGCCGAGCTGGGCGGGCGGGAGGAGCTCCTCATCGCTGTCGTCGGCGCGCGGGGCGGGCGAGGAGGTCGTGCCGAGGAGGTCGCGCGCCGAGATGAACGACAGGCCGGCGCGAGGCGCGTTGCTGTTCGAGGTCGAGGGCGTGAGGGCGGGGTCGGGCGAGTGCGACGGCGCGGTCGAGGGCGCGGCGGACGGGGAGGGGCGCGCCGGGATGACGAGCTCGGCGCTGCTGCCCGAGCGAGAGCGCGAGTCGCTCGACGCGTGCCTCACGCCCGACGACCCGTTACGGAGAGGCTCGAGGCCGGCGAGGCCGGCGAATGGCCAGTCCTCGGGCGCGTCGGGCGAGGGGCGCTTGCGGCGCTTGGTCGCCGCCGAGCGCGCGAAGTAGGACGACGTGACGGGCTTGCCGCCGCCCGCGCCCTCGCCCTCGCCCTCAGACGCCGAGGAGAGGACGAGCACGTCGCGGCCGTCGCCCTCGCCGGTGCTCATGCCCGGGCGCTCGTCCGACGTGCGACGACGGCTCGACCGGGTCGCGGCGGGCTTGCGCGCGGGCGCCTGCGGGAGCGGCGAGGTGCAGTCGGGCTCCGAGTCGGAGATGACGGGCTCTGGGTGGCGGTGCATGGCGGTACGGAGGTGGGCGGGGAGGGAAGGTTGCGCTGGATGATGAGAACGAGGGGCGCGTCAGCTCACGCCGCGAAGAGACGCGCCAGGAGGTAGGGGGACGTACCGAGTGGGCTAGCGTGGCGGTACAGCGCGTGCCCAGCTCGCACACACTGGGCGGCGAGGCGGAGCAAGGTCGTTGTCGGCACGGTCGCGGCGAGGAGTCGAGTGGCGGGAGGAAGGGGTGCGTGTCGCCGTTTGCGGCTGCGCTGAGGCTCGTGGCAGCCTCCGTGAGCTCTTGCAAGCGCACAGCTGGCGTGCAGCGCGGGTCTGGGTGGTGCGAGCGTGCGAGGCCCGCATCTCGGCCGCTCCGCTCGCGACGACGGGTTGACCCAGCGCTCTCGCTCTCGCCCTTCACCTGCTGCGCCAGTTCTGCTATACTCGCGCCAGCTGCGACACTACAGCTCTCGTGCCCACCTGCAAGTCAAGACCGCTCCGCCCCAGCCCTTCCTCGACTCGACCTCCCCCGCCCGACCTCGCTCCGAGTCGACTCGCTATCTCGCACCTCGCTACCTCGCCAAGAGACTGCACAAGATGCTCGACAAGATCAGCAATGCCAACTTTGTGCGTCCGTTTCTCCTCAGAAGGTCCATCCTGCCCCGCTGACCTCGTCCCCTCCCCACCGCACGCAGCCGATGGACGGCGAGTCCTCGGTCTCGCTTGGACGACCTCCCTGTGCGTTGCTGACCCTTCAACACTCCCTCGTACAGCTGATGGTCGAGTCTACCACGTCTCGGTCAAGTCGGGCGAGTCCCTCCCCTTCCCTCTCCTCGCAACGCCGACGGCGCGGCTTGGTCAAGAGTGCACACGGCTCCCCTCGCGCTCATAGCTGATTCAGGGCCTCCTCAACGACGACAGGTCAGGTCGCCAACCGCATCGTCACCGTTGGCGACCCGGCCCGCCTGCACCGCTTCAAGCGCTTCCTCGACAAGGAGCCCAAGCCGTTCGAGCACGCCTCGGCGCGAGGGTACACGACCGTGACGGGCCGCTACAAGGGCGTCCCCGTCACGCTCATCGCCATCGGCATGGGTGCGTCCCAGTCCTCCTCGCTAGGAAGCTGCTCATGGGCTCACTCGCGCTCCTCCAGGCGTCGCCATGGTCGACTTCTTCGTGCGCGAGGTGCGGGCGGTTGTGGACGGTGACCTCGCCATCATTAGGTGCGCACTCGTTTCCCTCTCTCTCTCTCGCTCTCAGGCATCGCCCGGCAAGACTGACCTTCGAGGCGTTCGACCGCAGGTTCGGCTCGTGCGGCTCGCTCGACCCTTCCCTCCCGGTCGGCTCGATCGGCGTCCCCAAGCACGCATTGCAGATCAGCACCAACTATGCGCATTGGCATGGGGACGGCGACAAGCAGGCCGAGCAGCCGTACCTCTTCTCGCCGCCGGTGCGTCTAGCTCTCTCCTCTCGCTGCGCTGCTCTCGGCGGGCGTGCTGACTCCTTCTCGACTCGTGCAGATCCCGGCTGACGCAGAACTTCAAGCTGCTGTACGTCCACATCTCCTTCTCGTGCGCAACACGCACTGCATCGACTGACGCACGGCACCGCCTCGCAGCTCCTCTCCTCCCTGACCGACTCGGTCGCGTCCCCGACTTGCAAGGTCCGCTCGCTCGCGCTCCACGCCTCGGCCGACTGCTTCTGTGCGTCTTTCTCTCCCAGCTCGCTCTCGACGAACCCGTTACAGGCTCGCGCGCTGACGAGAGAGCGGACCGCCGCCCACAGACTCGAGCCAGGGCCGCATCGACCGCAACTTCCAGGACGACAACGAGACGCTCATCGATGACCTCGTCAAGGCCAACCCGGACTGCGCCAGTCTCGAGGTGCGTCGTCTTTCTCCCCGTCACACAGGCCGCCTCGGCGCACGCGCTGACTGAGCTCCTCGCCCGTCCCTCGCTCCTGCGGCCCCTCTCGTCCCTCGCCACAGATGGAGAGTGCCCACCTCCTGCACCTCTCGCACCTCTCGCCCAATATCCGCGCCGCAGCGTGTCACATGGTCTTCGCCGACCGCACCGGCGGCGCCTTCATCGACCCGGCCGTCGTCGAGGAGCTCGAGCCCAAGGTCGGCCGGGCGTGCCTCGACGCGCTCGTCGGGCGGGACGTCGAGCACGAGCACCCGGAGCGCGGCGCCGTGTGGGAGATGTAGCGGGCCGTCATGGACACCGTGCTCGTGCGCGACGAAGACCGTGAGAGCTGGGAGAGCACGAGGAGAGTGAGCAGGGAGCGAGCGCGAGCCGCGAGGCAAGGCTGCGATTCTGTTCGGGCATCTCTACGTACGATGTAGAGGGTGCAGCGTGAGAGGCCCTAGCAGAAGGGGCAGTGGACGCTGTGCGAGCGAGCGTGCTGCGGGCCGGCGAGGCGCGAGGCCAAAGCGACGTCGACATGGCCACACTCACTCTGGGCATGCTCTGACCGTTGGGCAGGATTTGACTTCACTTGCTTCGTGCTCGCCTCTAGCTTGCTGCACTGGGAGAGGCGAGAGAGTTTCGTGAAAGCGGTGACGGCGAGGCGGCGAGGAGCGAGACAAGGAGGAGAGACCGCGCTCCCTCGTTACAAGCCGCGCGACACCGTTCGCGTAGCTCTTGCACCAGCTACCGACCGCACACGACCAGCGCACCCACGCACCAGCCCGCGCCGCGCTCCCCCGACTCCTCCTCTCACGCTCGCTCTCCTCGAGATCGCCAGCGGCCCAGCTCTCGACCCACCTCGCCCCAGCTCGACAGCCAGTCTGGCGCCTCTCCCAGGACAGCGCGACATGCGCGACAAGCTCCAGGGGCCACCCGCCGCTCGCCCGCGCCTCTCGCCCACCAACGTCAACGGCGACCGGCCAGGCCCCGACTACTTCGCTCCGCCGACGCCGGCCCTCGAGCGCGGCCCGCCTGTGTGGGGCGCGAGCGGCGCCAGTGACGGCGGTCCTGTCGCCGCAGACGAGAACGGGCAGGCGGCGAGCGGTTCCGAGGGCCGCACCGCTTTCCACCATGACGCGCTCGGCGGCGGCCAGGCGGGCTTCTCGTTCGGCGGCGGCGGCGGCGGCACCGCAGGAGCGACAGGCGGCGCGGGCAAGGTGAGCGCGCCAGACGGCTGGGCAGCATCGGCGCCGCCGTCGTTCGCGCTCTCGCCCTCGTCGACGGCGTTCAACGCCAAGTTCAACCACCTCCTCCGAGGGCCGTCGACGAGTGGCGGCCCCGGCACGCCTCTCCACGCGCCCGCCAGCTCGCCGTTCTTCCCTTCGTCGGACAGCCACGCCTCGACGCCTGTGCCGGCCGCCACGGCCAACCCGTTCGACCTCGCAGCGCCACCGTCCTCCTCCGCCTCCTCGCACCCCGTCCCGCCGACGCCCGGCCCGAGTACGACCGCCGGCATCTCGTTCCCTTCCACCTCTACGGCCCCGTCGTCCTTCTCGTTCCCCATGTCGATGCCGCCCGGGCGTCGCGTCGCAGGTCGACCCTCGTCGCTCTCGTCGCGGCCCTCGGCGTCGTCCGCCTCGGTCGTCAACTCGTCGCGCTACACCCTCTACAACCCGCAGACGCTCTTCACCGTCATCCTGAGCTCGGTCACCCCGGACGTCGCACCCGACCCTCCCCCTCTCCTCCTCCTCGACATCCGCCCGCACACGGCCTACGTCGCCGAGCGGCTCGCCGGCGCCATCAACATCTGCGTCCCGTCGACGCTCCTGCGCCGCCCGGCGTTCGGCATCGACCGCGTCGCCGAGGGCCTCCCGCCGTCGGACCAGGCCGTCTTCGAGAAGTGGGCGTCGGCCGCCGCCATCGTCGTGCTCGACAACGAGTCGACGTCGCTCGTCGAGGGCGCCGGCGTCGTGTCGCTCCTCGCCAAGTTCGACAAGGCCGGCTTTGCGGGCAAGCTCGGGTGGGTCAAGGGCGGCTGGTACGCCGCGAGGACGCAGCTGCGCGGCCTCGCCGCCGACGAGCAGCAGCAGCTCCTTCACTTGGGCCCGCCGGGCGGCGCGCCGTCGTCAGCGCCCGGGACGGGCACCTCGACGCCTCTCGACGGCGCACCGCAGCAGCGCGGCGCGCTGCCGCCGTCCCTCGCCGCCGACCCGACGTCGTCGCCGAGCGGCGCCAGCGCCGGTCCAGGCTCGAAGAAGCACGGCCGGCCCGTCCTCCAGGTCCGGGACCTGCCCATCGCCGCGTTCCAGCTCGCGTCGACGTCGGCCTACATGCACGAGTCGGTGCGAGGCGGCGCGCCGGGCAACCCGGGCGCGCTGCCGACGTCCCGCCGCGGCGTCGACGCCAAGGCGACGAGCCCGCTCTCGAGCGAGGGCGAGGGCAGCATCTCGTCGCTCGCGAGCCAGCGCCCCGACATGGGCAAGCGCCGCAAGAGCGGCAACGAACCGGGTACGTCTACCGCCTCTCTCGACTCGACGACGACCTTCGACAGGCCGACGCTCGCCTCGCCCATGACCCTAGGCTTCGGCAGAGCTGACAGAGCGAGTCACCATCCTGTTCTCGCAGGCAAGCGCGACCAGCTTCGCACGAGCGCCAACCCCTTCTTCGACAACATCCGCCAAAACAGCGAGGTGCGTCCCGCCTCTCTTCACCTCCGGGAGTCCGTCGAAGCAGGCTGACGCCCTGTGCGCCCTCGCCCGCAGGCACTCTCGCTTGAGGGCTCGCTCGCCCACCTCACGCCGGTCGAGCTGCCCGCCGTCCCTCCCGCCGTGTCCGGCGCCCTCCCGCCCTACCTCCAGGCCCTCCTGCGGCTCTCGCCCATGTCGCGCGCCGATCGTCTCGCGCGGCAGTTCTACGAGCTCGAGGTCGCAGAGCGCGAGCGCCTCGAGGGCATGTTCCGCTTCCACGCGCAGCAGACGGCGCTCGAGGCGGGCGAGGCAGGCGCAGGGCAGAAGGCCGGCGCCCAGGGCGATGCGGCGGCCAAGAGCGACGGCGACGCAGAGCACTGGGCCAAGTTCGGCATCTCGGCGGGCGTCGAGCTCGGCCACCTCAACCGCTTCAAGAACATCTTCCCGGTGCGTCTCGTCCCTACCTGCTCTCGACAGCCGCAAGAGATGCACGCTGACGCAGCTCCCCTCCGCTCGCAGTACGAGCACTCGAGGGTGCGGCTCAAGCAGCACTCGCCGTCGGCGACCGACTACGTGAACGCGTCGCACCTCTTCCTGCGCGGCTCGACCAAGCGTTTCATCGCGTCGCAGGGCCCGCTCCCGACCACGTTCCGCGACTTCTGGCAGATGTGCGACCAGGAGCACGTCGGCGTCGTCATCATGCTCACCAACCTGCGCGAGGCCGGGCGCGACAAGTGCGGCCGGTACTGGGTGCCGCAGCACGACGGCGAATGGGACGTCAGCGTCGACGGCGACGCCGCGCACGAGGAGGAGGACCGCGAGCGCCTCGAGGCCGAGGCGGCGAGCGCGGCGAGCGGGCCCGGCGGCGGCTTCTTCGCGGCGTTCGACGCCAAGCCCGAGAAGGCCGAGCCCACCGTCAAAGACTCGACCGTCCGCCGCACCATCACGGTCCAGCGCCGCCCTTGTGCAGGCGCCACCCCTTCCTCGTCGTCGTCCACCTCGTCCGCGCCGCGCAAGATCCGACACATCCAGTACCGAGCGTGGCCCGACTTCGACATCCCCGCCGAGCCGTCCGACGTCGTCTCGCTCGTCGACGAGGTCGACGCCGCCCAGCGCGACTACATGCGCGAGATCGGCTGGAACGTCGTAGAGCACGACGGGCTCGAGCCGCCCATCCTCGCCCACTGCTCGGCCGGCGTCGGCCGCACCGGCGTCTTCATCATGGTCAGCTCGCTCCTCGCCCAGCTGCGGCGAGACCTCGGCGGCCGGCACCCGTCGTCCTCTCAGGGCGCTGCCGGCGCGAGCGGCGACGCGATGGACATCGACGCGACGGGCGACTCGTCCTCGTCGCCGTCCGGCGCAGCGACGCCGTCGCGCCCGCCGCTCCTCGAGCGGCAGTCGGACCCCGAGACGTCGCAGCTCTCGGCGGGCCTCTCGTTGTCGTCGCTCGAGGGCCCTCCCGCGTCGCCCGGCCCGCCGCCGCACCCGACCCTGCCGTCGCTCGACGTGCCCGCCCTTGAGCAGGCCGACCCGGTCTTTGCGGGCGTCAACGAGCTGCGCGAGCAGCGCATGTCGCTCGTCGCCAACGCGCGCCAGTTCCGCAGCGTGTACGAGTGCCTCCTCGAGGGCGCGGTGCGGCTCTTGAAGGAGCGCGGCGTCGCCTCGGCCTGAGCGCCATCCTCCCTCGTCCTCCTCATCCCCTCACGCCTCGCACCCTCTTCCTGTCCTTAGCACTTGCCCCTTTTCCCTGTGCATTCGCCTCACTCTTGACTCGTTATTGCAAAGCATCTTGCGCGCTCTCATGAACTTGCTCGACGAAAAATGGGAAGCGAGAGAACGAGTTGCGAGGGCTGCGAGAGGACAAGTGCGACCGGTCGGGGAGAGCTACAAAAGGGAGAGGAGGGAGTGGTTGAAAGCGAGTGCTCAGGCCTTCCACCACAGGGCCGGGTGCCTGTCGTCCTTGGACGACTTCTCGGCCTTGGTGAGCGACTTGCGGCGGATCTTGTACGGGTTGGCGAACGAGGGCCGCTTCGGGAGGCTCATGCGCCCGTCCTCGCTCCGCTCGGGAACCGGGTCCCTCCAACCGAACTCGGTCATCTGCGCTCGCCCGTCGCGAGACGAGCCGCCGGCCCGACGCCCCGACGACGACGACGACGAGTACGACGACCGACCCTCGTCGTACGGGCTGCGGCTGCGCCGGCTCACGAGGCTCGGCCGCTCGCGCTCGGCGGCGTCGCGCTCGATGTCATCGAGCGAGAGGCGCGTCTGCTCCTGGTCGTGCCACCGGTCCTCGTCGCGCTCGCGCCGCTCGCGCGCCATCTCGGACAGGTTCTCCTCCACGATGCGGTCCATGCGGCCCCACGCGTCGACTTGGTGCGCCGAGAAGAAGCGCCGCTTGAGGACCTCGACCTGGCGCTCGCGCTCGTCGAGGATGCCCGCCGCGCCGCCGAGCTGCCGCGAGTCGACGAGGGCCGACACGCGCACGTCGGCGCGCTCCTCGTCGACGCGCATGGCCTCGCCAACGGCCGAGACGAGCTCGCGTGTGCGGTCGTCGAGGGCGACGCCGGCGGCGCGCATCTCCTCGAGCGAGGCGAGGAGCGACTCGACGTCGCCCTCGGCCCAGCGCGTGCGCAGGACCTCGTTGTAGAGTGCCGTCGTGCAGCCCGAGATGTACGAGAACGGGTTGGACGCGGCGAGGGCGAAGACGGAGAGGGCGGCGTTCGGGGAACGGTGCGTGTCGCGCAGCGAGAGGAAGAGGAGGTGGAGGAGGTCGGGGAAGAGGCGCGAGGAGGGGCCGACTGTGGCTGGGGCGCCCTTGTTTGCCGGGTCGGCGTCGATCGAGGAGGAGGGGAGCTCGACGAGGAGCGTCGACGGGTCGGGGAGGATGCCGGCGCGCGAGCTCGCGCCGAGGCCGAAGACGGTGCGCATGCCCCACTGGAGGACGTCCTTGTCCGAGCGCAGGGTCGCGAGCTCCTCGCGGTGGTGATCGAGCTCGAGAGCCTCCTGCTCGGTCAACTCGTCGCGCGCCTTGCGCTGCAGGCGACCCGAGCCCGGCTCGAGCGAGACGCCCATCTTGTGCCCGACCTTGCGCATGAGGGCCTGCTGGACGCGGCTCACGCCCGACGCGACCTCGGGCGACTGGCCAGCGGCGGCGGTGCTGGGCGAGAAGATGTCGAAGAGGCCGGGGGGAGGGGCGCCTGCGCCTGGTGCTGCGCTGCCGGAGGACGAGGCAGAGTCGGGCTGACGGGACGAGCGAGGGAGGATCTCGCCGAGGAGGTCGGCGAACGCCTGGGCCTCGGCGGTGCTGAGGAACTGTCGCTGGCGGGGTTTGGTCGTCGGTGGGCGTGTCGACGGGCGGAAGGAGGCGCTCGAAGACGAGTGGTCTCCGCCGGCGAAGGCGTCCTGGGGGAGCGAGTAGGCGGCGGCGGGCTCTGGCGCGGCGCTCGCTTGGGGCGGCTGGTCCGGAGCTTGAGATCTGCGAGGTGCACGTGAGGAGTCAGCCTGGTCCTGCACAGACGCGGCGAGGGAGAGAAGGAGCGAGGACGGACGGCTCGGACTGGCACCAGCACGACGACGAGGCGAAGGTGCGCACGCTTGCTGGGCGCACGAGGCGAGTTGCGGCGAGGACTCGGTGCATGGCTCGGTTTGCGCAGCAGAGCAGGCGGCTGCGAGGTGGACGGTGCCAGACCTCCCTCGACGTCGCGCTCGCCCTCCTCGCTCCTGCCGCTCACTCGCTCACCTCGCCTCGCACAGCTGCGACGCCCGAGCGCGGTACTGCTACCTGAGCTCATCGAGAACGACTCTGTGCACCTCGTCAAGCTCCTCATCGCGTCGTGGTCGAGTCTAAGATGGCATCCTCGCCCCACTTCATCTCGTCGAGCAGGTGCGTCCCTTCTCCCTCTTGCGCACCCACAGAGTAGTCAGAGCTGACACAGAGTATTCTACAGCTCGGACGCCGTCATCATGGGACCGCCTGTCTTCCCGCAGGAGGTGTTCGACCTCATCCTCTCGCACGTCCAGCACCTCGAGGACATCCCGTTCAGCTACGCGACGGCCCTGCACGCCGAGTCGGCGCAGCGAGAGCTCGGGTACCGCATGCAGCGCGTCTGCTCGGCCTGGGTCATCGGCGGCCGCCGCATCGCCTGGTCGAGGTTCACCTACTTCTGGAACGCCGACGACCACCTCATCAACGGCCTCCTCGAGCGCCCGAACCTCGCAGGCGAGATCCGCGAGCTTTTTTATGAGCGCAGCCCGACGAGCGGGCCAAGGGGCCCGCCGGCTTCGATCCGCCGCCGCCGCGACGCCACCCTCAAGGTCGTCGAGCTCATCGAGATGTGCTCGGCCCGCCTCGAGACGCTCTTCTTTGACTGTCCCGAGGACAACCTGGACCTGTGGGCGCAGGTCTCGTCGTCGGTCATGGCGTCAACCATCCGCAAACTCGGCCTCGTCGCCCACGTCAACAACGAGGCCGACCTCTTCATCCTCGTCCGCAGCCTCGGCGAGTTCGTCCTCTTGAACGGCCTGTTCATCAACATCTACAGCTCCCGCGAGTGGCCTACTTCAACGGCGCAAACGACGATCCGGCCGGCGCCGACAACGAGCCGTCTGCCTGTCGCGCGGTTCACGTTGCAGCAGCCGTTCTCGAACGCGTCAGGCCCGAGCATCAGCCCCGCCGACCTCTTCGCGTCACTGCTCAACCCCGAGCAGCTGCAGACTCTCGAGCTCGACATCTCGGCGCGAGACATGCAGAACCTCGACTGGGTGGGCGCGTTCCGCCGCTTGGAGTTCATCTCCTTGTCCGTCCTCGACCTCTCTCGCGGGGGCCTCACGACCCGACTCTCCTTCCTCGTCGACACATTGTCGACGCTCCCTGTGCTCAAGACGGTCTTCATTGAGCCCAGCCCGGCCGGCGAGACGCCCCACGGCATCGCGCTCGAACCGTCGCCCGTCTCGCTCGGCCGCCTCCTCATGAGGATGCCGCCGAGCATCGGGTTCTACAGGCTCGGTGGCGGCGTCTTCTTCGTCGATGACGTCGGCTTGCCGCTCGTCTCGCTCAGGGTCCGTCCGTCGCCCCAGGTCAGCCTCAAGCTGAGCCTCAAGCTCAAGGGCACCGAGAAGGCCCGGCCCGTCGAGCTCAGCCGCCGCACCGACACGAACGGCGTCAAGCTCTGGTCGATCGTGCTCTAGGTGCGCTTCCGCATTTCGCTGCTGCACTGGCGGTCGAGCGTCGAGGCTGACTTGCTTGTTCGGACTCGCAGGACACCTCGGTCGGCGGCGACAAGGCGCACGACGCCTGATGCGGTCGAGCCTGTGCGTCCCTCTTCACCCTCTCTTTTGCCCTCGCGCTCCACGCTGACGCCCTTCCTGCGCAGGGACGACCTCCTTCCTCCCCTCTCAGCTTTTCCTCCTTCCCTCTCTTCACTTTCCACCTTTCGAGTCTGCGCTTGAGCCGTCTCTCCTCCTCTCTACGCCCTCTGTGCACGTAGATCCTGCCACTTGCAACGTTGTGAGCGTTTTGCGAACCGCGCTGCGAGTCCCGCTGAGAGCTTGACCGTGAGCGAGCGAGGCGAGCCAGCTTTCCTCGAGCGACCGTCGCTTGTTTTCTCTCGCTGTCAGTGAGAGCTTTCCGCTCCATGTCTCTGAGCTGCCGCAAGTGCGAAGAGCGTTCGGCGGTGCAGGAGGGCAAAACTTTGGCTCGGCTGCTCGAGGGCAAGGTCCGTCTCCCCCTTGTCTCTTCCTGCTGCCTCCCTCTCTCTCGCTCGCTTCCTCAGCTCCGCCTGTGGAAAATCCTTGCGCCCTCTCTCTTGATTCTTGCAGCCTACTCTCAAAATACTCTCCGTCTGCCTGCGCTGCAACTGGTTGCGCAAGAGAAACGTAAAGGTCGTGCACGAGCCCAGCGGTCAGAGCGGAAGTGTGGCAAAGTTGGCTCTTGGAGCAGCTTGAGTGGGGAGGAAGCCAGCAAAATGTCAGGCCGGAAAAGCAATGCTGGCACGAGCAGGTCGAGAGGGAGCCGAAAGGAGCGGGGGTCAAGGTGCGCGTGAGGTGCAGCAGGGAGGCATCACTTGCGCAACGCTCTACCGAGTCTAAATGTGTATGCAACGTGACCACTCGGCCCCGTGCATGGGGATCTAGCTCATCGGTAGAGCGCTCGCTTAGCACCTCGTGTGCGAGAGGCGCAGGGTTCGACTCCCTGGTTCTCCACGGTGTTTTAATTTTCCGCCAGGACCTTTTTGGCCGCAACACGGTAGGCCTTCAGCAAGGCCAGGCTGATGAGGATGCAGGAAAGGGGACACGGCTGGTTCCCTCTGGGTCTGATGCCGCTGGTGGGTGAGTCTGATGCTGCTGGTGGGTGAGCTGGCGGCTCTGGTGCGGCTGTTC
>Ga0308169_10001242_pt1 | contig 30547 bp, 19 predicted proteins | sample PhyBR1_2_FD_202139 | JGI IMG/M metagenome (GOLD analysis project Ga0308169, IMG submission 202139) | Phyllosphere microbial communities from UC Gill Tract Community Farm, Albany, California, United States - DLSLSB.R1 | ecosystem: Host-associated > Plants > Phyllosphere > Unclassified | place...
ACCGAGCCGGGGTGGGTATGGGGCTCGCTGTCGGCGCACGTCCTGAGCGGCATGGCGTTGCGGTGGCTCAAGGTCCTCGAGCGCGCCGAGCGGCGCAAGGTCCGCCGCGAGGAGGTCAAGCGCCGCGCGCGGGAGCTCGCGACCGTCCACGCGGACGAGCTCGTCGGGCCCGACTTTCAGCGGGCGAGCGAGATCGAGCGGGACCTCGCCGTCGACGAGGTGGACGAGCTCGAGGGCGAGCTCGTTGCGACGACGACGACCGACGAGGAGCTCGTCGTCCCCTCGGCCGTGCCCGCCTCGACGGGCGCGCTCGTCCCGCTCCCGACGTTCCACCAGGCGACGGGCTACGCGCTCCTCCCCTTCGTCCTGCATCACGTCTGGCTCCACCGCCTCCTGCCCGCCTCGCCCGAGCCGCCCATCTCGTCCCTGTCGCCCTCGTTCTTCAACTACACCTTCTCGTCGCTCGCCCTCAACCACTCGAACCTCGTCGTGCGACTCGGGTCGGCAGCGTCGTACGCGGCCCTGACGAGCCTCGCGACGTACCACGGCCTCGTCGGCGTGCGCATCCTCCTGCCGCCGATCGCGCCGCGGTCGCTCGCGCCTCGGCGCAAGCGCGCCGGCGAGCGCGACTCGGTGCGGCGCAAGGTGACGCACGGGCGCGAGTGGCAGGCGGCATGGGCGGCGGCGGTCGTCGGCGTGACGGTCGGAACGGCGAGGATTGCGGGCTACTTGGGCGGCGAGAAGCATGGCGTGCGGACGCCCGACTTTATCGCGCGCCGGATGGACTTTGTGCTGCGGCGAGGGTTTGCGCAGTCGTAGCGAGCTCTGTGCATCTCATTCTGAGCGACTCGCAGCGCGGCGAGAGAGCAAGCGGTTCGTGCACAGACCCTTTGTCCGAGACTTGCTCGCCGGCGCCTCCTCGGTCTCGGCCTCGTCGCCGCTCCTCCTCTTCCTCTCCCTCTCTCGCTCTACTCTCTCGCCGCTCGATGGCACCCGACTGAGCACCGACATGCGCCCGCTCGCACGCTCCAGCCTCCCCTTCTTCGAGTCGGCCACACCCTCACCCTCGCTCCTCGCCTCATCCGCCGCTCCCTCCCTCCCCGCACTCCCCTCACCCTCGAGCCACCCCCGGCACGCATCGACAGCGCCACCTTCGTCGTCCCAGCTGTCGAGGGCAGGCCGGTCAGCCTCAGCGCGAGCGTCCTTCTCCACGGTGGCAGCGGCGACAGCGCGCGAGCGGTGGGAGCGGGCCCGCTCGAGGAGCGCGAGGTGCTCGTGGGAGCGGGGCAGGGCAGGGAGCGAGTGGGCCCGCGGCTCGAGGAAAGCAGCAGCAGGGGCGTGCCTGTGGACGGCGAGCCAGGCTCAGCGGCGGAGAGCGGGCGGCGGCACCAGCGCTTCTCGACCTACACGACCAAGTGCCTCGACGAGCTTCGTGCGTCCTCCTCTCGCTCTGCTACCGCCCCTGAGCAGTCGCTGATCCGAGCCTTCCCTGCAGGTACCGCCGACGATGGCATCCTCACGGCCTGGACGACCGGGCTCGACGGTGCGTTCTGTCGACAGCTTGCGCACGCCCTCAGCTGACCCTGATATCCTTGCAGCTACCGCCGCTCCACCCACTTCTGCTTCCTCGCCCGACTCGCCGATCGAGGCAAGACTCGGGCCGCCTTCGCCGCACCTCCCTCCCTCCGACTCGTCCCACTCGCTCGGCTCCTTCACCCACCTCGACGCGCCCTCCCTCGCCCGAACGCCACACTCGAGCACGTCGACTGGCGCAACAACGACGTCGAGGTCTTCGTGCTCGCGCAGCGTCTTCTCGCCCTCGCGCTGGCGCCGCACGAGGGCGTCGCAAGGCGCACGCGCACCTTTGCCCGCTCCTCCTACGCATCCCCGCCCACGCGCTCCTTTACATCAGCCCGCGCCAGCTCCTCCATCCTCGACAACCCCTACCACCATTCCAGCGGCAACCGTCACCCCTCCTCGCGTCGTGCGCTTCGCTCCTCCCTCCCCTCGCTCAACCTCGCCCTCTCGCCCCTCGCACCGCCGCGTACCCTCTCCCCCTTCGCCCGGCCCAGACCCAGACTGGCACCTCATATCGACGTCGCGGCTGCGGTCGGACCCGAACGCGCAGGGCCAAGGGCCTGGCGCGCCGCCGCCGCGAGAGCCCGGCGCGTGGCCGAGGTGGACGGCGCCGCGGCCGGTCGTGAGGGCGTGGGAGCGGGGGGATGAGGGGCTCGGGACGGCAGCGAGGGTGAGCCCGAGGGTGAGCGCAGGCGGGCGACCGAGTGCGAGGGGCAGGAGGGGCGCGACCGAGTTGAGCTGGGGAGAGCGGGTCAGGCGCGAGCTGGACAGGGCGGCGGACGCAGCGGCTGCAGCCGCAGACGAGGAGCAGGACCGGCCGGATTGAGCGTACGTGCGTGCAGTGCAGGGCCTTTACTATCTGCGACGAGCGAGAGCGCCCGATCGGCTCGAGAGCGTCGGACGAAGCAGAGCGAGGAAGAGGTCCGACCGCAGCAAGTGTGAGCTGCCCGGGAGGCTCGCCATGCGCGAGCCTCGTCAGACTGTGTAGAACGACTGGAGGGAATGCTGACAAGGCGCGGTGCAATCCTTGAGGGCTCGGCGGTCCGAGCGCGTCCGTCCACGTCCGAGGACAGTTTTTGACCTTCCTGCTGTCCTGCCGTGCATGGACCGTTCTCGTATCTCGGTACACGTCTCGAGGCGCTCCACTGAGAGCTGCACGGCCCTCAAAGAAGGAGACTCGCTGGGCTTGAAGCGATCCGCTCCTCCCATCCACCTTCTCGCCGCGAGCCGCGCACGCGGCTGCACAAGGCGGGCCCAGGAACAGCCGACACACTCCAGCAGTCTTTTCAGAACGCTCTTTGAGAGCTACTCGATTCCGGGAGGAGCAGCTCTGCAAGCTCAAAAGCGGCCACCTGTCCGTTCCCGTAGCAGCTGAGCGCAGAGCCGCGCGGGCACATCTCGGACGGTCCAGCTGATTCGTGACCCCATCGTCGATTACTCGTCTCGATAGGTCGGTCGAGCTGTAAAGGACCCAGAAAGAGGCAGCGCTGCCAGCGAGAAGGCGCGCCCTTCCTCCTGCTCCTGCTCCTCGAGCGCCAACTCGAACGGTAGCTTTCTGTCAGATCGTTCCAGGTGCGCCTCCTTGTCAAGTCTACGTCTCTACAGGGCGGCAGTGAGCTAGATTGGCCTGCGGCGAGCCAGAGTCGAGAGAGGCATGAGCGCTGCGTCAGGTCGACCTTCTCAAGTAGAGCTTCCGCCGGTCTCGCGCTCTCTCTGCACCGTATCAAGGTGCATCTTGAGCTAGACTGGCATTGGCTGAGAGTATACGCTGCGAAAGGGACGAGCACGATGAAAGCTGAGCATGCGGCACTGTAGCAAGCCTGGAAAGGCGACGAGGCGCGCGCGCACGGACCTCTTTGGAGCCTGTCGGCCGTCACGCAGCGAGCGGACGACCGTCACGAGCTGCGAGTCTGGCTCAACGAGCTTGACCTTGGCCGCAAGAGGGCAGAGTGCCACGAATCGCCGATCCCCTAGTGGCTCTCGAGGTGTGCGGCAGCGGGATGCTCAACTCGAGAAGGCCGAGCAGCAGGGAACGACAAGGTCAAAACGCAGCTACGCGATGCAGAGAGAGCTAGAAAGGCTGATAAGGATGCTGGGTATGAACAGGGTATGATGAGAGGGTCGATGGAGAGGGAGAGAGAGAGAGGACGAAGGAGGAAAGGACAGTGTCTACAAGGTCGGTAGAGAGGGAACGGGCGGCGCTGGCTCGAGGATGGTTGCGCCGCGCTTGAGCAGCGGCGCCTTGAACGAGGCCATGCTGTTGGTGCGGTTCAAATTGAACTCGCTCGGCAGGACCGAGCTCGCGCTCGACATGATCGAGTCGGCCCTCGAGAGCTGCGCTGCCGGGACGCGCGCTCGCCCGCCCTCGCGACTCGTCGTCGCGAGCCGGTGCAGCGTCGCCTGACGAGTCTCGAGCGCGGCAACCTTGTTCTTGACCGAGGGCAGGACGGTCGACTTGCGCGGCGAGGCCGGGCGCTCGTGCGGGCTGCCGCCGGCGAAGAAGGACGACGGCGACGTCGCGCCGCGCAGCTCGGCCATCGAGCGCGTCGGGCGCAGCGACGGCGACGGCGTCTTGACGACGCGCCGCACAGGCGAGGACGGGGTCGCGACGGTCGGCGAGAGCGACGAGCGGACGCCGAATGTCGTGCCCGAGGCGAGGATGGGCGACACGCGCGGCGAGGCGATCGAGGGGCTGCGCGGGGCGCCGAGGGCGCGAGATGCGTCGGCCGTCGAGGCGACGTCGAGCGACGAGGCCGTGCTGCGGATCGACCTCGTCGAGCCCGCCTTGCGCAGGACGCCCGGGTTGCGCCTGAGCGAGGCGCCCGACGGCGTCTTGCGCAATGCCGACGGCTCGCGGCTCGCTACAGCCTGCTCGCGCGAGCCCTTGCGCGGGCTGCTCGGCGCCGCGTGCGCGACGGGCGGCGTCGGGAGCGGGCGAGTGCTGCGCGCGGCGCGGTGCTCGTCCTCGTCGACAACGGGCGGCTCGACGCCGGCCTTGACCGGTGACGATGGCGTCGCAAAGGCGAAGTTGTCGGACGGGCGCTTGGAGGGCGAAGCCTTGACGGGCGAGGCCGGCGGGAGGGGCGAGTGACGCTTGACCGGCGACGACGGCCTCGGCGCGGCCGCCTCAGCGCGCTGCAGCGGCGGCGACGGTGCGCGCGCGTACAGGGAGGTCGGACGGTCGACTTGCTCGTCGTCGTCCTCGCTGAAGTGCGACTGCAGGATCGAGTCGAGCTCGTCGTCCGACTCTTGATCCGCGTCGGCGGGCTGCGAAGCGAAGAGCGCCTCGGGCCGCAACGGCTCGGGCCGGTACCGGTGCTCGTACTGAGGCTGCTGCTGCTGCTGAGGCTGGTAGCGAGCCGGCTGCTCGAGGTGCACGTGGCGGTCGAGGGCGGCCGGGTCGTCCGGGACCTCGTCGAGGTCGTCGAGCTGGATCCCGACGTCGTCGAGGCCGAGCCCGAGGCCGAATTGGACGTCCGAGTGGAGGTTGACGGCGGGGAGCGTGAACAGGTCCTCCTCGACGCCGCCGCCGTAGTAGCCCGCCTCGGGCGACTCGTCGACGGCGAGCCTCGCCTCGTACAGGTCGCCGTGCGACGCCGCCGCGCGCAGGGTCGGCTCACGCTCGCGGACGTTCGGGCTGCGCCGGGCCGTCGCCGACGCGATGGCCGACGAGATGCACTGGAGCGACATCTGGTGCTGGAGCTGCCGCCGCTTGGCGCGGTCGACGACGACCTGGCTGCGCTCGGCGGGGACGACATTCTCCTCGTCCGAGCGCGATGTGAGGTGCTGGACCGAGGCGGGACGAGAGCGCTCGGTGACGGGCTCGGCGCGAGGGAGGTCGCTCGTGCGGACCGACTCGACCGAGGCGATGCGCGAGAGCGGCGGGCGCTGCTGCCGAGGCCGCCCGCCGTTGAGGTCCTCGAGGCGGAGCGAGTCGAGGCTCGTCATGCGCCCGACCGTCGCCTGGGACGGGCGCACGGCGTCGCGGAGCTGGTTCGAGCTCCAGCTGCGGGCGACCGGGCGACGAGGCTGGTCCGGGAGCGGCGAGGGCCCGACGTGCCCGGGCGGCGGGTCGAGCGAGATGAAGTTGACGACGCGGATCGGGATGTCGACCGAGATGTCTGCCGAGAGCGAGCCGCCGACCGAGACCTTGACCGAATAGGTGTTCTCGAGGTGCCGGCCGCGAGCGACGGTGAGCGCATCCTCCTGCAGGACAGCTCGTCAGCTCTCGCACAATCGAGCGCGACGGAGGGGGAGAGACGAGGACACACTGGGATGAGGAACGACGGCGCAAAGTCGGCCGACTCGCCCGCCTCGACTCCCAGCCAGCTGCCCTTGGCCGTGACGCCCTTGGTCCCCTTCTTGCCGAGCTCGAGCGTCGTCTCGGCCACCTTCTTGCGCGTCGTCTGCGTCTGGGTCGGCTCGGCCGAGGACGCAGGGACGGCGTCGACGCCGAAGCCGTACGGGTCGCGCGAACCGTGCGAGGTCGTGCGCGAGGCCGAGCGGTAGACGGCCGTGGTGCGGATGAGGGCGAGCGTGAGGGCCTTGACCTGTTGCACGAGAGGAGTTAGTGCCTGCAGAGAGAGCGAGGCGCAAGCAGGTCGAAGCGGACGCACCTTCTTGCTCGACTCGTTAGAGACTCGGACCTCGACGTAGCAGCGCTGCCCTGCGACCCAGGTCTCGCGGTGGAGCGACGCATGCAGCGTGACCTTGCCGCTCCCGCCCATGAAGAGCGACTTGGAGGCGTCGGCCGTGAGCGGCTTGACGGCGGGCGCGAGCGTGAGCGCCGGGTTGAAGTAAGGGTACACCTCGACGTGGCGGTAGAAGTGGGCTATCGAGCGGTCGGCGCCCTCCTTGCTCTTGAGCTTGAGCGAACTGCGGGCGGAAGAAGAAGAGGGTCAGCACGTGCGAGAAAGAGTTGCTCGGCGAGACGAGGAGAGGTGGACGCACGCGATCGCGATGTAGCGCACGACGCCCTGCTTGCCCTTCCACGGGCCCTTGGCGCCCTTGCCGATGGGCAGGTTCATCTTGACGGGGACGTTGTGCTGCCCGCTCTTGCCGCGGTGGAAGCCCTCGCCGTCGGCGGGCGAGTCGTAGCAGGCGAGCGGGTCGGTCGAGGTCGAGGCGGGCGCCGAGGCGTGGTAGAAGATGTACCGGCCGTCGCCAGAGGAGAGCTCTGCAACGAGAGAGCGTCAGCTTCGAGCTGCAAGCAGGAGGGGGTCGAGAAGGAGGGAGAGCGGACGCACCCTCGAAGCCGATGACCCGGATCTTGGGCGTCCCGATCCAGACCTCGCCCTCACGCTCCTTGCTCTTGCGGATGCGCACCTCGAGCCGGCCCTTGAGGAGCCCGCCTTCGACGACGAGCGGCGTCTCGAGGACGAGGTCGAGCTCGACGCGCGCGCCCTTGCCGTGCTTGGCCTGCTCGAGGACGACGGGCGACGGCAGCGACGCGACCTGGGTCGAGGTGTGCGAGGCAGCGCGCGGCTGCGTCGAGTGCGTGACGGCCGACGAGGTGGTCGAGGGTGTCGGCGACTGGGCGATCGTGCCGAGGCTCGAGATGCCGGCGTGCCGGCTCGTCGGGGCGAGGAGGCGGTCGAGCTCCTTGCGGCGCCGCACAGTGCTCGCGCCGGCCGTCAGCAGCGTGCTCTGCCGCTGCAGGCCGCTCGCGCCCGCCTCGCGCTGCGGCGGCGGGGCGAGCGAGATGACCGTGCCGACGTCGTCGTCGGCCTCCTCGGCCTCGAGCGTCTCGTCGTCCTCGACCTCGGGGCGCGCTGCTGCTCCTTCTTGCGGCGCCTGGGCCGGCTCCTCGATGCGGCGAGCGGCGTCGCGGTCGGCGAGCTCCTTCATCTCCTTGGCCGACAGCGAGCGAGACCGCACGCGCTCGAGCGGCCGGATGACGCCCTCGGACTGGGTGCGCTCGCGCGGCCGGCCTTCGGACGCGCGCAGCCGCCTGCGCTCGTCGAACTCGCTCTGGAGCTGGCGCTCAAAGTGGCGGCGCTGGAGCGCGCCGGCGCTGCTCGGCACGCTCTCGGCCGGCGAGTCCTGCAGGTGCTCGTACGGGTCGCTCGGACTCGCCTCGTACGGCGCGTGCTCGACGTGCTCGGCGTACGGCGCGTGCATCGATGTCGGCGGCGAGGCGCGCTCGCGCTGCTGCTGCGACTGCCGCAGCTCGACCATGGACCGAGGCCGAGCGAGAGCGCCTTCTCGCTGTTGGCGGTCCTGGAGGAAGGCCGGGAGGCGGGACGGGCCTCGCGAGGGGGAAGGGTGCTGGGCGTGATGGAGGTCGGCGTGCGAGGTGGCGTGCGGGTGGTTGCGGATCGGGTAGGCGTCGTGCGGAAGGGCGTGCGAGGGGAAGGAAGGGTAGGCGCCGGCGTCGGTCGACGAGGGGAGGGACGACAGGGACGCTGGCGAGAAGGGCTGGGACGAGCCCGTGCCCGAGGCTGTCGACTGGCCAAAGTCGGACAGGGGCGAGAGGTGGTGCTGGTCGTAGGGGAGGTAGCCGCCCTTGCCGTTGAGGACCTCGGGCGTGCCTGCGGCGATGCGGACGCGCTTGTGCGCGCTCTCGCCCGACATGTCGGACGGATGACGGTACATGGGCTGGCCCGAGTAGTGGCCGTTGAGGGCGGCGTCGTACGAGACCGAGTGCTGGAGGCGCTGTTGGTGCGGGACGAGGTGGGCCGCGACGGCGGGGCGGTGGACGGGGTGGTGGGGCTGGTGGTAGCCTCGTGCGTGGTGCTGGACCGATCCATAGGCGTCGAACGTGATCCCCAGGCCGTCCATGGCGAGGGAAGACGCTGTTGTTGAGCGAGGGTGATGAGGTCGGTCGAGGGGCGGACTCGGTGCGGCGAGGGGCTGTGGGGTGGACCACGCGAGGCGAGGGCGAGCTGGTAGTGCTACGACAGCCTATGCCGGGCTGGGCGTCGAGCGTCGAGCGGGTGTAGAGGCGAGGAAGGTCGCCTTCCTCACGGCTCGATCTCTCGGCGCGGTTGACGGACTGGTCCACAAACCCTCTCGCCGACAGCTCTACAGACGGCCAGACAGACGCTGCGCCAACAGTCACTACATGGCAGAGAACGCGCTGTACAGACGGGCGCAAATGCTCGCCGACGACCGAGCGCACTCGAGCCCCTCCTCCTCGTCCTCACCTCGGCGGCGCAGCATCGCCGCCCTCACGGCCGCGCCGTTTCCCCCCTAGCCCGTCGCTCGCCCTGCTGCTCGACCAAGCTGCGCGCGATCCGCTCGTCCTCGACGAGCGCCCTCTGCCGCTCGGCGTCCTCCTCCTCCCTCAGCCTCCTCGCGAGCGCCTCGTCGGCCCTCTCCCTCTCGCCGCGCTCCTCGGCCTCGCGCCGCCGCTCCTCCTCCCTGAACCGCCGCGCAAACTCCTCGTCCTCCCGCTCGCGCTCGCGCTGCGCAGCGGCCGCCGCGGCACGCTCCTCGTCGAGCAAGCGCCGGACCGCCTCCTCGTCGGCCGCGCGCCGCTCGGCCTCGCGCGCCCGCTCCGCCTGCTCCGCCTCGGCAGCGAGCTGCGCCGCCATGCGCGCGTCCTCGTCCTCCTGCACGCGCCGCGCCGCACGGGCCCGCTGCGCCGCCTCCTCGTGCGAGACGCGCTGCCGCTCGGCGTCGAGCCGTCGACGGTCGGCCGCCTCGTGCTCGCGGCGCCGGCGCGCCTCGTCCTCCTCGCGTTGACGCGCTCGCTGCGCCTCCTCGTCGGCCCTGCGCCGCGCCTCGTCCGCCTCGCTGCGCCGCCGCGCCTCCTCGGCCCGCCGACGCTCCTCGTCCATGCGCACACGCTGCTCCTCGACGATCCGCGCACGCCGCTCGGCCTCCCGCCGCTCGGCGTCGCTCTGCGCCCCGGCCGCAGCTCGGCGCGGCGTGAGCGTCACGCTGCTCCCGCTCGCGTCCGAGGCGTACGACGGCGGCGCGGGCTCGTAGGCGTCGCTTGGCGCTGAGGCGGCGGCTTCGAGACGCTTCGAGTCGAACGAGGGCGTCGGAGAGGGGCGGATGTCGCCCGACGGGTTGGGCGGGAGCGGACGCGCGGCGGCGCTTGCTGGACGGTGCTCTGCTGGATGAGCTGCGGGATGCGGAGAGAGCGAGGAGCGCCGATGGTCGAGAGGAGGGAGGGGAGGTGCAGGCGAGGTGGCCGGCGCGAGGTCGAACGGCGCCGGCGAGGTGGAGGTCGCGATGGGCGGACTGGCGTGCATGGCGCCCGGCATGCGGCTCAGGCTCGAGATGCTCGCCGCACTCGAAGGTCGAGGAGGTACTGGAGGGCGAGAGGGGCTCGGCGAGGGAGAGCGGAGAGGGAGCGAGGGCGAGGGTGAGGGGAAGAAGGTCGTCGAGGAGGGCGGCGCCGCGAACGGCGGGCTCGGCTCGGGTGAGGCGTAGTACAACGGCGTCGACGAGTGCGACGGGACGCAATGACCCGCCTGCGCTGGATGGGGCGACGCCGAAACGTGCGAGCCCGGGAACTGGACGACCGGCGTGCTCGACAGCCGAGGGGCGGCGAAGGTGGGCGCGTGCTGCTGTGCCGGCGCAGGATACGTCGCCGCGGTAAGGAGCGTCGGCTGCGAGACGGCGATGGTGGGCGCGGCCGAGGCGACTCGAGGAGGAGGATACGACGCCGCGTGCTGCGACGGCGCTGCCGACCATTGCGCCGTACCGGGACGAGGCGCAGGACCCGACAGCCCGACAACCGACGCTGCGCCGGGGCTCGGTAGCCGGCCGGCCGAGTAGGCGTGCGCGTGCTGCTGCGCCGCCGGCTCGACCGCAGGCGGCGGTGGCGGAGCTTGACGGGTTGGGCGACCCGGGCGCAGCGAGGCTGGCAGGTGCGGCGATTCGGGCTCGCCAGGAAGAGGTAGCGGGGCGTGCTCCTCGATGCTGGTGCGGCGGTGCGCGTCGTCGTGTGCGGGCGGCGGCGGGTCGTGCACGGCCATCTGGCCGAGCTGCTGAGCGAGGTCGGGCGTGCCGACGAGGACGGACGGCGAGGAATGATGCGCTGCTGGTGGGGGACGGGCGACCTCGACGGACTGGCGCTGCAGGAGAGAGAGGAGCAGGTCAGCCTGGCGGACGAGCGACGCGGGAGGGAAAGAGCTTGAGAGGGACGCACAGGCGAAGGCTGCTCCGGCTTGTAGAACGTGAGCTCGAGGTAGATCTCGCCCTGATACTTGCCGTCGCGCTTGAGCGGGACCCATTCTGCAGGGTGCACAGGAGGAGCGAGGTCAGCTTCAACCCTGCCGACCGGGAGTCGAGCGAGGAGGACGAGGGGACGCACGGTCGAAGTGATCCCAGCTCCCGTCGACTATGATGCGCGCCTCGCCCACGAGCTCGACGTCGTCCTCGCCGTCGCGCTCTCGCCGCTTGACCTTGACAACGAGGTGCTGCCGCGGCGAGCCGTCGACCTCGAACAGGCGGAACCGGAACTCCTCGTCCCACACTGTGCGCGCTCGTGGCTCAGAGTCAGCTGTCGCGCTCACTGTGCGAGCTCGAGAGGGCCAGAGAGAGAGCGCGCGACGCACCTGGAACCTCGCCTCGTCCTCGGTCATCAGCCCTCGTGCGCGTCTTGGGGTCGACCGAGCCCGTGAGGGCCAGCTCGACGAACGGCGGGGCCGCAGGAGCGTCGAGAGAGCCGCAGTCGAGGTTCCTGGCGCGGTCGACGACGGCGACAAGGAGGCCCAGCTCGCGGCCGCGCTGGTTCTTCGGAGGAAGAGGCGGGGGGCGCGCGCGCTCCTCGGGCGGCGGCGGGGCGGCGGGGAGCATAGCGGGCGTGGTCGTGCTGTTGCTGCTGGCTGTGCGCGCGGGTCGAGTGGGCGCGGCGAGGTGAGGGGCGCGGACCCGAGCCGGACGAGAGAGCGCAGCCGGCGAGATGAGCGAGCGAGGCGGTGCAGTCGCCCAAGTCGCGAGGTCTTTCGCTGCAGAGCTCGAGATCAAGTGTGCGTTACAACAACACTGCGACTGATGCTAGACAAGATGAAAGAGGCGCAGAAAGGAGCCGCAGCGGGAGAGCGCGACCTTGTCCTCCTCCTCGCCGACGACCTCGAAGCCCTCCTCTTGCCGAGAGGCTCCAACGCTGCTCGTGCGCCTCCCTCACGTTGCCGCCGCGGCCTCTGCCGCCGCCCTCAGCTCGCGCAACAGCGCCAGCGTCCTCCCAAAGACGCCCTCAAGCCTCCTCCTCGTCTCGTCGCTCAGCCCATCCTCGCGCTCGTGCCCGTCCTCGTCGCCCTCGATGATCGGCTCGCCCTCCTCCTCGCTGAGCGGGTACTCCTCGTCCGGGTCGAACCCGCGCTGCTGCGCGACGAACGGCGTTTGGCCGCCCGCGAGCGACAGCTCGCCGTCCTGGAGCGTCGGCGGCGGGATGCCCGTGAAGTGGAGCTCGAACGAGCCGTCGGCGGCGGGCGGGTCGGCGTAGGCGTCCGGGAGGAGCGAGGAGGAGGTGGTGGCGGTGCGGGAGGGGAAGGACGAGGCAGCCGGGAGGACCTCCTCGAAGTCGACGCCGTCCTCGTCGTCCTCGTCGTTCTCGTCGTCGAGGTCGTCATCGGCCTCGATAACCTCGCTCGGGGTTGCAACGGCGCTGTCGACCGACATGGCGTCGTCTTCGGCCGTGTCGCCGGCCGCCGACGCGTCCGAGACGAGCGAGGGCGTCGCCGTCCCACTCGCCGGCTCCATGTCCTCGTCGCCTTCGCCCTCGCCCTCGCCGCCGTACCCTGCCGCGGGCACAGTGAGGTCGCGCTGGCGGAGGACCTGCTGGAACGGGTCGTTCTCGAGCGGGACGAACTCGGGCAGGCCGAGGGCGACGGCGAGGACGCCCTGGAGGTCGCGCACGAGCGAGTCGAGGCGGACGCGGTCGGTCGTGCGGAGGGAAGCTGCGCCTTGGCGTGCGTCTGGTCGTGACGGGGTGGATGGTGGTGCGGGTGCGGGCGCGCCGCGGGCCGACTCCCAGTCGTGGCCCTCGAGGACGGCGGCCCAGCCTTGATCGAAGCGGGCGAGGGCGTCAAAGAGGGCGGGGAGGGACGAGTCGTCGAGGGTGTAGCCGTCGCAGGCGGGCGCGAGGTAGCCCGTGAGCTGGAGGAGGTAGGCGACGCGGAGCGAGTGGGAAGGTGGGGCGGCGGGGATGGCGAGGACGAAGGCGAGGAGCGGGAGGATCTGCGGGTCGGGGTCGGCGGGGTGTCAGCTGGGGCATGGCCAGGTCAGGGGGTAGCAGGAGAGCGACGCACTGCGTCGAGGAAGCTGGCGAGGGTCGGGAGGCGAGCCGAGGGACCCGAGTGACGCGACTCGAACCCGCCGGAGAGGCGCAGGAGCTCCTGGTCGAGGTAGCGGATCAGGCGCGACTCCTGAGTCGGCGTGAGGGGCGGCTTTGGCATGCCTGCCAGTTCGAGAGAGCCGCGCCGTGGGTTGAGCGAGGAGGGCGCGGCCGAGTCGCTCCTGCTCGTCCTCCTCGAGCTCGAGCGAGCGAACCGGGCCTGGCGCCTGGCTCCACTCACCCGCTCGCGCACCATGGCCAAGAGCACCACCACCGACAAGCCAAAGTCCTCAAAGGCCAAGGGCAAGCAGGCACAGCCGCCCTCGCCCGCTCCTCCCTCGTCCCGCTCCGGCTCGCCCTCGTCCTCGTCCGCATCTCCCTCCGACTCGAGCGACGACGACGACACCTCGTCCTCTGCGTCGGGCTCGGCGCGCAGCTCGGCATCTCCCGACCCAGAGCAGCCCAAGCAGCCCGAGCGCGTCGTCGACCCTTCTCTGCGGTCCGTCCCTCCCTCCTCCTCCTCGTCCACGTCGAACAAGAGCCACCCACTCACTCGGCTCGCGCGTTTGCAGCAAGTACACCGCGCCGGCCGGCTACAAGCCCCTCAAGGCGACCGTCGACAAGGGTGCGCTCGACTATGACGACCTGCGCGACGACCAAGAGCTCGAGCTGTGGGCGGTCCGCATCCCCGTCGGCGTGCGTCCCCCTCTGTCCCCTCGTCCCTGACTGCCCTGCACCCGCTGACCCTCGAGTCACTCGCACGCAGCTTAAGCCCAAGCACCTCGACGGCCTGACGCTCACGCTCCCGCCGCCAGAGCTCGGCACGCCCGCCCAGCCCGTCGGCCACCTCTCGGCCAAGAAGGCCCAGTACGACGCCTTCCTCACCGTGCCCCAGTCGAGCACCAAGCGCAAGCGCGGCGAGGCGGCTCCCGAGGAGGCCGAGGGCGCGGGCGCTGCGGCGGGCGAGCTCGCGGCCGCCGTCCCGCTCGTGCCGCGCAAGTCGCACGGCAACAAGCTCTTCCAGGGTGCGTCCTCTCTTCTCTTTCCTCGGAGCCATCTCTCGACGACGACGCTCACGCTCGCCCCTGCTCGCCCGCAGCCCCTCGCCCGATCGCGCGCACCCTGACGCTCCAGCGCGCGCTCCCCTCGGGCGTGCTCAGCAACCCGACGACGGCGCACCTCCTCAAGACGTCGCACTCGTCCCTGATCGCCTCGCAACCCTCGCCCGTCCCCGGCTCGATCCTCGACGCCGACGCGCTCCTCCTCGCGCCGTCCGACATCGCCGCGCGCAAGGAGGCCGTGCGCGGAAAGGGCGCGAGGGACCAGCCCGACGAGCTGCTGCGGTTCCGGCTCGGCAACTTTGGCGGCATGGGCCCCGAGGGCGGCAAGGGGCGGTACCACAACCCGATGGCGCGCGTCGTCAGGACCGAGCGGGCCGACTCGGGCGATGAGGACGAGGCGGCGGCGGGCGAGGGGGAGGACGTCGAGATGGCCGACGCGGCGGCAGCGGGCGAGGACGAGGACAAGAAGAAGGTCAAGAAGGAGCGCAAGGACAAGAAGGAGCGCAGGAAGAGCGAGGCGGCGGCCGAGGGCGGCGAGGTCGAGTCGCCCAAAAAGAAGAAGAAGAAGGTCAAGGCCGAGGAGTAAGCTCGTCGTAGCTGTTCCTTGCACGCCTCTCTTTCCCTCTTCCTCTGCACAGCGAGAGCGAGAGCGAGAAAGCGCACTCGAGATTGCGCGGCCCTGCTCGCGCTCGACCTCATGCATCTGCGCCCGACCCGCTCGACTCGCCGCCGGAACCCGAGCCCGAGCCCGAGCCCGATCCATCCTCTCCGTCGTCCTCGTCGCCCGAGCCGCTTCCTGACGACGCCCGACTGCCTGACGACCCGCTCGCATCCGCGTCGGCGTCCTCGATCTCGGCGTCGAGGTCGACGACGGGCGCCGCGCCGTCGTCGCCGTCCTGCGCCGCTGCGGCGGGAGCAGCAGGGTCGTGCCGGGGCGGGGACGCGCCGAGGTCGAGCGCCGAGTCGAGGCCGTGGTTGGGCGAGGTCGAGAAGGCGGACTGCGAGCGGCGCGAGCGCGAGAGTCAGCGGGGGGCGCGGCGAGGCAGGGCGAGCCAGGGAGGGAGGAAGGAGGGCGCACGTCGGCGTCCTCGTCGTGCGTGTGCTGGCGGCCGAGCGGGACGAGCCACGAGTGGCCGTAGTGGCGCATGTTGAGGACCTGCGAGGAGGGAGGCGCGACGACGGAGTCAGGTCGGGGCGCGGCGCCACGACGAGGAAGAGGGGGCGAGGTCGCGCACCTGCGAGTAGTGGTCGTCCTCGTCCTTGTCGAGGTGGTCGAGGTGGTCCTGGAGGGAGCGGGCGGGGTAGCCGGGAGGAGCTTGCGAGGTCGAGCGGCGCGAGGCGGGGAGGGACGAGGGGTCGGGGTGCGGGCGCGGGTCGGAGAGGTAGGCGAGTGAGGGCGGGAAGAGCTCTGGCCAGGCTGCAGGGCCTCTGAGGGCGGGTGGGGAGCGGGGTGTGGGCATGGCGCGGAAGATGGGCTGATGAGGCGGGCGAGGGACGAGGCGAGGTGGGCGACGAGGGGCGCTCTTGAGCAGCGGTCGCTTGTCGGGTTGAGATGCAAGGTCTGTGAAGCTGGCTGGCAGGCTTCAAGTGCCGCTGAGCCGTGTGCGCGAGGGAGAGACGCGGCTCCGTCGACCAACCCTCTCCTCCTCGCCGTCGTCCTCTCGCTCTCGCCCTCGACAGCGCTCAGCCGCCTCGAGCACACCACGAGATGCCGCCCAAGCGCCCTGCCACCACCTTCACCCAGGACCAGCCCACGTCCGTCCCTCTCTCGCCTCCCCCCGCCTCCTCATCTCCCTCCTCGTCCCCTCCTCCCCCACTGACGTCGCTCCCCTTCCCTCCCCCTCCCCTCGAGCAGCGACCGCGCAGCCGCTGCCCTCGCCGGCAAGCGCGTCAAGTTCGCACCAAACAACGCCGACAACGTCGCCGCCGACCCGGACGCCGACGACCTCCAGCTCGACCTCGACCAGGACGGCGCAGGGCCCTCCCGCAAGAAGGGCAAGGTCACCACCGAGGGCTACGACTCGGACTCGTCGGCAGACTCGGACGGCGGCTTTGGCGGCGCAGGCGGCGGCCGCAAGGGCCGCGGCGTCGGTGCTCAGGCGGCAGAGCCCGATGCCGACGACGACGACGACGACGACATGTTCGGCGGCGCGCCCGAGCAGCGCGACACCGGTCTCGACACCAAGGGCAAGAAGAAGGACAAGGAGTTCCTCGAGATGGGCGACATCGAGGGCCAGGAGTTCGGCAAGGGCGGCGACAGCGACGACGACGACGACGAGGGTGCGCTCGAGGACGAGGAGGACTACCTCCCCGAGGACGACGAGGCCAACGCCGACGAGGCCCCGAGGGGTCGGCGCAGCAAGAAGGGCATGGGCTACTCGCTCAGGTGCGTCCCCCTCTCCCTCCCTCACTCCCTCCCCTCTCTCGCTGACGCCTGTTCCCGCCCGCCCGCAGCTCGTTCAACATGAAGGAGGAGCTCTCCGAGGGCCGCTTCTCGTCCGACGGCACCTACACGGCCAACAGCAAGGACCCGCTCGCGTCGCACGACGTGTGGCTCGACGGCCTCTCGAAGCGCTCGATCCGCGCCGCGCGCGAGGCCAAGGACCGCATCGACCAGCGCCAGCGCGACAAGGAGCGCGACGAGTCCAAGAGCGACGACCAGCTCACCCAGCTGCGCGACGACTGCATGATCGGCCTCGTCGCCCTCGTCCGGCCAGGCGAGACGGTCGCCGGCGCGCTCAGCCGGCTCGGGACGGCCAAGAAGCGCGCAGAGGCTGCTGCTGCTGCGGCTGCGGATGGAGCGGGTGAGGGCAAGGGCAAGGCGGCGAGCAGCAGCGGCGGCGGCGGCGGCAACGACGCGATGGATCTCGACGACGGCGCGCCGAACCCTTCCACCTCGACCTCGACCTCGTCCACCTCGCCCTCCTCGGCCCCCTCGCGCTACGCCTCGCGCATCAACCGCCTCACGCACTACGCCTCGACACTCCTCTCGCAGCACGGCGAGCTCGAGGTGTACGACCACTCGCACGAGCACCTCGTCGAGACGCTCAAGGGCGAGGGCGCCGTCCGCCGCGACTGGGTCCCGCCCGTCGACCCGGACCTCGCCCAGGACGAGCGCGAGGCGGGCGCGGCGGCGCAGCGCGAGCGCGACGAGCGCGAGAGGGCGAGGGACGAGCGCGCGGCGGCCATGGGTCGCTCGCGCGTCGTCATCGCGCGCCCGAGCGCCGCCGCCGCCTCGTCGTCGTCGAACGGCGCAGGAGCAGGAGCAGGAGCAGGAGCAGCCGGCGAGCCCCTGTTCTGGTACCGCTGGAAGGAGGCGTCGGCGGGCCAGTCGGCCGAGCAGGAGTACGGGCCCTACGACCGCAAGACGCTCGCGACCTGGGTCGCCGGCGGCTTCTTCGGCGACAAGGAGGACGCCGGTAGGATCGTGCTGCGGCGCGAGGGCGAGCACGGCGCGGCCGAGTGGAAGAGCTGGAAGGACGTGCGTTAGCGAGCTTGAGCGGTCCGTGCAACGGCGACTCGACTTGAGCAGCCTCTACACTTTCTTCTCTCGCTGCTCTCGTCGCAATAGACTGAGAGAGATGCTGGACGTTACAGGCTCGAGAGGAGGGAGAGGGAGGGAGGGCACAGATGGGTCGGCTTGGAACAACAGCCTGACGACGACGACGGCGGAGAGCTAGGCACAAGGGTGAGGCTACTGACAGAGGAGGTGGATATGGGCACGACAGGAATGATGATGCTGAGAGGATGTGAGAGCGGGGAGAGCTCGGCGTGGATGCCGCGAGTCGTGCGAGGAGGAGGAGCGAGGTGCAGGAGGAAGAGGTCCGAGCGGGATCAGGGAGCGTATCTGTGAGCGAGAAGACGCAAAATCAGTATCTGCCCGCTTGTGAGCATCGAGAGTAGAGAGGAAGAGGGCGAGAGACGCACTTGGTCGGGCCGAAGAGGCTCGAGAAGAAGGCCTGCTCGTTCGCCTTCTTGGCGCTGCCCGTCACCTTCTTGACGCCGCCCTTGACCGGGTCGCCGCCGAGAGCAGCCGGGAGAGGAGCGACCATGCGCGCGCCCGAGGCGGCAGCGTCGTCGACGCTGTGCAGCGACGCCGCCGATGACGAGCCCGAGCTGGACGACGACGCCGACATGGCCTGCGGCACGAGCTGCGGCGTCGTGATCGACTCGCGCCGGGTCGAACGGTGGTGCGCCGGCGGCGGCGCCTGCAGGATCGGGACCGGCAGCGGCGGCGGCGGCATGCTGAAGAGGTCCGAGCCGTCGCCGAACAGGGCCGGGTCGAACGTCGCCGCGTCGAACGTCGGCGTCGGGAGCGCGGCGGCTGAGGCCGTCAGAGCGTTGAGCGCGAGCGCCGAGGGCGGGAAGGCGGGCAGGTTGTCGGCGTGCGGGTCGAGGCGGTAAGGCTGAGGAAGCGGCTGCGGCTCGCCGCCGAGATGGTACGCCGGCGCCGCCGAGGACGCCGCCGACGGCGCGAAGCACGCCTCGTTATAGGTGCCCTCGAGGCCGGCGACGTCAAGGTGCACCTCGTGCGGCGGTGAGAGCCCGGCGAGCGCCGCCGCGCTCTCGAGCGGGAAGCTCGCGAACGCCTCGTCCTCGAACGGGTTGGGCTCGCGCGCCGGCGCGGCGTACGGCAGCTGCGGCGGCGGCTGGCTCAGCCCCATGAGCGCCGGCGAGTGCAGGTCGTACGCCGTCGACGACTGGAGCCAGATGTGCTGCAGGCGCTCGTCGTCGGCGTCGTGCTGGACGATCGGCGGCGGCGCGAGCGGCGTGTGCGCGATCTGGCCCCACGGCGTGTGCGGCGTCGTCGCAGAGCCGAGAGGGGTCGCCGTAGCCGCACCGGGCACGCCGAGCGAGTCGCGGCGGACGAACCGAGTCGGGGAGGGGATGCGGAGGGAGAGGTTCGGGTGGTGCGGCCCCTGGTGGCGGGGCGGGGCGGCGTGCGAGGGGTGCCGCGGGAGAGGGGGAGGGAGCATTGAGCCGAGCTCGAGGTGCTGGTAGGAGGAGGAGGGATGCGCCATGCGGGCGGGCGAGGTCGCGCTGCGGACCATGGGCGGCGCGAGAGCGTCGGCCGCCGAGTGCGGCGGCTGCACGGCGCGCTCGGCGGTGCGCGGACCTCGCGACGAGAGCGAGCGACGCGTCGAGAGGAACGACAGCTCGGCGCTGCCCTTCTGCGCCGTCTCGGACAGCTCGACGTCGTACGCAACGACGAGCACGACGTCGCCGAGGTCGCTCCCTCGCAGCGCAGGGCCGTGCGCCGGGTGCGGCAACGGCGCGCTGTCGTCGAAGCTGACGAAGAACTCCTGCACGATCGAGATGCCCTGGAGGCTCTCGTGCAGCTCGAACCGCGACTTGCCCGTGCGCGCAAACGCGCTCGCCGCCGACGGGTGGCGCGACGCGTGCGCCTCGTGCTGCTTGAGCGGGTCCTCGTCGAGATACGCCGTCCACCAGTGCGGCGAAAAGGGGACGTTGTAAGCGTACAGGTGGCGGAACGAGCGCGCGAGAGGCGAGTGGGCCGAGGGCGAGGTCGACGGCGCGGCATCGGCGGCGAGGCGGTACGGGCCGCTCAAGGGGTCGATGAACTGGGCGCCGAGGACGCCGTCGTGGTAAAAGCTCGTGATGACCTGCAGGCTGAGCTCTTGAAGCGAGTGGAGGGCGAGGTGCGTGTTGACCATGTCGGCGAGCCCGCTCGACTCGAGGGCGGTCGGGACGTGCAAGTTGAGCTTGAGGTGGAGGAACTGGCACGGCTGCCGCTCGATCATGTCGGGCAGCAACGGGTACCGCTTGACGCCGCCGGGGAGGTCCTCGACGAACTTCTTGCCCGTCGGCTCGGCGCCGAGGGGCAGTCGCGCGAAGATGTGCCCGTGCTGGCGAGAGCTCGACTCGCTCGGCGTCGCCCACATCGACAGGTCGGTCGGCAGGAACGGGCACGACGGCGGGACCGCGGCCGGCAGAACCGACATCGTCTCGAACGCGTTGGCGAGCTGCGTCGTCGGCGTCGCGACGCCGTGCGCCGGGTGCATGACGAACGGCGAGTGGAGGGCAGATAGGGGCTGGTCGAAGGGCGAGAACGGCCCAAGGTTGGCGGCCGCCGAGATGTCGATCTTGGGCTTGGCCGTCGCCGTCGTCGGCGCGCCGAGTCGAGCGTACGGCGAGTCCTCGCCGAAGAACAGCGCCGCGTTGTTGCCCTCGAAGCGGTCCTCGCCCTCCTCGGGCTCCTTGGCGAAGTGCATGACTGCGAGCAGGAAGCAGGAGAGGGTCAGCTCGAAGTTCCGACGGTCGGCGGGACGGCAGAGGAAGGCGGGACGCACACTCGGCATCGAGACTGAGCTGGTGCTTGAGGCACTGCAGGTGCGAGCTAATCTGCTTGCGCGAGCGCTCCTTGCCCGTCGTGCGCAGGATGTAGTCGCCGATGAGCTCGTTGCGGCCTTTGGCCTTGCCCTCGATGATGAGCTTCTTGCGGCCGAGACGAGGCAGGAGTCGGATAGCTGCGCGCATAGAGTCGCGTCAGTCTCGGTAGGGGCGAGCGAGAGGAGAGCTCGTAGAGAAAAGGCCGCACCGCTGTGGAAGGCGTCGTTGATCTCGGTCGGCCAAACGTCCTCGCCGTCCTTGCCGAAGCCGATACGCGCGCTCGACGACGCCCCTTGGGGCTTGGCGTCGCTCGGCGGTGTCGACAGGCCCGCATCGGCGAGCGTGCGGCGGCGCTTGATGCGCGGGCGACGAGGCTTGACCTGCGGGTCGAAGTCGTCGTCGGGCTGGCCGAGCGGGCTCGTGTTGGCGGCCCCGAAGGGCGAGTAGGGGCTGAACGAAGCTTGCGCCGAGGCGGAACGAGCCATCGGCGACGAGTACAGGGTGGCGGGCGACGAGAGGAGGCCGCCGTCGGTCCTGGGCGACGAGTCGAAGTGGAAGGCCTGCGTGCCGGGCGACCTCGAGGCCGGCGACGACTGCGGGAAGCGCATGCCGGGCGTCTGCGGCTGGGCGTCCTGGAGCGTGCGCTTGCGGACCATGCCGTGGGACGATGCCCCGCTGGGCGAGGTTGTGCTGGAGGGCGAGACGGGGCGGCTGCGCATCGTGGGCGCTGACGGGGTGCGCGCGGGATGTTTGTACGAGTCGGTGCTGCGATGCATGACGTGCAGGGGGTCAGCGAGCTTGTCCCTCTGGCCCTGCTCCAAGGCAAAGGCGCGACGCGTCCCATTGAGAGGAGGAAGGCGGCTCACCTGGCGCGAGGACGGCGGTCGAGGAGGACAAGGGGCGGCGCAGTGGGGCAACAGAGCTGCTCTTGACAATGTCGAGGCGCGTTTGCTGGCTCCTGAGTCGTGCGAGGAGGCGCAGTCGAGGCGCGAGATGAGGTGCGGGTGCGGGCGGGGTTGGGCGGGCCTGACGAGCGAGGCGGAGCTGGGCGGGGCGTGTGCGGCGGCTCGCGACGTGTCCAGCACGAGTCGGCGAGCGTGGCAAGTCCTTTCGAGGCTGGACAGGCGCTGAGCGAGGTTGTAGCGAGGAGACACAGGACGGTCTCGGGTGATGGCGGCGGCGCATCGACAGCCCTCGCACAAAACCCTCTCGCCAGCATGCAGAGCTCACTGCTGCAGCTACTTGGGCTGAGAAAGCCATAGCAGGGACAACCTCGATGAGCGAGTCGAGCGCGCACCTCTTCGCCAACTCGACCTTCGCAACTCGACCGGCGCCTCTCTCTCTCGCCTTGCGCGCACCTCAGAAAGCTAGCGATGAGATGTCAATACAGCGATGGTACGAGAGGGAGGAACGAGTGACGAGGGTAGGAACAAAAGACAAGGGATCCGACAAAGAGCGGGCACAGAAATCCAACGAGGGCGACAACGAGGAGAGGAAAAGGAGGGGGCGAGCGACGGCACTTACTCGTACATGCCGTAGAGCGACATAGTCGCACTGCGGTAGCTCGCGTCCTGCTGCCCCTGCTTGCCCGCCATGACGTCGAGGCTGTCGAACCCGCCCGCGCCGACCGGGTCGACGACGACGATCTGCGGCGCCTTGTGCTGCGCGAAGGCGTCGCGCGACGGTGACGGCGACGGCGAGACGTCCATGAAGGAGCGCGCGGTCGGGTCGTGCGGGTGCGAGTGCGTCGAGGGGTGCGAGAAGTGGAAGACCGGGGTCTGCGGCGTTGCGAGCGAGGGCGACGAGGCGATCGACGACGGCGACGACCTGGGCGAGTCTCGAGACGACAGCTCGGGCGTGGCGGGGAGGCCGAGCTGCTGCAGGATGTCGCGCTCGGCCGTCGAGAGCGTGAGCGGGTTACGCTGGTCCTCGGCGGCCGGCGTCGAGGGCTCGGCGTGCGTCGAGCGCTGTTGCTGCTGCGACTGGGCGAGCGAGGCGTTGCGAGCGAGACGAAGGGGTGCAGGCGCAGGCGGGCGGGTCGAGACCTTGCGCTGCAAGGCGGCGCCCTTGACCGACGACTGGCGAGCCGGCGGCGTGATCGTCGCCGGCCCGAAGACGTCGGCGCCCGACGCTCCAGTACCGTGCGCCGCCGCCGCCGGCTGCTGCTGACCGAACGACGAGGCGTCCTTGGCCGGGCTGCTCCTCGCGCTGCCCGCGATCGAGTTGGACGACAGCTCGCCGACCTCGCCCGAGGTCGAGTAGATCGAGTGCTCGTACCGCTGCGTCGCGCCGTACGGGCTGTGCGCACCAGAGCCCGACGCCGCCGCTGAGAGCGGCGAGAGCGAGTCCTTCGAGTCGGACTCGGGGACCGGTCCGAGCGGGCGACGCGTGAAGCCGAGCGGCGCGACCGTGACGGACGGCGCGTGCTGCTGCGGCACCGAGGCGTACATCGACGAGGCGTCCGAGGTACGGTACGACGGCGAGGACGAGCTGCCGAGGCGGACGCCGGCTGCGGCGGCGAGCCCGCTCAGGTCGCTCGCCTCGCTCGCGCGCACGCCATGGTGCTGGTGCGGGTGGTGGCGGGGCGGGAACTGGTCGAACATGGCCTCGAGCTCGCGCAGGGGCTTCGAGTCGACGCGCGCCGAGTACCGGCGAGGGTTGGACGGGGCGGTCGTGCGAGTCGAGGCGGGAGGAGGATGGGAGGGGAGGCCGACGACATGATCTGCGGCAGGACGGCCAAGCACGTCAGCCTCAGTCGCGCTCACAGGTCACCGCGAAAGAGAGAAAGTGAGGACGCACCTCGCTCCTCGTCGTCCTCATCGTCCGAGTCGGCCTCGCCGCCGTACGCGTCGGTCAAGCCCAGGATCGTGTCTTTCTTGCTCCTCTGCCGCGTCTGCTCTTCCCGGCCGACCTGCCCGGTCATGACCTCCATGAAGCGGCCGGCGAGACGCTCGTCGCTCGCGAGCTCCTGCGTGTCGCGCTGCGCCTGCTCGGGGCGGCGCGCGAACGCGTACGGCGAGGCGGGCGCGCCGACATCGGCGCCGCCGACCGAGGGGACCTCGCTCGGGCGGTGGTTGGGACGACGAGCGGGGTAGGCCGAGGCGGTAATGGGCTGAGGACCGACCGGCACGCCGTTGAACGAGAGGTGCGCCGGCTGAGCGGCTCGAGCGGCGGGTTGCTGCTGAGGGGTTGAAGGAGGGAGGGGAACGTCGGACCGAGGGGTGGGGGAAGACGAGGGCGATGTGCGAGAGGGAACGCGAGCCGGCGCAGGCTGAGCGACGGGCGCGGCGACCGGCGCCTGCTGACCCCGGAAGGTGATCACGTCGTTGATGCTCTGCGCGCCCGTCGCCGGCCGACTTCGGTCGGCACCGCTCGCAGGCGCCGACGAGGCGAGGCTGGCGCCCGTCGCGCTGCGCGGGAACGACTGCTGGGTCGCACTGCGAGCGGGCGCGCTGCCGAGCAACTCGCGGCGGGCGGCGTCGTGCGCCTGCGGCGCAAAGACGGGCAGGGCGTGCCCGTGCGCGCCTCGGCCCTTGTCGTCGTGCGACGCGAGGCTCGAGAACGACTGCTGCGCCCACGGCTTGCTCTCGCCGCCGTAGGGACCGCCTGCGCCGAGCGTGTCGCTGCTCGCCCAGGCGGCGGCGTTGCTCAGCTCGACGGGCCGGCTCTGCCCGGGACCGCCTCGGCCGTTGTCGCCGAGGTTGGTCCAGCCGCCGACGGCGTCGACCTTCTTGCCGTTCTTGCGCTTCTTCCAGCAGCAGATGCCGATGCCGGCGAGGACAAGGACGGCGAGAACGCCGCCGCCGATGGCGATGCCGTAGATGGCGCCGGTCGGGAGGCCCGTCGTCGTGGCTACGGCGGAAGACGACGAGTCGGCGGCGACGACGCTGGACCGAGGGAGGGCCGACGACTCGGCGGCGAACGAGAAGGTGTAGGTGCCGCTCGTGTGGGTGCGGCTGCGGGTCGGGGGGGCGTTGCCGACCGACTTGGTGGCCGTGCCGGAAGCTGCGACGCCAGGTCTGGCAGGGGTACGAGAGTCAGCTGCAGTTGGGCGAGAGGGAGCGAGCGAGAAGTGAACGCACTGGAAAGTGGTCGAGGTGGTCGCCGCGAGGTCGGCTGCGCTCTCGAGCACGGTCGCTGCTGCCGTCGTCGTCGTTGCGGATGCTGCAGGAGAGGATCTGGGTCAGCCCAGATTCACAGACGATAAGGGTGAGGCAGAGGACGAGCACGCACCTCGATGGCGAGTGGTTCGTGCGGCAGTCGTGGTCGTCGCCGCCTCGGTGACGGCCGCGACTCGCTGGCGCTTGTGCATGCCGCGCTTGTGCAGCCCTTGGTGCTGCGCGGCAGGCCCCTCGCGGGCATCGAGGTGGTGCATGCCGGGCTCGTGGTGCGGGGTCGAGCGGACGGCGAGCGAGTGCTGGACGGGTGCGGGACGGCGAGCGCGAGGCTGGAAGGGGTGCTAGAGTGGGTGTGGTGCTCTGGTGCGGGTGCTTGTCGAAGCTAGGCGCAGTGGTGGGCGAGAGGGTCGACGTGTGGAGGGGTCGAGCAACGAGGGTCGGGACCGGCGGTGTTGTTCCGCGGCGGCGCGGGCGAGAGGGCGCGGTGCAGCGGGTGCGGGCTTGAGGTGGACTCGCTGTTGCTCACGCCCTGCTGGCGGTGCGTGGCTGCAAGCTGGGTGAGGAGGAGGAGAGCAGGCTCGTCGCCCGTTGCGAGGTGTGCGGGGAAGCTCGAGCGCGCTCCGATCGCGACGAGGCGCGTGCGCTCTCCGCGTTCTCGCCTCGCTGACACTGCTTTCCCTCGCAGATGCAGCGCTCTACACAGCTCTCGAGCTCGACGAGCACTGTCAGAAGCTGCCCGAGCAGCAGGCCTCACTGCAAAGGAAGGACCCGAGACTGAGCGCTCTCGCTCTTCGTCACACTCACCTCCTCAGACCCCGCGTCTCGAGCTGCTCCCGCACGCCTGCGTTCCACGGTCACCCTGGAGCTCCTCTACGTTCACGGAACGCCGACGGTGCGCTCACGCCGCACGGAAAGGGTCAAGCGACTCGAGCTCGATCAGGAGGTCCGCCGGAGGCTGCGCGCGAGCAAGGAAGCCAAGTCGGCGCGTCAGCGCATGTTCCAGTGCGACGCAGAGATAGGAGAGAGAGAGAGAGAGAGAGAGAGAGAGAGAGAGAGAGAGAGAGAGAGAGAGAGAGAGAGCAAAGACGCACCTCGCCGCTCGTCTCGCCCACGTCCTCCTCGGCCTCGCCTCGTACACGTCCGCCGCTCGAGCCCTCCTCCTCGCGCACCCGCTCCTCCTCGCCGTCGCTCTCGTCCCGGAGCTCGCCGACACGCAGCCTCGGCGTCTTGACCGTCTCGACCGGCTCGCCCTTGCGCGCGCCGCGCCCGCCGCGCTCGGAGCGCTCGCGGAGGAGGTCGGCCTGCTCGCGAGCGAGAGCGGTGCTCGAGCGCGCTAAGGCGGCCGACGCCGAATCAGGGCGAGGCGCCTCGACAGGAGAGCGAGGCGGCGAGTACGAGTATCGGTGAGGGGCGGATGAGGGCGCAGGAGGCGGATGATGGAGCCGAAAGGAGGCGGGTGGACCCAGTCGAGGCGGCGACGTCGACTCTGGCGCGCCGTCGTGAGCATCGAGCGCGGCGAGAAGTGCTGCGCCGAACTCGCCGAGCGGTGCTGAACGGGTGCGCGCAGCGACGGCGTGCAAGGTCGCGAGGACGTGCGAGTCGGCGGGCGAGGTGCACTGCTTGACGACGGAGAAGAGGCGGGCCGTCTCGGGCGACACGGCTCGTGCTGCGCCGCGCGTCAGGTCGTTCGAGAGGGTCGAGGGGATGTCGAGGCCGGGATGAAGGGCGAGCAGGCGGAGGAGGGCGAAGAGGAAGGGCTCCTGGAGGAGGGCGACGAGGTCCGGGTTGGTCGAGCCTGCGAACGAGAGTCGACAGTCAGTTACCGCTCGACGCCTAGAGACAGGGAGAGAGGAGAGCGCACCTTGATCCTGCGTGAGCCACTTGCCCAACATCTCTTCCGCCTCGCCCGCCTCGTCCTGCTCGAACGCGTGCACGGTCCCCGCCGCCCACAGACCCGCAACGACGCCCTGCTTCCACTCGCCTCCCTCGCCGAACAGAATCTCGTGCGCAAAGCTGCGCTGCGCCTCGAGCGGCGCGTACTGAAAGGCGTGCAGGACGGGGACGACGAGCCCGGGGAGGACCGTGGTTGCCTTGAGGCCAAGCTCTCGACGTGCAAGAAGGGCGAGGAGGCGCTGGGCGGGAGGGAGCGTCGACGACGAGGATGAGGCCGAGGAGGTCGGTGCGGGGGAGAGAAAGGGGAGGACCTCGAGGACGCGTTCGAGCGTGCGCGACATCGGCCTGCGCTTGCCCGACGAGCTGCGGCCGCTCGCGAGGCTCGACGTGCTCCGTCCCGAATCGACCCCGGCGCTCTCGGGCGCCGAGGCGAGCGCGAGGAGCCGCTCGTACTGCATTTCGACGAGCTTGACGTCGACCCGCGCGAGGAGGGCGAGCGTCGCCCGGCGCACGGTCGAGTCCGGGTCGTCGAGGCCGGCGAGGATGCTGGACCAGGCGGGCTCGCCCCAGGGAGTGCCGCCGGAAGCCGAGGCGTCGTCGTCGCGCGCTTTGCCCTTGTCGTCGTCGACGGTCGCCCACGTCGTCGCCGGGAGGTAGGCGAGCGCGCGCAGGGCGAAGAGGAGGGCGACAGGCGAGGAGCGCCTGACCAGGTGCGAGTGTAGGTGCGAGAGGAGTCGCCGTAGGGTCGGAAACTCGGGCGAGCCGGCCGGGAGAGCGGTCGAGAGGAAGGGAAGGAGGGATAGGGCGGACAGGAGGACGGCTGCGCGAACCGTGACGGCGTCAGCAGGTTCATCGAAGCAGCGAGTGTTCGTCGTAAAGAAGATGACACGCACCGTCTGAGGCCTCGTTCGCCGTCTCGAGCATCTTCTCGACGAGCTCCCACACGAGTTCCCGGACCGCCTCCTCTCCTCGTGCATCGTGCCCTGCGCCCGCCGCCACCGCCTGCCCGAGCTCGTCTCGCAGCACTTTCAACGCTCGCTCGGTCGCCCACAGGCCTCTGACACCCTTGTACCGCGTCCGGCGCTCGTCCTCCTCGGGCGCGGCAAGGATGCGCCGGCACAGCTGGACGCCGAGCTCGACGCGCTGTGCTGCGTCGGGAACGACAGGGTGCAGGGGCGAAGAGGGCGAGAGGGCCGAGGCGAGAGCGGCGAGGAAGGCGAGCGAGAGGTCGGGCCGCCGAGGCGTCGAGCTGCGGCCGCGGCCGGAACGCCCGGCGGCGGAAGACGAGGCCGAGGGCGGCGGCGGAAGGACGAGGGACAGGACGGCGTTGCGAGCTTCTGCGACGAGCGAGGTAGGCCGGCTCGAAGTGTTGTCGGCGGTGCAGCGTGCGAGGGAGAGGAGCGTCTCGAGCGCGAGACGGCGGATCGGGTTCCTGCGAGCGCGAGCGGGGCAACATGAGGACACAGGCTCGTCCCTCCAGCTGACTGAGAGGGAGGGAAGGACGTACGAGTAGTGCCGGTCGAGCATGAGCTCGAGAACGCGCTCTCGAACGACGGGTGCGAGTTCTGGCGACGCGAGCGCCGGACTTGCTGCGGCGCGAAGCGAGTTCGCCCAACGGGCCTCGGCTTTGTCGGTCCCGAGAGGCGCGTAGAGGTCCTGCGGGAGAGCACGTCAGCTGAAGCGCGAAGGCGAGGAGGGGTGGCAGGAACGCACCGAGCGGATCGTGTTGACGAGGAGGAGCTTGAGCGAGTGCGGCTCGAGCGGCGAGAAGAGCTCGGTGCAGGCCCGGTACCCTGCGAGAGCATCATCAGCAGATGCTGCTGCTGACGAGAACGAGAGAGAGAACGCACCTAGGTTGCGATTGGTGAGGTCGGCCCGGCCAGCGCCGCCTGCGAGCTTGACGGCGACCGGTAGCGCCCAAGCCGCCTCGAAGAGCTCCTCGGCGACCGGGTCCAGAGGCCGTGCAAGAGGTTGTGCTCGCTGCGAGCGCGCGTAGAGGACGAGAACGAGGTCGTGGCGGGCTGTGCTCTGCGTGCGGGCGTCCCCCACTCGGGTCAGCGGAGGGTGCTTGGGCGTGAGCGGGCGAGGGGAATGAGGGACGGACAGGCGAGGGTGCACGCTTTGCCCAGCTGGTCTTCATGGTGACGAGACAGTCCAGGAGGACTCGGTTGGTGTCCTGCGGGCGGAGAGGCCTCATCAGCTCTGGCGACTCGGCTGAGGAGGACGAGGGACTCACCTCGGCGGTGCGGGCCTGCTCGACTTGGTGGACAAGCTTGTAGTGGCGAGGGGAGAGGGCAGTGCTGCTGCTGTAGCTGCCCAGCTGTGGTGCTGCCATGCTGGCGTCGGTGAGCGAAGCCAACCTCGGCCCGGCCGTCGTCGCTCTCCCTCCCTCGACCACACCTCGGCTCTGACTGCTATCGACAGCGTCCTGAGCTGAGAACAAGCAGAGCCCAACCCGCCGCCTGCCGTGCCGACCGCCCAGCGAGTCGCCCTTCTCCCCCTCGACCTCGCCTCACCTCATCAGCCCGACCTCCCGCGAGAGACACCGACAGCGTCGACACTCGCCGCCTGCGCCCCTCGACGGCCCTGAGATGACCCAGGGCAAGCCCCAGCAGGGCAAGGCCGGCCAGCGTCCTCCCTCGGGCCCCTCGCTCCTCAACCGCTTCGTCGGCAACTATCAGCGCCCGCCCGCCAGCTCTGGCGACAGCAGCAAGGACCGCCCTGTGCCGACAGGGCCGGCGAGCATGAGCGTGCCGAACAGCCAGACGGTGCGTCACCTTCCTCTGCCTCCTTCTCGCGAATCTCGCGAGCCGGAGCTCACCTCCTCCCCCTCGCCGTACAGCTCGCCTCCCGCATGTCCTCGGGCGCAGCGCCTTCTGCGGCACCGCCAGCCGCCTCGACCTCGACAAATCAAGCGCGTGCACCGACCTCGTCCAACCAGGTCCCCCTTGCGCAACGCCTCGCGAGCAACAAGCCGTCACCCCTTCCTGCGCCGGCCGCACCTCCTCCTCGTCCACCCTCGGCCCAGACGAGCTCGACCTTCTCGTTTCCACCTCGACCACCGTTCGCCCAGACGAGCGCAGCCTTCTCGCTCGCGTCCCGATCACCCTCCCTCAGTCGGTCGTCGAGCCCTTCAGGCGGCAACACGTTGGCCGGGCGCCTTTCGCGGCCCGCAGCGCAATCCGCCCGGGCTAGCGCTCCTCAGCAGACCGAGCAGGTCCGGCCGCTCGCGCAGCGTCTCGACGTCCCGCGCGCAGCACCCTCGTCGTCGACGGATCGGCCGTCGCCCGCCCCTCCGAGCGGCGCACCTCGAGCGAGCTCGGGCTCGCTCGGCACCGCAGCTCGGGCGCCGCTCGCGCAGCGCCTCTCGTCAGCCGACGTCTCCGGCTCGGCCGGCGGCGCAGGGACCTCGAGCGAAAGCCAGCGGGCGCTCACGTCGAGCTCGCGCCCTTTCCCCGCGGCGAGCACGGCGAGCGCGCCTGCGCAGGCCGCTGCAGGTCCTAGTCGGACCAAGAACGGTGCGCAGTTCGCTCCCCAGGGTGCCGTGCAGCCGTACTCGGGCCCGGCCCTGCATCGGCCCCATCAGCATCGTCCGACCCAGCCCGCACGCCGTTCGCCTTCTCCTCCCGACTTGCTGCGGCATCGCTCCCCTCCTCCTCCTCGAGACGCGCGCTCGACACGTGCCGACTCGCCGCCGCGTCCTCGTCCTCCATACCGACCCGACTCTCGCCCGCACGACCCTTGCCCTCGCCGAGACGACTACCGCCAGGCGCGCGACTATCGGGACGACGACCGCCGCCGCTCGTCCGACGATCGGTACGAATACGACGACCTGCATCGACGCCCATCTGGGTACAACGGCGACCGTGACGGCCGCAGCGCCGCCTCGAGCAGCTCGCACGAGATCCGGCCGGCACCGCCGTCTCGCCCAGCACCCGACTCGCGCGCCGTACCGTTCGCCCGACCTACCGACAGGCCATCGCCTCGGGCGCGCGAGCCGGGTGCTCCTCGACCGCCCGATGGGCCCTCACCCGCCGCGGCGCTCAGGCCGTCCAAGCAGCCGCCCGTCTCCTCCTCGTCCACGACGACCTCGAGCACGACCACCGCCCCTCGCCTTCCCCCTCCCCCTCCCGCCTCGAATAATCCTCAGCCACTCCCTTGCCGTCCCGCACAACATATCGTACCCATCCTTCCCCCCCCCCCCCCCCCCCCCCCCCCCCCCCCCCCCCCCCACCCCCCCCCCCCCCACCCCCCACCCCCCCCCCCCCCCAACCCCCCCCCCCCCCCCCCACCACCCCCCCCCCCCCCCCCCG
>Ga0308169_10001244_pt1 | contig 30518 bp, 33 predicted proteins | sample PhyBR1_2_FD_202139 | JGI IMG/M metagenome (GOLD analysis project Ga0308169, IMG submission 202139) | Phyllosphere microbial communities from UC Gill Tract Community Farm, Albany, California, United States - DLSLSB.R1 | ecosystem: Host-associated > Plants > Phyllosphere > Unclassified | place...
GCCGACGTGACTGTAGAGGGTGAACTGGGCCATCTTGACGGGGCTTGGTGTCTAGTGTGTGAGTAGAAGAAGCTGCGAGAACGAGAGAGGGTCAGCCAGGGTGTCCGAGATCGGCCGGACGGCGCAGTCGGCGAGGCGCTGCAGGCTTGACGCCGCGACAGATAGATGCAGCGAGGACTGACTGCGGAGCTTGAGCGGGTGCGTGTGAGCGGTGTGAGGGAAGGAGAGACGAGCGCGTGGCAGGGGGAGCCGTCAACGACGAGGTGGAGGCGGCGCCAGCTTCAGCGCCGCTGAAGCCCCCACCGCGGAGTCCGGCGCCGCGCCCTCGAAAAGGAAGTTGGTGACGAGACGCTCACTCAGCTCAGCCGAGAACGCATGTACTCAGGCCGCGCCCGCCGGCCCGGAAGCGAGAGGTGGGCAGGAGGGTGCGGCGAAGGGTCCGTGCGGCGAGCAAGCGAGGGAGCGGCGGCTGCGAGGTGCGGGCGCCTTTGAGCATCGCCGGCGCTTCACTCACGAGCAGCCGTCATGGAGAGAGGCTCGACTCGAGCGAAGGTGCGGTCGTGAGGCAAGAGTAGCGAGCGAGAGGGGCCTAGTTCAACTTGAGAAGGTCAAGTCGAGGCTCGGAAATGGCCCGCAGCGGCTCTTGTACATAGCAGCCTGAGCATCTATTCTTCAGGAAGATGTCACCGAGGAGCGCGCTCCTCGCCGCAGAGACTGAGAGGGGGCATCGAGCCTCGACCTGGCTCTCGCGCTCGAGGTCGAGCTGCACCGAGCAAGCTCTCGAGGAACGACGGTTGCGACAGCGCACAGAGCTCATTCTCACGAAGCGCGCTACAGTGGGTCGAAGAGGCAAACGCACACACGGACGGCGCTGCAGGAGTGAGAGAGAGAGGGGCGGGAGGGGTATGCCAAACGAGGGGACCAACTCGACCCAAACAAAATAAAAGCTAGAGGGAGAGGGGGGACAAGTAGTACAGAGAGAACAGCCTGCGAGCTGCTGCCGATGCGAGTGCTCGAGGAGAGGATGCAGGAGCAGGTGCGAGGTCGAGAAGGTTGATGCCGACGAGCGCCTTCTCAGCGCATCGACGCCCGGCGCCCGCCCGCAGGCATGCGCGCAAAGCTCGACGTCGAGCTGCCCATGCTCGGCTGGCCCGCCGACGACGTCGACGAGAACGAGCCCGAGTTGGAGGGAGGAAGGTCGTCGGCCGTGAGGCGCTTGGCGTAGACCTGCCAGCCGCGCAAGACTGCACGAGGGAGAGGAACGCAGGGTCAGCATGCATCCTCGTCGATGCAGGAAAGAGGAGGTGAGGAGGGGACGCACATTCAGGCGGAAGGTAGGCGGCGCGATGCGGCGGAAAGTTCTTCGGGTCCGACTCGGGGAATTTGACGAGGACTGCGAGCAGGAGGGCGAGCACGTCAGCGACTACGACATCGTCAAGAGGATAAGCGAGAGCACGCACAGTCTTCGAGAGGGATGAAGCCGCGGCGGGTCTCGAGCCGGCTCATGATGCGGCTGTCGCGCTTGGTCATGTCTGCGCGCAGTCGGGCCGAGTCAGCTCTGCGCCGCCGACCGTCGAGAGCGAGAGGAACGAGGACGCACGCATCGTCCAGGCGGTCGTCAAGGGAGGGTACCTCGGCAGCTGCATGGCGGTGCGGTGCGCGTTGGTCGCGGCGAGGTCCTCGTGCACGCGCGCGACGAGCGTCTGCATGAGCCTCGTCGAGGCGTCGTACGACTCGCCGGCGCCGGTGGGGAGCGTGAGCGCGACGTGTAGGTTGCCGAGGTTGACCTGCGAGCACGAGACAGAGAGCGAGGTCAGCTCGAGTCGCCGAGACGAGGAGGGGGAAGAGGGAGAGGGGGACGCACATCGAGCTCGGCGAGGATGAAGCCCGTCAAGACCTTGCCCTCGCGGATGAGCGGCACGTCACCTCGCGGGCTGTCGGTGAGCGGGCTGGCGGGAAGCGGCATCTTGTGCTCCTCGGGGCTCGACTGAGTCCCAACCTCGGCCGTGTTGCCGCTTGAGCCCTTCTTGTTGCGCTTCTTGCGCGACGAGGGGCGCACCCAGCGCAAGGCGACGTAGCTGCGAGCAGGAAGGTCGACGTCAGGGACGAGCTCGGCGCAGAGGAAGCGAGAAGGAGGAGGGGAAGGGGACGCACCGTCGAGAGCCGGCCGTCGCCTCGACGTCGTCCGTCATGAAGGGCTCGTATGTCGTCCACGAGTCGACGCAGAGCTTCTCGACCTCGGTGAAGCTGCGCGCGATCGGGCACACCGACTCGAGCATGTCGGGGACGCCGAGCGTGCCGAGGAGGTTGGTGTAGTAGAGGTCCTTGCACAGCTCGATGAGCTCGGGCTTCTGCGCGTTGGCGATCGTGGATAAAGGCCAGACGTCGCTGCGAGGGGTGCAAGAAGAGAGGGAAGGGTCAGCGCGAGCCTGCGAGGGAGAGGGACGAGCGAGAGGAAGAGGAACGCACTAGTCCATCTCGTTGACGGTCCCGACGCGCGTGTGCAGCAGCATGCACGTCCGTCGCCCGGGCGGAAAGAGCTGCGTGCACCTCCATCGACCGACACTGCGAGCGAGGAGAGGCAGGAGGGTCAGCAACGGCCGCCTCGAGAAGAGAGAGCGCGCAAGAGGAGGAAGAGGACGCACCCCTTGGACCCTCCACCGCCGCCGCAGTCCGAGCAGCGCGTGTACCTCGACTCGCAGTGCGCGCACAGGACCTCTATCGTCGCGCCGACGGGCTCGCCCGTCGCGGCGAGCTGGAGCGACCCGGTCGCGAGGTCCCTGCGGCACACGTCGCACGCGAGCAGGCCCTCGCTCTCCTCGACGACGCTCGCGCGCCGCTTCTTGCTCCCCTGCGCGCCTCCCCCACCGCCGCCGCCGCCCATGACCGTGCTCGTCCCGCCGAGCTGCGACTGCGCCGTGAAGCCCGAGCGCACCTTGCCCGGCGGCGCCGGCGGCGGCCTCGAGTCGCCGAGCTTGGGGTCGATGCCCTGGAAGCGGTCGACGGCGGCCGTCATCGTGTCGTGGTACGTCGCCTCGGTCGCGTAGGCCATCGTGCCGCCGTTGAGGCCGTCGGGCCGCATGCCGTTGGCCGACCCGGGCGGCGGCTCGACGCACTGGGTGCAGTAGAAGACGCCGAGGTACTTGGCCGGCGAGTCGCCCGCCGGCTTGTCGACGGCGCCGCCGCGGAGCGTGAGCCGCCCGATCTTGCGGCGGCAGTTCTGGCACTCGTAGACGAGGTCGACGGCGCGGCGTGAGCTCTGCGCCGTCGAAGGACGGCGCGCCGACACGTCGTCGGTGCGCGAGTGGCCCGTGAGGTCGATCGGCCCGAGCTTGTCGCGGTTGGCGGCGGCGGTGAGGACGCAGGGAGGGGTCGGCGCCGTCGGGTCGGGCGGGATGTACGGCGTCGAGGCGTCGATCGGGAACGTCGGCGAGGTGGGCGAGTCGCCCGTGCTTGCTGCGCCGACGAGGCCGCCGCTCGGGTAGCCGAGCGTGACGTGAGGAGGGATGGTCGAGGTCGGAGGGAGGTGGGTGCCGGGGCTCGGGAGGTACGAGGCGTAGGCGTGTTGCTGCTGTTGCTGCTGGTGCTGGTGCTGCTGAGGGTAGGCGGACGAGTGCGGCGAGACGAGCGACTGCGGGTGCGAGAGCGAGGACGACGTCGATGCGAAGGCTGCAGAGGCGGGCGAGGTCGAGTGCGAGAACATCGGGGTGTAGGCGTGCGGCGGGAAGGCCGCGGTGCTCGTCGGCGTGTAGGGGAGGTACGCCGCCGCCGACACGCCGCCGCTCGAGCCGCCGTACGGGGCGTAGCTCGGCGGGAGCCCCGAGCTCGTCGGCGGCAGGCCCGTGTACGTCGTGTACGGCGTCGGGTACGCCGAAGCTGCTGCTGCCGCCGCCGCCGCCGACGCCGACCCTGGCCGGGTACCGTCGCCGCCGCCGCCGCTCGACCCGGGCGCCGAGGCACCGCTGCTCGGCGTTGCGAACGGGTTCGGGAGGCCCGGGTAGAAGTGCGACAGGTGGGCGGCGGGCGGCGGCCACGCCGACGAGTTGAGCGCGCTCGTGCCGACGGGCGACGGGAGCATGGTCGAGCCCGACGAGCCGTCGTGGCCATGCGCGTGCTGCTGCGGCTGTTGGTGGTCGAACCCGCCGCCATGGTGGTCGCCGAACGCTGAAAGGCGACGCCCGTCGCCGCCCTGCTGCTGCGCGCCGGGCCACTGCCACTGCGAGAGGGGGAGCGACATGGCGCCGCCGCCGTCGGCGTCGGAGCCGTTGCCGAGCTTGATCGACTTGCGCCGCCCGTCGTCCTGCCAGTGCTGGTGGTGCTGGCGTGCGCCCGTGTCGATGTGGAGTGGAGGGTGAGGCGAGGGCGAGGGGTACTGCTGCTGCTGGTGCTGCTGCTGATGGTGGTGGTGGTGCTGCTCGTGCTGCTGATGGGGGTGGTGCTGCTGGTGGGTGCCGCTCATGGTGGGTGCTGCTGCGTGGCGGTACGGGTCGGCCCAGGGCGGGGCGGACGCAGATGCCGAGTCGGGGGGCGCGAGGAGCGGGTGGGGGAGATCGTGCGAGGACGAGGCGAGGTGCTGCGCCTGGCTGCTCGCGGCGGCGTGCGGCTGGTGCTGCTGGGCCGAGTGCGGGCTGGCGAACGTCGCCCGCGAGTACCGGCGGCCTGCAGACGAGGTCGAGAGCGGAGGAGGAGGGAAGGACGAGCTGGTCGAGGTCGCGGCGGCCGACGGCTGCCAGGCGGCGGCGGCGGAGGCGACGGGTGGGAGCCTTTGCGGCGCGCTCGTCGTGGCTGCAGGTCTCGAGCCTGGTCGGTCGGGGGGCATGCGCGGTCCCACACGCAGTGGCTCGCAGGTCGAACCAAGCCCAGCCTCTCCAGCTGGCTGGCGAGCGCGGGCGAGCGTCCGCTCGAGCGCATTCACGCCGTGTGTGCCAGCTTGCTCTTCCCTCCTCGGCACACCATTTTGTGCCCTGAGCGTCCAATCTGGAGAACGAGTGACCCTGCCAATCACTCGTGGCCGACCCCAGCTCACGCTAATTCCTGTCAATTGGAGCCCGCGCACTGTTGCCCGGTTGGGCGCGGCGTCTTTCTCGCGCTCGAACCTCCTCCCACCTGCCAGGCTCTATCTCCTCCCGCTGGAACAGCGGCGAAGCATTGTTTTCGCTCCGCAGTCTGCCTCTCGCAAAGCCGTGGACTCAGTCCGCAGCGCTCTCTGTGCGCACGAGCCTGCGCGGCCCCCGTTCCTGAGCGCGCGCGCCTGGAGTTACAAAGTTCGCCGGCGACTCAGATCTGCGCGATGAAAGCCCGCCTGCTGCGCCTGCCGACTCAGGAACGCGAGCAGCGCTGTCGCTTCCTGCGCGACTCGAGGTGGGGCCGGCGAGAGGCTCTGATCGGCGCTGGTCGCGAAAGTGGCGCGCGGTCTGTGGGCCACCGGGCTGCTCGGTTGGTCGAAGTGGGTCCGCTCTTCGCTCGGCGACACCCCGTCCTTGTCCGCTTCGCCCGTGCGGAGCTTCCGCTCTCTGACGAGCTCGAGAGAGACGAGCGCGCTCGCCCCTCTTCTCGTCGAGCGGCCTTCTCAAGTTGCACCTTCTCGCGCCCTCGCTCGGCTTGCTCGTCACCGTAGCCAGCGTCACGATCGCCGCTCGTCCCTGACCACCTCATCGAGTCTGTATGTACTGTACGGCGCCCGGCGTGCTTGGCAGGTCGTGACGCCGCGAGCAGCGACTGGCGAGGCCCGAGAGCGAGGTCCGGGCGCACTCGCTCACACGACCGACCCCGACCCGAAGGCGCATCATGCTCAACTCGCCCTCGAGAGTGCGCGCACTTTCGGCCCTGAGCCGCTTCAAGTTGGGCTTGCCGGCGCTGCCGGCTCAGGGACGGTGCGGCGCAAGCAGCGCAAGCAATCGCTGCGAGAGCGGTGGGGGGTGACGGATCTGCGGCGACCTCGCGGGGCGAGCGATCCTGCGTGCTGCCGTGCTCGACAGCGAGGTCGTTCGAAGCCGAAGCCTGTGACGAGCCCTTCCAGCGCGTGACGGAGCGAGAGGCGAGGTCCATGCGCGGCTCGTGCGCTTCGCCGGCGAGCGCTCATCCGGTGCCCACCCCAGTCACGGCTCGCGCTCGTTCCTGCCAGCTCCTCGTGGCTGCTGACGTCTCGTTTTTCATCGTCCTTGCTCGACTCGAGAGTCACCTGTGTCGGCCGCAAGTGCTGACGAGGCGCGCGCCATCGCGCACGCTGCACTCGATCTGTCGAGCCGAGCGAGGGGGGAGGGGCTCGGCGACACGCGCGGAGGACGAAGGGAGAGAAGGGAGGATCGATGGACGGTGCGTGCACAGCGTGTGCCTCTCTCTCGTGAACATGTGCGCATCGATGCTTCCGAGCCGTCAACGACGGCGAGAGAAGGAGAGAGGTGAGCGAGAAGAGGCCTGAGCGCGCGAGCAGGTCGACCTTCGCAAGTCGGGCGCGCGCTCTCTGACCTCTTCCTGCGCGGCTCTCCTTGCTCAGAGCTCGCCACAGGCTTCCCTGCGAGCAACGGAAGCGCTTCGCCGAAGCAGACGCCCAACGCTACGGTCCTCGTGCGGCCCGACCTTCCCGAGCAAGGGTCGCTTCGCTAGCTCGTCCTCGACGCCGTCGACGCGCTACTCCTCCTCTTCGCTTCGCGAGCACTCCCACCTCGTGCGTGTCGAGCACGCCGCGTATGTAGCTGAGCCTCGAGGATCGACAGGTGCGACGCCTTGCTTCGGGCTCGAGCCGCTCTCGAGCCCCTTTTGTACTTTCCGCTTGACGCGCAGCGACCTTCCCTCTACCTTTCCGCCATCGTGCGCATAAAGAAGCTCGAGTACTTCTCGACGCGCTCGTCGAGTCGGACCAGGAACGAGCGCGGCGAAGGAGAGAAGGACGGTGTCTCTGCCCCTGAGCACCATGCTCGACAGAGTTGAGCTGCTGCTTCGAGGGCCAGAGGACAGCCAGGAACGCGCTCGAGCGACGAGAAGACCGAAAGGAAGAGTAGAAGAAGCAGAAGCACGAGCCGAGCCGAGCTGCGCTCTCGAGGCGGGTGCGACCCAGGCTCGAAGCTCGGCGGCTACCTGCGCCCGAGGCGACGAGCAGTTCCCGCCCCTCGGCCCTCTCAGTTCCCTGTAATCGAGGCCGAGAGACTGCGGATGCATTGCGCTGCGCCCTCCCTCGGTACAAGCTGACCGGCCTGCCCACCTCAGGGCTCGACCGCCATCTCGCCGTCCGTCTTCTGCTTCTTGGCCGGCCTCGCTGCGCCGCCTGCGGCGTCCTCGGCCGGTCGGGGCGCGGTGCTGGTACTGGAGGTAGACGAGGGGAGCAGGCCGCGGAGCGAGAGGTCGTACACGACTGCGAGCGGCACGGGCGGGGCGAGTCAGCTTTCCGCTCGAGCCGACGACGACGCGGAGTGAGAGAGAGAGAGAGGGGGCGCACCTTCCTCTAGCCGCTTGACGTCGTACTTGATGCTGTCGAAGCGCTTGCGGAGCGAGTCGTTCTTGAGGTTGAGCAGGCCGAACGCGTTGCTGCGAGCGGGAGATGGTCAATTGCCGCAGCGCGGGAGAGTTCAAGAGGGAGAGTAGGGGACGCACGAGAGCTCCTTGGCAAAGCTGTGCGACGAGGACGAGGTCAGCTTACGAAGAGGAGAGCGTAAGAGCGAGGGGGACGGACCGCGAGTACTGGACCGGGGCCTCGTAGTCGCCGAGCGTGACACGGTTGACGGCGAGGCGGCTCTGCGGGCGTGCGTCGAGGGCTCGTCAGCTTCGACGCAGGTGCGCAGCTTGAGGGAGGAGGAGGACCGAGCGCACGAGCTCGTTGACGAGCGAGATGAGGCTGTGGAGGTACTCCTCGGTCGAGAGGAAGAAGTGGTCCTGCCATGACTCTTCGACTGCGCGCATCGTCACGGCAAGGGGTCAGGGATGAGCTGCAGGGCCCGGAACAGCGAGAGGGAGGGACGCACTGCCGAGCTGCTGAGCGACCTGAGGCTTTGTCGGGACGTCGAGCGTCTCGAGGAAGGTGCGCAGGACGACGATGTAGGACGCCTGCTGGAGGACGCGGGTGAACGAGTCGTTGTAGCGGTAGAACTGCTGAGGCGGGACGAGGCTCGCGAGGTGGGCGAGGGCGGTGCGGACCGGGGCGAGGGTTGGGTCGAGCGAGGCGAGGAGGGCGGGGACTGCGGGCGCAAGCGGGGGTGAGTTGGTGGGGGCCGGTGCAGGTACTCTGGGAGTGGAACGGAGGGACGCACGCTGGTCCTGGGTGTGCGAGTGGACGCGCGAGAGGACGGCGAGGGAAGAGCGCTGGGCCTGCTCGACCTCGCGGACGGCGTCGCGGACGCGCTCCCTGAGGTCTGCGTCTGCCTGGAGCTGGCTGTGGAGATAGCTGAAGTCGACCTGGGCCATAGCTGGTGCCGTGTGAGGAGAGCGAGCGAGAGCTGCACCGCCTCTCCCTCCTCCTCCTCGTCCTCATCTCCCCTTCCCTCTCCACCTCGCTCCCCAGCTCGACCGAGGCGACGACAAGGCGACCGCGCCATGCTAGAGAAGCACGACCCCGACCACACAAAGTCGAGCTCTCCCCCGCGCCCCCTCGCCGCGTCCTCCTCGGCCCGCCTCCACGACGACGCCAGCTCGACCATGCTCCAGCGCGGCCCGACCCGCGACAAGAACCTCCACGACGTCCTCGACATCGCAGAAGGCGGCTCCGACCTCGACCGCATCCCGCTCGTCGCCCCGAACAAGCTCGCATCCGCCGCCGCGGCCGGCTCGAACGGCGTCCTCGACGAGCCCGAGGGCGGGCCTCTCTCGACGAGGGACAAGCGCGCACTCGCTCTCTTGGTGGCACTGTGTGCGTCTCGTCCCTTCCACCCGGCTCGATCACGCCCGCGAGGACCATCACTGACCTCGCTCCTCCTCCCCCTCCTCCCCTCGGCCTACCAACCTCGCCGTCTACAGACCTTCTGCAGGGCATCCCCGTCGGCCTCGCGTTCGGCTCGATCCCGTTCCTCCTGCGCGCAAAGCTGTCGTACTCGCAGATCGGCATCTTCACCCTGTGCACCTACCCGTACTCGCTCAAGCTCCTGTGGTCGCCCGTCGTCGACTCGATCTTCAGCCCGAAACTCGGCCGCCGCAAGAGCTGGATCGTGCCCATCCAGACCATCGTCGGCTTGATGTTCTGGTGGCTCGGGAGCAACGTCCAGGTCATGATGGAGGTCGTGCGTCCACTCTCCCCTCCTCCTCCTCCTTGTTTGTCCTCCTTGAGCCGCACCTGACTCGCTCATTCTACGCGCCGCAGGATGAGCCCAACGTCAACGTCTTGACGGCCCTCTTCTTCACCCTCGTCTTCTTCGCCGCAACTCAGGGTCCGTCCTCGCTCCCTCCTCGTGCCCGAGGCGCTCTCGCGCCGCTCGCTGGCGCCCGACTGACCCTCCTCCCCCTGCACGCCTCACAGATATCGCCGTCGACGGTGTGTCTTCCTCTTCGAGTCTGTACACGCACCGCTCGAGCAATTGCTGACGTTCTCGCCGCACGCAGGCTGGGCGCTCACGCTCCTCTCAAAGGAGAACCTGTCGTACGCCTCGACGGCGCAGACGATCGGCCTCAACACGGGCTACTTCCTCTCGTTCACCGTCTTCCTCGCGTTCAACTCGGTCGAGTTCAGGTGCGCGCCGTCCCCTCGTCGCCAACATCACCTCTCCTCGTCCTCGCGGTCGGGCAGACAGCTGATGTGCTTCTTCGCCTTCGCGCGCAGCAACAAGTACTTCCGCTCGACCGACCTCGACTACCCGCTCGTGTCGCTGTCGGGCTACCTGCACTTCTGGGCCGTCGCCTTCATCGTCGTCACGGCCTACCTCGCCTTCTTCCAGCCCGAGGTGCGTCCCACTCTCTCAGTCTAGCTCGCCCCCTGTTTGCATCTCGCGGCGCAAGAAGGGTAGAGCTGATATCGGCGGAAATGTGCACAGGACGCCGTCACGGCCGAGGACGAGGACGACATGGACCTCAAGAAGGTGTACTCGATCATGCGCGAGATCTGCCAGCTCAAGCGTGCGTCCAACTCTCCCTTCATCGTCCTGCTGCCTTGCCGAGATCGAGACTGACGCCTCGTTCCCCTCACCCTCTTCCTCTCGCCCATCCCTCCTCGCGCCTCGACCCGCCGACCCTCTCTCGCCCGACTCGCTCTCACTCGCCACCCGCCGCTCCTCTCCCTCGACTCACCCACTCGCAGACGTCCAGAAGTTCATCCTCGTGCACCTCGTCACCAAGCTCGGCACGGCCGCCTCGGACGCGGCCACCTCGCTCAAGCTGCTCGAGAAAGGGCTCCGCAAGGAGGACCTCGCGCTCGCCGTCCTGATCGACTTTCCGTTCCAGATCCTGTTCGGGTACCTCGCCGCGCGGTGGTCCAAGGGGAGCCGGCCCCTGCGCCCGTGGATGCTCGCCATGTGGACCAGGCTCGGCTGGGCCGCCGTCAGCATGGCGCTCATCGCCAAGTTCCCCAAGGGCGAGATCGGCAATGCGTACTTTGCGCTCGTCGTCTTATGCACGGTCGGCAGCAGCTTCTCGAGGTGCGTGCGGCTCGCTCTCCCTCTCACTTCGGCGGGGTGCCGTCGGCCTCGCGCCGGCGGATCCAGCCGTAGCTGCTGTTGAGGTGGCCGACATGCTTACTCTCCACGCCTGCACGGCACCTCGCTTGCAGCACGGTCCAGTTCGTCGGCATCTCGGCGTTCCACACGCAGATTGCCGACCCGCTCATCGGCGGGACCTACATGACGGTGCGCACGTTCCCCTTCCACTCGTTCTCGCTCGGGCGTCGTGCTGACGAGCGCTCTCGCCCTCCTCCTTCCTCGTACGCCCTCCTGCCGCCTCACCTCGACCTCACTACGCCGTGCGCCCTCTCGCCGCTCGCCCTCGCAACCTCGACGACGCTCCTCCTCCTCATCACCGCGCTCCCGCCCTTCTCTCGCACTCGCCGCCGCTCGCCCTTGCCCTCCTCTCCTCTCCTTCTCCTCCTCATCCGCACCATGCCGTCGCGCCTCTCCTCACCGCGTAGCTCCTCAACACGGTCTCGAACCTGGGCGGCACGTGGCCAAAGTTCTTCGTCCTCAAGGGCATCGACGCCCTCTCGGTCGCCGTCTGCCACGTGCGCTCCTCGTCGCTCGACGCCGACGGCGCCTCTTCTGCCGACCACATCGGCGAGATGGACCTCGTCGTGCGCTCGGCCGAGTGCGTGTCGGACCACGGCAAGGCGGCGTGCGCCCAGCTCGGCGGCGAGTGCGTCACCGAGCAAGACGGGTACTATGCCGTCAGCGCCGTGTGCATCGTCGCAGGCGCGGTGCTCCTCTACACGTTTGTCGGGCCCGTCGCGAGGAAACTGCAGTGTGCGTCGAGCCGGACTCTCCTTCCTTTCCCTCCCTCCCTCGCTCGCGCTCCTTCTCGGCGCTCCCTCCTCGCCTGCGTCCTCTCGAGCACAACGCTGACGACCCTCTCTCTTCTCTGCGCAACAGCTCTCCCGGCGTCGGCATGGCGGGTCAAAAAGGCGCGGTTGTGAGCGGTGCGCGCCCGGGTCGTTGTCGTCGACGACGAGGAGCTCGAGCGGGCCGTCGGCTGCAATTGCAACGGTCGTCGCGCTATGGCGAGCGTCGTGCGAGCTCGAGATTCTGGAAGAGCTGAAAGAGCCTGGTCGGAGCGAGAGAGAGAGGGCGCGAGTAGAGCAGCCCGAGAGGGTTGAGCGTCTGCTGCTCGGCTCTTGACGACTTCGAGGCTGAGTGCGACGGCCTGCTTCTCTCGCTCGTTCGCTGGAGAGCTCGCAGCAAGCGGACAGTCTGAGCGACAAGAAGCCGAGAGGACAAGCATCCTCGTCCGTGCGCCGGCCTCGTTCGTCTCGCGCTCGGGCCTCTCCCTTGCGCTTCGTCTCGAGATGCGCTGCTCTCGGCTCTCTCGTGCTCGACAGGCGAGCTCGAACGGCGTCGAGAGCGTGCTAGCAAGAGACGTGTTGCACAACAAAGAGGGGGACCGTGCGAGGGAGGGCGGAAAGTACAAGGAGGGTGACAGACCGAGGGACAGACCGAGGAGAGGAGCAGGTGCGTCGCGCAGGACCAGCGGACGATGACGACGACGATGAAGTGGACCGGAAGGAGAGGTGAGGGCAGAGGAGCGGCGCTCATGCCTTGACCTTCTTCGACGACGAAGCCTTTTTGGGCTTGGACGCCTTCTTCTCCGACGTCGCCGGCGACGCCGGTGCGGGCGCCTCGACCGCCGCCTTAGCCTCCTTCTTGGCCTTCTTGGCCTTGGGCTTGGGCGCCTCGTCGACGACCGCCGCCGCCGCCTCGCCCTCCTCCTCGACGTCCTCCTCGCGCTCGCGCTTCTCAGCGCGCCCCTTGCCCTCCTTCGTGACGGCGCGCTCGAGCCTCCTCTTCTCCTTGGCCGCGTCGCGCTCGTCCCGCTTGCGCTTCTCCTCGGCCTTCTTCTCCTCGGCCTTGTGGCGCGCCTCGGTCGCGTCGGCGCTCTCGGGCACGGCGTCGAACCGGGTCGCGAGGGACGCGTTGTAGATCGGGAGCGAGACGGAGGTCGACGACTTGAGGTGGAGCGACTGGACGTTGGCAAAGGTCGAGGGGGCGGCGGGGATGCGCGTCGCGATGTAGGGGAGGACGGCGCGCAGGTTGGCGCCGAGCTCGGCAGCCGAGTGCTGCGAGGTCGAGCCGATCTTGACCGAGCTGCGAGGGGGGAGGGACGGCGTCAGGTGCTGCGAGAGGGAGACGAGCAGAGGGGACGAAGGAGGGGGAGACGCACAGCGAGGTGCCGGTCGTCACGTTGAGGTAGGTCGACGCGACGGCGCGCTCAAGCTCGGCCTTGAGGTCCTTGCGCTGGAGCGCGACGGGGATCGGCTGCCTGCGAGAGCGGGAAAGGGACAGGAGTCAGTGCACGGTCGCGAGGAGAGCTCGCTTGAGGAACGAGGACGAGGACGAGGAGAGAGGTGACGCACTTCTTGGCGTCGCGCCACATCTTGCCGAGGCACTTGCCGACCTCGACCGTGACCCGGTCGTCGACGAGGAAGAGCTCGCCCTCCTTGAGGAGCTGGCGCTTGGCCTCGAACGTCTTGTGCTTGGTGCGCAGCTTGTCGAGGCCGACGACGCGCGTGATGAAGCCGATCTTGAGCTCTTCGAGGAGGTTCTTGTACACGCGCTGCGGGTCCTTGACGAAGAGGGTGACGGGCTGGACGCGCGGGTTGAGGACCGGGTGGGGGACAGCGCTGCGAGCGGGTCGGGGGTTGTCAGCACGCTTCCATCCAAGTCGCGCGCTCGCCCGGGCTAGGCGTGAGTGAAGAGGAAGGGGACGCACATCCTGATGGGCTTGTGGACGTCGCGCTTCGGGGCCTGCTTGAGGCCGACGACCAAAAACACCTTCTCGTCCTGCTCGCCGAGGAGGTCGTCGTCGTCGCGCTTCTTCTGGATCTTGTCGACGTGCTTGACGAGAGCGCTCAGGGCCTTGTCGCACTGGGTCTGCGAGACGGGGAGGTCGTCGAGGGCCGGGAGGGCGGGGAGAGTGCGAGGGGCGACCGACGCGGGCTTCCACAGCGGCGGGGGGGCCTGGGACCCGGACGAGGTCGACGTGACGGTGGCGATGGCGGACATGGCTGGTGGAGCGAGTCCTAGCTGGGTGGAGCGTGAGCTGGGCGGGCGAGAGAGCGAGGCCGCGAACCGACTCCACCGCCTCGCACCCTCCAAGCTCGAGCTGGGCGCGCGGTCTCATCAATTTCCGGCGCACTCTCTCTCTCACTTCTCGCAAGGATGACTCGGGAAACAGACTCGATTCGGTCATGCTATGTACAGTGCGGGTGCGCAGGCGACAGAGAGAGGGGAAGGTGTCGGGCGCAACCTGCGCTGTCGGCTAGCGCTCGAGCGCTCGGGAGAGGGACGATAGAACGAGGACTGGCGAAGAAGACGGGAGGAGGGGACCCAGGGACGACGACCGACGACCAGAAAGCCGGAGAGAGGGAATCTTGAACCAACGCGCGCGACCTTGAAACGACGACGACGACGACGACGACGACCGGAGCGAGCCTCGAGCGCCTCCTCCTCGCGCCGCGGCCCCTCCCCTGCAAGCGCTCCCACGATGACGACGACGGACCGAGCGACGCCTCAGTGCCCGTGCGGCTTGTGCTGCGAGATGGGCTCCTTGCTCGGGCTGCCAAACATGCCCTCGCCCTTGCCCGGGCTCACGCCGACGCCGACGCCGACGCCGCCGCCGGGGCTCGACGGGCTCCCGCTCGAGCCGTAGCTGCCGCCGCCCGAGCCCGGGCTCGTCGACGCACCGGGGATCCCGATCGCGCCGGACGACGGGCCCGACGACGAGCCGCCCTGGGCCGGCTGGGCGTGAGGGATGTCGGCGGGCGAGGGGATGGCGGTGCCGACCGACTGTGGGGGCGACACGCCCGCCTTGGACATGGCGTAGTCGCCCGAGTCGAAGTACTTGCGCTCCTGCGCACGCGGAGGGGGGCGGATCGTCAGCATGAGAGGGTGGGAGGAGTGGGGGCGACGAGGGGCGAGGAGCGCACCTTGAGCTTGTTGGCGAGGAGGTTCTTCTGGGCGGGCACCTTGCCGTACTTCTGGAAGAGCTCCTTCTCCTGCTCGGAGAAAGTCTGTGGGCGCAAGCAAGAGGCGGTGGTCAGTCTATGCGGTGCAAGCGTGACCCTCTCGTCGCCCGCCGAAGTGGGGAGAGCGAGCCGTGTCGAGGAGGGCGCAGGGAGAGGGTGGACGCACGCTGATGTCGACCTTCTGGCGGTTGGGGAGCATGGCGGTGCGGCACAGGTGGTGGCTTGCGGCGAGCGAGGACGAGGGCGAGGGTGCGGGGGAGATGACGAGGGCGGAGGCGACGAGCTGGTTCGCGCGAGGTGGGCGCTGTCGAGGGTGAGTGGTGGGTAGTGTGTGGTGGTTGCTGTGCGGTCGAGCGGGCTCTCTGGCGGGTCTAGGCGAGAGCAGAGGCGGAGGGGAAGCAGGGAAGAGGAGGAGCCGCCTTGCCCTCTCGTCCGCCGTCCCGCGACGCTCGCTGCGAGATGGCGCTTGCCCTCGTGCGCAGCCTGAACCCTCGGCCACCGCTAGCGTCTGCACCGCCTGTCCAATCTGGCCACACCTCGGCCCCGTCAGCGCTTCCACCGCACCCTCTCCTCCCCGTCCTCCTCCTCCTCCTCCCTCGGCCTCTCTCGCTCGCCCTCTCTCCCGCTGCGCCTCTTTGCTCGTCTAGGGCAGACCGCGACTGTACACATCGCAGCTTGCGCGCGCTATCGCTGTCGCCAAGGCTGCTCCCCGTTCGAGGGACAGGGGCGCGAAGGCGGCGAGCAGCTTCGGACGCACGCTCGTCTCCCTTCTGCGTCGAGGAGCTCGGGCGGACCTGCCAATCGAGTTTCCCTGCTCGAGGCGGTGCTGCAACCGGAGAAGCCGCGGGCGTCCGTCTCGCCCTTCGCTCGCCGCTCTCGCCTTTCCTCTGCTCCCGCTCGCCCCTCTCGCACTCCTCGCCTCAGCCCATCATCAGCAATGTCGAATGCGAGTCTCTTCACCGATGCAGCCGAGAAGCAGACCGTCGAGCAGTGTGCGTCTCGATCCCGCCTTCCCTCCGAGCCGAGTCGAGCACTTACAGCTTTCCTTGCTCGCGCAGACGTGAAGGGTGCGTCCTTCCGCGGCCAAGCTCTCGCCAGCTTCAAACCGGCTCGTACACAGCTCACATTGATCAGCCTGCGACAGAGTATGACGAGCGCACCCAGCAACCGGTGGTCAGCGACGAGTACAAGCGCCTCTCGAACAAGCTCTCGAAAGTGGTGCGTGCTCGCTCCTGGACGTTCTCGCTCCGCACGGACGCTCACTCGCGCATCGAGCTCGCAGGCTACTCGGTATAAGACGCTCGTGAAGGCACGAGCTCGTGGATACACGTCTCAGCAGCTGCGCGACGAGTGTGAGCCTGCCTTGCCCCGTTCGCGAGCGCGGTGCTCCTCCCTCCTAGTCACGGACTGACGCCCTCGTCGTCCTCTTAAATGCAGGCAAGTTCAGTGCGTCCTCCTCCTCCTGCGGCACCCATCTGCGCATCAAGCTGCTGATCCTCATCGCCTCCCGCTTGCCTCCAGTCGACGAGCACCGGCTCAGCATGTCAGCGGCCATGCTCAGCCTCAACAAGCTCATGCGCAAGGTCTTCGTGCGTCCCCTCCACCGCTCCTCCTCCCTCTCCCTTCCCGCTCCCGCCGGGCGCGCAGCTGACCAACCCGAGGTCCTTCATCGCGCGCAGGAGGAAGAGCTCAAGGCACGCGAGACAGCCGCGAGCCTCGGTGTGCACAGGCGCGAGGGTGTGCCGATGACGCACCGCATGCGCCTGCTGTACCGCGGCGAGCGCTACTGAGCTGCAGCGCCGGCGTGAGCTTCCCTCTCGTCCCGCGCTCGAGCCTCTCCCTCTCTGCGTTAGCCTCTCTCGCCAGATCTAGAGCGTGCAAGCCCTCCTTTCAGTGCGTTACATGTACGAGCGGCTCTCAGAGCCTTCTTTGTCGAGAGGGAGCGTCTGGAGGGCGAGAGCGGCCGGACGAGGAGGATCGGCTACTTGAGAAGGTCGATCTTGTCAGCGCTCGGGCCTGCGCTTCGGCTGCGCATGGCGCGCTCGCCCTACTGTTCTACAAGCAAGCCCTCTCCCGAGCTCTCGCTCTGTATCTCGCCGCCGAGCGTGCTGCGAGAGGCACTGCTGCAAGCTTCGTTTCATCGGACATCGTCGTCAAACTGGAAGAAGAGGGCTCTGTACAAAGAGGGAGAGGGAGAAAGAGAGAGAGAGAGCGACGCCCACCGTCTCGAGGACAGCAGACGCGCCCGAAAGCGACTCGCCCGCTTACGAGAGGAGCGACTGGTCGATCTTGATGGGCGTGACGCCCGTGCGCCCGTGCTCGTACTTGAGGTCGGCGAACGAGCGGCCCGTGAGCATCTCGAGGATCTTGTCGTGCGGCTTGGTCGCCATGCCGAGCGTCTTCTGCAGAACGCCGCCCGACTGGGGCGCGGCCGGGTGCGGGCGCGTCGGGACGACCTTGCGCTTCTGCTCGACGGGGGAGAAACGAGGCGTCAGGCACGGCTCGTCGAGTCGAGAGCGTGAAGAGGAGAGAGAGGGACGCACGGCGAGGAAGTCCTTGGCGAGGCGGTCGTTGTCCTCGGGCGAGAGCTTGGCGGCGAGGTCGCGCAGGATCTCGTCCTCCTCGCGGTCCGAGTGCTGGATGAACATGCTGATCGCCTTCTCGAACTTGGGCGCGAACTCGGGCGAGTCGACCTGCGTGCGAGGGAGAGCGGCATTAGCGCCCGAGCGAGAGGGACGAGCGGAAGGAAGAAGAAAGGGACGCACCTTGGTCCAGTCGACGCTGTACAGCTGCTTCTCGAGCTCCTCGTGCTCGTCGCGGAGGAGCTTGGACTCGGACGCAAGGTCGCGCTTCTCGAGGTCGTTGTAGACCGACACCTGCGAGGCGGGGCGAGAGGGAGTCAGCGACGGGCACCTCGACGATGACGAGCAGCAAGGAGGGAGACGACGCACCTCCTCGGCCTCGGAGTGCACAGCAAGCTCGCGGATGACTGCATGGCGAGGAGGAGGAGTAGTCAGCTCGCCTGTCGAGGAGAACGAGCCAAAGAGGAGGGAAAGGCGAACGCACTCGTGTTGACGAGCGTCGCCTTCTCGTCCTTTGACGTCGACTTCTTGTAACGCTCGTAAAGGTTCTTGACGTTGTTGTGATCAGTGACGACTTCGGACTGGAGCGTGGGAGAGAGGCAGAAGCATCAGCGTTTGCGCCCGGAGAGCTTGTCGACGAGGAGGAGGAGGACGAGGATGAGGACGCACGTAGACGTCGCCGTTCATGGTCGAGGAGCTCATCTTGTCGTCCTTGTAGGTGGATTGAGGTTTAGGAGAGCTGAGCCTGACAGCGGTCGAGAAGAGGGCGATGCGAGGGCGAGGGAGGAAGGCGGTCGAGGCGCGGGTCGAGGGGAGGAGGGTGCGGAGCATGGTCAGGGACGGGCTCGTGGCTGGGGCTGGACGAGATGAGAGAGCGAAGCTTACGGAGGAGAGAGTGCTTGCGAGAGAGAGGAGTGAGAACGAGCAAGCAGAGCGAGGTGCTGCCCCACCTCGAGCACTCGCCAGGCGAGGAGGAGGCGCTCGCGTCGTCACGCGCCCAGCGAGCCAATCCATTGCATCGCATTGCTCGCTGAGCGCAACGCCCGCTCGCACACCTTGCCGTCCCGGCCGTGCCGGGCCTCGTCGTGCGAGCCGGGGCGAGGTGCGCGAGCGTCAGCGCGACGCAACTCGCTCGCGCACCCGCGTGGAGCGCGTTCTGCGGCTGCGCTCGAGCGTGAGCCGATCCTCGAGAGCAAGCCCGCTCGAGCAAGGCATGTCGTAAGCGCTGCCTCAGCGAAGTGAGGACGAGGCGGTCGAGAGAGCGAGCGAGAGAGCGGATCCGGGCTCCGTAGTGGCGATTGGCCGACGGGCGGACCTCATCTGCGAGGCGACGATGCTGCTCTCGAAAGCGTCGAGAGGGCTCAAAGCTGAGCTTCTAGAGCGAGATGGATGCGACAGAGCGCGCCTCAGAGCTTGGGCTCGGACGCTTGAAAGGGCGAGGTGAGAGGCCCGTGCGCTCTCGCTTGTGCTGCGGCGCGACCGTGCTGCCTCATCTTCAGTGCTTCCAAGGGCCGCTTCTCTCACTCGACGACCCTTCGAGCCTGAAGATGACGGAGGCGCGCTGCGCCAAGCGGTGCGAGGAGGACGTGACGAGGAGGCGGCGTTCTCGCTCGTGCGCTCGACCCGGAAAGCTGCGAGGCAGCGAGGACGGGCGCACCAGCTTGCTCGGCTCGCGTCGCAGTCAAGCACGAGCGCGCGAGGTCGTTTGGCGGAAGAGACGAGCCCTGTGGCAGGCGGCAGCTCGCACTGTCGGCGGTGAGGAGCCGGACGAGAGGGGCAGGCGGGCGAAAGAGGGGCACGGCACAATGGGTAGGGGCTGGAGCGAGTCGGGAGCGGCAGGACGAGGACCTGGTCGTGCTGGCCGCTGTTGGCGAGCTGCGAACGGTCGAGGAGAGCGGGAGGGCTCAGCGCGAGCGGCAGGGGAAGGTCGGAAAGGCGCGAGGGAGAAGGACGCACCAACGAGGGCCTTGACGGACGCTCACAGCGACTAGGAAAGCTAGCTGACACGAGACGCAGAGAGCTCGAGTCGAAGGTCGAGGGCAAGACTGAAAGCGCGAGCGCGCGAAGCAAGAGAGAAGCGAAGGAAGCAGGAGGTCCAGCTCGTCCTTGCGCGCCGAGCATGGCCAGTGCTTCGAATGGAGAGGTCAAAATAGCTCTGGGACTACGTGGCTGGGCGTGCGCGCCAGCTTTGCGGCGGTGTGCGCAGCTGAGTCGCCGCCGGACGAGGAAGCTCGAGGAGGAGCAGGAGAAGGGGTGCGGGCCAGAGACTGGCGGGCCGCGTTGCGCGCAGCAAGAACCAGGGAGCATGTAGCAGGGTGCAGCAGGCCTGCTCGTTGGCAGCAGTGCGAGGTGGGAGGAGGACGAGGCCGCAGCCCGGTTGACGCGCTCTTGCTCTCCCGCGCTCGACCACATCCACCCAACTCGACCAGGCGCGCGTGCAGGGACACTGCGGGCACCAGGGGCACCACCGCCAGCCACCTCGACCAGGCCCACCGCCCTCGCCCACCTCTCCACCGACCTCGCCCGCTCGTCCTCATCGTTCAACCTCGACCCTCCGCCCGCCGACCACTCGACTGCGACCCAGCACGCGCACAAGCAGCACTGCCTAATCCGCCTACACTCGACCTCGACACCGGCACAGCGTCACCGCCAGCACCTCGGCTCCCCCGCACCAAGCACGCTCCCTCGCCTCGGCCGCACGCAGCCCGCTCCCCTCTCGTCCGTTCGCCCTCGCACCGACCTGCACCAGCGACTCAGCCAGTTCTGCACCTTCGCCACTCTTTCCACCTGGTCGCCCCGAGTCCACCGCCCGCAAGATCAAGCCACTGACGCCTCGCCCTCTTCGTCCTCGAGGTGCGTCCGTTCGCCTCTCGACGAGGGCTCTCTCAGAATGTGCGGCTACAGCAGGCCGTCGAAGCAGTGCAAATTGCTCGCTCGTGATTGCAGCTGTGACAGCAGCGCGGGCTCGAGGCGACCCTGGAGCAGCCGCCTTGAGCAGCCCCACCTCGTTCGCTCGAACGCCTTGCTGATGTCCTCTTTCGCCCTCTTGCCTGCTCCCACAGATCCGCAACAGCCACCTCGCCATGCACCGCACGCCCGACCTCGACCGGTCCCCGTCCCTCTCGTCCAACTCGTCCGACGCCTCGTCCTCCGGCACCCTCCCGCCCGTCACGCCCGCCCTCCCCGCCACCACAACCTTTGCGCCCTCGTCGCCGAGCAAGCTCTCATCGACGGTCGACTCGGCAAGTCCGTTCGCTGGCGCCGGCGCCAGGTCGCCCTTCCCGCGCAGCCCGAGCCCGACCAAGGCGCCCGGGTCGCCCTCGCCCTGGAGCGCCGGCCACCGCACGGGCGCCGGCACGCGCTCGTTCGACGCCGCGCGCGCCACCTTTGCCAGCCTCGACCAGGGCCAGGCTCCAGGGCGCGCCCCGAGCCCGACGAGGCGTACGACGCCCTTCGGCGACTCGTCGAACCGCCCGCACTCGCCTGCGCCCGGCTCGCCAAGCCGCGACGGCGCCCACTCGCCCTCGCGCAGCGCCTACCCGACTGCGCCGCCGTCTCCGACGCGCTTCGGCACGCCGGGCTCGCCGAGCCGCCGGTTCCACTCGAGCGCGTCGCCCATCCCCTCGTCCCTCGCCGACCGCGCGTCGTTCTCGCCCGCGCCGGGCTCCCCCGCCTCGTTCGGCTCGCCGCTCCTCGGCAGCGCAAGCGGCGGCAGCCCCTCGCTGAGCGGCTCGGCCTCGGCGCGCGTCCTCTCGAGCGCCATCTTCTCGACGCGCGCCGACCCGGCCGTGCCCGGCTCGCCGGCGTCGGGGCTCGAGCGCGGCGGCGTCGGCAGCGTGCGGCGGTTCGAGAGGGGCCACAGGAGGGCGATGACGCTCCCGCATCTGGGCGAGAACGGGCTGCCGCTCGGGCCCGGCGCGGGTGCGGGCGGAGGGAGCGAGGTGGGCGAGCTGGGGCAGAAGGTCGGCGGGTTGACGATCGACGAGGACGTTCCTGGTGCGTCGCAGTCGCTCTCTTGCTCTCGCTCTCATGCAGTCCGCCTGTGCGAGACCAAGTTCATCCAGGAGCTCGCGCTGACGTCGCTCTTCCCGCACAGGCCTCCCCGGTCGCGCCCGCCTCTCTCGCCCCGCCGAGTCGGCCTCGCCCTTCGCGCCCTCGGCCGTCTTCAACTCGTCGCACGGCGGCCTCTCGCGCGCCGCCGCCGGCCTCTCGCGTGGTCCGCCCGTCCGCTCCAACACGATGGCGCACCTCCTCCCCTCGCAGGCCGTCAAGGCCATCGACCGCCAGCGCCACGACCTCGTCGCGTACGAGTACCTGTGCCACCTCGCCGAGGCGCGCGACTGGCTCGAGACCAACATCGTCACGCGCTCGAGCGCGAGCGCACCGCTGTGGAGGAGCGACTCGATCAACGACTTTGAGCAGAGCTTGAGGAACGGGTACGCGCTCGCGCACTTGGCGAGGAGCCTCGGCGGGCCGGCGTGCCAGGGCCCGATCTACGCTGTGCGTCGCTGGTCCTCTCTCTGAACGTTCTCGTCCTCGCTCGGCGAGAGCGAGTGCTGACGCCGAGGATGAACTCGCCGCGCACAGGACCCCGAGCGGCACTTCCGCCACACGGTCAACATCAACCTCTTCTTCCAGCTCGTCAACGAGGTCGGCCTGCCTGAGGTGCGTCCCCTCTTCCGGCGCCGTCGTCGTCGTCGTCGCCGCCGTCGTCCAGTTGCTCACGCTCTCCCCTCGCTCGCACTCGCAGATCTTCCGCTTCGAGACGGTCGACCTGTATGACGCCAAGAACTTGCCCAAGGTCATCTACTGCCTGCACGCCCTGTCGCACCTCATGGCGCGCCGAGGCCTCACGTCCAAGATGCACGACCTCGTTGGCCAGCTCGACTTTACCGGTGCGTCTCTCCTCTCCCTTCCTGCTCGCTTTACCTCTCACCGTCGCTCGAGCCGCTTGCTGACATGCGGACCCTCGCCCGCTCGCAGATGACGAGGTCGGCGCCGCCCAAAAGGGCCTCAACGGCGTCCGTATGCCCAACTTCCGCGGCATCGGCAAGGCGCTCGACAAGCACGAGCCCGCCATCGTCGAGGAGGACGAGCCCGCGCCCGAGTCGCCCGAGGACCGCACTCGGCGCCTCCTCGCCGAGGCCGACGGCGGGATCCGTGCGCTCCAGGCCGCCGCGAGGGGCGCGCTCGCGCGGCGGGCGGCCGAGCGCGAGCGTCAGCGGCTGAGGATGCTCGAGCGGCGGCGCAGGGAGGACGAGGCGGAGCGCGAGAGGGTGCGCGTCGAGGAGGAGGACCGGCGCCGCGCGCTCGAGGCGGCCGAGGAGGAGCGGCGGCGGGTCGCCGAGGACGAGGCGCGGCGCAGGGCGGCAGAAGAGGAGGTCCGCCGCGTGCGGGCCGAGGAGGAGGCGCGCAGGGTCCGTGCCGAGGAGGACGAGCGCCGCCGCCGCGAGGAGGAGGACGCGCGCCTCGCCGCCGAGGAGGCCGAGGAGGAGCGGCGGTACCAGGCTGCCGTGCAGGAGGCCGCACGTACCCTCGTCGGCTTCCAGGCCCGCGCGCGCGGCGAGCTGCAGCGCCGCCGCTTGGACGCCGACATGGCCCGCCTCACCCAGGTCGAGCCGCACGTCACCGCCTTCCAGGCCGTCGCGCGCGCCGCACTCGCCCGCCGCGCACTTGGCGACACGGTGCGTCAGCTGCGCGCTGCTGAGCACGGCGCGACGGCCCTGCAAGCGGCGTGCCGCGGCGTCCTCGCGCGCCGGGCCCTCCTCGGGCGCATCCGGCACCTGCGCTCGACCGAGGGCTTCGTCATCGGCGTTCAAGCGCACGTCCGAGGGCTCCTCGCGCGCCAGGCGCACGCGGCCAAGGCGCGCGACCTGCGCCGCACCGAGGTCGTGCGCTCGATCGGCGGCTTCCAGTCGGTCATGCGCGCCGAGCTCGCCCGGCGGCGGGTCCAGACGCAGCGCCAGGAGCTCGGGTTCGTCGAGCCCGACGTCGTCGGCATCCAGGCCCAGACGCGCGGGTACATCTGCCGCAACGCGTTCCTCGCGTGGAGCGACCACGTCCACCGCAACGAGCCGACGGCCGTCTGGCTCCAAGCCATGCTGCGCGGCGTCCTCGCGCGCCGCCGGTACGACGACCTCCACCGCCACTTCCACCACAACATGAGCCAGGTCGTGCGCCTCCAGGCGGCGATCCGCTCGCGCCGCCAAGGGTCGCAGTACCGCCAGCTGCGCAAGGGCACCAACGTGCCCGTCGGCACGATCAAGAACTTTATGCGCCTCCTCGACGACTCGGAGTTCGACTACCGCGGCGAGCTCCAGGTCGAGTCGCTGCGCAAGGAGCTCGTCGGCGCCATCCGGGAGAAGCAGGAGCTCGAGGAGGACGTCAAGGACCTCGACACCAAGATCGCGCTCCTCGTCAAGAACAAGATCACGCACGAGGTCGCCCGCGCGCAGCGCTCCAAGCTCGGCACGCTCGCGCCCCTCAAGCGCAGCTCGCTCCTGTCGGCCGCCAACGACCCGTTCGCCGGCGGGCAGCTCGACCACCACACGCAGCGCAAGCTCGAGCTGTACGAGCAGCTGTTCACGCGCCTCCAGACCGAGCCGCAGTATCTGTCGCGCCTGTTTGCGCACTCGGGCGCGCTCGGCCTGAGCGACAAGGCGCAGAAGGCGGTCGAGTCGATCACGCTCCTCGTCTTCAGCCACGCCCAAGGTCACCGCGAGGAGTTCCTCCTCCTCAAGCTCTTCCAGGTGCGCCCTCCTCCCACTCCTCTCGCCTCCTTCCGCTCGAACGCCCGACTGACTCTTTCTTTGTCGTTCGCCCGCAGCGCTCGATCGAGGAGGAGGTCGTCAACCTGCCCAACCTGAGCGCCTTCATCCGCGGCAACTTTGCGTTCCTGCGCCTCTTCGTCAACTACGGCCGCGGCGTCAACCAGCGCTCGTACCTCGCCGACACGCTCGGCGCCGAGGTCAAGGCCGTCATGGGCCGCCAAGGGCTCGACCTCGGCACCAGCCCTACCGACGTGCGTCCTCCTCTCGCCTCGCCTCGCTTCCTCCCTCTGCACCGACCCGGCCTGATCCTGTGCACAACGTCTCGCAGATCTACCGCAACGTCATCGCCGAGGAGGAGATGCGCACGGGCCGCCCGTCGCAGCGCCGCAAGGAGGTCGACAACAAGCACGCGCTCGCCGACCGCGAAACCAACACCGTCTTCATCCAGCGTGCGTTCCTCTCTCACTTCTCGCTACCTTTCTGTGCTGCATGACCTGACTCGGCTCGCCTTGTCCCTCTCGCAGACCTCCTCGCGTTGCGCAAGACGACGACGGCCTTCCTCGCCGCCGTCTTCCACTCGACCTCGTCGATGCCGTTCGGCGTGCGCTACGTTGCGCGCGAGATCTTCCGGGCCCTGCGCGCTCGGTTCCCGCAAGAGTCCGAGGAGAACGTCCTGCGCGTCGCCGGCCACGTCGTCTACTACCGCTTCCTGCAGCCCGCCATCTTGTGCGTGCTCCTTCTCCTCCCTCGCGCACCTTGCCCGTGCCCCGACCTGACGGCGAAAACCTCCTACAGTGCTCCCGAGACGTACGACATCGTCGAGGGCGTCGTCCCGCCGATTCAGCGGCAGAACCTCGGCGAGGTCGGCAAGCTCTTGCACCAGATCTCGATCGGCCGCCTGTTCGAGCAGGACCAGGCGCACCTGCAGCCGATGAACGAGTTCGTCGCCTCGAGCTGGGGCAGCTTCCGCCAGTGGCTCTGCGACGGTGCGTCCTCCCTCGTTCGAGCCCCTCGGTCGTCGTCCTCGCGCTCCCGAGCTGACCGACGCTCCCTCGCCCGCAGTCATCCACGTCGACGACGCCGAGACGCACTTCCACGCCGACGAGTTCTCCGAGGCGGCCGCCGTCCGTCGCCCCAAGATCAACATCACGCCCAACGAAATCTACTCCCTGCATAGCATCATCGCCGAGCACCTCGACACGGTCGCGCCCGAGCAGCAGGACCCGGTCCGCCTCGTCATCGAGGAGCTCGGCGGCGTCCCCGCAGGCGGCAGCGCCGAGCTCAACCGCGCTCGCGCCGACGCCATCGCGCTCACGCTCGCGCCTCGAGTCCTTCCCGAGGAGGGTGAGTCGCCCTCGCTCTCTCTCTCTCGCCCACTCCTTCCTGCATCAGACAAGCCTTGTACTGACTCGGACCAACCCGCTCGCAGATCCCGAAGCCGTCCAGAAGCAGCTCTTCAGCCGCGCCAAGCGCCGCGTCCTCGCCATCCTCAAGGTCCACCACGGCAGCGACCTCGAGGCCGTCCTCGCGCAGCAGGTCACCGAGGACGACGAGGACCTGTGGGCTCGCCTTGTCGACGAGGAAGACGAGGAGGAGCAGCGACAGGCGCAGGCGCAGCGCCGGCCGGTCGTCGCCCAGCTCGACGACATCCGCAAGTGCGTCTCGGCCTTCTCCTTTCCCTCGAGCCGCCCTTCTCGCCTCGACCTGACGCAGGGCTCTTCCTCCCACAGCATGTCGTTCCAGGAGCTCAAGATGGCGACGCTGTCCGACATCCTCGAGCTGCGCAAGACGGGCCTCGTCTCGAAGAACGACAAGTACCAGGCCATCCTCAACGCCCTCGCCCGCGACATCCGCTCCAAGCGTGCGTCCCCCCCCTCTCTCTCTCTCTTTGAGCTTCCCTCGCTCGAGCATGCTTGAGCTGACGTTGCTCTCTTTCCGCGCAGACCACCGCCGCGTCCAGCGCCAGCAGGAGCTCCAGACGATGCACGCGACGCTCTCGTCCCTGCGCGACAACAAGCGCTACCTGAGCGACCAGATCAACTCGTACCACGTCTACATCGACCAGTCGATGGCAGGCATCCAGAAGAAGTCGTGCGTCGTCCCTCCTCACCGTCATCGTCGTCGTCGCCGTCAGCGCACGGTCCCCGAGCTGACCCTCTTTCTCTCGCTCACCCGCTCGCAGGAAGAAGCGCCTCGTCCTGCCTTGGTCGATGCAGGCGAGCCACGAGCGTCAGCTTGAGAAGGAGGGCAAGCGCTACGCCTTTGGGTCGTACAAGTACACGGCCCAGAAGCTGTACGACCAGGGCATCCTCCTCTCGATCGACCAGTACTCGCCCAAGCAGTTTGACAAGGTATCGATCACGATCAGCTCGAACGAGGTCGGCGTCTTCGAGGTCAAGGCGCAGTACATGGGCGTCGCCGTCACAACCGTCGAGCTCAAGCTCGAGGACCTCCTCGAGATGCAGTTCGTGCGTCCCGCTCTCGCTCTCCTTCTCCTCTCCTCTCGTGCGGCCTATCGAGCTGACGCCTCGCTCGTCTCTCCTGCAGGTCGGCAAGCAGACGCTGTCGATCGGCGACGTCGCCAAGACCAACCTCTCGCTCATCATCGCGCTCATCAACCGCAAGTGCGTCCTCGCCCGAGCCTCCCAGCTTCGTCTCCTTCCTCTCGCAGCGAGCTGACGCTCTCTTTCTGCTGCACAGGTTCTACCAGTAGCTCGTCGCCGCACGGTCCACCCGCTCGACTCGCCCTCCTCCCCCCTCCTCTTCGCCTTTCCTCAGCAGCCGTCCTTTCTTCCCCCTCGCATCCCTCGCAGCATCTTCGATACCCATCCTCCCGCCCGTCTCGACCCATCCTTAGCGCCCCTTGTTGCTGCTCTGCGTGCTGTAACAACCGAGATCCTTCTCCTTCCAGCTCTCGCGCTCCCGGGCAGAGCTCTCGAGAAAGCGCGACGAGGACGAAGAGGCAAAGGGACGACGTGTATGCATGTGCGGCGGGGGGGGGTACAACTGCGAGGGGAGAGGGCGAGACTAGAGACGGCGAAGAGGGCGAGGGAGGGGGAGGAGGGCGTGATGCTAGCTGCGAGACTCGTCCTCGTCGACGACGTCCCTCGCCGGCGGCACGGCGCACCCGGGCAGGTCGGCCGCCGCGTCCCGCAGCTCGGCGATGAGCGTCGTGTAGGCGCGCTCGAGCGTCTCCCACAGGTGACGGTCGCTCAGCTCGAGCGCGTGCGCGTCGAGCCACACCTCGCGCACGCGCATGAGGCGCACGAGGAGCGAGTCGAGGACGGGCTGCGCAGAGTCGGGGCGCGGCGCGCGCGGGTCGAAGGGCCGGGTCGGGAGCGTGTCGGGCGGGGCGAGGAGGGCGTTGAGGAGCGAGGCGGCGCTGCCGTCGTGGAGGAACCGGTGGAGGAGGGGCCAGGCGGCGCGGCAGGGGATGGCGAACGTGACGAGGGGGAGGAGGAGCTCTTGGCCTTCTGGTGCGGCGCCTGCTGCTGGCGGTGCGTACGAGTTGCTGAGCGCTGCGTCGCCGGCCGAGGACGACTCGAGGACGAAGCGCCGACAAAGTTGGGGGAGGAGAGGCGACTGGAGCGCCCAGAGGAGGCCGTGCACGGGCGTGCGGTACCGCTCGCCCGTGTCCTCGAACTGGAGCTCGAGGAGGTGGGTCGGGAGGGGGAACGGCGCCGGCGGACGAGTGCAGCGCACGAGAGGATAGGGCGACGCCGGCGTCGAGAAAGGCGCGTTGTGCTGCCCGCCGGTCGCCTGACTCGCTTGGACGAGCGTGTGCGCTGCGTGAGGGCGCAAACAGGGAGGTTGCTCTCGAGTCAGTGCGTGTTCCTCGAGTCGGTGCAGAGAGAAAGAGAGTGCGGGAGGAAGGAAAGAGAGCGCCGCTCACCCGAGTTGTGCAGCGCGGCGAGCGTGAACTCGAGCGTCGCGCCCGACTGCGCGAGCTCCTCGTCGACGTCCAACTCGTCCATCTGGACCGGCATAAAGTCTGGGTTCGGGGGCAAGCTAACTGGGACCCGCACCCGGCCATTCGGGAGGTGGAACGGCGGGAATGGGGACGGAGACGACGAGGGCGAGAGGCGCGGTGCCGACGCGGCAGGAGGTTGGAGCAGCGCGCCCGAGAGCGTGCCGTCGCCTCCAGGCCAACAGTCCCGCGGCCCGTCCATCGTGCCGAGGCCGTACGAGCGGGACGTGGAGCGGGCAGAGCGAGCTGAAGCAGCCTCTGCGATCATCCGGCCGCGCCGCTCGCCCGCCCCGCCGTTTCCGCCGAAGCCCCTCCCTTCACCTACCTCGCCGCCTTTACCGTGCGGCCCTGCTCCTTGGCGCCATCCCCGCGTGACACACGCAGCGGCTGCCGCGCACGACACAGCTCGTGCAGCTCCCGCTCGTCCGGTTGGAGATGCGGGCCTAGACCCGCAGATCGTTCGAGCGCGCGCCGTGCAACGAGAGCTGGCTTCGACGCCTCGCTCCTTGCTCATCCAGCTGCGCCTGCGCTCGACAAGGCCGTCGTCGCCGCTCGACGACGCTCGACGCGCACGGTTCGCGAACGTCCGCCGTCCGCGGAGCATCCGCTCGGAACGTCCGCTCCTGCTCAGCCGGCGAGAGGGGCGCGCACAAGCGCCGAAGAAGCTCGAGTCGCAGCTGTAGCTCGCCACTGCTGCTGCCGTCGCTCTTGAGCTGAGCGAGACGGAGCGACGCCCGCATGCTGCGAGCGAACGAGGTTCGTCGCCGGCCGGGTCGAGGCGAGCTCGTCAGCGGAGCGGTTCCGGAGCAGTCGAGCGGGCTTGAGGATCGTGTAGGGCTGAGTGAGGGTGACCGTTCGAGCGTTGTCGACGGCAAGGTAGAGGCGAAGGCGAGGAGACGCGGGCGTCGCAGCGTCGAGCGGAGGGAGGAGGAGACGATGGCGGGTCGTCGACGACGCCTCGCGCGGCTTTGGGTCAGGGCAGGCCGCGCGCCGGGCTCCCCTACCGTGCCGGGCGTCGCCGGACGTCGATTGGGCGCGGCAGACGGTGAGGGAAGGGTGGACGAAGGGTGCGACGGCGACAGATCGTCGCAATCCGGGCCTTCTGCGATGGCTCGTCGTCTCGCCCTCTCACGCCTCTCCGAGCCCGACTACCTCGCCAGCTCGCACCCCGACAGCCCTACTCGACGGGGCACCGCGACCGCTTGCCCGCCGACCGCCTCCTCCGCCCTCCAGAGCCACCACCGCCGCCGACCGTTCACGCCGCCGCCTTGCCGCCCACCGCCCAGTTACGCCCTCGGTCCCAGCTCCAGGCATCCTCGAGGCGTCCTGTAGCCGAGCGAGGGCCGCTCCCGGCCCCGGGCAGCTCTCGCGCGGCTGCCCTCGTGCTGCCGACCTCGCCCCTCCAGCTCGCGGCACGTCCACCACCTCGTCCCGGCTCCTGCCGGTGATCGCGACCTGCTCAACGACGTGCTCGAGCATCCTGCGGACCGGGCTGCTCCTCTCGAGCGCTCTCGCTTCCGCGGCTCGCCCTCGGACCTGCTCCGCGCCTTCGCCGGCTCTCCTCGCACCGCTCCGCTCGCACTCGGCCCTCTCGCGTCGGCTCGCTCTGCTCGCCAAGACCAGCTTGAGGAGCATCTGCACCTGCTCGTGGCGTCCTACCCTGCTCGCGACGCTGGGCGCTCCGAGGCAAGAGCGCCGCAGCTGGTTCCCACAGTCTCGCGCCCGAACGCCGGACTTGCCCTCTCGCGCTGCCGCTTCTCGCTCTGCCCCTGCCGGCCCGCACGGCGCACACGATCGCGAGGGACGAGACGCGCAGCAAGGGCGGCGCAGAAGAGCGCGAGGACGACCCCGGCACGCAACCGAAACGCTCGAGCGAGATGGATCGGCGGCAGCTTCGCTTCCCACTCCGTTCCCCTCGTCGCCCCTCCTCCCTCCTCCCTCGTCCCTCGACCCTCTCAGCAGACTTGCTCGATGCACACAGGGGCAGAGTTGCGGGCGCCAGCTACGAGCCCATCGCGCCGCCCAGCTCGCCTGGCTCCCCCGGGCCCTTCCCCTTCCGACCCCCACGTCTCCACGAGCAAGCGCGCTCCGGAGCTCCCGACCACCGTCGCCGCACCGCACCGCCCGCACGCCCGCCCTTGACGTCCGACAACCTCGTCCAGCTGCGCCACCGTCGCGCTCGACCGCCGCCGAGCCGAGCAGGTCCGTGCCTCGTGCGCTCGCGGCGCCGCTCGACGGCGCCCGCTCGGCCTGATCCAGCTCGTGCTGCCCGGCTGAGGCACCGCGCCGCACGGGCGCAGCTCGTCGAGCGTCCTGCAGCGGCGCCGACCTGCGCACGGTGCGCGCGCAAACGTGCGCTGCGGCCGCAGCACCTCGTCCCGCGCGAGGTCCGCGCCTTGGACCCGCTCGAGCGCTCACAGGCTCCTCACGTCCCTCCCCGCCGCCGCACCCTCGAGCTCGTCGTCGCCCGCCGCGCCGCCCTCGCAGAGCCCGAGCACGCGCCGCAGGATGTCGCGCTCTGGCTCGCCGACTTCGAGGCGCTGCAGCTCGGCTTCGAGCGCGGTGTCGTCCGGCGCGGCGGTGGGCGGTGCAGGTGCGGCGGGGTCGGGCGCAGGGCG
>Ga0308169_10001245_pt1 | contig 30505 bp, 33 predicted proteins | sample PhyBR1_2_FD_202139 | JGI IMG/M metagenome (GOLD analysis project Ga0308169, IMG submission 202139) | Phyllosphere microbial communities from UC Gill Tract Community Farm, Albany, California, United States - DLSLSB.R1 | ecosystem: Host-associated > Plants > Phyllosphere > Unclassified | place...
CTCGCCCGGCTGCGCGACCGCCCGCGCTGGTCCTCCTCGCGCTCGTCCTGCGCGCGGATCAGGCTCGACACGTCCTCGTCCTTGTTGGTCGCGCGCGGGACCGACGACGACGACGAGCCGGCGGCGGCGGCGGCGTGCGCAGGGGCTGCGGACGGGCGCTCGACGCTGCCGCGGCCGCGACTCAGGGGCCGCTCGCGGCTCCCGCTCGCGCTCGAGCGGCGCGCCGCCTCGCCCTCGACGACGTCGGCGACGGGCGTGCGGCCGCGCGCCTGCTCGCGCTCGCGCTCCCTGCTGCGGCTCACGCTCGCGCTCGCGCCGGCGTCGACCCTGCGACGGGCGAGCGCGTCGCGCTCGTCGCGCGTGCGGAACCCGCGCACGATCCCTTCCTCCTTGCCGGCGACGTGGCCGTCAAAGTGGTCGATGCGCGCCTCGAGGATCTCGAGCTCGGCCTTGGCGCGCCGCACGTAGGCGTCATGCGCGCGCCGGAGCGCGACGAGCTCCTCGGCCGTGCGCTTGGCCGCTGACGAGAGGGCGCCGGTGAGGGTGCCGCCGAGGGTCGGTGCGGCGGCGGCGGCGGCGGCGGCGGCGGTGGACGTCGACGAGGCGGCCGAGGTCGAGGAGGGAGGGGCGATGAGGGCGGCGAGGCCGCGCGAGGCGGCGGTGGAAGGGTTGGTCGGTGCGGCCGGGCGGTCGGGCGCCGAGAAGCTCGCGCGCGAGGTGCGGCTCAGGCCGATCGAGAGCGGCGGGACCGACGCGTCGCTGCCCTGGGACGCGGCGCGGCGCTGCGGCGACAGGAGCGGCGACAGGAGGGCGCGCTGGATCGTCGGCGAGTTGAGCATGCCGCTCGAGAGGCCGGTGCTGCCGTCGTGAGGGCGGACGGCGGGCGTCGGCGGGGCGAGCGAGGCTGGGTCGAAGTGCGGAGGGGGGAAGGTCGGGCCGTCGATCAGGACCTGGAACGTCGACGAGTACAGGTGCGACGACTCGAGGTGGTCGGCCTCGGACGCCGGGAGGAAGCCCTCGTGGAGCGTGACGACCGTCGGCTTGGTCGGTTTGGGCTCGTGCGCCGCCTCGTCCGCGCCCTCGCCCTCGCCGTCCTCGTCGTCCTCGTCGTCGATCGCAGACGACGACTTGTGCTTGTCCGAGTCGGCATGGTCGTCGTCGTCGGAGGGCGGGAGGAGGGGCGTGGCGAGGGTCAAGAGGCGCTCGCCCGAGTTGATGCTCCAGAGCGTCTGCTCCTCGGGCCGGATGCGCACGCTGACGAGTTGCGGATAGCGCTGCGAGCGGGTCTGAACGTCAACCCTTGCCGTCCTGCAGTTGCGCGCCCGAGCGAGATTGACTCGGGTGGGGCTCGGAGGAGGAGGAGGCGGCGACGTGCTCCGTCCCTCGCTCCCTCCTCGCGCCCGCTCGAGAGGACAAAGGGGACGCACGATCGACAAGCCGTCCTCAGTGTCGAGCTCGAGCTGGATCCCGTCAATCTGGCCTGGCGGGCCGTGCTGCACGATGCGGCCCCGGACCCGCACCGAGCAATCGCTCGAGACGAAGTCGTGGCGGGCGAGCGAGTGCGCTGCGGGCGGTGCGCTTGGCGGGGGTGGGTCGGCGGCGGACGGCATGAAGCCGCAGGAGGGGGTGGCGAGGTCGCTGGTGCTGGTGCGAGGGTGACGAGGTCGAGGAGCGAGGAGGGAGGGCGGACGAGCCAGAGGTGGGGGGGGACTTGGTCGCGAGCGCGCCAGCGAAGTCGACAGCGATCCTCCTCTGCCGCTCTCGCAATGTCGCACCACTCTCTCGCCGTCGAGCGCACTGGAAAGCTAGGCAGAGATGGCAGCGAGGCAAAGCGGGGATGCTACAAACGACAGAGAGTGGCACTGACAAAGCGGCACAGAAAGAAAGGGGCGGCCGACGGCGGAACAGAGCGAGAGAGGGTCGAGCTGCGCGACGAGCATGAGCACATCGTCAGCTCCTGCATGACCAAGAGGAGAAGGACGAGGCGGGAGAGAGAGAGAGGACGCACCGACACGGACCTCGTCGCGCCCGCTCAAGTCCCACGCATGACGACCTCGGTCGGCCCGTCGCGCTCGCGGTGGGTCGGGCAGAACTTGCCCGGCTGCTCCCAGAACTCGACGATGCACGGCTCGTGGAAGACGCAGTAGCACGACAGGCGCGCGAGGCGCTCGCCCGGCGCAAAGTCGTCGAGGCACATGATGCACTGCGCGCGGGCAGGGGGCGGGCGGGCGCGGTGAGGAGAGGAGGGGGCGGTGGGGATGGGTTGCGAGAGGGTCAGGACACGCCGAGCAGAGAGGGAGGGAAGAGAGAGGAGAGGGAGCGACGCACCTCGAGCGGCTCGAGCGTCTTGTCGTCCCTCGGCGTCGTCTTGTCGTCGCTGACGAACACTGCGCGCACTCGCTCTTGTCAGCGTCCTGCACCCTTCAGCTAGAGAGAGAGAGAGAGAGAAAGAGCCGAAGCGCAACGCACCGACATGCTCCCTCGCCCCGCCTCCCCTCCCGCTCATCGCCCCCTCACAGCACGCCCCGACATGCACCGCCTGCTCGGCGTCGCCGAGCCCGTCGAGCCCCGCGCCGCACACGGGGCACTCGCACACGGTCGCGCCCCCGGCGTCGAGGCACGCGCGCAGGTGCACCTCGACCGTCGAGGCGTCGGCAGACACGAACGCGAGGTCGCACTTGGGGCAGCGAGAGAGGGCGTGGTCGTCCTGGATCGGCGCGGCGGGCGGCGCAGCGGCGATGACGGGCGCGTGCGCGAGCGCAGGCGCAGGAGCGGGAGCGGGAGCCGGCGCGAGCGGGGCCCGAGCGCCGGGCGGCGAGAACCCGAACGCGACGAGCGCGTCCTCGCCCGCGCGCACCCTCCTCTGCGCCGGCGTCTCCCCCTCCGGGCTCGATGCCCTCCTCGCGCGCTTGAGCGCCGCCTGCGCCGCCTGGGCGCGCGGGCTCGGCGCGCCGCCCTGCTCCTGCTCGTTCTGCGGCTGCGGCGGGGCCGGGCCGGGCTGCGCGGCGTACAGGTGCGCGAGGTGCGGGTTCGGGTAGGCGGGGCCGGCGACGGGCGCGTGGACGTGGGGCGAGTCGGCCTGCGCGGCGGCGAGAGCGGGTGTCGGAGGGGGGAGGAGCGGCGCGAGGCGCTGGAGGGCGGCGGCGCGGGGCGTGGCGGCGGGCTGGGCGGGCGCGGCTGGAGGAGGAGGTGCTGCGGCGGGTGCGGCGTGCTGGACGTCTGCGGGCGTGCGTGGCGAAAGAGTAAGTCACGAGCGAGCGAGCGAGCGAGGAGAAGAGGGAGGGTCGAGCGCACCTTGCATCGGGTCGTCGTCGACGGGGAGGACGGCCTGGCCCTCCTCCCACTGCTCAAAGTCCGGGTGGCCGCGCAGGATGGCATGGACCGTGTCGAAGTGCGGCTGCTGCAGGCGGATCTCGGCTGCGAGCGCGAGGGGGGCCGAGGTCAACGACGAGGAGCGTGAGAGGCTGGACAAGAGGGAGGGGGACGGACCGAGGTTGGTCGACTCGGAGTAAGGGTCGGCCTTGAGGGTGAGGATGGCGTTCGAGTAGTCTTTGGCGATGCTGCGCGCGGCGAGGGAGAGATGTCAACGACGAGGAGAGGCGGAGGGGGAGGTGGGGGCGAGGGAGGCGGTCGAGGGCGCCTCATTCGGAGCGCGCTCGCCTGGAGGGGCACGAGGAGAGGATGCAGAGGGTACAGGGAGATGGACGCACGCCTGGATCCTGCGCAGGACCGAGTCGCGCTGCTTCTTGGCGCGGCCGGGCTCACCTCCAGTCGAGAAGACGGCGGCCGTGACGTGGTCGAGGACGTGTTCCCTGCTGAGCTTGAACTCGTGCGACTTGCGGGCTGTGCCGGTCCACACGAGGTGGTGCTGGTTGTCCTGGGTCGAGACGAGGGCGAGTTGGTCGACGAGTGCCGAGGTGTACTCGGGGTGCTTGACCCACTGGATCGAAGGACCCGGGTCGACAGGCGGGGCTGGAGCGGCCATGGTGTGCTCCTGGTCCTGGCAGCAGTCGAGCTTGTGAGCCGAGGAGCGAGAGAGCTCGGCGGAGGAGCGAGAGGCGAGCAGGAGATGGACGCGACGACCTCGACCTCGCCCCTTCTCCCCCAGACTCGTTCTTGCACCCACGCAGCACCTGCGAGCACAGCCATGGCCCAGCCCGCCACCGCTACCGACCCAGCCGCGACCACGGCCGCCCCCTCGTCGCCCGCTCGAGGCGCCAACCCGGACGACCCCATGCTCAACGACGACGACCACCTCGAGGAGGACGACGACCAGCAGGAACTCTACGGTCAGCCCTCTCTCGTCCCTGTCCAACCCCATCCCCCGACTGTCGAGGGCCGACAGCGGGAGCGAGCCCACCGCCCGCACCCGCCTCGTCCCTCGACCTCGCCTCGCTCGAGCAACCCAGCTGACGGGTGAGCCGCCATGCAGAGTCGTCCTCGTCGCCAAGCACCGAGACTGACACCCTCACCTGGATCAACTGGTGCGCCGCCTCCTCTCTCTCTCCCCTCCTCCTCCTCTCCGGCCGCCGCACGTGCTGACTCGCTGCCGCCCTCCTCCTCCTCCAGGTTCTGCTCCTTGCCCGGCCACGAGTACTTCTGCGAGGTCGCAGAGGTGCGTGCCCTCTACTCTCTGCAGCGGCTCCTCCTCGACCGAGCGAGCCAGACCTGACCTCGCTCTCGGCTCGGCTTCTCTCCCCGCAGGACTTCATCGAGGACGACTTCAACCTGACGGGCCTCGCGAGCCTCGTCCCGTTCTACAAGGAGGCCATGGAGATGGTCCTCGACGTTGAACCCGGTGCGTTCCTCCCCTCTCTCTCTCGGCGCCGCGCCCGACCGCCTCGCTGACTCGCGGCTCTCGTGCGCGCAACAGAGGACGACGAGATCCACCGCGTGCCCGACGTGTCGATCGTCGAGTCGAGCGCAGAGCTCCTGTACGGCCTCATCCACCAGCGCTACATCCTCACCCGCCAGGGCCAGCAGCAGATGGTGCGTCCCCTCCCTCTCCCCCCCTCCCGTCCTCTCCCTCCCTCGCACCTCGCTCATTCTCTCCCACCGTGCGCGCAGTACGCCAAGTTCGACGCGGCCCACTTTGGCACGTGCCCGCGCGTGTACTGCACCCAGGCCAAGCTCGTGCCGTGCGGCAGGAGCGACCTCCCCGGCGTCGACACGGTCAAGCTCTTCTGCCCGAGCTGCCTCGACATGTACGTGCCGCCGAGCTCGCGCTTCCAGGGCGTCGACGGTGCGTCCTCCCTCTCTCCTTCGTCCTCTTCCCCTCTCCTCGTCGGCCTCGAACCTCTCGCTGACTCGGTCCCTCCCTCCTCCTCTCCCTCTCGCACCCGCAGGCGCCTTCTTCGGCACCACCTTCCCGCACCTCCTCTTCCAGACGTACCCGCCGCCGACCTCGCTCGCGGCGCCCGCGCCCGCGACGGCCGACCCGGCCGCGCGCGAGCCGACGACGCCCCTCACGAGCCTCGCAAAGGTGTACGTCCCGCGCATCTACGGGTTCAAGGTGTCGGAGCGCGCGAGGAGCGGGCCGAGGATGCAGTGGATGCGCATGCGGGTGCGTTCCTCCTCCCCCTCTCTCTCCTCTTCTGGGCGCGGTCGAACGGCTCGAGCGCGGCACTGACGACCCTTTCCTCCTCTCCCCTTCCTCCCTTCCTCCTCTTCCTCCCTCCTTCTCTCGCCTCCCTCCTCCTCGCCGCCCGCCTCTCCCTCCCGCCACGACATCGTCACGCGCAGCCCCGCACCGAGGGCGAGATCGACTGGGACGAGAACGCCGTCGCGCTCGACCCGTCCTCGGCGGGCGCCGGCGGGTCCGGCGACGGCGGCGCAGCAGGCGGCAAGGGCGCGCTCTTTGACGACGACAACGTCGACGAGGAGGACGAGGCCGAGTCGGAGGAGGAGGAGGACGGCGGCGCCGGTGCCGGTCCGGCGGCAGGAGCTGGAGCGGGAGCGGGCGCGGCGGGCGACAGGATGGTGACGGCCGTCGCGTCGGCCCTCGGTGCGTCCAAGCTTGCCTCCCCGCCGGCATCGTCGTCGCCCGCCCCGGGCCCCGCGCCCGCGCCCGCGCCCACCGCCGCGCCGGCGCAGCGCGTCCTCCTCCCGCTCCGCACCGACCGCGAGATCAGGCCCCTCCCGCGCTCGCCCACCGCGCGCGCCGCAGCTGCCGCTGCGTCGTCGTCGTCCACCTCGGCGACCGGCACGGGCACGGGCGCCGCAGCGCACTCGTCCACCTCGGCCTCGGCCTCGGCGTCGCCCAAACCTGCCGCGTCCGCGTCCGCGTCGAGCGCGCAGCACAGCGCGGCCTCGTCGGCGGCGAGCGCGGCCCTCGCGGCGACGATCCAGCGGCACCTCGCTGCGGCGGGCACGGTGGGCCCGCCGGCGCGGGCAGCGGGCGGCGCGAGCGAGCGGCGCGACGCGCCCGAGCGGGGCAGGACGGCGCACGTCGGGCGGACGGCGGTCGTCTGAGCGCGCGAGCGAGCGCTGTGTGCGGCGAGGAGGGTTCGAGGAGGAGCGCGCGGAGGGGGGCGTGCGGGTTTTGCGTAGGAGGCGCTTTCTTTCTCGGGGTGAGCGGGCGTTGGTGCGCTGTCATGCTGCTGTGCCTATCTCGTTCACCGGCTCTTCGTGCGCGAGCGAGGAGCGAACAGGGAGGGGAGCTCGCTCGTCTCGCCGCCGCTCGGACCGCTTCCTTGCTCCGCTCTCTCCCTCTTTGCTTGCGCCCTTCTCGAGCTCGGCGCCGCCTCGTCGGCTTGCTCACCGATCGAGCTGCGGTCTACGAGGGCTCGTGCACCGGCGACGCTGTCCGGTCCGTCGTTGGCGGCCTCCTCAGCCTCCTGTCCGTCTCGCTCGTCGGTGCTCGCTCCCTCCCCGCTCTTCCTCGTTTCTTGCTCACTCTCTGCTTCCTCGACACTCTCATGGCGCTGCCGACACCGCCCGCTGCGCGCGCTGCACCTCGGCGCGTCTCGCAGTTCGACCCCTTCCTCGCCGCCTTCCTCCGAGGTCCAACCGGCTCGCTCGACCCAGCCGTCGAGCGGCAGCGCCTCGCTCGAGCGCATGATTGGTTCGACTCGGCGAGGATCAAGGCCGGGCTCGGGTGGAGCGTCGCGCATCCGCTCGGGAGGGACGAGGCGCCGCAGTGGCTTGGGTACGAGAGCGCCGCCGAGGACTGGTGCGTCCGCTCTCCCTCGCTGAGCGCGCCGACGAGCACGACGAGCACGGTCTGACGACGAGCACGTTATAGGGACGCCATGATGCGGGCCGAGTGGCACGACGCTCACGGCCCGACCGTCGCTCGCTTCGACTCCAAGCCGTCCCGCGTTCTCGACGTCGCCTGCGGCGTCCACGCGCACTGGATCGTCTCGACGGCGCAGCAGCCCGGCTGGGAGCACACGCGCTTCGTCGGACTCGACCTCGCGCCGAGCCTGGTGCCGCTCGCGATGCTGCCCGAGACGGTGAGGAGCCGGGTCGCGTTCGTCGAGGGCAACTTGCTCGCCGGCCTGCCGTTCTTCGACGGCGAGTTCGACTTTGTGCGCGTCGGGTGCGTCAACTCGGCGATCCCAGGTGCGTCCCCTCGCACCTTCCGTCTCTCCTGCGCCCGCAGCTGACTCGCGCTCGCCCGCTCGGACCCTCGCTCGCAGAGCACGCCTGGGACCCGCTCATCGAGGAGTGCCGCCGCGTCCTCAAGCCCGGGCACCAGCTCGAGGTCCTCGACACGCTCCCCAGCCTGTACATGCCGCGCCCGCTCCCCGCCATCATCGACGCGACCGAGCGCATCGTCCGCGCGCGGTTCGTCACGCTCAACCTGCACGCCGCCATCCCGCCCGCGCTCGCCATGAACGAGCTCCGGGACATGCGCGCCGTCAAGCTGCCCGTCCTCCACGCGCCGGCGCACCCGCCCTCCGCCGACAACGCCGCCGCCGCGACGAGCGAGAGCGACGTCAAGAAGGACCAGCACGCCCGCCTCCTCCTCCACCTCTGGTCGCAGCGCATCGCCGCGCACGCCCTCCCGCTCGCGCTCGCCGTCGAGGACACGTACCGTGCCGAAGCGCCGCCGACCGCCCCTCGCAGCGCCAAGGCGTCGGCGGCGGCCGAGAAGGAGTCCGAGCGCCACATCCTCGAGTGGACGGACGAGCTGCGCGAGATCGCGGGCGTCGCGAGCGTGCTCGAGCGCGAGTGGGGGTGGGAGTGCGCGTTCGACCGGAGGCTGGAGCGCAAGCTCGACGGGCGGGTGCGCCTGCTCGAGGGAGCGCTCGAGTGCGAGCGGGACGGCGAGGAGCGGCGGCGCGGGACCGGTGGCGCACGGGGCGCACACGGCGAGGGCCGCGAGACGGTCGAGCAGCAGCAGCAGGTCGAGGCGCTGCGGCGCGAGGCGGAGCAGGAGCTCGTGCTCGTGCGGCGCCGGCTCGGGCTCGAGCGCATGGCGCGCCCGTCCGAGCGGCAGACGATGGGCATCTTTGGCGGCGAGGCGTGGGTGTGCAGCAAGGCAGCAGAGCGGGTGTAGCACGAGCTGAAACGGAGGCGCAGCATGCACGAGCTGGACGAGCGAGAGGGACGGCGCGAGAGAGGGAAGGCTCAGAGGTACATTCCGTCGTCGCCGCCCTCGCCGCCTTCTGCGCCGCCCGACACGCCGTTGATGCCTCCTGACCGTGACGGTGCTGCTGCTGCCGTCGTCGTCGTCGACGCAGCTGCGACGCCCATGACCTCGCCCTGCTCCTCGTCAAGCGCTCCTCGTGCCGGCGCCCTCCTCTGCGGCGACACCTGCGCAGCCGCACTCGCCGGCGCTCCCGCCGCGCCGCCGCCGACGGCGTAGTGCGGGTTGCACGCGTCGACGCCGATCTGCTCCTCGAGGGCGAGGCGGATCATGGCGATGCGCTCCTGCTGCCGGGCACTGCGGGCGACGTCGAGGCGGGGTCAGCTCGCTCCCTTCGCGCTCGACCGCTGCTTCTAGAGAGGGGACACGGGACGCACATGGTCTCCTCGTTCTCCTTGACCGAGTCCTCGAACTCGCGCCGCGTCTCGTCGTCGAGCTCCTCGCCGTCGCCGCCGTCCTCGCCCCGCACGAACGCCGCGAGCTCGACGTTGCTCCGCTCGAGGTGCGCTATGCTGTTCTCGAGGCGGCTGATCTCTGCGTGTGCGTGTGGTGCATAGGTCAGCTTGGCGCGCTTGGCCGGGCGGTGAGGGAGGGAGGGAGGGACGGGAGGCGAGGGGAGCTCACCGCCGACGAGGAGCTCTGGCTCGAGGAGGCGCAGCTGGGCGAGCGTGACGGGTTGGTCGTGCGTCGGGCGGAAGGGCGGCATGGCTGGCTGGCTGTCGGTCTCTCGAGTCGGCGAGTCGCGCGGGAGAAGGGAGAGGAGAGGCTGCGTTGCAAGAGGAAGTGTCGCTATCCAAGCGAAACTCGACGGCTGTGGGAGAGCAGCGACGAGTATTATAAGGTGCGTGGTCGATCTAGGGGAGCTTCCATGCCGGCGGGCGTGGCAGCAACGGACCGTTCGGCTTGGTATAAGCTCCTCAAAGTTTCTGAAGAGGAGAGAGGGGCAGCGCGCGCCGCGCGCACTTGTACTCGACGCGCGCCGGCGGGCGAGGACAGCTCGAGGGGAGGCGCCAACAGGAGGTGCGACTTGGGCCGGAAAACGTTCGCTCTCGCTGCGCGCACTCTCGCTTTCCGCCTCTCGCCGACGCGCAGACGAGTGGGGGCAAACAAAGACGAGGTTTCCAAGGCATCATGGCAAGTGTGAAAAGAGAAGGAGGAACGGGCACTGTAACTCGAGGGGGGAGGAAAGCGGACGAGGGAGGAAGGGAGGAGCGAGGGAGAGGTTTGAGGAGGAGAGAGGGCGCAAGCGCGGCTGATGTGCGAAGGGGAGGGGGACACAGATGAGGACAACAGCTTGCGGCGGGCGCGGGGAATGCGTGAGGAGCGGTGCGAAGGCGGGAGGGAGGGAAGGGAGAGCGAGGCGAAGGCGAGAGAGCGAGACGAGGTCCGACCGCGCGAGCCGCTTATGCCCGGCGCTTGAGGTTGGTCGAGAGCTGCGAAGCGGGCAAAGAAGGAGAGTCAGCTGATGGCTCGCAAGGAGAGGACGCCGAGGAGGAGGAGAAAGGCGACGCACCCACTCGAGACCCTCGTACAGACCGTCACCGCTCGTGGCGCACGTCGACTGGATGTACCACTGCCTCTGCCTGAGCGAGTGGAGGCCGAGCTTGTCGGTGATCTCGGCCGCGTTCATGGCGTTGGGCAGGTCCTGCTTGTTGGCAAAGACGAGGAGGAGCGCGTCGCGCAGCTCGTCCTCGTTGAGCATGCGCTGCAGCTCCTCGCGCGCCTCGGACACACGGTCGCGGTCGTTCGAGTCGACGACGAAGATGATGCCCTGCGTGTTCTGGAAGTCTGCAGGCGGCGAAGGAGAGAGGGACGGCGTCAGCGACGGTCTCCTCGAGGAGGGAGACGCCAAGAGAAGCGGGCGACGCACAATGCCTCCAGAGGGGACGGATCTTGTCCTGCCCACCGACGTCCCACACGGTGAACGAGATGTTCTTGTACTCGACCGTCTCGACGTTGAAGCCTGCGGGCGCGAGAGGGAGGGCGAAGTGGGGCAGGGTCAGTGAGCCGATCGTGCGGGCTGTGACGGGCTCTTGCTGTCCCTCCTCGCTCAGCGGAATCCGCTCATCGAGCGCTGTGCGCTGTGCCGTACTCGACAGGCGAAGCGCAGCCCGAGAGCGCGACCAAAGCGCGATCTCCCCGGCCGTCCGCCTGCTGGCACCTCGCGCCACCAAGAGATGCGAGAACGAGCCGCAGCGAGAGGACGAGGACGCACCGATGGTCGGGATGGTGGTGACAATCTCGCCGAGCTTGAGCTTGTAGAGGATGGTCGTCTTTCCGGCCGCGTCGAGTCCGACCATGAGGATGCGCATCTCCTTCTTGCCGAAGAGGCCCGACACTGCTCGCCGAGACCGCGCGAGTTGGTCCAGGGCGGTACAGGACGTAGTCGGGACGCCATGCGGGTGCAGTCGAGGTTGCGCGAGGTCGTGATTGCGAGTGGGAGGCGAGGCGAGGGGGGACGTGTCGCGTGGAGGGGCGCGTCGAGAGGCGATTGCGGCGGACACAGGCGGCGGGGACGAGGGCGGTGGTGTGGGAGGGAGAGAGGAGAGTGTGTGGGACAGTGCTGGGTCAGCGCGCATGCTCCTGGTGCCGTCCTCGCGCGAGGGGACGAGGCGCCCCTCGTCGAGACGGCGACAACGATATCTCGACAACGAGAGACCGTGGCGCGTTGCCGCTGGGCTCGTTGGAACCAGAGAAAGCGACTCAACGGAGCTTGGAAATGCTGAGGCCCATTGTTGCGGTTTTGAGGGAGAGAGGTGGTGTGGTGGGAGGCGGACGAGGAGGCGAGGTGTGTGACCGCTCCGAGTTGGCGTCTGGCGTCGTCCCCTGCAATTTATGCGGCTCGTTAGATGTGGCTACTAGAAGGTGAGGAGCAGGTCAAGCTGGTCACGCACTTGAACGAGTGAGAAGTGGGAGAGAGAGAGAGACGCTCCGCCGGCGGCCGACGAGGTCACTCGCCTCGACTCGTCGCACCACACCGCCTGGCACGCCTGCGAGCACGCTCAACCGCTCCAGTCAGCACCTCGGACTGCTCTCAGCCCGTCCCGCCATCGCCGCAGCGCCGAGCGCGCTCGCCTCCTCGCCTCGACCTCGACGACCCGCTCGACGAGCAACCTCGGCCACCCGTCGGCACGGTCAGTGCACGAGCTCACTAGACCTCGTCAAACAGCTCCAAAGAGCCTGCCGCCGCCGCCATGAGCATCTCGATCACCCCGCTGTCGACCTCGCCCCTGCCCCCGACCTACCTCCTCACGGTCGACGGCGCGCACGTCCTCCTCGACTGCGGCGCGTACGACAAGGGCGTCGACACGACGCTCGCACAAGGTGCGCCCGACGAGCTCGCCACGCCGACCGCCGAGCAGGTCGCAGCCTACCTCGCCGCCCTCCGCGACCTCGCCCCCTCGCTCAACCTCGTCCTCCTGTCGCACCCGCTCTTGACGAGCCTCGGCCTCCTTCCCTACCTGCGCGCAAGGTGCGGCCTGCGCTGCCCGGTCTACGCGACCCTCCCGACGCGCGAGATGGGCCGGTACGCCGTCGAGGAGTGGGTCGAGGCGCGCAGCGTCGCCGAGCGCAACGACGCGCGCGTCGAGCAGAAGCTCGCGCACCAGCTCAAGGAGCAGCAGGTCAAGGACGCCGCGGCCGACAAGAAGCGGCGCAAGGGCAAGGCCAAGGTCCAGGACGTCGAGGTCGGCGTCGGCGAGGACCTCGTCGCGGCCCAGGAGGAGGAGACGGACGGCGCGGCGCTCGTCAAGGGCGAGGACGGCGACGTTGCGCCTACAGCGTCGTCGTCGGACCCGTGGGACCAGGCTTGGAAGCTCACGACGCAGGAGATCCGCGACGCGTTCCTCGCCATCAACGCCGTCCGGTGGACCCAGCCCATTCACCTCTCCGGTGCGTCCTGCTTCGCCTCGAGCCTCCTCCTCCTCCTTGCGCACGCCTGACGCACACTCTCCCCGCAGGTCCCCTCAAGGGCTACACGCTCGTCGCCCACCGATCCGGGCACACGCTCGGCGGCTCCCTGTACACCCTCCGCCCCTCGCTCTCGTCCTCGCTCTCGCCCGCCTCGTCCGCCTCGTCCTTCCTCTACGCGCCCTTGTTCAACCACGTCAAGGAGCACCACCTCGACCCGACCTCGCTCCTCCACGCGGGCAACGTCGACGACAACTTTCGCCGGATGGGCGTCGTCGTCGTCGGCGCCGAGCGCAGCAGGGTCGTCAACATCAAGCGCATCGACCGCGAGCGCAAGCTTCTCGGTGCGTCCTGCGTCTCCTCTCTGCTGCCAAAATCTCGAGCACGCACTGATTCGCCCGACCGCCGCGCCCGCAGACCTCATCACGACGACCCTCCACTCGGGCGGCTCGATCCTCCTCCCGACCGACCCCTCGGCGCGCCTGTTCGAGCTCCTCGTCCTCCTCGAGACGCACTGGCGATTCGCCAATCTCGGCGCCCAGTTCCCGCTGTGCCTCATCTCGCGCACGGGCAAGGACGCGGTCGGGTTCGTGCGCAGCTTGACCGAGTGGATGGGCGGGCAGCTCGCTGGTGACGCAGCCGAGAAGCTCAAGTTCAGGTGCGTCGGCTCTCTCTCCCTCTCTCTGGCTCGACGTCGCCCTCGCTCATGCACGACGAGCTGACCCGCTCCCTCGGCGCCCGCAGCAACCTCCGCATCTTCTCCTCGCTCGACGAGATTGCCGCCGCCATCCCGCCGACGGTCCCCAAGCTCATCCTCACCGTCCCCTCGAGCCTGTCGTACGGCTTCTCGCGCGCCCTCTTCCTCGACTTTGCGCGCACGCCGGCCAACCTCGTCCTCCTGACGGGCCTGAGCGAGCCGGGCAGCCTCGCGCGGTGGCTCGCCAAGGAAGTGTGGGAGCCGCAGCAGGACGACGGGTGCAGGTACGGGCAGGGCAAGGTCGGCAAGGAGGTCCAGATGGACAGGGTCGTCGAGCTCGAGGTGCGTCGTCCTCTCGCCTCTCTTTGCCCTCTTCGCCTCAGGAAAACCTGAGCTGACGGCTGTGGTTGCCTACTCGGACACGCAGATGCGCCGCAAGGTCTACCTCGAGGGCGACGAGCTCGAGGTGCACCTCGCCGCCGAGCAAGAAGCGGCCGACCTCCTCGCCAAGCAGCAAGCCGCGCTCGAGCGCTCGCGCCGCATGCTGCACGCCGACGCCGGCGGCGAGTCCGACTCGGACTCGGACTCGGACGGCGACGACGACGGCGCGCGCGACGAGGAGGCCGACGCGGCCGAGGAGGCGGCGCGCGGCGAGGGCGAGCCCGCCACGCTCCGGCGGCGGCGCATCGGCGGCTTCACGGGCGGCGCCGGCGCGTGGGACGAGTTCCTCGACGCCGAGGCGCTCGCCGGGTTGGCGGGCGGCCAGTCGTTCGACATTTACGTGCGCGGGGCGTTCGGCGTCCGGGCGGGCGGCGGCGGCTCGGGCCTGCAGCGGTTCCGCATGTTCCCCGTCGTCGAGCGCCGCAGGAGGGTTGACGCGTACGGCGAGGCGATCGACGTCGAGGGATGGCTGCGCAGGGGCCAGGAGGAGGACCCGCTCGCGCCCGGGGCGGACCAGCAGGTGCTCGGCAAGCGGCCGAGGGAGGACGAGCCCGAGCCTGTGCCAGAGGTGCATCCCAGTCCCTCAAGCTCGCTCGTACTGCCCGTCTTCGAGGTACTGATGCGCTGCTCGCTCGCCCGCAGGAGAAGCCCGAGCCGCCGCACAAGTACGTCGTCGACCGAGTCGAGGTCCACCTCCAGTCGCTCCTGTTCGTCGTCGACATGGAGGGCCTGAGCGACGGCCGCGCCCTCAAGACGATCCTGCCGCAGATCAACCCGCGCAAGCTTGTGCGTGACCGCCTCTCCCTCGCGCCCTCCTCTCCCTTCCTCCCCCTCCCCGCTGACCCGAGCTCCTGTGCGCGCAGGTCATCGTCGACGGCCCGCCCGACTCGATTGCCGACCTCGCCGGCGCATGCAGGTCCGTCACGTCGATGACCGAGGACATCTTTACGCCTGCGCTCGGCGAGAAGGTCAAGGTCGGCGAGGAGACCAAGAACTTCTCGATCCGCCTCGGCGACAGCATCATGGCCGCTCTTCGTCTCTCTCGGGTGCGTCCAGCCGTTCTCGCTCTTCTGCTCTATGTGCAGCTCCTGACGCTCGACCCGTGTGTGCGCAGGTCGACGACTACGAGGTGGCGTACGTCTCGGGCGTCATCCACATCGACCCCGAGTCGGACCTCCCCGTCCTCGAGCGCGTCACGCTCGCCGACGCTACTGCCGCTCCAGCGCCCACCGCACCAGAGCCCGCGGGCGAGGACGCCGCCATGGACGACCTGTCGGCAGCCGTCGTCGCCGCCGAACCGTCACCGGTCGACCCGGACGAGGACAAGAAGCCCGCGCCCGATACCGACGCCGACTCGTCGATCTTCCCCGCGCTCAAACCGTCGCTCTTCATCGGCGACCTGCGCCTCGCCCTTCTCAAGGAGCGCCTCGCCGCCCTGCACGTCCCGTCCGAGTTCACCGGCGAGGGCATCCTCGTGTGCGGGCCCGCGCCGCCCGAGGCGTTCGGGTTCGACTTTTCGGCGGCGGCGACGCGCGCCGGGATCGACGTGCGCAAGGGCGCAAAGTTTGTGCGCGACGCGCTGCTCGACGAGGCGATGGAGGTGAGCGGCGGGAGGTGCGCCGTGAGGAAGGTCGGGCGCGGGCGGCTCGTCATCGAGGGCGCGCCGGGCGAGACGTACTACGTCGTGCGGCGGGCCGTGTATGCGCTGCACGCGCAGGCCGGCTGAGCGCGACGGCGGGAGGAGGAGGAGGAGGTCTCGAGCTGGCGCGCCCGGTTCCTCGAGAAGGTCCCGGCCTCGCACTGCAACGTGATCATCGACCTCGCGCCGCTCACGCTTCGTACGTCGAGGCTTTACGGGCTTTGCAGACAGGCGTCGCAGCCGCAGAAAGATGGACGAGCCCCGAGCGGCGAGCGTGCGAGGAAGAGGACGAGCTTTGCTGGATCTGTGCGTCCTGCTCGCGCCTCTCGCAGCTCTCGAAGTCATTGTAGTGCCACGATAGTGCTGTAGCTGCCCTGCTGCTCTGCGCAGAGCGCAACTCGCGAGGGGCCTGAGCGCACCTTCCCCCTCCCCCGCAGCCTCGGCTCGCGCGTCAGCCCTTGTCCTCCTCCTCCTCACTCGCTCCTGCCTCACACAGCTCGCTGCTCGCACACGTACCTTGCCATGTCCAGCTCGTCCGACTCGGCCTCGCCACCGCCCACCGCCGCCCTCCCCAGCGCCGCCGCCCCGCCCTCGACCGCGACCTGGCCCGACGAGATCTGGTCGATGATCCTCGACGAGCTGGACTATGAGGGCCTGCACAAGGCGGCGAGGCTGTGCAAGAAGCTCAAGCGCTTCATCGAGGTGCGTCCTCGCCAACCTTCTCTTGCGGCGCCGCGCTCGCCCAGCTGACTCGCCCTCCCTCTCCTCCTCCTCCCTCCCTCGCCCTCTCATCCTCGCAGGACGAGTCGTTCGACGCCCGCCTCTTCCGCACGCGCATCAAGCCGCCCAAGAAGCTCGTCCCGAATAGCAAGCTCGAGATCCACCCGCTCCTCCAGGCCACCTACTGCGTCTTCACCGGCAAGGACGCCCTCACGTGCGCGAGCTTGGGCAGCGACGACGGCGAGGAGCACACGGCGTTCGAGTACCCGGCCGTCGACGAGTACGCGACGATGCCGCCCTGCACCATCATGCACGTCGACGTCGGCGTCGGCAAGTCGTTCCCGGTCACGGACCGCAACGGCATCAAGGTGCGCCGCGTCCTGCAGCGCCTCGGCCACTTCTGGGGCTCCAAGCCGTCGTATGGGGCGTACGAGATCGCTGCTGAGTGCGGCTGCCGGCCGGACCAGGTCACCATGTCGATGTGCCTCGGCGACCACAACGGCTGGACGGGATGGCGCGACGCCATGGTCGAGAACGAGGCCACGTCCGTCAAGTTGCGTGCCGACGGGTACGACTCGTAGAGTTGCGTCCCTCGCTCTCTCTCTCTCACCTCGAGGAGCGGCGAGCTGACCTTGTTCGCCCGCCCGCAGACCTCCTCGCCATCGCTTTTTCCCCTCCCGCTCTCCCTCTCCTCGCCCGATCGTCGTCCCGCTTTGTCCCTCTCAGTTGTACCCTTTCGTCGAGTCTGTGCAACGCCGTTCGTCCCGCTTGAGCAGCGAGAGCGCCGTGAGCTGAGAGCTGCGCGAGCGAGGATGAGAAGGTCGAGCTACAGTCGTGCGGCGCGCTTCCTCTCCGGCCCCTCGGGCAGCGTTCATTCTCGATGCCGCATCAGAGAAGTACTAGCTCGGCAGTGCAGCTCGTAGAGAGAGCGCAACTCGCGAGAGGCCTGAGCGCACCTTCCCCCTGCCCCGCCTTTTCGGCTCGCCGTCACCTTCTCGTCCTCCTCCCTCTCCCTCGCTCTCGCACACGCCTCGCTGCTGCACCGCCCAGCCGCCATGTCGACCTCCTCTGCGCCCGGCACGCCGTCAGCCGAGCCGTCCGCCGCGACCGCCGCCGCGCCCGCCTCGCCGCCGCTCCCCGACGAGCTGTGGCTCAAGATCCTCAAGGAGCTCAACTACTCGGGCCTGCAGAAGGCGGGGCAGCTGTGCAAGAAGTTCAAGGGGTTCCTCCAGGTGCGTCGGGCTCGTCTGGTTCGCGCGCAGGCCACGGTGGGGACCTCGCTGACCCGCCGCACCCTCCTCGCTCGCAGGATCCCTCGTTCGACGACGCCATGTTCCGCGCCAAGCCGCCCCAAGAGCTCGTCGTCGGCATGGACGTCACCATCCACCCGCTTCTACACCTCATCGACTGCCTGATCAAACGCAAAAGCTCGGTTCAGCATGCGTCCCTCATGAAGAGCGGCAGGCTGGCGTTTCGCTACGCGGCCGTCGACGAGTACGCGACCAGCCCCTCGTGTCGCACAATGTACCTCGACGTCGGCGTTCCGCAGTGCGTCTGGATCGACGAACCCGATGGGATCACGGTCCGGCACGTCCTGACGAGCCTCGGCGGCTTCTGGGGCTCGAGGCCGCCCCGGTCGTACTTCACCGACGTGTACGGCGGCGATGGGCGCGACTATGACGATACATGGGATTTCATGGAGTGGTGGCTGACGCTCTCAGACATGCCTGAGTGGCAGGGGTGGGCGAGCGCCGGCATCGAGGTCGACGAGGAAGGGGACCTGGCAGTCGTCCTGACCGCCATATCACTCGAGTAGCAGAAGTGTGTCCTCCCTTCCTCTTCTCAGACACACAGAGCGCAGAGCTGATCCAGCTTCCGCCGCTCGCAGACCTTCCCGCCGACCTCCTCCTCGCCGCATCCCTTCGCCCCTTCCCGCCTCCCTCTCCCTTCCTCCTGCGCCGCCCACCGTTCAGCTTCGCCCTCCGCAGCAGTACCTTCCTTTCCTCCCTCTGTAACGCCGTTCGTCCCGCTTGAGCTGCGAGAGCGTGCTGTACCGCCCGTCGAGAGGGGCGCGAGCGAGTCGAGCGAGGACAACGCTGTTCACGGCCGTCGCGCCAGTCTCTCGAGAGTCTGCGCGAGCATGCACGAGTACATCGCCGAGACAACGAGACGCACGTGCGCACTGCTCGACCAGGTGCGGGCGAGGAATGCTGCCTCGAAGCGTTCGAGCGAGGAGAGCGAGGAGAGGCCGAGCAGGAAAGCGTCGCAGCGGTGCGGCTCCAGGACAGGGAGCGAGCCTGCCTACGTCTGAGAGAGAAGCGCAGGTCGCAGCCTACCAGGATGAGCCCAGAGCGAGGCGGTGGCGAGTGCGGCGCAGCTCGAGGACGAGATCAAGCGCGAGCTGCATCGGGCCTCTCGCCTCTCGTCCCGCTCTCTCCCTAGCCAGACCAGCAGCAGCAGCAGCAGCACGTCAGCCATGAACTCTGCCCCGTCCACGTCCACCTCGTCGCTCGCGACGGGCCTCAAGATTGCCGGCGCCGTCGTCGGCGTCCTCTCGGCGGCCACCGTCGTCTACGCCGCCGTGTGGGACCACCGCCGCAGGCACGACCCGGCCTTCCGTCGCAAGCTCGGTGCGTCCCACCTCCCGCTGACCCTTCCTGCATGACGCGCGCCCCCGCTGACGGCCGCCCACTTTTGTTCCCTCCTCTCCGCCCGATGACAACCCTGGATCGCCCGCCCTCTCTTCGCACGCACGCAGCCAAGCAGCAGAAGAAGCTCGAGAAGGTCGCAGAGGTCAAGCAGGAGCAGGGCAAGGCCCAGGTCGAGCAGGCCCTCCGGCGCGCCCTCACCCTCGTCAACGCCGAGCCGGGTCCGTCCTCCTTCTCCCTCCCTCTCTCGCGCCTTGAGCTCTGCGGACAGCCACTGACTTGGTCTGCCGCAACAGTCCCCGAGTCGCCCGAGGGCAAGGAGCAGTTCTTCATGGAGCAGGTCGCCCTCGGCGAGCAGCTCGCCGCTCGCTGTGCGTCCCCCTCCCTCTCCCTCTCTCTTCCTCTCGCCCGAGCTACAAGCTGACTCTGGAACACCACGCCGCAACAGCCCCCGAGTTCTACGTCGCGTCGGCCATCTCGTTCTACAAGGCGCTCAAGGTGTACCCGGCGCCGCAGGAGCTCCTCATGATCTACCAGAAGACGCAGCCGCCCGCCGTGTTCGACCTCGTCATGGAGCTCATCTCGCTCGACCTCCAGTCGTCGGCCTCGTCGCAGGCCTCGTCGGCGGGCCCGCGCCGCTCCGAGCAGCCCATCCTCGACCTCGCCGACGAGGGCGACGACGACGAGAAGAACGTCCAGCAGCAGCACGAGGACGAGGAGGAGATCGAGGTCGGCGGTGGCGCCTCCGCGGCGGCACCGAGGAGCCAGGCGACGACGAGCGACAACGGCGACGAGAGCTCGCCCTCGAGCGGCGGCTCGTTCGTCCACGTCGAGACCGACACGGTCGTCACGCCCGAGGGCGACGTTGCCGCCCAGGCGACCGAGACGGCCGTTGTCGACGTGCCCGCTGCCGTCGTCGAGGCGGCCGAGCAGGCGACCGCCGAGGAGCTCGACAAGGAGGACCCGCCCGAGCCGGTTGCGGCCTGAGCGCGCCCCCTCCCCTCTCCCCTCCCTCAGATCTCGCTTCCTCTCCCTCTCCTTAGCCTCTCCCTCTTCCTCCTCGCCCTCGTCGTTCCTCGCTCGATGTACATACCGTCTCGCTGCTAGAGAACTTGCGCGCAACACAGCTCAATTGTCCACTGCACCGTCTAGAGAGAGAGAGAGCGAGCCCGAGCGCTCAGACGAGCAACGGCGAGTCGATGACCGAGAACCCGACCGCGACCCCTCCCTCGTCCGAGCTGCTCGCCTTGGTGCGCAGCAAGTGCCCGACCGTCTCGTTGACGAGCACCTCTGCCGCACCGCCGCGCGCACCGGCCTCGCGCAGGAGCACGACGCCGTACACGCCGAGCTCGCTGACGACCTCTGCGCGCGCGCCGTGCGCCTCGCCCGCCTTGACGAGGACCTGCTCGACGCCGTGCGGGGGCTCGATCAGGTCCATGAGGATGTAGCCCTCGCGGCCCTTGGGCGGCTCGACGCCCTCTCCCGCTCCCTCTCCCGCGCCCGCGCCCGCGCCACCTCGCCGCCGCCGATCCTCGTCCTCGTCCTCGAGCCGCGCCAAGAACGGCGGGATGTCGCCCCGGTAGATGTTGTTCCCCCCGCCCTCGCGCTGCGGCTTGAGCACGAACCCCCCTGGGGCCGTCCGCGCGCGCTCGAGCGCCTCGACGCCCTCGCGCGAGTCGTCGAGCGGGAACAGGCCCGTGAAGCTCTGCGCAAGGACGGCGCGCCGTGCGTCGTCGGGGACGAAGTGGGCGAGCTCGGCGGGCGAGGCGAGGACCTGCTGGACTTTTTTCGCGCCGGCGAGCTGCATGGCGACCGAGGGGCACTTGATGGCGCGCGAGCGCTCGATGACGAGCCGGGTGTCCCACTCGGCGGGCGTGTAGTAGTCGGTGGGCGAGTAGGCGGTGCGGTAGTAGACGAGCGAGACCTCGAGGGGCGATGAGGAGGAGGACGAGGCGCCGTGCGGAGTGTGGTACAGGAGGGCGTGCGACGAGGGCGAGAGGGACAGGGTGGTGCGCAGCTCCGAGAACGGGACGCGGAGCAGTCGGATGCCGTGCCTGCGACGACGAGGGTGCGAGTCAGTCGGGCTCTGGGGCGAACCGGCAGCGACGAGAAGAGCGAGAGAGGGGACGCACTTCTCGACGAGCTCGTACTCGAGCGGGCGCTGGTCGAACGCGTTGCGCTCGTTGTCCTGGATGACCATAAGAACGACGGCATCGGCGACGCCGTATGCCTTGTGCGCGGCGGCGAGGCCTCCTGCGAGGCCGGCGAGCGCGCTGTTGGGCGGGAGGGCCGACGCGGTGAGGGAAGGATGAGGAGGGTAGGCGCCGCTCGCGAGGAGGTAGCTGCAGGGCAGACGAGCGCTCCGTCAGCTGCAGCTCGAGAGTGCTCGTTCGAGGTACGCGAGAGAGCAGGAACGCACCGGTGCAAGTCGCCGACACGGGTCGAGAGGGCGCCGAACGAGCTCGAGATGGTGTTGAACTCGACCTGCTTGATCGTGTGCTGGCTCGGGTCGGTCCCTTCAGGCGCGTGGACGAGGTAGTCGGAGCGGAACAGGCCGAGCGAGAGGGGCTGCGGGAGTACGAGCTCTGTGTCAGCCAACGCGCAGGTGGGGGGAGGAGGGACGAGGGAGAGAGGGACGCACCTGCTTGATGCCCTCTGCCTTGACCGTCTTCCACAGCTCGTACAGCCGGCCCTGGAACTCGTCGACCTTGCTCACGGCGCCGCCGACGACTCGCTCGAGGAAGGCGTCGTCGGCCGTCACGCGGGCGTACAGCTCGTTGTACGCCGGCTGGAGGTCGAGGGCCTGCTGGAACAGGTGGCGAGGGAGCTGGGACGGGTACAGCGAGTAGGGCGCGTGGATCCCCGTCGTGAGCGAGAGCGGCGCCGAGGGAGATGAGGCGACCGGGCGGAGGACGAGGCCGTGGGCGAGCGCGTAGTCGGACGCGAGGTCGAGCACGGCTTGCTCTTGTGCTGCCTCGAGCTGTGGCGGCCAGTCCTGTGCGCCCATCGTCGTTGCTGAGCGAGCGAGAGGTTGAGGGAGAGCGACATCCGCTCGGCGTTGCTGCCCTCGGAGCGATTGCGTAATCGCGCTGCCCTGTCTCGCTCTCAAGGTAGTGCAGAGCACGCTGTGACTAGGCAGCGCTGCTCTCGAGAGGCTCTCACGCGGCCGAACAACGACCAAAGCGACGCGACGCAACCGGACTCGCATTTCTCGCCGAGCAGGTCCGAGAGCGGCTTCCTCGCTGCGCACGCTCTCGCTCGGCGCAGAGAGACCGATGAGGACGACTTGCACACTCTACACGCCGAAGTTGAGCGCCGTCTCGCGGATGCGCAGCCGCACGGTGCGGTCGGCCGGCCACTCCATCACGACCCACTCGAGCGTCGCCGCCGTGCTCATGAGCGCTGCAGGGCGAGGAGCTCGAGTCAGCTCAAGAACGCGCAGAGAGGAGCACAAGTAAGCGAAAGAGGGACGCACCCTCGTCGCCGACGTGGAAGTCGTACGTCTTGAACGGCGTCGCCTGCCCGCCGCTCCCCTGCCTCGCCGGCGTCCCGGCCATGAACATGCCCAAGATCCCGCCGCTGACCCTCCACACGACGACACGGTTCTCCTCGAGCGAAACGGTGACGAGGCGGTGCCCGTCGGGCGACCACGACAGGGCTGTCACGGGCCGGTTGTGGCCCTCGAGCACGTACAGGCGCGTCGCCGTGCGCAGGTCAAACACGATGGCGGCGCCCTCGGCCGTGCCGACGGCGAGGCGCTGCGACTTGCCGTGGAAGTCGATCGAGGGGAAGCTGCGAGCGAGAGGGAGGGAAGGAGCGTGTCAGCAAGACGAGCGAGGGGGTCGTGCGCGAGGAGCTGAAGGGGACGCACCGGCGCACGAGCTCGTTCAGGATGAAGGTCGCCGACTGCTGCACCGTCTCGCGCAAAGCCGAGATGGTCGGGTCGAGCGACTTGACGACGGCCTCGGCGACTCGAGGCAGGTTGGTGTACAGGACGAGCGGTTTCTGCGTGCGCGCTTCGACGTCAGCGAGCTCGCCCATGGTCCACACGAACAGCAGAGGAGATACGACGGCGCACCTTGCGGATCATGAACCCCAAGAGCTTGAGCGTCGCGTTGCGCGCGCTCGCCGTCGACGCGTTGAGGATGTCGTGCAGGAGCGTCGTCATGAACAGGGGCGTGTTGATGCCGGCGACGTGCAGCGTCGCGTTGCGCGCGAGGATGCGCAGGTCGTTGGGCGTCGCCGGGTTGCGCCCGATGGCGAGGCTGAACAGGGCGCGCACGAGCGCCATGGCGTCGACGTAGTTCTGCCAGATGGCGAACCCGCGCGAGCACAGCTCGGCGGCGACGGCCTGGTGGTACGGGCGCGAGTCGTCGTCGAGGTAGGCGGCGACCGAGGTGGCGACGTCGACGAGAACGCTGTGGGACGAGCGAGATAAGGCGAGGTCCGAGTGCGGGCTTGAGGGTGAAGGGGAGCGTGCGCACCTCGAGGAGAGAAGCTTGAAGCGCTCGACGGTGATCAGGCCGATGATGAGGAGCGCATGCTCGGCGCGCGAGTGCATGAGACCGTCGCCGTGCTGCCGAGAAGGAACTGCGAGGGGTAGGCCAAGTCAGCGAGGCTGACTTTCGGCCGGGGCGAGAGCTGAGCGAAAAGAGGGACGCACGCTGGTCCTGCCACTCCTCGACGAGCGCGACGATGTCGGTGTCCGGCATGGCCGCGAGATAGGTCCCGAAGAGCGACTTGGCCGCCTGCTGGACCTCGGCTGCGAGAGCAAGTCGGCTCGAAGGGTCAGCTCGACGAACAGGTGACGCCGAGAGGTGTGTGAGACAGACGCACCGTTGCGGTCGAGCCAGAACTGTGCGAGGACGTCCAGCGAAGGCGGGCAGAAGGTCGGGCCGACCGTGTCGGCGAGGCACGAGGCGAAGTAGACGACGGCCTCGCCGGCGACGCGCTCGGTTTCTGCGGGCACAGGGCGACCATCAGCACGCCGAGCTCGTAGAAGGGCTAAAGGGCGAGCAAGAGGGACGCACCAGGAAAGTTGAGGAAGACGCGCAGGACGCAGATGAGCTGCATCAGCCGCTGCGACGTCGCTCGCGGCGAGATCGACCAGGGCGCCCTCGACGAGGCCCGACCCGAGAAGGAGACGCCGCCGACGCTGCGGGCACGAGGACGAGGATGTAGATTCAGTCGACGACCGTGCAAGAGGGAGAAGGAGGAGCGAGCGCACCTGTCAAGCCCGACCGAGATGGATGCTGCCGGCGGCACGACGCCGAGTTGAGCGAGGAGCTCGTCGGCGCCCGAGTCGAGGCCAAACGTAGCGAGACAGGCGACGAGGCTTCTTGCTGCGCCGAGCGAGTCCTGCTCCTCGGGCGCGGCCTTCGAGAGGGCGTCGGGTGAGCCTCGCGGCGTGTCTTCCTGCTCGGGCCGGTCGAGTCGGGAGGTCGACCACGGCAGGTTGCGCGCCGTCTCGTCGAGGAACGTGCGAACTTGAAGAGCGAGGACAGGCGCTGCAGGACTGTGCGTGAGCGCCGGCGCTGAGCGGGTCCGGACGAGGAGGAAGGGGACGCACCAGAAGAGGGCGACGTCTTGGCGTCGTCGAGGCGAAACCTGCAGCACAGGTGCACGTCAGTACACCGAGACGTGAATGCGGAGCAGGAGAAGGGCGTGAGGGACTCGTGACACACCAGGTCGTCCACGCCGCGTCCTGCAGCACGCCCTCGGCCGTCTTGCGGTCCATGCTGCGCCGCAGCTCGCGCGACTTGATGTCGCACGTTCTCGCGAGGCCCTGCTCGTAGATGACGAGGATCTCGTCCTTGGTCGTCGCAAGCACCTCGACGGCCGACTTGGTGCCGGGGAGGGTGAAAAGGACGGCGGGCGGGAAGAGCGACACGAGCGCGACGGGCGAGTTCGCCGAGATGAAGGCGATCGTGTTCTTGAGGCGAGTCGGGGCGGTGGAGGATGTCGAGGAGGAGGAGGGAGCGGGCGAGTCGAGGTAGGCAAAGTGCCGCACGGGCGAGGCGAAGAGCTGCCACTGCCCGACGACGTCCCAGTCCCTGTTGCTCGCCGCCGAGGTCAGCGACACGGCCTTCCTCTGCATCGGAGATATGAGAGAGAGGACGCACGAGAGGTTCCAAACGCCCGCAGCTCCACTCGACGAGCCGGCGACGACGACCTGCCGACCGGCGAACTCGACCGTCTCGAGGAGGCTAATGGCGCCGGTCAGGGTCACCTTGGCGGCTGGGAGCGACGACAGGTGCGCGAGGTCGCCAAGGTCGAGCGAGACGATGCCGCCCGTGTCTGCGAGGAGCGAGTGTGTCAGCTCGGCTCGAGGATCAGCGAGGACGAGGAGGAGGGGACGACGCACTGTAGCCGAGGAGGACCTGGCCGGTCGACAAGGTCTTGATCGCCGTGATACGGACGAGCGGCAGATGCGGCGCCGAGACGTAGAGCTGAACGGCGGCGTCGGCGCGACTTCTTGCTGACGAGGAGCCGTACGCAGGATCGGCTTGGTCGAAGGGCAGCAGATCCAGTGAGCGGGTGCCGTGCTCATGAGCGCTCGTGACGAGGATGGCGCTGCCGCAGGGGCTGTCGCAGAACGCCATGGCCTCGCCGTCGGCGGCGACACGTCGACCGAAGAGGGTGGCGCAGCTGCAGGGGGCGAGAGCTCGTCAGCTGCGGGTCTCGCGCAGTGGAAGGCTGAGCTGGACGCACTGGTCGTTGTCGGCGTCACCAAGGCGCACGCAGTAGACGTCGCCCGCCGTCTCGACCGCCAAGCTCTGCCCGTCGGGCGCCGCACGGACCGCTGCGACGCCGTCGCCGATGTCGACCCGCTCTCGCCGATCCAGCTTGCCCGCCTCGACACCGTAAATCTACACGTACAGCTCGAGTCAGATCATGGTCTTTTGGACGAGGGAGAGAGCGCGAGGACGCACCGTCAAGCCCTCGCGGTCCCAGCTGACGAGCCCGTTCTTGACCGTGCACAGGCCCTTGACGTCGGCGCCCGAGTCGCACAGGAGGCCGAGCGAGGAAGACGAGTCGTTGTCGGCGGCGGATTCGTCGGCGATCGAGCGGGCGAGGAGGTGGACGGGTTCGTCGGCGTGAGGGGAGGAAGGGTAGACGAGGACGGGCGCTTCTCCTGCGCGCAGGAGTGCGAGACCGTCAGTCACGACAGCCATGAGACCCAGAGAAGTGACGAGTCGACGCACCAGTACGTTCGAAAACGACGATGCAGTCGGGCGAGCCGTCGAAGGCGATGGCGTCGTGCGCGAGGAGCGAGTCGAGGTCGACGGCGACGAGCGCCTTTGTGCTGGATGCGCCGACGCAGATGGCAATGCTCGACTGTTGCGGCGACGAAGGGGCGGCGTCAGCGAGAGATCTACAGGGGCGAGGCAAGGGGAGCGAGCGGGCGACGCACCTTCCCGACCTTCGCAACCTGCAGCCGGCTGAACTGGGCGCTCCCGGTGCGCGACGTGGACGCGACCTTGACGCCGGCGTCGCACGAGCCGAAGATGCTGCCGTCGACGAGCGAGATGACCGAGAGGTGCCTGCGTGCGGTAAGAGAGCAAGTCAGGCGCGAGCCGCCGGCGAGGACAGGGAGGGAGCGAGGACGCACCCGCTCTGCCGCAGAACCAGGACCGCCGTGCCGCCCGTGACGCCATGCGCGCTGCCGACGCCGAAAGGCAGGCCGTCGACGGCCTCGAGCGCGACGACGGCTCCTCGGCCGGGCGTCAGGACCCGCAGGACCGGCCGCAGCGCGCCCAGCTCCGCCTCCTCGGCGCCCTCGCTCGACGCCTCGCCCATCTCGACGTCGTCCGCCACTGCCCGCGCCGCCGCTGCCGCGAGCAGGTCTGCGCGCTCCTCGCGCGGGCTCGGCGCCGCGCTCGTGCCCTCCTCCCACAGGCCGATGCCGGTCGCGATCGACCCCTTGGCGCGCGAATGCCCTCGACGGCTCGGCGTCGGGGACGCAGGCGGTGCGGGTGCGCCGCTGAGGGCCTCCTTGCGGCTCTGGAGGGAGCCCGAGGCGGACGAAGGCGGGCGGGAGGGCGACGAGACGACGAGGTGCGGGAGGGAGGAGGCGCCGGCGAAGGTCGGGGTCGGCGGGGAGGGCGGGAGAGGTGGAGAGGTAGGGAGGCGAGGGGTGCCGTCTGGCGAGGGCGCGTGCGGGTGCGAGTGGGAGGAGGGAGCGGCGGACGAAGTCGAGACCGAGACAGTCGCGCTCGCTTTGCGAGGGCGCGAGTGCGACCGCACGAGCTCGTAGCTCGTGAGCGCGCTCGTCGGACCGCTCGGGGCCGACAGCACGCTGGCCGACGCCGCCGAGGGGACGCGCTTGCTCCTCGCTGTCGCGGTGGTCGCGAGCGAGGCGAGCGAGGCCGAGCTGGACGAGCGCCGCGACTCGGGGCGGGACGAGCCGACGCCGTGCGCCGGGGTCCATGGGCGCGATGGCGGGGAGAGGGGCGGCGAGTGCAGAGGTGAGCGGAGTGGAGGAGAGGACGGAGAGGTGCCGATGGACGAGTCGACCGAGGTGCGGCGGGCGGCGTCGTCCTTGTCGCCGGCGACACTCGACGGCCCTGCAGCCCTCGTACCGCTCGCCGAGGCGCGCATGGCCTGGGCAGGCGGCGGCGCGAAGACCCACACCGTGCCGTCCTCGCAGCCCGCAACGACCCTCCGCTCGCCTCGGCCGCCGTCCTGCTCGCCCGCCGCGCCCGCGCCGCTGCTGTCTGCTCCAGCTCTTGCGCTCCTCGCCGCTGCCCGACCGACACGGCCGACCGCCATGGCCGTGACGCGCCCGCTCGTCTCGCGCATCCACCCGGGGAGGTCCCGCTCCTCGCCTCGCCCGGGTCGCTGCGCCAGCCCTTGCGGGTCGATGACGGCGTGCGAGTCCGAGAGCGCCGTATGGAAAGGCGCATGTGCGTCGGGCGAGGCGTTGTTGAGGGACGAGGCGGAGGGCTCATCGGGTGGAGGGCGGGCGGGACCCGGCTCGACAGCGGATGCTGCGCGCTCGTCGTTGCCTTCTGGTGCCCAGGTCCCAGCGGCGAGGTCGAGGTCGTCGAAGATGTCGTGCGGTGCCGAGGTCGAGGTGGACGCGGCCGATGAGGAGGAGGGTGGGGCGGGACCGCTCAGCTCGTCGAGAGAGAGCACGACGGCCAGTGGGTGGGCCGACTGAGCTGCCGAGGGCTGAGGCGACGAGATGGACATGGTCGCACGCGCCCGCAGAGGTGTGGGCGAGACGGTGAGTGAGCGAGCCAAGGTCGACGACGCAGAGGGCGAGGCGGCAGCGGACGGGCTCGACTTGCTCGCTCTTCTGGCTCTCTGCGACGGCGAGACATGAGCGAGCTCTCGCACAGTACTGGAGAAGCGCGCACACCCGGCCGCACTGCCCAGCAAGAGCGAGGCACGAGCCGCTTCCCTTCCCTCAGCCGCAGAGTCCTCGCGAAAGCGCATGAGCGTGACCGTCCTTGCAGAGCCTCTACTCCATCGACATCTCGGCACTGAGCGACTCGTCCATGAGCCTGCGGGCGGGAAGGGCGCGCGAGGCGAAGTCAGCGCTGCGCCGAGAAGGGAGAGGACGAACGAAGGAGGGAGCGGACGCACCGCTCGAAGCGGTCCCACATGAGCTTGGCGCAATGCCCGACGCTGTCCTCGCCCTCGTCGCCGTTGAATTGGGTCGCGTTGGCGCACAGGAGCGCCACGTCGCGCATGAGCTCGGTGCTCGTGCTGATGGCGCCGCTCTTGATGGCCTTGGTCACGTCGCGCAGGCACGTCGGGCGGCGCACGGCCACGTTGTACAGCGGCGCGATCGACTTGGTGACGCGCGACTCGAAGTAGTGCGAGTACTTCTCGGCCTGGAGCTGCTCGATGATGCGGTTGAAGCCGGCCTTGCGGCGCTGGATCGCGAGCTTCGAGTCCTTCTCTGCGGGCGCGGCAAGAGGAGCGAGAGCGTCAGGCCGAGATCGTGAGAGGTCGGTACGAGGAGGAGGCGAGAGAGGACGCACCGCTCTCCTCGAACGGCTCCTCGGTCGTCTTGACCCGCTTGCGCTTGCGCCCGTCGGCCGTCTCGCTCGGCGCAGGCGACGTGCCGGGCGCCTCGCTCGGCTTGCGCTTGCGCCCACCTGCGAGCATAGGAGGGAGGAAGTCAGTAGATGCGCGAGGATGCTGCCGTGCGCGAGATCGAGAGCGAGAGGAGGAAAGTCGACGCACCCTTCTTCGGACCGGCAACGAGCACCGGCGCCCGCGCCTTCCTGCCGCCCCGCCTTGGCCTCTGCGCATCCTCCATCTCCTCCTCGTCACCCTCGCCTCCCTCGCCCGCCGCGCCCTCCTCCCCCTCGTCCGCCGCCCCCTGCGCCGCCTCCTCCTCGTCCTCCTCCTCCTTGACCACCCCCGCATCCGTGTCCTCCCCGCCATCCACCTCCGAAGCGGGCGTCTCCGTCCCCTCGCCCGTCGCCGCGCGCGCCCCGCCCCGCCCCTTGCGCCGCCCCGCCCCGCCCCGCCCGCCCGCCTTGCGCCGCCCGCCCCGCCGCGAAGGCGTCGACGCCTGCCCGTCGTCGTCCGGCTCGCCCGCCTCGTCGGGCACTGCAGCAGCGCTCGACGACTCGGCCGGGTCGAGCTCGGCGGGCGCGTCGCCCTGCGGCGGCGCCATCTCGACGTCGGGCCCGGGTCCGGGCGTGGCGGCCGAGCCGTCCTGCGCCTGCGCGGCGGCGTGCTCGGCGCCGGCGTCCTCCTCAACGTCGGGGAGGGCGGCCTTGCGCGCGCTCTTGCGCGTCGTGGGCGTCTGCGGGCGCTTGTCGTCCTTGGGCGCGAGCGAGGGCGGCGGGGAGAGGGACGGGCGTGCGGCGGAGAGGGCGGCGATCTGCTGCTTGTTCTCGCTGTTGCCAGGGCACGCCGAGTTAGACGGATCCACGTGAGAGGGGCACAACGAGGAGAAAGAGGGACGCACGCCTCGTCGTCGAACGACTTGAGGATGGACGAGCGCAGGTTGCTGAGGAGGGACGCGTAGAGCGCGTGGACGAGCTTGCGCGCAGGTCGAGCTGCGGGCAGGGTCGAACGTCAGCGGAAGTCGGAGTAGCTGGGAGAAGCGGATAGACGCACCGAGAGGCTGGGAGCATGTAGACCTGCGAGGCGGGAAGAGAGGCGAGGTGAGCTGGCTGCATGGAGTCCGCAGGAAGCCTCGCTCGAGGAGGGTGAGAGAAACGCACGCGTCAAGTCCTCGCTGGCGCATCATGGTCTCGAACGCCGTCTCGTAGCCCTGCGCACACGCAGAAGGAGTCAGGTCAAAGGTCCGGCGCGGTCAGGTTCAGGGAGCGGAGAGAGAAGACGCACCTGGCTTGTCATCCTGCCGGCCTCTTCTGGCCACTGCTCGCTGTGCTCGAGCAAGGTGGTGACGGCGTCCCAGCTCTCTGTGCCGAGTTGAGCGACGGCTTGCGCGAGGAGGAGGGCGACCTCGAGAGGGGGCTCCGAGACGACCGGGTGCTGGGTGAGGGGCTGCTGGACGGGTAGGTCGGTGGCGTGAGCGGTTATGGCCATGCCGGGCGGCTCCGTGACGGTGCTCGAGGCTGTGGTGGTGTGGAGGGTCGACGGAGGTCGGCGAGGTGATGAGGACGGCGAGGACCGAGGTGGGCTGAGCGAGTGCCGACAAGACGTGTAGGGCGCTGTTCTGGATAGCGTTTGGCTAGGTGAGCACACTCGACTGCAAGTGGAGCAGCGTGCGCGATGGAACGAGGACAACAGCGCCCCTCCTTCGCCGGCTCCTCCTTCTCGCCTCTCTCGCTCAAGCCGGCACCGCTACGACAGCTGCGCCGCAGTGCATGAGCCGACCGTCCGGCCTCGAGCTCGGCAGAGCGCGTCCCAGCCCACAAGACGAG
>Ga0308169_10001248_pt1 | contig 30462 bp, 35 predicted proteins | sample PhyBR1_2_FD_202139 | JGI IMG/M metagenome (GOLD analysis project Ga0308169, IMG submission 202139) | Phyllosphere microbial communities from UC Gill Tract Community Farm, Albany, California, United States - DLSLSB.R1 | ecosystem: Host-associated > Plants > Phyllosphere > Unclassified | place...
TAGAACTGGTTGTCAGTAACTGCTAGGCTTGAGTTGAGCCTTGCTGAAGGGCAAGGAAGAAGAGATCCCGTTTTTATCGATCTCTAGTCCATCTAGTCTGATTGATTGCCTCCTTTCCGTCACATCAAAAAAAAACACTTCCCTCGGCAAAACTGTTGATCCCTTCCTTCGATTCGGATCCTTCTCTCGTCTTTCCTTTTTTCTATTTCTTTGCCTCCTTCGTAACTCGACAGAAAGAGAAGGAATAAAGCGACTCACCACAAGCGTTACATGCTACTCTACCTTCTCCATCCCTCCTCCATAACGGTGTAGTACCTATAAAGCGAGGAAAGAAGTCGATAATCAGTCAGTTTCCCCTACCCGCTTCCCCTAAAAACGAAGAGCGAAACATACGAGTTCCACAATTATGGCACTCCATAATGCCGACATCGCTTCCACCTTGTACCATTCCCCCCGATTGTGCTCCCAACGGTCCAACACTCGACTCTTTCTCTTCCTCTTCCTCATTCTTCCTCAGTCCCTTCTTCCCTCCCTCCCCACTTGAATTCGCAGCGACGATCGACGCTGACTTTGAACCCCCAGGTAAATACATGATTCGATTATTGAACGCCGGACAACCCTGACAACAATCTTTCCCTCCACTACCATTACATACTCCTCCTCCCGGACAACTCCCGACGGGTGGATCATCGGGATGAGAGACTGCTCGAGGAGGGAGGGAGGAGGTAGAGGCAGAAGCGGAAGCGGAAGCGGCGTGTTGGGACCAGTGAGTAGGTTGAGAGGGGAGGAGCGAGGTTGAGGGTAAAGGTGAACCAGAAGCGGATTGATTGGCAGAGGTAGACATGGCAGTTGCTGCGGCTGCGGCATTCTTGCGGCGATTCTTGAAGTACAGACCTGAGGAGTGTGGAATTCGGGATGGAAGTCAGCAAAGACTCCGGAGGAAGGTGTTAGTGAGAGAGTTTGTGTGAGACTGACCACAAGCGTTACAGATCGTTTGACCATGTTCATCCCTCCTCCACAATGGTGTAGTAGTGGTTCCACAAGAGGTACAAACGTTGTCTTTCACTTTCGCAGGTTTCTTCTCCTTCTTCTCTTTCGTCGCTTCTCCTTCCTTTCCCTTGTCCTTCGCTTCATTCGTACTCTTGCCTTGCTCTATTTGAGGTGTGAGCGGTCGAGGTGAGTTAGTCGAAGTTGAAGCAAGAGGATGCAAAAGAGGAGGTGGGGTTGGATGATGTGAGAGAGGAGGGGATTGTGAAGGAGCTTTTGGGAGATTCGACAAGATTTGTGCTGCCTGTTGATCATCTTTCGAGTGATCGTTCGTTGGTGGGAGAGTAGGGTTTGGAATAGGAGGGATAGAATGAGGCGAAGGGAGAGAAAGGGAATGATTTGGCCAATTCATCGGAGGACCTGGAGGGAATCTCGGATAAGGGGCATGTTGAGACTGAGAGTGTGGATGATGGAAGGATGAAATGGGAGGTAGGTTGAATCGATTCGTAGCCAAGTGAGGGTTGTTGGTGTTGGAAGGGTTAGTTGATGCATTAATTTGAATTGATGATGAAGGAGAAGTCGAAGAGGAAGGGGAAGCAATCGGTTGATCGCCTGATTGCTGAGGTGGTGCCAATATAGATGCGATCCTCATCATGGCCTACTACTCTTCGCTTGTGACGAGGTGGATCAGTGATTCGACTTCAGATGATTGAATATAGATCAAACTGATCGGATCCGAAAACATCAGCGAATCCTCGTTTGAGAGAGTGGGAGAGGAGACGTACGGGTAGATGTATCCAGTATGTACCTTGATCTTATTTAAGCGAGACGACTGAGTTGAAGTCAAGCAAGATTACGCCGAAAAAGGAGAGCAGGGAGTTTTTGACGAATCGTGTTTCGTTTCATTGGCCACCACTTCGCCATCTCACCTCACCTCACTCTATCTGCTTCGGAACGCTCTCGGGAGTCTCTCGATTGACGATCTTAAAACGTGCGCTGCTCTGCTAGGCTTCCGACAACTCTCGAGGAAACCCTTTCCTTTTCCTCTTAGCTCGATCATCTACCCCTGTTATCTCCGCCGAGAGGTGAAAGGTTGATCCCTCCCTTCCTTCTCCTCTCTCCTCCTTCTCCTCGATCTCTCAACGTTCAATTTCTTGCTTCTGTCTCTCCCGAGCTCTCAGAATGCGTTTGAACGAATCGACGACTCTTTACAATTCCCGACTAGTTCTCCGACCCTACCGACGATGGCATGTTCCACAGTACCATGAGTGGATGGAAGATGAGCAGATCAGGGAACAGACTGCTTCAGAACGCTTATCTTTGGAGGAAGAAGAGGAAATGCAAAGTGAGTTCGATCCAGCGTCTCTCAATCGCTTAGTTCTGAGCTGACTGAGTTTCGTTGTTGTTCACAGGATCTTGGAGGTTAGATGAAGACAGTGCGCTGCTTACTCTCCTCTCTTTCCGAAGAATCGCAAATTCTCATTCCTCTCGTTTCCTTTTCGCAGAATTAACCTTCATCGTTCACCTCCGCTCCTCTTCCGCCCCATCCCCGACGACCGACCCCTCCGGATTCCTCCGTGCCCACAACGACGCCTCAACCATGTTAGGGGACGTCAACTTATTTCTCCACCCAATCTCACCTCCCTCGTCTCCTAACCCTTCATCCTCCAACCCATCCCCCTCATCATCCTCCCATCGAGCAGAACTCGAAATCATGTTACCTCCCTCCTCACCTCTCTACACTCCCCGATCAGGAATCGCTTATGAAACTCTCAAATTATTCATCTCTTACGCTACCACGCACCTCAAGCTGAGACCACAGGATTTCTTTGTCAAGATCGGAATGGAGAATGAGAAGAGTTTGAAATTGTTTGAGAAGCTTGGACTTGAGGAGATTGGGAGGAGTGAGGTTTTTAGAGAGATCGAGTTGGGATTCAAAGGCGAGAAGTGGGGATGGGTAGAAGATGAGCAGGAGGCGGGAGAAGTGGAGGATCCGAGGGATGAGGAGCGGGATTGAGGTGCGATCGGGTGTCGACGAGGAGAACGGCGGAATTCAAAGTTCATCAGGATTGCGAGGAATGCACGAGTTCGGAATCTTCACCTCGACGAGATTGCGCAACGCCTAGAGAGAGAGCGCAGCCGTATGGCGCGATAGCTGTGAGCTGTTGGAGGAGTGCAGAGAAACCGGAGGTCCAAGAGGAGACCCGAAAAACGAGAAACGAGAAACGAGAATTGAGACATGAGAAAATGGAAACGAGGAACGACTTTGCATCAAGGACGTAAGAACAAGGTAGAAACGGTACGACAACGAAGAAAAAGGATGGGCGTTATGTGTATGGTATGATTCGTGAAAGTTGTCAAGGGTAATCAAAAAGAGTAGGTAAAATGCTTGTGTGAAAAACGATAGATATGTTTGCTATTGAACGATGAGCGAAATGGGGTAAAGAACAAAGGGTTAACAGTCACATACGTAGTAGTGTCTGTCAAAGGGAATAGATGCAGAGAAAGAACAAGAGAAAAAGGAAAGGAAATCGTGAATTTGTTCGTGAGATCAAAATATTCAGACGTTCCTTTCGGACGTTTCGGGTTGCTGTTGACCGAGAGTTGAGCCATGACTGTGGAGTCTGTGATGACGATCATTGAAACCAGCTCGATGCTCTTCGACCATTTGTTCGAAAGCGTCTTGATCGTAGTGAGTAGTTTCGTCTTTTTCGATCGAGCTTCCTCCAGAATGCTCACGCTTCTCGAGCCAGCGCAAGTAGACCTGTACGACGAGAGAGCAATCAACACGGGATCAGAGAGAGAGTACAGATGGCGTAGAGGTGACGTACGAGGTAACGATTCTTCTCAATCACTCCTTTGTAGAGTCCACGCTCATCGACGACGACGAGGTATCGTACACCGAGCTTTGAGAACATCTATGTGCGTAAATCCTTATCAGCTTCTAGACGGGAACTGAGGAAAAAGAAGTCAAGCTCACCTCGTGAAGGAGTTCCATGGGAGACCTGATATTGACGACGATAGGAGCCGAGTCGACCAACAAACTAAGATCGATCTCTCCATCATCATCTCCTGCCCCTTGATTCACTTCATTCGCAGCAGGAGTAACCATTCCGCTGAGCCCTAGGCCGCCATGTCGACCCGATCTCAACTCTTCAGCAATCCTAAACTTGACGACGGTTTCATCGTCCAATCCTCTCGCACGAGCCAACGCCAATCCATGTTCGAGTTCTTTACTCGCGATGTAACCATACATTCTCATATCGGAGGACGAAGGAGAGTGTTGATCTTCGTGAGCGATGATGGGGAATCCTGAAGCTCTTCCTTCTTGATACAAATCGACGAGGAGCTGACGGAGAGAAGAGACGGTATTATGCGTGTCGAGGGAGATGAAGGGAACTTCGGAATCGAGTACTTCGGAAGGTGTCGTAGCGTGAATGTACTCTGTTTTCGCATCGAGGTAAGGGAGATCGGCGTATTCGATGACGAGATCATCTGTACGGTGTCGAGACGAGGGCACTATCAGTAACATGCTATTGACTAATAACGTGAGCTCGCACATACAGATCGAGCGCGGTTCGAACAAGTCTGCAACCGTTTTCGCGACGAGAACCGCAAACATCGTAGGTAGCGAATAAGTTAGAGTACCTGTTCACCAAGTCCTTCTCAGTCTCCACGGTGAAGCGGCGACTGAAAGAGCAGAACGCAAGACGAACCAGTCAATTCGAAAACGATTACAGCGAGTGAAACTGTAGTTCTCGTTACTCCTGCTAGAGTTGCTGCGGCTCCGATCATTGCCCACTGTGTAAGGTCGCTCGTATTCAGCTGTGCCGACAAGCAGAACTGAGAGAGAAGCTTGAACGCACGACACCGGGTAAAACACAGGCTTGACCGAAAGGTAAAGGTCCAGCTCCATCTTCTGCTGTTGCTCGACACGTCTCGAAGATTGGCGAGAGAGGATAGCTGGCGTGGAGGAGTTCGACGACGAGTCCTGAGATACGACCGAAAGCAGCTCCGACCGCGAGAGTAGCTGGCACTCAAATTCCCCACGATCAGTTCACTTTGCTTGAAGAGGACTCGATCGTATGGAAAGTCGGACTGACGAATGAAGATACCAGCAGGAACTCTGACCCCGAAAGTAGCGACAGTCAATAACCCTTTGAGAATCGCAGCAGTTCCGACAATCTTGATCAACGGCCAAACTTGTTGAGGAGTCTTGACGCATAATCCACCGAATGAATCGTTCTTGTGGCATTCAGAGAACATCTCATAGCTATCTCGACATGTCCCACGATCGTCAGCTCGGGAGGAAACCGACGCGAAGGAAGGAGAGCGATGCGAGAGAAAGGAGCGAGACTTACACGAATTCCGTTCCACCTAGTTTCGACCAAGGGTTGAAGAAGCTCAAACAAACCGTGACGCTGGAAGTCAAAGAAAGAGCGAATCAGCCGCTTGCGTAAACGACTGATTCGAGCAAAACTCTGTAACTCACACAGTGATCAATCCCACCTCGATAACCGGATGACCCTTGATGAACGGTACCCCGTTTCTGACGTTCCTAGTCCACCATATATTAGCCTTACAGAATGCGGCTCCATACAATCCTCCAAAGATTCCAAGGAACAAGAATCCAATCATTTCGAGGTACCTCCAATCCTGTCATCAATTTCACTCCCTCATCAGCTCGAGATCAGGAGAGAGAGAAGAGAGGGAAGGGCAGAGCTTACTTTGTCGTAGGAAACGGCGAAGAGGACGATTTTACCAGATTTGAACGGGTCTAGAAGTTTGAGAGTTGCGGCTGCGATCGCTGCACACCAGAACGAACGTAGCATTGTTCGAGGGGGAAAGAAGTATGAGACTGCACGCCAGACTCGCTCGTATCAGCGTTTTTCTCACAAGAACGGATAGAGAGAGAGATGAGATGAGATGAGCGCACCTTCCTCCAATGAGAACAGTACACCACCAACAGGAGCTCCGAAAGCGACAGCTACACCAGCAGCGCACGCCGCAGAAAGGATTTCTCGTCGTTTCGCTTCGTTTCGATCGTATTTCGGGAAGAAACGTGACAAGATGTTTCCGACGCAAGAAGCGATGTGAACGAAAGGTCCTTCCTGTACAAGCATCCCAGAATCACATGTCAGTTGAAGAAGGACGTGGAGAGAGGTGAGATGGAATGTACCTTGCCGAGTGAGAGTCCTGATGCGACTGCGAGGAATAAACCGACAGACTTGATTACCAACGTCCACATTCCGAGATAACCTCGGATGACAAAGCCTGTACACGATCACAGTCAATACATCAGTACAGCCAGTAATGATACGTATCGAGAGCGAAGCGGCGCACCTGACAAGATAGTTTTGATCTCTGGAATACCTGAACCAGCAGCGAAGTAAAGAGTTTTCCTTGGTCTACTCCTCGGGATTCCCAATTCAGCTCCAGGTTCAGGTACTTCGTCCCCTCCTTGATTCATCATCGTACCGTAATTCGTCGAAGGGGGAAGGGGAACAGTTGGGATTGCGGCGATGGGAGAATCTTTCGACGAGTAGACAGAGGTCGAGGAGGTGAAGTAGATGGTGAGAGCTGAAGCGGTCATGGAGAATAGAACCTAGAGGGAAACGAACGAGGGAAAGAGGAAGATGAGCTCAAGTCGATGCTTTCGCTGTTTCGAGATCAAGCGGAGGAAGATATGAGAGAGAGTGTGGACTCACAGCGAGTAGTACGTAAGCTACATATTCGAACCAATCTCCACTGCCTCCTTTCTTCCCATTCCATTCCTCCCAGACCTTCCCCCAAGTCTTCCAATCCCTACAATTCTCCTCACCTCCCTTCTTGACACTGCTCCAACCCTGCAACATGAATCCTCCAAACTGATCTCCTCCTCCTCCCAGAAGATCTCTCGTCGAACGACAGCAAAACCTCTTCGCCAATTTCCAATCCCTCTCACAATAACCCTCTTTGAAATCAAAGAAGACCATCTCTAATCCAATGACAGCGTATGCGATACATGCAGTGACGAATCCGATCATGGTGACGAGGATCCAACCTTGTGAGGCGTCCCAGAGGTTCTTGAGGAATCCTCGTAAGCCTTGGGTTTGCTTTAAGCGGCGAAGACGGCGTAAGCGTAGAGAATGTTTGATCGCGTCATGAATCCAATCTATCGAGATTTGAGAGAGTGTCAGTCAATGATTTAGATGCGCGGAAAGCGAGGGAAGGGAAAGGGTTCTTTGCGTACCTATCGTGTGAAAGTTATCTTTACTCAAGTTTCAAGCGAAACCTCGTCAGCTCATGACTGGTATAAAGAAAAGGAGTGACTTACCATACCAACCCCTTACACCATTCGCACCTTCCCCCTCCAATTCCATTCTAAACTCTCCATCATAACCTCTCTCCCTTCCCTCCTTCCTCTCCCCTCCCTCCTCCTCCTGTACACTGAAATACCCAGATCTAGCTCTACTAAGACTCCTAGTCCTGTCATCTCGTTCGAGAGGCTCTGAATGGGCAAAGAGTAAATCCGAGATTTGGTGAGATTTGCGTCGGAGTGTGTCGGGACCTATCGAGGCTACTCTACGGAGGAGTGGTGAGCGCTCATCGTGGGATTGGAGGGTGAGAGGGGTATGTGGGGTGAGGAGTTGAGGAGAGGAAGGACCCGAGGGGGAAGAGGAAGGAGGTGGAACGGTTATTGGCGTTAGTTTGGGTTTTGAGGGTTGAGTGGGTGGGCCCATAATCTCTCTCGAGGTGAGTTTGAAGGAGTGGGAGGGAAGGAGAACGCGAACCTTGAGGAGGGAGACAAACACCTCCTGAATCCTCGCATTCGACACAAACACGACTCTTTCACCCACCAATACAATTATACAACGACCTACTGCACTCTACACCTACATCTTAATTAGCGCCTCGACCTCGACTTGGTTCCTCGCTCTTCTTGTTGAACCACGTCAATTTCTTGATCAATTCTCATCAATCCCACTCGCTCCTCACCACTCTACCTAGTTCTGAACCCACTCAAGCTACATCAAGATGAACATCTTTCGATTACTGGGAGATTTGTCCCATTTGGCTTCCATCTTCATCCTAGTTCACAAGATTCAAAAATCGAGATCCGTTAGAGGTATATCTTTCAAAACTCAATTACTATACCTCGTAGTATTCGTTACGAGGTCAGTTCTCACCTGCTCTCGCTTTAAATGTGCGAAATGAGCGAAACGACTTAGTTTAACGACTGACTCCCCTCTCGCTCTCTTCTTTACGTTGTTCGCAGATACTTGGACTTGTTGACGAGTTATGTATCAGCCTACAACACGTTGATGAAATTATTCTTTATCGGTTCAGCGGGATACGTAGTTTTCCTCATGAGAGTCAAATTCAGGTTCGACCCCCTTCCCTTCCCTTCTCCGTCTTTCGATTCTGAGCTGACGCAAGAATGAGTGGAATATGGTAGACCTACACAAGATCCAGCGATTGATACCATCAAACTCGAATACTTGGCTGGACCTTGTTTAGTATTAGCTCTAATCTTCAATTATGGCTTGTAAGTTCCCCCTCCTTCCCTCCTCCCTCCCTCCCTCCCTCTCCCATCTCTCAAACCCTACTCTTCCCTCCTTTCTAATTCAAACTGACCACGAAAATGACCTTTGTAGTAATCCAATGGAGATCCTCTGGGCCTTCTCGATCTACCTCGAAGCCGTAGCGATCCTCCCACAACTATTCATGCTCCAACGTACAGGGGAAGCCGAGAATATCACTACTCACTACCTATTCGCACTAGGAGCTTACAGAGCATTATACGTTCCAAATTGGGTTTATCGGTACGCGTGCTATTCTCCCTCCTTATCTTGACTAGAGTTTCGGGGAAAGGGAGCTGATTCCAGTGGACCGAGGATGCTATAGGTACTTTACCGAGGACTCGGTGGACCCAATTGCGGTTTGTGCGGGATTGGTACAGACTGCGTTGTATTCAGATTTCTTTTATATCTATTTCACAAAGTGAGCTCTTTCTTCCTCGTTTCTCTCTCTCTCTCTCTCTCTCTCTCTCTCTCTCTCTCCCTTACCTTTCCTCGCTTTACACTTGAAACTGATTGTTTCGATTGTGTGAGTGACAGAGTGATGAAAGGAGACAAGTTCGAATTACCCGCATAGTGGAAGAGGAAAACGAACAGACACTCGATAGATATCGTGCGAGTCGGGACTGAAGCAGTACAGGAGGAGAAGAGAGGCGTGGAGCGAAATAGAAGGAGAAGGAGCAAGAATGGTAAAATGAAGCAGTAGTACGAATCTCAATAAATTGTTAATAATCTCTCTCTTTCCCATTCTCTTCCGCTCCTCTCTCTGGCCCTCTCGCCGATTCCTCGACGCAAGACAGGAGTGCGTTATGTGACTATGTACATTGCTGAGATCAATGGATGACGACAGAAAGTATGACTCATCCCCTCGATATTTCTCCCTCCCTTTCCCTCCTCCCAAATCAAGCTTCGAGTTCTCCTTTTGCGATCTTTCGGAAAACAGACAAGAAAGTGGCTTCCTCTTGAGCACCGCTGATCGCTAGCTTGTCATTGATGATAGTGAACGGAACCTAGAGTCCACTCACATCTATTCAGTTGAATTCCCACGACTCTTCAAGAGATGAAAACGAGTGCTTACACCAGAGATCCCTCGCAGTTGAGCTTTTTTGATGCCTTCTTGCACCTCCTTCGATAGCTCATCAGATTTGAGGAACTCGAGAGCTTCGGATTTTGACATGATCCCAGCGGTTTCTGCATCCCTCGCGAGGATTTCATGTGCTGCCGGATCTTGCTCCTCCTCAAAGTACGATTTGAACAACCTATAATCAAGAACGAGGGTCAGCTCTGATCGAGAGAGAGGGAGCAAGACAGAGTGAAACTCACCTCGCAACTAAAGCTTTCTGACCCTCTTCTCCCTTGAGCTGATAACTCTTCTCGATCAACCTGTGACTGTCCGTAGTTTGACTCACGACTCCACCATAAGAGAACTCGATAGGTGGGTTACATTCCCTTCCTCGTTCAATCATCGCTTCCTCCATTTTCGCTACTTTCTCCGCTCCACCAAATCGTTTAATGTAGCGCTATTGTCAGCCCAGTGAATCAGTTCCATGATCAATTCAGTGAACAGAGATGGAAGGACGTACTTCACGTTTGTTCTCGCCTGGAGAAGGGGGCAGAGTAGGGTCTAGGAGGAAAGGTGCGAATTTTAGGCTGAATTCGATAGGCAGTTGTTCGGCTTTGGCGCGGGAGATGGCAGAAGTGATTCTGTTGAATCCGATGTAGCACTGCGGGAGAGAACGTCGAATGGTTAGTACTGAGTTGGTCAGGGTTGCATCCGATTTTGAGGGGAAGACAAGAGAGCTAATCTGAGACTCACGAAAGGGCAGATAGACTAAACATAGATCGTACAAGAGAGTCAGCCACAGTTGAGGTTCTCAACGAGAGCAGGAGAACGAGACTCACATCCGAAGTGATCTCGAGGTCAACTTTCTTAACCGCGGCAGTAGACATTGTTCTGGTGTAGTTGCTAGGTCGAAGTAGAGTAGAAGATCGTAAAGCGCGAGCAAGCATACAAGGGCAGAAAGCAAAGTGGAGGAAAGGAGGAAGAGGAAGATGAGGAGATTCGCTGACTAAATTGCTTAGTCCGAAGCGGTTCTTCGGCTCCAAACCTTCCGACTGACTAGCTTCGGATAAGCTGTGCGCTTCGCAACGAGTCTGACTTTTGCGAGCAGAAAGATGGCGAGGTCAAAGAGATGTAGAGAGAGAGAGGGAAGGAAACGTGACTACGGTTACAGAATCTACAGTAAATTTCTGGGAATCTTCGACGTAAAAAGCTAATGCAAACAACAAGGCATGGACTAGAGACAATGAATGAAAGGGTACACGATGAAGAGGAGAGCATCTACTATACACGGGAAGGGGGAGAGCGTTGAGAAACTCTTTCACTGACTGCTGCAAGAACTCCCAACCCTGCCATTTCACCTTCGTCACTCCTGAACCTTCGGAAGCTGGGTCGATACGAGGAGGACGACGATTGAACAGTGTCGACAGAGTGACGAGAGATGAGATTGGGACGACCGTAAGGATGAGGTAGAGACGAGTAGGTGAAATTCGATTCGGTGGCAAGATTCGGGGAGTAAGGGAAGGGAGTCGCAGGGGAGGCACTCGTCGAAGGTGCAGAGATGGTAGGTGTCGATGAGAGGGAGGGAGTGCCAGCAGGAGAGTCGATAGGGTTGAGAAGGTCTCTAATCGAAGGAAGGCGAACGTGAGATCCCCTAACTCCTCGAGGAGTCGTCGAGATGGCGGTGGTGGCAGGAGGGGAACGGAGAGGTTGATGTTCTGGGTTCGAGATGGATCTCCGACGAGATCCAGAGAAGGCGGGTAAAGATTTCGGGGTTGCAGATGGATCCCATCCTCGGAGAGGAGCAAGGTGGATGTATTCTTCAGTCTCAGAAGGATTCGGAGAGGGCATTTCAGCTGCGGCGAAGAAGAAGGGTTCTCGTTCGATGTATTGAGCACCGGGAGAGCGGAGGGCGAGGCGGTTGAAAGCGGTCGAGGGCGAAGGGAGGGAGATGAGAGGCGAAGTGGTATCAGATCGAGCGTAGTCTCCAAAGATGTGTCCAGCGTTGGGTGATGCTGCACCAGGAGTCGTTGCCGTGTACGAGAGTGGAGGAGTAGTGACGTTGGCAAAGTACGAAGATGAAGCGTTCGATGCACTCGAGAGGACTTCTGGCGAAGGGAGAGGTGAGCTTGAGCGAGGGAGGAGGATTCGTTGGTCGCCAAACATCTTGCGGTAGTGAGGTACACTCGTAGGGGCCTCCGACTGATGTGTTTGCGCAGACGAGTATCGCATCGAGTTCCGTTGCGAAGCGTGATCAGCTGAATGAGGGTTGGCGAACCTCCACTGATGTTGACCTGACGAGAGGCTCTCCGTCCTAGAGTGATGAGATTGTGTCGTTGGTACTGGAGTGGTTGCGGAAGGGGTAGGGTCGACCGGGGATGTCGAAATTTGAGGGGGAGAAGCCTTGTTGAGAACGGCACCTCGTTCTCTCGTGACTTTCGCTCGTCGATTCTGAAACCACACCTATAGAGAAGAAGAGGTACTGTCAGACCACACCTTGAATCGATATAGAGACTGCTGAGCTTACCTGAACTTCTCGATTCGACATGCCAATCTCCTACGAAGCGAAACGAACGAGTGTCAGCTTCTGGCTGTACCCTCCAAGCGCTTATGCAATGTTGAGACGACTCACGTTTCCAACCTGTTCTCTCACATCGAAACAAGGGTTGTCGGTCGCCTCGAAGACGTCGAGCAGCCTCGTCAATTGTTCCGTTGTGATCCTTTTACGCTTCGGTCGACATTGAGGTAGTCCAGCACCAGAATAAGTTGAACTGGCCGAGTCACCAGGCTGGAAAGTGGCATCGACGAAGAGAATTGGCTTGGGCGGAGACGAGTGAGAAGGAGGATTATTTCGGTAAGGGTGATAAGCTGGAGCTGCAGAATGCGCTGTACGATTCTTGAGTGGGAGAGGACCGTTGTGATCGTTGTATCTCGTCGAAGGCTGAGGGGATTGAATACGAGAAGATGAAGCGGAGGAGGTTGAGGAAGGAGGAGGGAAGGAAGAGAAAGGTTCGCTTGTCTGTGAGTTGAACATGTTCGTCAGCGGGCAATTGAGAGGAAGGTAGAACAGCGTAGATGGGGAGAGGATTGTAAGAAGGGCTGACCTCGGCACTGTGATGAGAGTAATTCGTTGTACAAGATGATGGAGCTTGTTGTTGATCATTCCAAGTTTGAAACACACTCGAAGACGCGACCTGCGACATTTCTTGGATACTTGTGCGGATTTGCGGGTTGATCGACGAGAGAGGGTCGTCGAAGGGGGGAAGGAGGACGATGGAGAGAGAGAGGAGAGGGAAGGAAGTGGGTCTTGCGAAGAAGTCAAGGTTGGGTTCAGCCTCTACTAAACGATCGCTGATGAGATAGGTTCTCGGAATACCTCTCTAAGAAGAGGGTTAACGCAGACGAGAAATCGGAGACTTGGAGAACATGAATTGGTGCTGTCTCTCGACTCAGTCGGCACAAAAATTTAAGTAACTCGGATACCATCGAAGTGTGCCTGATTTACTGTGGAGGAGAGTGATCGACCACGTTAGATTGCGGATTTGCCACGTAAGCTTCTCCCGATCAGGTCTTGCCTTTCCACGAGACGGTCGAGCGAGCTAACGAAAGTGTTCAAACTTTCCTCTCTCTCCTCCTTTGCGAGCAAGCTTCCGGAGTTATCCAAGTTCAAAGCTCTCTCTCTGTCTGCTCTTCCTCGTCACCTCTGATTGCCTTGAACACAGCGAGAGCAGCTCTATAATGATTGGCTTTGGGAACAATGAACAGCGTTTTAATCAAAATCGACAGGTGCGAAGGACGTTACCAGTTCTTCGAGAACAACCTCTTCTTAAATGCATCGAGATGAGAGTCGAACGAGACTTGCTCCTTCTGGCAAGTAAATCCGTCGGAACGGTAATCCAATTTGAGAATCGAGAACGTCCCAGCTTGGGGCTGTCTCTCCTTTCATCTTCGTTTTTTTTCTCCTTTCCGCCGACGTTCTCCCTTTTTGGTGTGCGATCGTGATCTGCCCTACACATACCTCGAAATGAAAGAAGGATCGCTTGAGGAAGCTGATCAACGAATTCTTTGACCGGAGGTGCGGAATCGTGATCGCTTCTAAAAGTAAAGACCACTCTGCCATCTCGGTCTCTCCAGGCGACCGACTGTGATCTGTTGACTGACCGGGACCGAAATGTACGAACGAAGGAACTTTTGCGTTTTGCGTGCTTGAAAGAAAGATATCGGAGGCAACTCATCGACCATATCGTAACGTACCGTATCGTATCGTATCGCAGAGCATCTCTCGAGTGACGTCTGGTAGATAACGAGGAGCAGGAACAGAATTCCGATGTTTCATTGCGAACTTTGCTGAAGTCGAGTTTCGACATTGACACGATGATTTCGATTCTTGAAGTGAATGAGGAAGCCTTCGAAAGTCTGACCTGGCCCTAGGTTGTAAAGCTATAATGAACCACACAATTGAGTTAACGTTGAGAAACCTCGAGCATTCATCAAAGCTCACCTTTCCTGGACAGTCGAGGCATCGAATTCTCCATTCATAAACAGAGGGATCTGCAGCTTTTGCTCTTGGGATCAACTCGAAACGATCGTCGACTTGCCTCGCTCGAAGGTCAGCTGCTGCTTCGAGCATCCAAGGAAGCGGTTCCGGCTGTTTTCGGAGAGAAAAGGGGAAAAAGATCATCAGTCTTCTATATCTCCTAAATCTGATCATCGAGATAATCTATCTCGTCTGAACTCACAAGAGCGGGACTCGGCTTTGAGGGAGGAAGTGGAGCAGCGGTATCACTCAGCGTGGCTTGAGGAGCAGCGACCGGAGTTACGGTTTCGAGTGATCGAACGGGTTGAACGACTGCCGGAGGGGGCGGGAGTGGCGCTGGTGGTAGAGAAGCTTCTCTTTCGTCTCCATCTTCGTCGGAATCGGAGCCCGAATTCGAATCTTCCACGACGAAAGGAGTGTCTGGAGATCCATACTGATTCGGTCTTCGTTTCCTTCGAGAAGGTGCACGTACTGGAGCCGAGTCGTCCGTATCTTCATCGTCGTCGTCGTCGTCCTCATTCTCTTCGACTTTGATCCCTCCGATTTGTTCATCGGGTAGAGACGATGCGGGCGAATCTGCTCGAGAAGCGGTATTCGGCAATCCAACTTGACTCGCTCGTTGTGGGTCGTCTACCGCGGGTGTACCTTCTGTCGAAGTTGCGACAGCAGAAACTTTCCCTTGTTTCTTTGGTTTGCCAGATTTCGTCTTGTTCTCCTCCTCGAGTCGTAATCGTAAATGAGTATCGTAATCGGTCGTGTACTGGCAGATACGTTGCTTCTTGTATCGTTGATAGAATTTCCCTATCGAAAGAGGACCGGAGTGAGCGAGAACATTGAAACACGAGAGAAAGAAATTTCGAAACTAACCGCAAGCACCGCAAAGATTGACAGTTCCCGTTGGACCTTTCCTTCGTCCGATTGCGAGACCATCAGGTACACCACTAGTTGAACAGAGAGGATGTGAGTACAGCTCGGTAAGGAAGTGATATAGGAGAAGAGTTCACCAATTCGCACAATGCCATTTATCGTTGATAACATGAGGATGTAGACCAAACTCTCCTGGTAACCTCCGTAAACCTCTAGCCTCTTCTTCTTGTTCGAGTCGAGCTCGCTTCGCCATCGCGTTCGCTTTCGCGGCACCTCGAAGAGCTTTGGGTGAAGCTGGAGGAGCGGGACGTTCTTTTTGAACGAGACGAAGAGATGAAGTATTCGAGATGTCGAGACCTTCTGGCTTCGGTAGAGTAGGTCGAGGTACGATAGGATAAGGGTATGATAATTCGGGCAAAGGGTAAATGGTGTCTCCTCCGTTCATTTGTAGTTGCATCAAGCCGGGTAAAGGTCTAGGGACGAGAGTTCGATGCGTTTTGACAGGTTCACGATCAGGTAGGTTGACCCCTCGTCCTTTCGTTTGTCGACGTTTCCTTCGAACCTCTCGTTCTCCTTCCTTGTCGTTGCGCTCGAGTTCCTCCATTGAAAGCATGGTGAGATTTGGCGAAAAGTCGTCGGCGGTTTCGGATCGGAACGTCTCGTAGAGGTCCGGCAAGAACTCCCTTCGAAGGTCGTCGTCTCCTATGAATCCTCCAGGTGCGTATCCAACAATCGCGAGCGATTTGACATAGTTGTCGACTTGTTCTCGTATCGAATGAGCGATAGCGGTTCTGCGTTGTTCACTATGGATCAGTTGTGCACTGAAGAGTAAGAGAAGTACTTCGAGCTTACCGGAACTCGCCAGTCAACCCCAATTCTGCTGAGAAAGTTTCTGCGAACTCTTCGGGAGAATTACGAGGGTTACTGATATCCCATTCGAGCTTGTCGACTAGTTGCATCGAGTCGAGAGTGATATCGAGCTGCAGAGACGTTCGCTGTGAGCGGATTGAGTGCAGTCCGAAAGGGGGGAAAGGAGCTCACCTTGATCGTGATGCGAAGTTCTTCACTCATAGCCTCGTCCGAAATACTGAACTCCTTCAAATCGAGCGCTCCCTCTTGAATCGTTCCGTCCATTAGAGGTCTCCGTCGCTTCTTGCATGATCTCTCATCGAACCACTTCCGATTCTCCTCTGCCGTACCCAAGCCACCATCTCCGAGGTAACCATCGTAATCACCGCTTGATTCAGCATCTTCGCGAGCTTTGTTGATACTCTTGATGATTTCTTTCACGAAGGGTCGTTCAGGTAGTCGAAGATCGGCGCAAAGGTGAGAAGCGAAAACTTCGGGAGTAATTTCGGTCTCTGTTGTTGGACTTTCGTTAGCGATTGTGAGGGTGTTTGAAATAGGAGATTCGTTACTCACCAAGTAGATTCCAGGTGAACGTATCTCGTAGCTTCCAAGCTTCGTGTTCGATATCGAGTCGAATGGGAATCAGAACTTCCGGTCTCGAAGCTACCGAACGAAGTTGTCGTTTCGAACTGTACAACGACACGAGTGGATCAACATGATGATCTCGAAGATCAAGACGAGAGAGAGAGACGTACAGTTTGACCGGTTTTCGCAAGTTACCCCTCTTCTCCTTCGCTTGTTCCCGATCTTTGTCATCATCCCACCTGATTCGAAACTGTCCCGGCGGACCTGGTGGACCCAACCAATCCTGACCACTCAATACGTCTTCCGCCATCTCCATAATCTCTATTCGTTTCCCCCTCCTCGCAGCTGCTAATTCTTGTTCGTACTGTAAATCTCGATCCATCCATCCTTTGACTCTAGCTTGATCTTCCGCCGAGATGGAAGGAAACGGATCTCCCGGTTCCATTGGTGTAACTCTGGCGAATCTCGAAGTGACAGGAACTTTGTGAGGAGGGCCATCATCGTCTTGAGGGAGAAGAAGGGAAGAGGAGGAAGAATGGTGAAGAGGGGGAGGGATCAAGCGGACGCCTTGTTGCTGTTGCTGTTGTTGCATCTGTTGAATGATTGCTTGCTGCTGAGCTGGCGTGTATTGAGTAGATGGTCCTGGAGGGAGGGAGGGTTGAGAGTGGGGGGTTCGCAAAGACATCTTTCCAACTGGCTCCTCCTCTTGATAGCTATCTTTACTACGCTTTTGAGTGTACCCTGTGTAGATGAGAGCTCCTGTTGAAACTGAAGTGTTGTTGTTTGTTGCGTGCGAATAATGATGAGAATCGAATCTGCTTGATTCGGGTTTTCTAGGCTTTCGGCGCGATTGATAACGAGTTTGATAGGTTCTTTGATGTCGTGGAGCTTGACAGTAGGTCGAATGGTGATGTGTAGGAAGAGAGAATCGCGGAAACTTCTTTCACTCCTTCCGCTCACTCCATAGTCCCTCGACCCCTCTCAGTAACCTCTTACAGTGACTTATTGGCTCACAGAGATAGTATGGCGCGATCACAGGTGACCTGTAAGTCCGTGTTCATTCTAGGAGTCGTTGTCGCTGATCTTCTATTCTCTTTAGATCGAATCCCTCCTCCTGTTTCACAGGGCACGAACCACCGATTCACCATACCATCACAGAGTAAAAGTGACGACAAAGCCATAAGCTTCGTTTCGGATCCCCAACTCCCTTCCCCTCTCTCGAAACTTCCACCTTCAGTCAAACTTCGTATACTCCAAATCGCAGCGCAACAGGACGAACACTTTCGATCGAGAGCAACGGGATATCGAAACATCAACGGAGTCTTACATCGTCAATCGAGGCTTTACAGCAAGACTCTCCTTTCCCTTTCCCTCGTCAACAAAGAGTTCGCATCTCTCGCTCAGCCTCTCTTCTTCAAAGAGATCAAGCGAATCGACAAGTGTGGTCAACCGATCTTCACTCTCGGAATCGCCCATCGTCACTCTCAGCACGTTCAATGTGTCGACCTTTCCATTCGAGATCGGATGAGGCACCATTACGACGATCCTCCCAACTCTCCCGACGCTCTCCTATCTTTCCTTCCTCTCTTCGTCAATCTTTCCGAAATCACGTTCGATAGCAAAGTACTCCAAGAGATCCTACCCTTCGTAGCCAACCCAGAGGCGCAGACTTTCGCCGCAAGACGTGGGTGTATAACGTCGATAGGAGGTCAGGTCACCACTCTCCGAGTAACAGGGATGTCGCACAAGGTGTCTTCGATTCTGGACGACTTTCCTCGATTGAAACACCTCGAACTGGTCGATCTCCCACTCAAGGAGGAGAAGGCTTCGGGGCCAGATCTGCCAAAACTGTCGTTGTTCGGTCCTCCAGATACGGCAGAGCAAAAGGAGGCGAAAGCGAAGAAGGAGGAACAGAAGAGGGCAACAGAAGAGAAGAAGAAGACGGAGGAAAAGCAAAAGAAGGAGCTGGAGGAAAGGGCACTTCTCGATGCCATCGTTTCAAAGCAGGATCTCGAGTTTCTCGAAGTTCGGCAAACACGCAAGAAAAGGGTATATGCCTATGGGACCCATTCTCTTTCCCCGAATCAACCTCCTGTACTCCCTCTCAACTGGATCCGATCGACTTGGCCGCAACTCAAACATCTCTCCTTATCCGGTCCCCGGATCGTACAGAGCGATCTCGATTTTGTTGCGATGTTCAAGGACACCCTCGAAACTCTCGTCGTTCGTCAAACCATGAATCAAAGGACGATCACAGAGACCCCTTCTCTCCCGAATCTTCCTCATCTCAAGTCTCTCACACTCGCAGCTCCTCACCCGGTCGAACTCTCTCGATTCCTTCGCCTCTCCCTTTCCCTTCGAACCGATTCCGATGACGACACTCCTCTCGACGACCCGCTTCATTATCCTCTCCTCACCTTCCTCTCGCTCGACGGCGTCCCCGATTCTTCTCGCTTTGAACCCGTCCTATCCTTCATCCTCACTCATTCTTCGACCCTTCGTACTCTCGACTGTTTCGAATTAAGCGATCCTCTCAACTCATCCTCGGTCGCATCGTCCCTTTCTCATCCTTCTCTCTCGAACGTTCACATCCGTACCTCCGCCTATCCAGCTAACTCCTTCCCCAACGATGCTTTCAAGATCGCTCAACCTGCGTTCGACGATAGCGACGGGCCCGACGATGAAGCTGAGCTCCAACTAAGAGAGCCGACCTCGAAGGAATTGGAGGAGATGATTGACAAGGCGCTGAGTTACGGTGAGAGGAGGATCGAGGAGGCGACGGAATCGTTCAAGCAAAATGGTTCGGTGAAGGACTTGTTCGCTTTGGCAGGACTGTACAAGGATTTGGATTCAGAGAGGGTAGCGAAGTTTGCTTGAAATTTGCGAAATTGCGAAATAATTCGTCTGCTTCTCGCGTTGTTCGAGCAGTCCTTTCGCAACGTATCGAGAATAGCAGAGCTAGCGAGCGTTGTCTCTTCGAGTTTCATCATTGAACTTTCGAAATGCGAGTCGCCTTCTCTCTCCTTCACCTCACATCAAGATCGCCTGAATCTCTGCGCTTCGATGATCATGACCTGTGAGTAATCTTAGACACGCTCATGCTTGTCTTGTCGCGCCTCTGACTCTCTGCATATCGATTAGCTTCAAACCTTCCTCTCTCTCCGCCTCCCTTACCCATCACTCTGCCAGCCGATGTATTGGAATTGATCGTTAGGGAATGCCACCTCATGGACCAGCGGTCGAAAGAAGCAAAGTCAACGCCCGTGGAAACGCTTGCGCAACGGGAGGAGTATGGAGGTCAACCGAGATTATTGAGCAAATTGAGATTGACGAACAAGACACTCATGAGGATGGCTAGCAAGTACTTGTTCAAGGTGAGTCGTCGCGCTTCTCGCGAGCTTTCGCCTGAAATTTGCAAGTTTTCAGGCTGATTCGTTTTTCGGTTTGCAGGTGGTGAAAGCCTCACGCTGCAACGACCCAATCTTTCGCTTCAGTATCGCAACGAACTACTCGACTCTCGTTCAAGGAATCATTTTCGATGACACTGGCCGAAAAGCGCAAGGGGTGGAATCTGTCGAAATCCTCCTGTCCTTTCTCCCTTTCTTCGTCAACCTTCGCTCGGCCTTTCTCACTCGGAACGGATTCTCCATGTTTGCTCCCCCGCCAGCAGAGCCATCGTCTTCATCCCACGGCAGAAAAACGGAAATCGGTACTGATGCAAATTATTTGCTGCGACGTCAAGCCCTCAACGATCACACCCTCCGCCTGACTTCCTTACACCTACAAGAGAACTATCCTCTGGGTACGGTCGTGTACTGGCTCTCTCTCTGTAACGGGAAACTGAAGGAGTTGAGGTTAGAGGGAAATCAGTATTTACGACCCAAGGATGAAGCGGCGTTCAAGAAGTTTCAAAAGTGGTGGCCTTGCTTGACCAAGAAGATGGTCGAGCTCGACCTGGATCGACAAATGGGTGAAGGAGAGACGAAGAGGAGAAATCTTGGGAAAATTCAAGAGACGTTTCCCGATTGGTTTCTCGAGACCCCATTTCCTCCCCTCGTTCGCCTCACTCTCCGGTGTCTCAACCTCGACCAGAACGATAAACGCTTCTTCACCCTCTTTCAGGACACATTGAAACACCTCATCATTGAGCAGAATATGAAATCTCACTCGAAACACGCCGCAACATCGATCGCTCTTCCTCATCTCCCTCGTCTCGAAACTCTTCGCCTGATCGGTAGATCGCAGGAAATCGACGCTACTTTCAGATCAACCCTCGACGACGCTGGAGACGACTCTCCTCGCCCCTTTCCTTCCCTTCGTTCCCTCTCACTCCATTTCGCCGATTCTCCTTCCGCCAAGTCGCTCGCGACGATCGAAGCGTTCGTCTCTCGTCACATCCAGAGTCTAGGTTTCCTCGAATGGAGTCGCAAAGATGGGGAATGGAGCCAAATCGATCTCGACAAAGTCAAGACCTGGTCTCTCGGCAATCTTCAGATCAACCTCTCCTCGTCTCCCTCCCGTTCCTCCCGTTCCACCGAATCCTCTCATTCTTCCAACTCTTCTCATCCCTTCCACTTCTCCCACGCCTTTTTCGCTCGCGACCCATCCACCGTCGAAAATTACTTCGCTCAACCTATCACCGGATCAAAGGAGGATGAAAAGATTGCACAACGTCAGAACTTTGTCGAAGAGCTCAGGAACACGGCGGCTTACGGTCGAAGAGCTCTGGAGATCGCAGCAGGTCGGAAAGATGTCGTTGAGTTGCAGAAGCTTGCTGTCAAGTTGGGCTCACTCGAAGCGGAGAGGAGCGCAGATTTTGTGTAGATCTATGTCTCCTAGTGCTGCACCGTAATGAGCTTGCGAAGCGCGATCGAGTTGAGATTCCCTTGCGAGAGGCTTTTGAAATTTTGGTTCTGCCCTCATTCAACAACTTCGACAAATCACTTCGACCACGCGTTCAGGAGCCCTTAGTCTGATCGCATAAACAGGTGAGTCTACTCATGTAGATCCCTCGTGCTTTCAGATGCAAGCGAGCTAAATCTTCTGAAGCATCACTTCATCTTGAATCGCGAATCCAGCCCTTCACAGATCACCAGCGACCTTCTAGTAGCCAGTATGACACTCAAAAGAGGCTCTTCCAAACTCCCGCACTCTGTCCTGCACCGGATCACGCAGTTTGTATCGGATGGAGAGATCGCTTTGAACAGACGGATCGGAGCACTGCTGGAGGAACCCAAGCTATCGAATCAGACTAGGAAGTTGTTGGAAAAGCAGAAAAGGGATCTTGGAAAGATGCTCGGTACTCTGCGCCTCGTTAACAGAGAGTTCTCGAGGCTCGCAATCGAATTCATGAACTTCGTAAGTTCTCCACTCCTCTTTCGCCCCTCTTTCGCTCCTACCTCTCCGCTCGATATTTCTGACGTCCAATCGACATCTCTGTAGACGATCAGCGCCAAGAAAGTACTCGCTTGCCCCGAGTTCCGATTAGGAATCGCTCAACGTTTGAGATCTCGCTTCCGCAAGGTTGTATTCGACGTACCGTACTCGACGAGCCGAACAAGCGAGAATGACTTCCTCATCCAGCTCCTCCCCCTCTTCACGAATCTCTCGTCAATCTCCTTCGAAACCGGAACCGCCGAGATCTTCTTCAACTACTCTCGAGATCCAGGGCAGCTTCGTCTACAGCAGGTCGAACAACGTCGCCGAGTACTCGAACACATCAACGCTCGCATCACTTCGGTATCATTCGTCGGTCAGAAACTCGAGCATGTCGTCGACCTCCTCCGAGTCTTCTCGAAAGATCATCTCCTCGAGATCAAGCTGGATTGGACCGTGGCATCTCAAATAGACTCGACAAAGTGGGAGGAGTTCTTCAAGATTCTTCCGCCATCGGTCAGAACACTCGACGTTGACCGGAGTCCTCCGAAGGAGTCGTCGAAGGAGTCGGAGGAATCCAAGAAGGCGAAGTCAGCACCGAGCGGCACGAAGGAGGCAGCGAAGGACAAGCAGGCTATCGCAGCTCTTCCGAATTATCCGAAGGAATGGCTCGTCCCCTCGAATTGGCCAGCTCTCACGAAAGTCATCCTTCGTGTACTGAGCTACACCTCGATCGATCACGATTTCCTCGCCCAGTTCAAGTCTCTCGAAGTCTTGGAGGTGCACCAGACTTACGGAATGGACGACATCGACATCATCTGGGGCGAGACGGCTGTCGAGCTCGAGACAAAGCTCGTCGCGATTCCTCCTCTCGCTCACCTTCGCTCCCTCTCATTGAGATGCATTCACCTGCTGTTTTGCAAAATCTTGCAACACACCATCTATGACCACGAGGAGAAGAAGGAGTTGACAGAGGGAGAGGATGAGCCGTCAGCTATGGAGGTGGAGAAAGACGGGGTTACTGAAGGAGGCGTGGAAAAGGCTGTGAAGGGAGATCCGGTGAAAGACACAGCAGGAGGCCGGGCAGAAGGTGGAGCGGGAGAGACGGACGGAACGAATGTCGAGGATCAGGAGGAGGAAGAGGAGGAGCATCCCGCGATCCACTGGACTCCCTCTCTTTCGCGGGTCATTGACCCCGATTTTCCTTTCGTCGTCGGCTGCGATTCGTACCTGGAGGAACCGGACAGCATCTGCGTTCAAGAGCAGACCTGGTCACGCCCTTTTCCAAACCTCGAGGAATTCACTCTTCAGAGTGTCGATCCCTGTATCGACGACGACGAACTGTGGGACTTCATCGAAATTCACAGCTCGACGCTACGCCGCTTCAGCTTCTACAATCTTGGACAGGACTGGTGTCCGTCAGCTCGCGCAGATCTTTCGTCGAAACCGATATTTCAGGGAATAGACTTATCCTTACATCCCTACCATCCTGAAGCTCATATCTCGGAAACGTTCGTCCAACATCGCGACATGGTCTTCCCGCACTGGATCAGCAAAAGTAACCCTCACTACGATTACTTCAGGAAGCCCAAAGATGATGCCTTGATTCTGAAGCTGAAGAGTCTACTCGATTACGGACAAGAACGATTGACGGAATTGACGGAGCAGGTTCGTTCTACTCTCTCTCCCTTACTGAGTGAGGACGTGATTGGGACTGATGTTTTGACGAATTTGATCGAAAAGGTCGAAAAGGGTGGAGAAGCGGGAGATCTTTATCGCTTCGCTTGGTCTTTGAAGGCTTTCGAGTTGGATCGTGCAGCTTGTTACGATTGAGTGTGAGTATTTTCCTCGCTATCTGGAGCGATTTCAAGACTTTGTACTGATGTTCGCATCCTCGGGACCTCGCCGAGAAGCAGCTTGAGTAGGACATTGGATATGCAGTAAAGCTCGTTTCTCGTCGACGAGTTTGAGAGTTCTCTAGGAGCACGGCGGGAGAGGTCGATGTCGCGAGAGGTGTTTGCAAGAGAAAGAACGGGAAAGCGAACACAGAGGTGCAGATTTCATCGGAAGACAGAGAGGTGGGGCACAGACGGAGAGGGTGACAGAACTAGAGAAAGCAAGAGAGGGGGACAGACTAGAGACGAAAGAGAGAAACAATTCAAGCTGGCAAAGTCAAGCGAAAAGGAGACTAAACGAAAATTGCAATTTCTACATGTAAACGAAACGTCCGTCCGAAGTAACGATTGGAGTGAAGAGTCCTCCTCCGAGAAGAGGGTTTCCGTGAGCTTCGACTTGAGCTTGGGAGGGAGGCGAAGCTGGAGCTGACGAGGGAGAAGAAGAGGGACGGTCTTCCTCCTTCTTGCGGAGTTCTTCGAGTTTCCAGCCTGCGATCGCTTCTTTGAGTAGACCCGATACATCTGACATGTCTCCTTTCGATGAAGACGTGGAGGAACGCCAGATCTCAGAGAGTTTCTCGACTTGTTTGCGAACTTCCAAACTTCCTTTGGTTTCGACATCGTCGAGTGAGAAGGATTGGGAACCGGCAGTCTCCTTGAGTTGAGCGTGACACCATTGGATCTCAGCAGGCATCGTTTCTCCAGTGGTGGCGGACTCGTCCTTCTTGGAGATGGTGGTGGGAGGAGGAGATGTGGCCATTTGAGAGATGGGAGAGGCTTCGGAGGTGTTTGTGATTGCTCGGGGGATGATTATTGAGTATCTGCTCGACTCTAAGCAAGAGGAGGGAGAGGGGGGGATGAGGGAGATGAGAAGAGAGAGAGAGGACTGAGCTTTCAAAACGGAATCGCAAACCAAATCCAATACATTTGCGCAACTCCTTCGCTCTCGCTTCTCTGCTCAAGACGACAGATTATGAGACCGATCTAACGAGCATATCATATTCAGAGATCTACTTCAGGCGGAGGCGAAGGCAAATGAACGCTCCCTAACAAAGCACCTTTACCCTCGATCGACAAAGACTCGCCCGCGAGCCCTTTCACAACTATGAGAGGAGAAGTAGGAGGAGAGGGGAGTTCTGCAAAAGGTGCCGAAGGGTCCGAATCCCCCTTCTCCCTCGCTCTCGCCGATTTCACAGCTTCCTCCCAAACCCTCGCTGTCAATGGATTACTCTTCAATTGTAGATCCTCGAAGGTCTTGACCATCTGTGCTTTGACTCCCGTGACGACTTTCCGTTGTCGTTGTTTCTGATCCTCTTCATTCGAGAGGACTAGGAGTGGTCGAAGTTCGAGGAGTTGGAGGGCACTAGCTTCTGCTTCGGCAGCTGCAGTGAGGTGGGAGAGGCGAGTAAGGAGAGGTTTGAGTCGATCTGCGTCTTGAAGAGCTTGTGCGAGGGCTCGTTCTTCGGGAGTCGCTGAAGTGGTCGATTCGGAGAGTGAGAGGGGAAAGAGGAGGGAAGTGAGTTGAGACATGGCCATCGAGATTGAAATGAAGAGTTGTCGAAGAAGTGCGATGTGCTCGTAGGTGAGGCGGTTTGGGAAGAGGAAGGAGAAAGTCGGGGAGGGAGAGGGACGAAGGAGGAAATGGAATTCGAGAGATGCGGACAAGGCGAGGATGAGGTATCGCCACTGCAGAGACGCTCTGAAGCATCAGTATCGTTCTGGGAGAGAGAGCAGACGAGAGAGAGCTTACAAAGTTGTTCCTTCGTTCATCTTTCCGGAAAAAGCTGAAAAGAGCGATCGATCCAAACGCAAACACCCAAAACGCTCCTGCATTCGTCGCTCCCTTTACTAGGAACTCTCTGTTCGTGACGAGTTTCCCCCAATCCGCGATTCCCGGTCCGAATCGCTCGTAAGCCCACCTCTTTCCCTCGTTCTCAAGAATATCCACCCCTCTTCTCAATTCGACGAATCGTTGTTCTCCTCCTTTCCCTACTTTATCTGGGTGATAGATCCTCGCGAGCCTCCTCCATTGACTCTTGACTGATGAAGGACCTTCGACTTCGACGACTTGACGAGAAAGACCGAGTAAAGAGTAGTAGTTCTGGTTGATCCCTGTAGCTTGGGACCAATAGACGCTAAGTACCGAGTAGGCGAGATAGGATACGACGAGTGTGATTCGTGCACGTCGGAAGTGTTGTTGAGCGACAGAATTGGCAGAGGCGACTTGAGGAGGAGAGGCGTTTGGAGGTAAAGTCGGTCGAGAGGAAGGGGAGAAACGGTAGAAGGTTGAGAGGAGGAGGTTCGTGAAGAGGGATGGAAGGAATGTCCAGCACAGGATCGACGTAAGGTGAGCAGAAAGCCCGTTCGTCGAACTCCCGCTCATATCTTTTCCTGTTTTCGATTCAAACGAGAGAAAGTTGTCAGTTTCGTCGTTCTCGTCGAATGAAGTATTCAGTGTGATTGGATCAGACGCTTTTTGTGTTGGAGCAGCTACGCTCGTTCTCAGTACCTATGCTCTCCTCCCTTAACGCATCGAAACTAAATCCCTCTTCTTTCGCCTTCATCTCCCTCACTTGTCCGCCCTCGTGACCTGCAACTAGCCTCATCTGATCTCGAGAGAAGTTGCTAGTCGTATGGGTAACCTTTGTATAACCTCCCCCTCAAAGATCGTTGAAGACCTCGAGAGTCGACGGGAGAAACTGTTTTTTCCTTCTGTTCTCTTTGAAACCGTCAAACAGGACACCCATCCACAGTTGTTGACTTGGTTCTGGAAGAGCTTGGCGTGCTGAGGTGTATATATGTGACTGTCGAACTCTGCCTTTACGCCGAAAGACCATTCATCTTGAGGATTCGGGTCTAATTTATAAAGAGTTCGTCCTCCCCTCTTGTCCCTGCTTCCCTTTGAGTCCTTCAGACATGACATTATTCCGATATCCACCTTCTACGATGTAACGCAGCTTCGAAGAGAGGCGGTTAAGGCGGTCGAGAGAAGGGAGTTGAACAAAGGAGACGAGTGAGAGTCGTAGGGAGAGAAGCGGGGAGTTTCAGGGTGACAGGATGAATTTAAATCGCTCATTCGAGCTCTAGCTAGCTCTACATGGTCGAACAGAGTCGAGAGTAGCTTGGAGTAAACGGATTTGGGTTGAAGATTGATGAAATTGAGAGAGGAGGGAAGATCGAGCAGGGAAGAGAGTACCGGTTCGAACCTTTTACTAGGAATCATTTCCTGATCGATATGAGTGAACTCCTATAGCTTACCGGGTGAGGATGTAAATGTTGGAAGAAGAGGGAAGAGGGAAGGGAGAAATTTACAACTCTTTTCCGCAGAGTGAAGATAGCAGCAACACTCTCGATATAGAGCACAATCAGTGTATACTGCAGAAGGCAAGTCTATTCCTCGGATTCAAGTCAATAAGAATTTCTACATCAAAGTTTTGAAGTTTTCCATCGCTTTCGTCAAGTTGTCAATCTCCAATTCCCAATCCTTAACTTTCTCAGCTTCCTTCTCTTGTACCTCGACAGGTCGCTTCGTCGAGTAATCGGGGGCAGATCGTTGTTTGACGAGTTTCTCGAGGGCGGATTCAGCAAAAGTTCGTTTCTTTTCCGCTTTGTTGAGTTCAGCTTGAGCGTCAATGACACCCTGCGCAACATACACACCAATGTCAATACTGAGAGGCCGTGAGGGAGTGGTGCAAGAGACGTACCTTAAGAAGTAGTGATGCACTCAGTTCAGAACTAATGTTCTCGCCAACGCAACCAACGGGGATGTCCTTCTCGTCTTCAACGACCGTGAACGAAGTGCAACCCTTGATGAGAACGGTGAGAGCAGAAGAAGCGTCTTGGTAGGTCTTGGCGAGTTGAGGGTTTCGAGCGTGGAAGAAGACTGTCTCGAGCGAGAGAAACGAGTCAGTCAGGTGAGAAAAAGAGAGAAGGAGCACAGCGGAAACATACCTTGGAGCTTTGAGTTGAGGTTGTAGCCAGTAGCGGAGGAACGGATTGATCGGATAGCGTTGAAAGCGAGATCAAAGTCTCGTTCAGCCTCGGGGAAGTTTCGGGAAGCGTCCTATTCAAAGCAAGAACGTAGTCAGCGCTTGCCGGTTCGGATTATAGAGAATGACGTACAGCCTCAGGGAATTTGGCCAACATGATGGATTGAGTCTGATCAGTCGGTCTTCGAGGTAATCGTTGCCAGAGCTCTTCGGTAACGAATGGCATGAAGGGGTGAAGGAGACGGAGACCGTTGTCGAGGACGGTGTAGAGAGTGTTTTGAGCAGAGAGACGAGCGTCGGCGTCTGCTGAAGGGTCGGTAACAAGTTTGATCGCTTCCTGTGGATCCAACAAGATACGCCTCATCAGTCAACATTCTCGAATGATGAGACCAGACAGTAAGACCCACGATGTAGACGTCACAGATCTCGTAAAGCCAGAAAGAGTAAGCATCAGACGTGGCAGCCATGAAGTTTCGCTCGTTCAAAGCGTAGTTGACTTTCTCGGCAGCACCATTCAGCTTGTGAAGGATCCACTTCTCGACGAGCGATTCCTTTCCAGTAGGCTATATCGGTGAGAGAAGTATGAGCGATTTGTCTTCGTGCCGGAGTGAGAGTAGACGAACCTTTTCAGATTGCGAAGGAACGAACCCTCCCTCCAATTTGAGCATGGCGAACTTGGTAGCGTTCCAAAGCTTGTTACAGAACTAGCGACAATCGAAAGCACATCATCAGCAACCGAGATGCTCGGAGTCAGAAGAGAAAGAAGGCGAACCTTTCGGTAACCTTCGACACGAAGAATCTCGAGGTTGATATCGCGACCTGTGGAGCATCAAATCTTCAACACCTGATCACACGAAGAGATGAAGAGAAAAACAGCGACTCACCAGCAGAAGAGTAGTTGCAGAGAGCGAACCTCAAAGCATCGGTACCGCATTGAGGAATACCAGCTGGGAAATCCTTCTTCTGACCCTTCTCAGCCATCTCAATCTCCTTCGCCGCCAAATTACCCATCCTCAATTGTCCGTGCAAGACCTCGAGCGTAGCACCCTCGATAACGTCGATAGGATCAATCACGTTGCCGAGAGATTTCGACATTTTGCGTCCGTGGGCATCTCGGATCATGGCGTGACAGAATACCTCCGAGAAGGGGACTTTGTCGGTGAGGTAAATACCGAGTAACACCATACGGGCGACCCAGAAGAAGAGAATGTCCCATCCAGTTTCGAGGACTGAGGCAGGGTAGAAGTGTTTGAGATCGGGAGTCTGTACAGGCCGAAGCGCTCAATCAGTCCAGCTCTGGCGGCGTACTGATGAGAGCGTCTAAACTACCTTCTCGGGCCAACCTTGAATCGACCAAGGCCAAAGACCAGATGAGAACCATGTATCGAGAACATCTTCATCTTGTTCGAGTTCGAATGCTTGACCCTTGAACTTCTCCTCGGCACGTTGACGAGCTTCCTCTTCAGTCCTTCCAGTGACCCAGTACTCTCCCGAGAGACGCTGTGAGTCGAAGATCTTGACCTTATCAATTTCGCTTTCTAAGGCGAGAGATTAGAGAGAGATGAAATCGACTCACATCTTGTTGATCGACACCTTCGATCTTGACGAAGTAAGCAGGAGCTCGGTGTCCCCACCAGAGTTGACGAGAGATACACCAATCTTGAATTCCCTCTAGCCATCTATACCAATCACCTTCTGAAGTTGCCGGTCGAATCTTGAGTTCTCCAGCACGAGTTCGCTGTAAATCGTCGATTCCAAGCCCTCCAGTATCAGTTCAGGGAGAGTGAGAGAGTCGAGAGAAATAAGAATTGAACTTACCTCGATAGCTTTGTCTGCCAAAGTTTTACAACTAACCCACCACTGAGGTTTCATGACACTCTCGATAACATCCCCACTCTTTGCACACACGGGAATTTGCATAGGATTATCGGCATCCCCTTCATAAAGACCCTTCTTCTTCATTTCCTCGATCACTTTCTTCCTCGCATGGAACCTCTTCATCCCTTCAAACTCTGGTCCAGCGTTCGAATTCAAAGTTCCATCGTCATTGAGGATATTGATGAATTCCAATTTGTGTCGCATTCCAACTTCGTAATCGTTTGGATCGTGAGCAGGAGTCATTTTCACCGCTCCCGTACCAAACTCTTTATCGACAGCGATCGAATCCGTAATGATTGGAATCCTCCTCCCTAAGAAAGGATGAATTGCGAATTTACCGTGGAGGTGAGTGTAACGTTCGTCGTCCGGGTGAACAGCGATCGCGGTATCTCCAAGTAAAGTTTCGGGTCGAGTCGTCGCGATGATGATCTTTTCGTCGGAACCTTCGAGAGGGTAGGCGAACGAAGTAATGACTCCGAATTCAACTTTGTCTTTGAGGTCGTATCCTGGAACGGAGAGGAGAGTTCTACCAGTAATGTTCTTTTGATCGACCTGAAAAACTCACTTATCCCCTCCATCAGCAGCTGGAAAGGGAATCAAAAAGAGAGAGAGAGCGAGTTGGGACTTACTTCGAGGTTGGAAAGAGTGGTATTCATAGCGACACACCAATTAACCAAACGATTCGCTCGGTAAATAATTCCATCATCGTGAAGTTTGACGAAAGTTTCCGCGACCGCTTTCGACAATTCCGGATTCATCGTGAACGCAACTCGATCCCAATCACACGAAACTCCCAATCGACAAATTTGATTCGTAATTCTCGATTGATACCTACTCGTTTGCAAACCCCCCTCTCATCAGCTTCAAAAACTTCGATTCG
>Ga0308169_10001251_pt1 | contig 30443 bp, 37 predicted proteins | sample PhyBR1_2_FD_202139 | JGI IMG/M metagenome (GOLD analysis project Ga0308169, IMG submission 202139) | Phyllosphere microbial communities from UC Gill Tract Community Farm, Albany, California, United States - DLSLSB.R1 | ecosystem: Host-associated > Plants > Phyllosphere > Unclassified | place...
TGAAGAGGTCCAGCTGCGTGATGATGATGTAAGCTGCCCTCAGCTCTGCTGTCCGACCCCCGTTCGACTCACACTGCAACCCCTCGACAAGCTTCACAAACGCCTCTTGCTGTTCGGCCAGACGCGCCAGCGCTTTGGTCCTGTGCCAATCCTGGAAGCCGTCGCCCGAGTCGCGGGTTGACCCGCTTGAGCGTGTTCTCGGCGCAAAGTCATCGACGGTCTCTTCCCGGCCGCGCGCACGGGTATATACAGATGCGAATTGCGGAGACGAGCCAGCGTGCGGGGGCATAAATACGGTCGAGATGGCGATGATAGCATGGAGCAACGATCGGGCCTGGTGTGAGTCTATCCTAGGTAGCCTGGCCCGCCAAACTCACGGGAAATTGCGGGTGCGAAGCCGGAAGACGCAGATTGGACATGAGCTTCTGCCGGCGGATCATTTTGGGCACCAAAGGGACTTTGTCGAAGAAGACATTCGCGATGTGCTGTGGGTCAGGCGAGCGCGGCAGGATATCTAGCTCCATCTTGCCCACCTGCATTGCTGTTAGCGAGGGGAGATCGGGCGGCCAGCTGCCAAGATCAGTCCTCTGCACGGCACCGCCCCCCGTGCAGCACTCACTCGGGCCACATCAGCTCGGTGAGCGGCGGCAGGCGTTCCGCTCCGCCTCTGCGGCCGTCTGGTCTTCCCCCCGTCCATGTCTGCCGCTCCTCCACCAGCTCGTGATACTGAGAGCTGGGCGAGGAAGACAGGGTCTCCTTTCGCCGTTTGACAAAGTCGGCGTCGCGAAGCCCTTCACGCTGCCTAGGGTGAAGGGCGCGATCGCCTGACCTTGACCTGGTACTTTCCATGTCCCGGTCCGGTTCCGCATGTGGATGAGGGCCATGGTCCATGGGATCCAAGGGTCGCAGAGGAGCATCAGTGTCCCAAGAGCACTCGGTCAGGGGGGCCTTCGACCGGCGCAGGGGGTTGCGACAAGGCGTGCAGACGGGACGCACTCCATCGCACTTCTACCGATGATCAGCTGTAGGTCGAGGGATGTACGGGCATCGACGACTCACTCGCTTGCGGGTCCTGCTGCATCAATCGCGCGATCAACAAGCTGGGTGAGATGGAGCAGCTTACCTGCACTGATGACAAGCGGCGTTTCTGGCCAAGGCACCAGCCAACACCGGGTGCTCGGTCATGGTGAGAACGGTATCTGGTTCTATGTGTGAGGTTGTGGTTGGTCTTGCGTGCTCGTAGCCGTATGCTGCTCGCGATAGACACTCGACTCAGAACGGATAGGAGCAAAGAAGACGAATGATGCATTACAAAGGACCGCCGACGGGGGTTAGATTCGGAAGCCATGACCGATACCTGAAACGAGCCCCGTTTCATCGGCACTCCGTGGCTCTGCCTCGTTCTCTCGCGCAGATCCTTTCGCGCCTGTCCCCCATGATCGAGAGGGATCAGCCTGCCCTCTAGCAGCCAGAGTATATCTCAAGACCCCCGCTCGAAACACACTATGCAGCTGCCTCGATGATCGTTTTCCGCCTGTACTGCTGAATTCTGCTCTGAAGCTAAACTCAACGCTCGCGCCCCTGCCTGCTTACGGCAACCCGTACTACCGTCTTGCACGGGCATCTACGGATCATGGCTGACCATTCTACCCACCTACCCACCAGTCGCCTGCATATTCCGGCTCGAGAGACTATGCAGACTGCATCTATAAGTTCGATCTATGTATACTGCTTCTGCTCCTCAATCACACCCACACCCCAGTTGCGCTCTGATATCCCGCCTGTATGTCACAGCTTGCTTCAGGCATTCTTGACCGCCGCATCCATCTCCTCCTTGAGCTTCTTTCGCTCCATCGAGACGAGGTCGTCGCCCTCGGCCATGTCCTCATCCTCGGTCCACTTGAACTCGGTTCCCGGGTATTTGACTTTGGCCGCGGCGGCGTCGTCGACGAACCAGAACACGAGACCGGGGCTGGGGTCAGCGATCTTGGCATGGGGTGAGCTTGTTAAGGTATTGTGCTTACCTGATGGGGCGGACGCGCGAGCACGGCAGACCCTCTTCTGGTCGGTCGAGAATGTTGGCGAGCATGTCCTGCTTTCCCTCTCCAGCAGCGACGAACGCGCATCGGAACGCGTGGTTCAGCACCGGGTAGCTGGCATCAGTCGCCGTTCGAAAACACGTCCCGCTCGCACTCGCACGCACGTGAAGGTGATACGCCTGCTGGGGGGCTTGGGGCTGTCGAGGATCTCGGCCACCCATCGGTCTCCCTCAGCCAACAGCTCATGTCCCGGGAAGAGCGAGCATGTGTGTCCGTCGGGTCCCATGCCCAGCAAGATCAGGTCAAAGGTGGGATATCGCGCCGCGTTTGCGCCCGCAAACTGCGCGACAATCTGCTTCTCGTAGTCGTCCGCAATGTCCACCGCCTCGTTCTCGCTCGCGTCCTTGTCGCTCGGCTCGGCCGTGGGGTCAGTCCGCGTCGAGTCAAGGAACAGCTCCGTGTTGATCGTGTGGATCTGGTCGCGCTTGATCGGGACGTGCTCAAGGAACGCCTTGGAGCAGGCCGAATAGTTGCTCTCCGGGTGGTCGAGGGGGACGATGCGCTCGTCGGCGAAGAAGACCTGCCATTTGTCCCATTCGATCCCGTCCAGCTTGGCCAACGGAGTCAGGTTGTTGGGCAGAGAGCCGCCCGAGAGAGCGATGGTAAACTGGCCGCGCTTTGCGATGGCGTCGGTCTGTGCCTTGAGGATGAAGTTGGCAAGAGATTCTTTCAGGTCGGACGTGTCCGGGAACTTGTACAGGACGGGGGCGGAAGGCGAGCCCGGCATGATGGACAGTTGAGGTGAGAGTTGGAGTCGGATCAAAGTCGATGTGGTGTGTGTGTTCTGCGAGCTGCTGGCAGATCAAGTGTACGGTGTCTTATCTGAGGGGGTGATGTGAGACAAAGACAAGAGATATGATATAGGATCCAGTGGTAAAAAGTCGAGACGACTGGGGCATACAGCGCTGGCTGAGGTCATTCCGCGGGCTCACACTCACTCAGCCTGACGTCAGGAGGTCGAGGTCCAGATTCCCGCCGTCGCCACCCAGAACGCCACAATGAGCTAAATCCGCTAATTCCCGACAGAGAGAGGGGGAGAGCGCGTGTGCTTCGCTTGCTTTGCTTTGCTTTGTGTGATGTGTGTGGTTTGGTTCCGACATTACTCCTCCACCTATTGACACACGCGTCCACCGCAATCATCAAGGACGACACTTGTCTGCCAGCGTCGCGCATCCGACCATCAGCTGTCGCAAAGCTCGAATCTTCCGCAAGCAGAGCTCAACCCGGACGCCGACACGATACAGCCCGTCGCGTCCAGCATGTCAACACCAAAGGTCAACTTGCGCGTCGGTTCGACTGAGCCAGAGACTTCCGGCGATGTCATCGTGCAGGACATCGCGACCGCACCTGGCAAGGAGCGAGAGCGGGAGCCGCTGTACGGCGGTCAGATCGCAAACATCTCGGAAGGGATGGAGGTGGATGCGCCGGCAGGAGGTGAATCCAACTGAGCGCCTCACCTCGGAACGTGGATGCTCATGCCCAGAATCATCGACATCAGCGCAGCCGACGGTCCTGAAAGGGGCAGAGACGCCCATCGACGCCCCGCCAGCAGACGACGTCGTCGCTGCCGACCTCGAAAAACCGTCACAAGCCGAGCTGCACAAGCTTGCAACGACGTACCTCGCCTCGCAAACACATCCGCTCATCATCCCCTCCTACTCGTCCTGGTTCAGCATGTCGTCCATCCACCCCATTGAACGAAGATCATTACCCGAGTTCTTCTCGAGCCGGAACAGGAGCAAGACGCCCTCGATATACAAGGACTACCGGGACTTCATGATCAACACTTATCGCCTCAACCCGGGCGAGTACCTCACCGTCACGGCGTGCAGGCGCAATCTGGCCGGAGACGTTGGCGCAATCATGCGCGTGCATGGATTCCTCGAGCAATGGGGCTTGATCAACTACCAGGTGAGTGATCTCGGCGTGACGCGAAGTGTTAAACTGATGTCAGATCGACCCGGATACGCGCCCTGCGTCGCTCGGTCCGCCATTCACGGGCCATTTCCGCGTCACGCTCGACACGCCCCGCGGTCTGTCGAACCTCGTTCATCCGGGCACGAAGCCCAACACCGGTGCTCTCGCCCTGCAAGCCAACGGCGTTACACCTCATCCCTCCAATCTCGACCTGCGTAAAACGATCTACCACTCTTCCTCGCGCACGTCCAAGCCCGTGTCATCCGACGAAGCCGCCAAGATTGCGAGCGAGAACGCCGAGGAACCCGCAAAGCCCAAGATCCACTCGTGCGAGACGTGCGGGACCGACTGCACGCGGACGCGGTATCACTCGCTCAAGGACGGCAAGTATACGATCTGCCCGCCTTGTTTCGTCTCGGGGCGATTCCCATCAACCATGTTCTCTGGTGACTTTGTGCGACTAGATGAGGAGGCATTCAAGCATGCGGCGAGTGGTGCCGGTGCCGCCTGGTCCGACCAGGAGACGCTGCTCCTGCTTGAAGGGGTGGAGATGTACGACGACGACTGGCAAGCTGTCGCTGAGCACGTGGGGACCAGGTCCAAGGAGCAGTGTATCGGCAAATTCCTCCAACTACCGATCGAGGACCCGTACATGACCTCCGACCCGGCGGCCGACTTGGGACCGCTGCGGTACCAGGCGGGGATGAATGGTTTGCCGTTCGAGGGGACGGAGAACCCGGTCATGAGCGTCGTGACGTTCTTGGCGAGCGCAGTGGGGCCCGCGGTGGCTGCGGCGGCGGCGCAGGGAGCGTTGGGAGAGTTCAGCAAAGGTCTGAAGAGGAAGAGGGAGGAGGTCAAGGGCGAGGGAGAGGGGGCGTCCACGGCCAAGTCGCCCAAGACGACGGCAGTCGAGGCCGACGGGATGGACGTGGATGGCGAGGACAAGGCGGTGGAGCAGACCAACGGCGAGGCCAACGGTGAAAGCAATGGCGAATCGGACGCGCCGTCAAAATCAACGGTGGAGAAGGCCGCATCGATAGCCCTCGGTGCCGCAGCCGTCAAGGCCAAAGCGCTCGCGCAGCACGAAGAGGCCCGCCTGAGCCAGCTCGTCTCGCGCCTAGTCTCGGCGCAGGTCCGTAAAGTCGAGCTCAAGTTGACGATGTTTGAGCGGATGGAGGAGATGCTTGAAGAGGAGAAGCGCCGCGTCGAAATCGAGCGACAGGACGTCTTCAAGGAGAAGATGAGCGTGCAGAAGAAGTTGGAGACGGTCGAGGGGCTGTTGCGCAAGGCGAGGGAAAACCCCTCGAGCGTTGCGGCAGGCGATCTGAATGGACTGAGCAAAGGGCAGAGTACTGCGGAGCAGGTCCAGCCGGTGGCCACGTTTACGGCGCCGCCGAAGGAGGAGGGACAAGTGGCGCAGCTGTAGGAAGGCGCTGGTTGAATGTAGATGGACGATAAAATGGGCGATAGGAGCCTGATCAGGGATGAATTGTATGCATGTACGTGTATGACTCGTCATAGTTCGTCGCGGGTCGTGCGTTCTGCTTGCTCTGGGATTGCTGCTGCGGAAGAGGCGGCCGGGGAATCCAGCGGGACGACGCTGTCGAGGATATCGCTGCCGGTGCTCGCGCGCTCGTCTGGTGGGACGTCGACCGCTGATGGTCGTGTTGCCAGCCTGGACAAGGACGGCACCGCTGTGGCTGTCCCCACAGCTGATGCAGCCGCTCCCGACAGGCTCGACACAGCAGCCACCACTTCCGCCCCGTTCTTCACCGGCCGGCCCACGCCCATCCGAACGAGTTTCCAGCTGCCTGCGAGCCACCATCCGAATCCACCCATGACCTTGTCCAACACCCGGCGCTTGATCACCCACCCGACGACGAGCATGAACAGGAAGAAAGCCGAGAAGATCAGGAGGCGGTCGTACCAGTCTGCGCGCTCTATTGCCTTGACGAGCGCCGAGGACGTAGTGAGGATGGAGGTGTAGTTGTCGTATAGCGCCTGCGTGAGCTGGAGGGTGCGCGTCGACTCGTCTGTGTGTGAGATGCATCCCTCGTAGCCTTGACGCTCCGTCACGAGGCGACCGGCGGTGTCACGTACCGAGCATCTGCACGCTCAGGACCGACCGTTCCAGCTCGGCCTGCATCAACGTCGTCGTCCGCCTGAGCGCGTCCGTCACTTCGTTCGTCTTGGTCTGCAGGGCGTCGTCGTCGCTGCAAGTGAGCCTCGTGCTAAAGCCGTCGACATTCGCATCAACCTACCTGGTCCCGGTCCTCGGCTTGGCCTTCTGTGCCTCAAGCGACGGATCCACCGCGTCCCCCGTCCCGCTCTCCCGCGACAGCAGCAGCTCGTGCCGCCTCGAACGAGCTTTGGACGCGATGGCCCGCTTGGACGAGACCAGCGCCTCGCGATACGCCATGCGCAGGCTGGCGTGAGCGGCTCCTCCACCGCGTCCGTCCGATCCTAGCTCACTCGTGTAATGCCCGATCCAGCTCGTCGACTTGATGAACCCATCTGTCCCGCTCGATTTCGCTCTCTGCAAGCTCTCGACTGAGCTGTTTATCAGACCAGACCAACCCGAACGATGCAGGGCTGCTCGACCCACCTCAAGGTTACGCCGCACGCCCTCCAAGTCCCCCTTCAACTCGTCGGCCAGCTCGCGATGCAGCCCCAACGGCCCGTCACATTTCTCCAGCCGGGGCAGCTGGAACGTCTGGAGGTCGTGCAGTCTGCGCTTCGCCGATTCGACCGCGGATGCTATATCGATGGACATTGTTGAAGAACGTTACGGGACTTGGGTTACGAGACTCGGATGACGCGGATTAGAATACCACCGAGCCGAACTCGCAGCGCTCGTGGCGGACGCTGAATGACTGCTCTTTCGGGCATCACGACGTTGATGCATGCTTGTCAGATCTGCGCAGTGAATAGTATGGGAGCCTGAGGCGTGTGCATGGGCCCCGCCCCGGCGGGGACAAGAACTGCAAGTGCTCTTGAGCATGGGGGTGACAAGCCGTGGCACGGCTTAAAAACGGCTCGACGTGTGAAATGGCCGGACTGTCCGGTAGGATATGGCCGAATGACGATAATGGGCCGAATCATGACTCCGGATGGGGGACGGCTCGCGGTTGACCTTGTTCCGACCTAGCTGTTCTTCCTCTTGATCCACAAAACACCCATCTGTCCATCCGGTCATCCATTTCCGCCGCAAACCAAGGCCAGGACCACGCACGATGCCGCTCAACCTCGCCCTGCTCGGCTCCGGCCTCTTCGCGACCAACGCGTACCTTCCGTCCATCTCGGAGCCGTCCAACAAGCACATCAAGCTGCACACCCTCTGGTCGCGCTCCGAGTCGTCCGTCTCCAAGCTCGCCTCCAAGGCGACCGAGCTGGGTCACTCTCCTCGGGTCCTGCACGGTCCCGAGGGCCTGCAGGCGATATGGGACGACAAGTCGATCGAGGCCGTATCGCTCGTGTTGCCCATTACGGCCCAGCCGGAGTTGATCCTCGCTGCGCTCAAGGCAGGCAAGCACGTCATCAGCGAGAAGCCCGTGGGCAAGGATGTTCAGGCTGCGCGGGAGCTGATCGAGGAGTACGAGAGGGTCTACAAGCCCAAGGGATTGATCTGGCGCGTGGCTGAGAGTGGGTTCCGGGACGACCAGGTGGTTCGGGGCTGATGCCAGACTACGAGCAGATAACGCTGCTTCGAGCCGCTGCGGCCGCCCTCCGGGACGACAAGTCGCTCGGCCCCATCTTATACTGGCAGGCCAAGACGGAGGGGGTCGTCGTCGACGGGAGCGCGTACCAGGCCACCTCGTGGCGAACCATCCCGGATTACCAAGGCGGTGAGTTGGCGCCCATACATCCAGCACAACCCGCACTGCCCTTCGCATTTGTTCACAGCGCGTCGCTAGTGCCGACTGCTACCCGCTCGCTCGTGGCTATCATCCCGTCCTCGGCGCTCACAAGCAGGCTTCCTCCTCGACGGCGGCGTCCACGCCACCGCGACCCTCCGCACCGTCCTCCCAGAGTACGCCCGTCCCCATTCCATCGTCTCCCACTCGGCCCTGCACCGGGCCCACCTGCCCCCGCACGACACCGTCATCGGCATCTCCCTCCCGGCCCCCTCGTCCACCGTGGCGCCGCACGGATCGCCCACGGCGCTCAAGGCGCTCATCACCGAGTCCGAGATCCCCGGAGGGCTTGGCAAGTCCGCCCCCGCCGGTACGATCCTGCTCAGCTTCGCCCTGCCCGACACGCCGCCCGAGACCCGCTCGCCGCAGGGCCTCGTGGTCACGACTCTGAATGCCGTCGTGGAGATCACCAACATCAACCGAAAGTGGACGTACAGCATCATCCCGGCCCACGGGAGCGACGTCAAGGCGCACACGGAGACGGCGCCGGCGGATGGAGTCGAGAAGGAGCTGGGCTCCTTTGCACGGGCTGTGGAAGCTGCGAAGAATGGTGGCAAGGTCAAGGAGGAGGACGACCTTGGCAACCCGAGGGGAACGCTTTGGGACGTGGCGGTGATCCAGGCGTTGTTGACGAGCAACGGGCAGCCGGTCGAGCTGGAGAAGCTCATCAACGCCTAGTGGGTTGACGACGTCGAGAAGGACAAGACAAAAAGGGATGGATTGCTCCCGATGAGGCGAAGAATAGACTGCCATTGCCAAGTAAAATGCGAGGATTGCAGGGCAAGGATGCAGGTATCCATGCGATGAAATTGGTTATGATGCTGCAATGCCGTGATGCTCGTACGTTGTGCCCCTCACCGCTACCACCACACTTCCTCCCTCGCACCCGACCCCCCTTCCTCCTCGCTCGCGCCCTCACCATCTGCATCCAAGCCTGTCCCCTCTCGCCACCTCGGGACATCCCCGACCCCCGCCCCGGGACGCTTCTTCCGCTTCTCCCTCGCGCGAGCAATCTTCCGCCTCGCCAATTCGGCCTCCAAATCCCGCTCAGGCATCCCATCTTCTTCTGCAATCTTCTTCTTATCCCTCGCCGCCCACTTTTCCCGCTTGGAACGTACGTCCGCCTGCTCCTCCGCGCTCATCTCCTCCCATCTAATCACGTCGTCCGCCCCGCGCTCGCTGGGGCCACACCACGCATACCGCTCTCGCCTCGTGGTTTCCTCCCCGACGACAGTCCGGACCCATCCGCGCAGCTTGAGCATCCGCAAGACGTGCCGGAACTTGCGCCACCGCTTCGCGCGATGCAGGAATCGCGCTTGGTCGCCTTCGCCAGGTGTAAGGCTCGTCACCGCTGCATCGGCGATCCACCAGCCGTCGAATGCTACGCTGGCAAGGACGGGGTCGTCGGTCATGCTCGCGAATATGAGCATGTTGCGGAACGTCTCCGTGCCCGGAACAACGCTGTACTTTGTCTGGAAGCGATCCAGTACGTCTTCCAGCCGAGAGCGAACATCTGGGCTGTCGGAGGGTACGCGCGTCCGTTTAAGGAGCGCCGTGTCGTGATCGTCTGCGGGGAACAACGAACCCGTGTAATCCAACTCCTTCGGCCACAGTATACCCTGCACGAGCAGGTGTAGCGTCTGCTTGGTCGGCAAGATCTCTGGGCAGAGGGCGAGCACGCGGCCGAGAGTCGTCAAGGCCGATCCGCGGCCCAAGGACCGCTCCGCGTAGATCATATACAGGTTGAGCATGGCACTCAGCGCCTCAATCAGGCCATCCCGTCCGCGTCCTTCCGAGTCGCACAGGTTTCGTAGTTGATCGACGACCTCTACCGGGCGGGGAGCGGGGTTCTTGGGCTTGACGCTGATGAGTCGATAATGCAGATTCCGCAGCGCCTGGGTCACGTCCAACGGGAGACTGTACCGCCTGGGAGGATACGCCTTGCCAGCCCAGGCCTTGACGCCGAGCGTTTGCCCTTCCATCCCTTCGCCGGACTGTCTGTCGTACCCGTACTCACCCTCGTCTCCCACGATCCGATATTGGCTCGCCAGCCGGGCGCGTACCTCTCCAGCGCGGAGTTGGACATAATAATGCCCTGTGCGACGGGAATAGTCGATCAAGGGGGTGAGCGCCCGGGGGCTGGCTAGACTTTGGCGCTCGGACAAGTGGTCGAATATCGCAGAGGCCGCGGGAGGGTCGCGATCCCGCTGGGATAGGTGCTTATGCGTGAACGAGCGTGAGGTTGTGGGTGCCGGGACGGGCTTGATCGATGGCGCTTTGGATACCGAGGAGGCAGGTGAGGCGGTACCCGGCGTTGAGGTAAATTGGGCACGGAACCCAAAGAGCCTCTGAGACAGCGTAAGTGAGCCGGTGGGCATTTTCGTTGAGTCGGTCGACGATTTGGCGGACTCGTCGCCATGAACTTGGACACTCGTTTGAGACGATCGCGGCGATCCTTCCTTCTGCGACTTCTGCTTCAACGGCCTTGTGTCCAGATCTGCCTGTCTGCGGGCTGTGGTCGTTCTCGGCATGTTGCTGTCCGTGTCAGGTCCGGCGTGAGATGTCGAGGCACTGGGGGCAGACGATGGAGCTGTGGGGCGAGGTGACTTTCGGGGCTGAGCCGATTGCTTTCGGGAAGCACCCCTGCTCAATCCGTAGCCAGAGACCTCGGCTCTTCTCCGGGACATCGCATCCCCGTTTGTCCTGTCTTCCGGCGCAGACGCCCGAGTCGCCCCGGCCGATGATCCTTCTCCTACAGCTTCTCCAGTCCGCTCATCCCACCGTAGGCGGGCGAGTTCTTCCGGGGTCTGTGGAGCATCGTACACCTGAACCTCCTGGACCGCCAACCGAGCGTACTGCCGTCGTGCCGCACCGGGCAGCGCCGAAACTGGCACCACGAAGTCGGGGGGTAACAAGGCCTGTAAGCTCGCGGCTGATCCCTTGGAAAAGCCCAGATGGCGAGCTGGCATGGGGCGTATCGTTCGTTATTGCTTTAGCGACATGAATGTGGGGCAAGTGTATGTGTATGCGTGATGTTGTTGGGAAGTGAGGAAAAGGCAAGTGAGCATGGAGGGAAGCAACGGTTTGTCGCCTGGTCGTTCTTGAGATTCAACTCTCTCGTCCGAAACACGCGACCATCAACGGACAGAAGTGGTATCTCCGCCCGCGGCGCGGCTGGGAGAAATGGGCTGAAATTGACGATTTGGAATAATCCACTTGTCCCGGTTGGTCGAGTTAACCGATGGGTGCCTTGCGGCTGCGATAGCACGGATGTGAAACAAGTGCCGTTTTGCCTCCGACTTGGCTGCCCCGTTGCGTGGGACAAGGGTGGAACAACACTTGATTCCCGAGGAACGCATACGACGGCGGTGCTATCGTCCGCGCCGCTCCGTCCTGAGGAAGCTCTCAGACAGGGGGATGTCGGCTACGATGGCTGTTGCGAGGAACATCGAATTCGCCACGGTGGACTAGCGAATCGTAGCGCGACGGCGATCTCAATTGTGAACCTAGTTACATCACCTGACCCAAACGCTTTCCAGAGATCCTCTGCCGTTCCCAGGCAGCTGCGACTCCACTCCCACCACGGCGGCTTACGCGGCCTGGACCAGAGGACGCTCTTATCCCACACACGCAAAGGAGGGGGCTGCGGGCAGGCGAGGCGTCCAGGGGAGAGCTAGAGCAGAGCGAGCGCCCAGCTAGTGCCGTTGGCAGGTTGATGCGTTCCGCTCCGCTGACGTATTCGACGGTTGGGATTGAATGACTCGTTTACGACTCCCTCCGGTGACCCCGTGGATGGGATGGGATTCACCACCCCACGCACCGTTCTTACCTCGTAGCGCCGCATATATAGGCAGCACCCTGTCAGACGACCGTTCCCACCATCACCAACACAACGCATATCATATCATACCATGGAGTTCCAGACGAACCGAACTAACCTCACGCCGAAGGACCTCTACCCCTGCACGGCGACGATCACGGTCGTGCCGCACGGGACGGACACTCGCTCTCGACGACTCTCCGCGGCGTCCTTTGGATCCAACAGCGGCGGCGACGACGAAACTGGGCTCAAGAGGGTCATCTCGGGCGGCAGGAGGAAGACGAGCTTCGGCATCGTGGCTGACAGGGGCGACTTGGCGGACGGACAGAGGCGGAGGAGCTTCAGCGGCGATGGGTCCAACGCGAACCGGGACGAGAACAACGGCAGGTGGTACTGGCGAGTCCAGGTCGGTACCGTCGACGTGAGCAGAGCGCGATCGATCCCAGCAAGACTGTGAGCGCTGACAAGCAGGGCCAGCTGGTCTTGCTGCCTTTGACGCAGCCGCCCAACCCGGTGCTGACGTCCCCCCCGCAACCGCTCTCGCACGCCATGCCCGCTCACTCTGCCGCCGCAAAGGCCAATCGAGCCCCCGGTGCCCACCCCAATGAACATCACGCGCACGGCACCGAGGGCGAGCATGAAGGTATCGGCACCAAGATCAAGAACCTCTTCCGCCGATCGTCGACCGCCACAGACGACAAGCAGCACCACGACACCGCGGGCGCGGCTGCCGCCAATGCAGACACGACTACTGGCGCGACCGGCCGGGGCGATACGGCCGTGGCGGACCCGCCTATCAACAACGGCAACGACGCGATGTCCCAGGCGACCGCTACGACCGCCACGGCCGTCGACCGTGTGCTGGACCAGACGGCGCAGGGGGAGATGCTCCCTTCCCCCAGCGCCAACGCCGTTGGCGCGACCAACTTGAACGCCAACGCCGAGAACGGCTGGCCTGGGGTGATCAACGGACAGCACCTCCAGAGCATCGTGGTGGACCTCCACAGCGTGGACAAGTCCAAGGTCACGCTCGGAGGGGGAGGAAAGAAGGAGGGCAGCTACGTTCTCGTCCACGTAAGTGTGGCCTGCGCTTGAAGCGGCGCGCTCTCCACGATGCGGCTGACGGCAGATCTCGGGCGCGCAGCACGCCGGCATCGAGCCCATCGGGCAGACCCACCTCTCGTCCCCCAAGTCGGGCATGATCAAGTTCGAGTTCGACAAGGACTGGATCGGCGCCAAGGGGTCAGCATCTCCTCTCTCTCCACCCGTGCTTCAAGCTGACCAGCAGCGAGGCCGAAGTCCTGCACCACTACATCACCACCGCGCTGGAGAACCTCTCCGCGCGAACCGAGTCGGGCGGAGATCGAGACCGCGGGTTCCCCCAAGCCGAGAACTTCCAGCTGGGAAGCGGCCACGCGCCCGCCACGGGCGGTCAACACAACGTGCCCAGTGCGAACCTCAACCTTGGACGCGAGGTCCCGCCGGAGCAGAAGGCGTTCTAGGCGGCGTGTCGAGGTCAAAGCAGAAGGATACGTCAAGGGCGTCCGTGTAAGAGTATGTGTATAAGAACAGGTGACCCAATAATGAATGCAAGTTGTGTATCTCGGGCCATGTCGACGCGCCGTCCCCGTGAGCTTGGCCGGAGACGGCGGCTTGTACAGCCCAAGCAGCGAATGCACCGTCCGCCCGCCAGCCCACCTGTGATGATGCCCTGCTCTTGCTCTTCGTGTCCAAGCTTGCCAAGCTCGTATGCTCAAGATACACTCGACGCAACGCCAATTATTGTATACGAAACCTATGCATTGTTGATGTTTTCATCTACTGAAAGACATATGAGAGATTGGAAGGACTGCCCATGAACGGGAGTCCAAGAATGCAGAAAAAGAGAATGAGACACTAGATACACCGAGACCTATTTCCTATCAGATCTACTTGTTTTTATACCACGCCCGCTCCGCCCGTCACGTCTAACCCCTGCGGCGGCACCTTCTAAGCGCCAAGCACCAGCGTGAGCAGGGCCATTCGAACCTGACCGTCAGCTATGACCCTATCTCAGCTAGGGGACCACTTACAAAGAGCCCGTATCGCATCTGCCGGAAGTAAGCAGCGCGCCTCGAGTCAAAGTCGACTTCGGGGTCGATCTCGTTGACTCGCGGAAGCGGGTGCATGACGATGGCGCTCTCCTTGGCGCGGGCGAGGACGTCGTTGTTGATGACAAACATGTCCTTGACGGCCTCGTACTCGGACAGGTTGTCGAATCGCTCCTTCTGCACGCGCGTGACGTACAGCACGTCCGAGTCGGGCACGACCTGGTCGAGGTTGTGGTACTCGGCCCATTGGATGCCGGCACGGCTCGCCTCGGTCTTGACCGCCTCGGGCATGGTGAGCGAGGGCGGCGAGACAAAGTTGAGCTTGACGTCGTAGAGCGACAGAAGCTTGACGAGCGAGTGAACCGTTCGGCCGTTCTTCAAGTCACCGACTGCGCGTGAGTAGAAATTCGCCAGATCTTGTTCTGCAACTCACTCAAGGTAACGGTGATACCGTTCACCGAACCCAGCTCCTCTCGGATGCAGAAAACGTCCAGCAGACTCTGCGTGGGGTGCTCGCCAACACCATCTCCGGCGTTGATGATCGGCACAGGGCTAGACTTGGCGGCACTCTTGCTGCTGCCGACGGCGGGGTGTCGGAGCACAACAGCGTCAGAGTAGCATCCGACCGTTCGGATCGTGTCCGCGAGAGACTCGCCCTTGACGACCGACGAAGTGGAGGCGGTCACCTGGACGACCTCTCCTCCACAACGCTTCATGGCGGCCTCGAACGAGGTCGAGGTCCGCGTGCTGGGCTCGTAGAAGAGCGTGCACAGCACCCGTCCTCGGAGCGTGTCGACCGAGCCGGTCTTCTCCACCTGCGTGCGCATCTCCGAGGCCAAGTTGAACAGGACGTGCAGGTCGTCTCGGCCGAACTGCTTCACGCCGAGGATGTGTCGTCGCGAGAAGGCAGGGTGCGATTGCAGCGACGAGAACGTGCGCAGAGGCGAGGGGTCTCGGGGCGCGACCGAAGCGAGCGACATGAGGTTCTGGCCGGCTTGCTGGAAAGAGGTGGACGGCTGCTCAGCCTTGGGCGACATGGGCACGAGCGAGGGTCGGTGGGCGAGCGAGAACGATCCTCGCGAGGCGGGCTGCCGGGGTCCAGTGACGGTGACGTCTCGGCCGAGGGGAAGAGCAAAGTTCTGGCCGTCAAGGAAGACACTGTGACCGTTGATGACCACTCGGTGGACCGCACCGGACACGGCCTTGCCGCCCAGAGGCGACCATCCGTTGGTGGTGAACGTAGAGTGTCGGTTGACCTCGACCTCGACGTACGTCTGCGGCTGCTCGGGCAGACCGAAGATGGATCGCGGGTTCTCGCTGAGTCGGAGCGAGATGTCCTCGAGCGTGAGCTTGCCCTGCGAAACGGCAGTGAGCAAGAGCGGGAGCGACTCCTCCACACCCGTCTTGGCCGAGACCGAGTGGCCGAGGGCCTGTCCAACTTCGTACGGCAGCACACCGATGGTGAAGATGTCGATGGTGGCGAGGTTCTCCCAGAGCGCGAGCTGGTCCTCGGCAGTGGGCAGAGCTGGGACGTTAAAGTCGGCCTGCGAGAAGAAGAGGGCGTAGATGGCCACGTCGCAAGTGACGGCGAGACCCTTGCCCTTGGCAAGCGCAATCAGCAGGATGTCGTCTCGGGTCGAAACGCCGGTGATGTGAATCGACCTGTTGTTCAAGCTAGCCAGGAGCAAGATCGACGCGAGGTCGGTGGCTCGCGCGTCCGTAACAATCGGCTTGTCTGCGGGCCAGGCGGCAAAGTGCTGAGCAACGCTCGTGACCTTGTTGGTGGACCCGAAGAAGTTGTTGAAGGGGATGAAAAGCGCCTTGGCGCCCGCAGCCTGCGCATCGGCAAGTCGCGAAGCGTTGTCCGGGGTGGCGGCAACGGAGAAGAGGTAGTCGCAGTGCGCGTGGCCCGAGGCGTTGGACTGGGCACGCTGCAGCGAGATCTCGTCCTCGACAGCCGAGGTCAATCCCTGCGGGATCATCTGGACAACCGAGAATCCACCTCGAACAGCAGCCTCGGTCGCGTCGGCAAAGTCGGATGAGCCAGACTCAGCCGCACCGGGCACAAACGCCTGCAGCGAGATAAGACCGGGAAAGGTGTGCGTCTCGTGCGAGGTCTTGTAGTCGACACTGGTGATGTCGAAAGTGGGCTTTCGGATGATGGCCTCGATAAACAGCTTGGCGCACTTGACGTTGGTGATAAGCGGCACGGCAAAGTCGACGGCCATTCGCCTCGACTTGTATCCCTTGGAGATGTACGACGCCGGTCGTCGGAATCGGTTCTTGGACGGCAAGTTGATGTACAGGTCGATCATGTTGTTGGCAAGATGCTGCGAGAGCGAGTACTCGGCCTTTTGCGGGTTCGCGTCGTCCTCGGACCCGAGGGCCTCGACGTACTTGACGGGGATGCCGTGCTCCTGGATGAAGTCGGCGGTACCGGCCGTAGCGAACAGGTTGTACCCGAGTCGGTGGAGCTTGTGCACGGACGGAAGCATCTCTAGCTTCTCCTTGAACGAACCAATCGAGAGCAAGATGTTCTTCTTGGGCGGGCGGATACCCGTGGAGATCAACGCCTTCAGATACGCGTCGTACTTGTCCTTGCCGAAGCAGGCGACCTCACCGGTGGAGGCCATCTCGACACCGAGAATCGGGTCGGCGCCGGACAGTCGCGAGAAGGAGAACTGGGGCACCTTGACACCGACGTAGTTGGCCGGCATCTTGTTCTCGGGGTAGGGCGTGACCGGGAACCCGAGCATAACCTTGGTGGCCAGCTCGATGGCATCGATGCCGGTCACCTTGGAGACGAAGGGGAACGATCGGGCAGCTCGCAAGTTACACTCGATGACCTTGATCTCGTTGTTCTTGGCGATGAACTGGATGTTGTACGGTCCAGTGACGTTGAGCGCCTGGCCGATCTTCTGCGTGGCGACCTCGATCTTTCGGATCGTCTCCGGGTCGAGATCCTGCGGCGGAAGGATGAGCGTGGCGTCACCCGAGTGCACACCGGCGTTCTCGACGTGCTCCGAGATGTAGTGCATCACCATCTTTCCGTCCCTGGCGACCGCGTCCATCTCGATCTCCTTGGCCTCCTCGATGTACTTGGAGATGACGACCGGGTGGTCTCGTGAGACGTCGGTGGCCTGGGTGAGGTACGACTCGAGGTCGTCCTGCGAGGAAACGACGTTCATGGCGGCACCGGAGAGAACGTAGGAGGGTCGAACAAGCACCGGGTAGCCGACCTTGTTGCAGAACTCCTCGGCCTCGGCGAACGAGGTCAGCTCTCGCCAGAGCGGCTGGTCAACGCCAATTTTGTCCAGCATTCGCGAGAACTTGTATCGGTTCTCGGCGGTGTCGATCATCTCGGGCGAGGTACCGTAGATCTTGACGTTTTGTCGGTGCAGGGCAAGGGCAATGTTGTTGGGCGTTTGTCCACCCATCGACAGGACGATACCGGACGATCGCTCCATGTCGTAGATGTCAAGCACAGTCTCGAGCGAGATGTTCTCGAAGTAGAGCTTGTCCGCCTCGTCGTAGTCGGTGGAGACGGTCTCGGGGTTGTAGTTGATCATGACCGTCTTGAGGCCGTTCTCTCGAAGGGTTCGGATAGCTCGGACCGCACACCAGTCGAACTCGACGGAAGATCCAATTCGGTACACTCCGGAACCGAGAACCATGACACCGTTGTCGTCGAACGTGACGTCGTTCTCGCTCGCATTGTATGTGGTGTACAGGTAGTTGGTGAAAGCGGGGAACTCGGCAGCGACTGTGTCAATCTGCTTGACAAATGGCGTGATGCCCGCCTCGATACGGAGACGTCGGACCGCGAGCTCGTTCGAGTTGAGCGCCTTGGCGATCTGCCTGTCGGAGAAACCAATTTGCTTGGCATTTCGGATGAGCTGCGACGGCACGTTGTTAGCGTTGTACGACCTGGGGTCAGCTGAGTGCTTTGTGCTCGAGGAGATACTCACGAGATAATCGACTCGGTCTTGGAGAGTCGCTCCAGCCGGGTCAGGAACCACTTGTCAATGTTGGACATCTTGTTGATCTTGTCCACCGAGTAGCCTCGCTTGAACGCAGTGGCGATGGCGAACAGTCGCTTGTCGGTCGGGTTGGCAATCTCGTAGTCGATGTCGTCGATCTTGACGGCCGAGTTCTCGCCGAAACCGGGGAAGGTGTCGTCGATACATCGGATAGCCTTCTGGATTGTCTCCTCAAAGGTTCGGCCGATAGCCATAACCTCTCCAACCGACTTCATGGAACTGCTAAGCGCAGTGCTGACTCGGTTGAACTTCTTCAAGTCCCATCGAGGGATTTTGACGACGCAGTAGTCGAGCGACGGCTCGAAGCAGGCCGAGGTGAGCTTGGTCACAGAGTTTCGGATCTCGTTCAGCGGGATGTTGAGACCAAGCTTGGCGGCGATGAAGGCAAGCGGGTATCCGGTAGCCTTGGAAGCAAGGGCGGAGGATCGCGAGAGACGCGCGTTGACCTCGATAATGCAGTACTCCTTGGAGAAGGGGTTGAGCGCGTATTGGATGTTGCACTCTCCGATGACGCCGAGGTGTCGGATGACATTGACCGCGGTGGTTCGGAGCATGTTGTAGTCGGCGTCGGACAGCGTCTGCGACGGCGCGACGACGATGGAGTCCCCCGTGTGAATACCCAGCGGATCAAAGTTCTCCATGTTGCAGACCGTGATACAGTTGTTTCGGCAATCTCGAACAACCTCGTACTCGATCTCCTTCCAGCCCTTCATCGACTTCTCGACAAGCACTTGCGGGCTCGTGGCGAAAGCCTTGCTACAGAGCTCGGAGAGCTCCTCCTCGTTGGAGGCAAAGCCAGATCCCAGACCACCGAGAGCGAAAGCGGCTCGAACGATGACGGGGAATCCGATCTTCTTAGCGGCAGCAAGGGCCTCGGGGTAGTTGACGGCCGAGGCGGACTCGGCGCACTTCTCGCCAATCTCCTCCATCGCCTTGGCGAAGAGGTCTCGGTCTTCAGTGGTGATGACTGTCTCGATGGGGGTACCGAGGACCTTGACGCCGAGGCCCTCGAACTCGTCCTTGAGGGCGATACCGACGCCGAGGGCGGTCTGACCACCGAAGGTACAGTAGATACCGTCCGGCTTCTCGTGCTTGATAATTCGTCGAACAAAGTCGGGCGTGACGGGCAGGAAGTAGACCTTGTCGGCGAGACCCTTGGAGGTCTGGATCGTGGCGATGTTGGGGTTGACCAAGATGGTGTAGATACCCTCCTCCTTGAGAGCCTTGATGGCTTGCGAACCAGAGTAGTCGAACTCTCCGGCCTGACCAATGGAGAGACCACCTGATCCGAGGACGAGCACCTTCTTGACCTCCTCCTTGGGTCGAAGGGCGATGTTCGCGGCGAGCTCACCGCCGGGAATGTCGATGGGCACAAGCTGCCCCTGAGAAGCCGACTCCAGCATGCTCTTGATGAACACGTCGAAGAGGAACTCGGTGTCTCGCGGACCGGGCGCAGACTCGGGGTGGAACTGAACCGAAAAGAATGGCTTGCCACCTTGGCCCATCCAGATACCCTCGTTCGAGTTGTCGTTGGCGTTGGTGAACAATGGCTCCCAGCCGTTCTTGAGCGTCGTGACGTCGACCTCGTAACCGTGGTTCTGCGAGGTGATGTAGCATCGGCCCGAGGTGGCGCAGGTACAAGGCAAGTTCATACCTCGGTTACCGTACTTCATCTTTCGGGTCGAGGCGCCGGAAGCGAGGGCGAGCAGCTGGTGTCCGAGACAGATACCGAACACGGGTGTCTTGGCGTTTTCGAGCGCCTTGGTAAGGTTGGCGATGGTCTCCTTGACCATGGAAGGGTCACCAGGACCGTTGGAGACGAAGAGACCGTCGTAAGCGTCGGCCTCGGCGTTGATGTCGTAATTCTGCCATTAGCGAGGCCCACTGTCGCCCAACTGCCACTCACCCAGGGCACGACCTTGACCTCGACACCTCGTTCCCGGAAGCATCGGATCTGGTTCCACTTCATACCGACGTCGATAGCCATAACTCGCAAAGGCTTGCCGGTCTTAGGGTGAAGCTTGATGTCCGAGCCGGTCGTGGCCGTGTACAGGGTCGGCTCCTTGGTCGAAACCTTGGCGACGAGGTTCTCGCTGTTCGGGTCGCTGAACGGGACAACGTTGTAGTCCTCGCGCCAGTTGGTGGTGAGGCCGTCATTGGAGACGGATCGGGTCAAGGACGATCCCGACAATCCGTTGAGGAGTCGAGAGACGCCGCCGAGGACTCCAGGCTCTCGGCCTCGCTCCTCGGTCTCGTTCACCTGCCTGGTCAAGACTCGACCAAGGAGGACACCGCCCTCTCGGATTCGCTTCGTGAGCATTCGGGTGTCGACACCCCAGATGGCCGGGATGCCCTGCTCCTTGAGCCACTGGCCAAGAGACGAGTTGGCGAGGTGGTGGGAGAACGAGGGGTGGTAGTTGGCCACGACCAGCGCAGAGACGTGGATGTGGGATGACTCAAACTCGAGCGGGAGCGAGTCGAGCAGGTGGGTCGCGGGCGGCACATTGTGCGCGTCCTGGTCGGTCGGGATGGACGACGTCTCGACGTTAGGTCGCTCGGGAACACCGTAGTTGCCGACGAGCGGGTAGGTGAGGATCAGGATCTGGGAAGAGTAGGACGGGTCGGTGAGCGACTCTGGGTATCCGACCATTCCTAGAGTTTAGCCGAGGTCCACGTGCCTCGACTCACCAGTCTGGAAGACACATTCTCCCGAGACGCTCTTCTTGGCTCCGAACGAGTGTCCAGCGAGAGCCAGCCCGTCAGCCAGCTCAAGGACCATGTCGGCCTCGCCCATGCTGTCGTCCCAAGCCTCTGCGGGCGCGCCATCAGCGTCGATACCTCGGAGCGTAGCGGGGGCTTGGTCGCAGCCACAGCTCGCGGCGCAGGGCGGGTGGTGGTGGGTCGCGGGGAAGCTGGGGGCGTCGAGTCGTGGACGACGACCGAGTGTCCAGTAGGAGCCAGCGATGTCGCCTGCTCGGCAGCGGGAATGTTGGCCGAGGGGACAGCGCCCTCGAAGGCAGGCTGGAGGGAAGACATGCTGACGAGACAGTTACAGGCGGGCTACTACCGACGAGAGGAGAAGAGGGGTGGTGGTGGGGACACGGGTAAAAATTTCAAAGCAGGGGATGGCAAGTCGCAGCGAGGTGCCAGGACTACCTTTTGGGTGTGTCTTTCGCCTGGTGGGGTGACGAGTCGACCTTGTGCTCTATAGGTTAGAGTAAGAGACACCGAGAAGAGAAGATAGCGACCAGGACGGTTTGCATCGGAAAGAGAAGAGAGAGAGAGAAGGGAAGAGAGAGGCCGGCTGAAAACCTGGCAAAACCTCTGTCGACTCAGGGGCAGTCACCCTCACCCAGGACGAAGGCGGTGATCGCCGCAACGCGCAGTGGAAAAATTTGGTGCCGCCCCTCGATCGAAGCGAACGCAGCCTGAATTGACGCCAAATTAGTTTGGCACGCGACGCGTAGACGCCATGCGACACCGCGTCACTCACTCGAAGCAGTTGGTGTCCTCCCTCGCTGCTGTCGAAACGGGACGCGTCTCAGTTCGACAGACAACGTGCTAGCAGAGCCGACACCTCGGACCCACGATCGTTGTCACAGGAGAAATCGCGTTTCAGCGGCTGGGCAGGACCGCACTGTCCAGTGCCGGGGTTGGGAACGCTGCTTCAGTTATCTTCAGCACTTCTATGTGGCCACGATTGCAATCATGGTTGGTGACGACTGTACATCGAACCGCACCTGCAGGAATTCTCAGGATCGTCTGACGTACAAGCAAAACTAATGTCGCGGTCCATCCCGCTCGCGAAGGGATCTACAGGCAGATCATCGATCGCATGGGAAAAGTGGCTCTGCGCAGCATTTTTGCATCGCCGTTCTGATTAACCCCAGAGACAGAAAAGAGACATGGACTGAAAGAGTACGAAGGAGTAAAGGTCATGTAGAGTCCGTGAGGGTTCGTAGATGAAGAGAGGAGTTGGTTTTTGGCGTGGCGTTTCCGGTGTGGCGCTTAGAAGAGCGCAGCAACGGCACCGGCAAGGCCAAGCAGACCACCGAGAGCCGGGGCGCTGAGCATGCCAGCCGAGCCAGACGGGGTCGACGAAGCGGCGGCCGCGCCAGAGCCGCTGGCAGCGGCGCCGGAGGTGGAGGAGCCGCTGGCGCTAGCTCGCTGGGTTGATCGGGCCGAGGTGGCGGAGGCAGATGCAGCGCCGGAAACAGATGCAGCGCCGGAGACGGTGGTCGGGGCAGTGTCGGCGGTGGTGCCGGCAGCCTCAGAGACGGTGCCAGTGGCCGCGCCAAGGTCGGAGGCGTCACCAGTAGCGGCGGCTCCTCCACCAGTGGCAGTCAAGGTCGGGGCGACGTAGCCCTCTGCGATGTCAATCTATGCTCCGACTGATCTGCTCATCCAGACTCACCAGTGCTGGCGACGGGAAGAGCTTTGGTAGTGAAGTCCTGCGAGGCGCCGGTGTAGTTCTGGGCCTGGCAAGAAGACTGGAGGGCCTCAAAGTCCGAGATCTGCGTGGTGCCGGCGTTGTTGTTGGCGGTGTTGCAGCTGGCACAGTTGTAGATGTTGGCGAGGTAGTCTCCCTGGCCTGACGGTCAGCTCTTGCCGCTACTGCAGACTTGGTCACTCACAGGCGCAGTTGACGTCACCCGCCGGGCAAGTGTCGAAGGAGCACTGGAAGAAGCACTGCTGCTGGGCCTGGGGGCAGGCAGTCTTGGTCGAGGTCAAGAGCGAGCCGAGGGCAGCGGCGTTGTTGTCGTTCAGGCACGAGGCACACGAGTCCGCGTCAGACGGGTAGTTGTTGCAGAAGCAGCCGTAGATGTTGGTCGTGTCACCCGCGAACTGGGTCTGTGGGTCAACAAAGGTCACCAACCGATCCAAGAAGAGGGACGGCGCCCGGTCCGGTAGACACAGTTCAGGGGGGAGGGGAGAGCAGGAAGTGGAGAGACCGCTCACCTGACAGGTGTAGGCCGCCTCGATGGTCACCGAGCACTGGCTCTGGCAGGCAACGGGGATCTGCTCGTCAGCTCTGGCTGCCATCGCGCACAGTCCGCACGCACGTATTGCCAGTTGGGGGCAGCCTGGGCAGCGACGAGCGCAGCGCCCGCGAGGGCCGAAGCAGCGAAGAAGAGGGTCTTAGAGGCCATTATGAAGAGTGGAGAGTTGGAAAAGAGTGTGGGCGATCGGGATTATAGACAGAGTACGATGGGAAGATCACAGCAGTGTTTGTGGGGGACTGTTATACGACGCATGGAACGACCCGGAGCGCGACGGGACCACGGAGAGGACCAGCGGGCTCTGTGCTGCTTGTTTACGCGTAGACCTTCCGCTCCCTTGGACCGACACTTGACTCGGGCCATGGTGCCAAACGTTCTCCGGTCGGCAATGTGCCTGAGAACGTTCCTCTCCCTGTGCCCCCTATCCCTGCCCCTGCCTAGCGTTGATAGCGGAACATCCGGGTCACGGCTCCGGGCCAGACGGGGCCTGAGCGGCAGGCCCGTGTTCAAAATTGGTGTGAGACACCCTGAGACCCTGTGGGGAATGATCATGGGGCGCACCTCAGAAAACCCTCGGCTGAGGTATACCTCGATCGTCTCTTCGGTTCGCGGCGAACGCCACAGGTGCCAGTTTTCGCCTTGAGCGCGTTGTTTGTTTGTGTTCTGTTTCGTGTGCGCCCGGCGATCAGAGGCGCGTCAGGCGCATCGAGCACTTGATCATCGCGTACAGTGAAGCAATCGCCGTTGTAGACTAGACGTGGTGCTATCTGTGCATGTAATCATACAATCAGCGCTGAGAAACAAGAGCGTCGACTAACGTGGGTCACCTATTTATGTAATTATTCACATATGCAATTTGCTTCCGTCGCAGTGCTTTCTCGTGCTCTTGACTACTCACCTCATACCTGTCATCTTTGAAGCCATTTTTCTCAATGCCCGGTCCATCAAACCCCAACGTCGATGCGGCAGTCGATGCGTATCGCCTGGAGCTTTCGAATGACCCCACAAACCCCCCAAGTCAACAGGAATTTGCCCGTTCCCGTGGCCTCAAACCTTCTACCTTCTGCCGTCGCCTCAACGGCCTCAACAAGCCTCGTACCTTGTCCCACAACCCTCGCCAGGCCCTCTCACCTGCTGAGGAAGCAGAGCTTGTTGCTCTCATTCGCCGCTTCACACTTCTTGGTCACCCGCTGCCCTTCAGGACGGTCCGAGACGTTGCGAACCACCTGCGCAGATCTCGGCTCATCCGCAACGGCATGAACCCCGACGACATCACCCCACTAGGCCAGAATTGGTTTCAGAGACTGAAGCGGAGGCACGAGTGCCTCCACGAGGTCTGGACCAAGAGGATTGAGAAGGCCAGGAAGCGAGCTACGCTCAATGAGAAGCTGGAGACGTGGTTCGATGAGCTCGAGCAGGTTCGCCGGGTTGGAGGTCATTTGAAGGAGAATATATGGAACATGGATGAAACAGGCTATGGTGTTGGAGCCACAGCCAGTCACCAGTGCTTGGTCGCGCTTGATTCAAGCGAGAAAGCGGCGATAGAGGATGCACGGCGCGTTGGTGGGACTGGCAAGCAGGGGCAAGAGTGGGTGACGACGATCGACTGTGTCTCGGCGGCGGGCAAGGAGATTGCACCAGTGGTCATACTACCTGGCGGCATCGAGTACAACCCCGCCAACCGCCCTGACGACCCGCGAGCGAAACTCTGGGCATTTGAGAGCACACAGTCGGGGTGGACAAACAACAAGATCGGCTTGAAGTGGCTCACAAAGCGCTTCCTTCCCTTCTCACGGCCGTACGACCAGTCACAGCGACGGCTTCTTATCGTGGACGGTCACTCGTCGCATGTGCAAGCCCAATTTATCGCTGAGTGCATGCGTGAGAAGGTCGACTTGTTGATCTTGCCGGCACATTCAAGCCACAAGACGCAGCCACTTGATGTGGGCGTCTTTCACACCGTCAAACAGCGTTTGTCATGGCGCACAGACCACCACCACCGCTATTCGACTCGCGATCGCATCCCGCGCCGACAGTGGATGGATCTCTTGCTCGATGCGCGCACAGAGGGGATCACCGAGGACAACATCAAGACAGGGTTCCGCAAGACAGGCATCGAGCCTCTTGATCGCACAATCATTGAGCGTGACGCACTTCCTCCTCCCCCTCCACCCCTTCCTGTAGGTCCCGAAGCTACCCAGCCGACCACCAGCCTCACGCAGACAGTGCTCGCCGAGATAGACCCCAATTTGGATCCCGATCGCCGCCGCCACATCGAGGATCTTGCTGCACTTGCTGAGCAGCTTGCGGCACGCAATGTTGTATTGGAAGGAGAGCTGTCGAAGTACCAGGAGGTTAACCAGGGCGCCCCTCGAGCTGGCGCTACGGTCGCGCACTTCGAAACACACATATTCAGCCAGCCACGCGTGCTTGAGACAATAAGGGGTCGAGAAGAGGTGGTGGAGAAGCGGAAGGCAAACAAACGTGCGAGGGATAATGCAAGGATGCTTCAAAAGTTACAGGCTGGTACATCTGGCTCTCAGGCATCCTCTCATGCTGGTCCGAGCACGATACGTGGCCTGTAGCATGCATACGATCGATCTACAGGTTCAAGAAGACGAAGTGGAAGAAGTGGACGGAAGCAAATTGCATATGTGAATAATTACATAAATAGGTGACCTACGTTACATGGACAGATCTAGCCATATTCGGCTCCCGGGACGGGAAGACAGCCGGGGGGGACTTGGCCAGAGCTAGCAGGGATGACGGCATCCGCTTTTATCAGTTTCACTTGGTACGCACAAGCTTTTCAGGTTGCGTGTGCGACTGCGATTCGGCATTTCGCGGAATGTGGCAGGATGCATGCTGTGTGCCGTCTCGGATAGGGGGTGAATGCATGCAATTAAGTGGTATGCTGCGCGAATGCCGGTTGCTTAGCGAGACAGACCATAGCACGTCGTTGTGAGTCATCGGACAGCGCGCTACTGGGTCCTAGACATCTACGAACCACGGTGTGCGGAGGCGAGGGCCTATTCTGCCTTGTTCCCCTTCTCCGACTTCTGAGCCGTCGCCGGCTCGTCCTCGTCCTCGTCATCTGATCGCTCGTCCTTCAGGTCGGCAAACAACGCCCTGCCATTTCAGCACAGTTGCCTCCAAGCTGCTGGATGTCACACACCTGATCAGGATCCGCCAGATGAGGAAGTACCAAAACAAGTTGATGAGCTGGAGCAACGCTATCGGAGCGAAGATCTGCCACTTCATCCTGGATGTAAGCCACTATGAACCGGGAAACTCAATTGCACGCACCAAGGCGCAATCCACTTGTCCTCGAGCGGTCGGAAGTAGGTGCGCTCAGCGACACTGCGAGTCAGCTCGGCCTTCTGCTATCCAGCTCGTAGCACTCACGGGATCAAGTTGAACTCGGTGTAAACCGACCAGAGGATCTTCAGGTTGAGGTAATGTCGGAAGTAGCTGAGGATCAGCGTTCTGATCCGCGATCCTGACACGGAATCACTCACGTCCAAACGCCGACAAAGAAGGCGAAGAAGAACTGCGACCAATACTCGCTGACGTAGTTGACGCACTTGGCCAGCTGATCATCAGCCTGCGCCGGGAACAATTTGACGTACCGCAAGGAAGATGTCACTGATGTCCATCGTTAGGAAGATGGCGACCCCGATATAGGTCAGGTGGATGCCGTAACTCCATCCGATCAGCCAGAGCGTAACGACGTGCTAGTCATCAGCTCGCGCTTGGACCACTTTGTGGAAGCACTCACATGCGCCACGAGCTCTTTGAAGTCCTTCCTCGGCTTCTCAATCTTGCCTGCGAGGACTGGAGATCAGCAAGGGGTTGCCCTTCGAAGGCGTGTGAGCTCACGGATGGTCTGTTGAAGCCAATACGAAGCTTGCAGCAGGTAGTACAGCTTTAGCAGGAAGGGAATCTCCTTGTGTGGGTATCCCCGCCAGAATTCATCGGTCTTGTACCCTGCCGGTCAGGCTGTGGACTTTTGGGGCTGGATGATGGAACATACACCAGATGGGCAGGTCTTTGCACACATACTGGCAATCAGCACAATTCGACCAGCAAGGCAGGCCGCTCACCAGGCCAATACTAGACGTTATCGTGAAGTAGAAGATGGCGTAACCCTCTGGCATGTTCAGCTCCACAGGATCAGTGGTCGGGACTGGACTCACGTTCCAAAAATCGCATGACCTTTCCGCCCTTGATGCCGAGCGAGTGCGCCATAGGTCGAAGGATGTGAAGTGTGACGAATTGCCGCACGCTGCAGGTCAGGGTCGGCCAGCTCAGAGACGAGTCGTCGAAACTCACAATGACCAGAAGATGACGTGGTGGATGACGAACGCCAGATCAGACCACACTTTGGTGTACAGCCCGTTTGGCAGCTTGCCCTGCAAGAACAAGAGGTACTTGGTCGGGTTGACGCCGATGTATCCCGCCTTGACCGCTTGTTCCAGCACGTAGTACAGGACCGGGAAGGCCATCATAAGCTTGAAGGAAGATGCTGCGGTCAGAAGATCGCCACGTATGTCGTGTGCTGCGTTGTACTCACACGGCACCAGCATCCATCTCCCAGTCGCCAGGTCACCGATGAACCCTTTGGATTCGTACTGCTCCGGCAGCTCCGACTTCTTCTTCCGGGGCGGGCCAGCCGGCAGAGGCTTGACCTCTGAAGGAGAAGCCGGTTCCGATGCAGTCGCGACGGGCGTGAGCTGGCTGATAATCAGCTGAGGGAATACTGGATCCGACGCAGGCGCAAACTGACCCCGACGTGTGCGACTGATTCAGCGGGACTTGCCTGCACGTCAGCGCCGTGTCCTTGAGATAAGAAGCTGTCTACTCACTTGAGCGCATCGGTGACGCTCGACGCGCGTCGTCGATGTTGAGGAGGGGCCGACATTTTAAAGGAGGGACGATTGGCGAAAACAACGGAAAAGGTCGCCAAGTGGACGGGTGCGGCTGCTTGTTATAGGCGAGATGGCACGCGGAGTTTGGACCTCATCCCCGAAAGGGCGACGCGGTCAGGGTATAAACCAAACACGGCCTTGGCTATCAACCAGACACGGCCTCTTGTAAACCGCTGATAGGGCTGCTCGACGGCATCCTTGAGAGCGAGCAGCGTCGACTGTACAACGATGTTGCCTGCTGCATACGCATCGATGAACTAAGAGAACGTGAACGCGGTCTCAGCACAAAGGATTGAGCGAGAAGCTTACGCCCAGCATCAGCAAACTTGCCCCTCCTTTCCATGAAGGACGGCCTTCGCTATAGAGACCGCTTCTGGCAATCCACCCAGACGCGGCCTCGGAGTTGACCACCGTGACCCATACATCCGCTGCCTACTCTGGCTCCTTCTGCGGGACATGACGGCTCCTGCCGTGTCCAGCTCAAACCCCCTTGACCCCCTTGGCCCTCTCGCCCCCGGCCAGCCGACTCGGCACCCTATCATCCACAGTCCAGTCGCTTTCGCTACTCTCACTGCTCATGCCTGAGCTGGTGCTCTTGGCGTAGTACCGCTTATATCGCTCCGCTGCTCCACCTCTTAGCGGAACCCTCTTGCCCGCCGGCTCATGCATCATCGGCACAATCGTCGATCCATCCGATGAGGCGGACGTCGTCGGAGCGAGGAAGACCGACCCGATTGCTTCTGCTTCCGCGTCGGTGTGCCTTGGGTCGCATTTCTCCGGCAAGTCCGAGAGGTCGTCCTTCTCCTCGATGACCGGGAAGGCCTGCTTCCTCCGGGTCGAGTGTCGGTGCAAAGGCAGGACGGTGCGCGTGAACCGGTCCTGCTCCGCTTCTTCGGCGGCTCGATGACCGGATATGGCGGCGAAAAGGGTATTGCGGAGGTTGGAGGCCCAAGTCCCGGCTCGCTGCGGCGGGGGCGAGCCCGCATCGGACGGGAGGGTATGTTCGGTCATGTTCCGCATGCTGTGCCCTTCATCTGTGGCTAGCGGCGAGGGGAAGTCTGGGTGACCATGCCCGAGGTAGTCCCTCGCGTCGGGCGCGGAGATGTATGGCGAAGTGAGCACCGAGTTCGCGCGGGTCTCGATACCAAGCCCTACAGGCTCCAACGTGCTCGTCTGTCGTGACCACGGCACGTCCAGGCCGTACCCTGCTGTGAGTTGTTCGCACAAAAGCAATCCGAGGCGTCACCTACCGTCTAGACCGAGGAACCTGGGTGACGCCGAGCCACCGGCCAGCATCTCCCCCGGCTGCTGCAGGCGCTCTGACCGGGCGACCGGCGCCAGTCCCGCATGGTCCATCTCACCCGGAACGGCATTTCTGATCTCCAGAGGGCCTCCCCCGCCGTACAGATGCGCCGGTGCCGGCACTTGTATACTCGGCGCAGCGTTGCCAGAACCCATCGTCCCCGCCATCGCTGTAGGAGGTAGGCCCCACAGCCCGCTCATGTTCGGACCCATGGAGTACGAGTGCAGGAATGGGCTCTGCGTCGGGTCGGTGGCGAATGCACTTGCCCGGCGATGCAAGTCGCTCTCGGGGTCATCGTCGTATGCGTTTCGCCTGATGGTGGACGAGCGAGAGGGCGTGTGCGAGTGGAAAGAAGCAACAAGGTCCGAGAGGCCATCTTCATCGTCGTCGGGATGAGAATCCCAGCACGGGAAGCAGGGGCGTCGGAATACCCACGAGAGGGAGGTGGCGAGGACGGCGATGAGGACCAGCGAGCCGAGAACGACGAGGAAGATGAACGGCGCGGAGCGGGTGAAGGAATGAGGGGTGTTGTCTGCTACTGATGAGGCTGACACGGAAGCCGAAACGGAAGCTGTGATTGCGGTCGAAGAGGAGGATGAACCAGAGATGGAAGCGGTTATTGTGGTGGCGCTGAGAGTCTGAGTGGGCGAGCTCGCCGCTGAGGTGGGAGTGGCGACCTCACTGGAGCTCTCGCCGGTCGACACCGCCGAGCCCGCCCACGACGTCCCGGTGGGACTGGGTGTGGCGCTGCTCAAATCCATGGTCGGCATCGGTGGAGCTGTTGTTGCCTGCATGTCTGTCTGCTGGGGAGTCGCAGTCGCCATACTCGGCGTCGTCGCCACTGCCGTCGCCTCTGTAGTTGTCGCCGCTGCCTGCGTGTCCGCCGCGCTGTTCCCCGTCTGTTGCGTTGCCTGGGCAGCGGAGGCAGCCTGTGATCCAGCATCTGCGCTGGCCGCCGCGTCGACCGGAGGCTGATCCACGGGCGGAATCATCACCGCCTGTCCGCCTTGTCCAATCACGATCGGGCTGTTCACCCTCTCCGGCTGGGTGTCCATCGCAGCGGCAAACGCCACGAACTCGTCGGGAGGGTTCATCGTGATTCGTTTGCGCATCTGTCGGCCGCCCGCTTGTCCGAGTCCAGCTCGGTGGTCGCTCGTCCGGCGTATGAACGGCGTGAGTTGGCGGTCGTGCGGGGAGTTTCGATCGGGCGGTATCATGCCGGTCTGTAGCCCGTCCTGCGAGCTTGCTGGGAAAGTCGAGAGGCCGTGTGGGTCGGTGGATCGGGGATGGGTGCAAAGTACCGGCCAGCGGTATGTCGGGCGGGGGTAGTTC